>Ga0315279_10003513_pt1 | contig 21747 bp, 19 predicted proteins | sample YL17G06_20_MG_FD_203694 | JGI IMG/M metagenome (GOLD analysis project Ga0315279, IMG submission 203694) | Sediment microbial communities from Yellowstone Lake, YNP, Wyoming, USA - YL17G06_20 | ecosystem: Environmental > Aquatic > Freshwater > Lake > Sediment | place: USA: Wyoming | collected... | reverse complement strand
ATGTTGTGGCGCGGCAAGCAATTCTTTTTCCAGTGTCAGGCCAGTTTAGGGCGGGGTCCTGTCGCGGCTCTTCCCCGGCTGTGCTCGCGGCCAGGCCGCTGCGCGCAGGCGGGGAGCCCCAGCGCCGAGTGGAATCACACGAACGGAAATGCTTACCGGATACGCTTGCGTCTTGAAATTCATTTTGGTATAATCCGCTTGTCTGAAAACAAATTTTGAAAGGGAGGTCCTTCATGAGCAAGTTCCTGGCCATCTTCGGCGGATTGATCGCTATGGTCGGAGGTGTTCTTCTTGTGGTTTTCAGGTGGTGGGGCCACTTCAAAGCCTTAGTCCTCGGCGCCATACCTCCTGTCCTCTTCTTCGGCGGCCTGATCGCCTTGATCGCCGGCATCAGCAGCATCAAAGACGCCGCGAGAACTAAGAAGCTCGAGGAAGAAACCAAGGAAGAAAAGGTCTGATCTCTTCCTCTTTTCGTTGAGTGTCCCATATCGGCCTTTTTCTTCTCTCTTTCTTTATCTCCTTAAACTCGTCCGTCCCGGAAAATATAGAGAAGGCGTTTCTCCAAAATAATCCCCGCCTTCTCTATTCTCTCTTCTCTTCCGCGCAGCCGGTCAACATCTCGCTGCCGTCACCCATTTCCTTTTCGGACCAGATCTCTTCCGAACAAGCGTATTTTTTGTTCCAGAAGATCTTCCAGACTTATACGACCTTCGAGTTTTTCCCGGAACCAGGCGCCCTCCGCTCGCCCGAACAGGGCCGCTATATCCTCAAGGCCCGCTGGTCGTTTTGGAACAAGAATAAAAACCAGTACGTCTTTCAGATCTTTTTTTATGTCCGAAGCTTCCCGGGGGCAGCCAAGCTCGGAGACCTCTGGAAGATCACGGAGATCAAGGCGGAGGGGCTTTGGGAATGAACATCGTCGGCGGGAAAAAGAAAGGGTTGACCATCGCCCTGGCCGTCACGGCCGCTCTGGCCTTCATTTTTCTGGCTCTGGCCTTCATTCTTCCCCGGCTCCTGACCGCCGATTATTATTCGAAGAGCCTCGGCCGGCTCCAGAACCAGGCAAAGTCCATCAAAAAAGAATTCGCCAATGTCCTCAAGGACCAGGACCAAAAACTGCGCCGGGCGGCCGGGCGGCCCTGGCCGGACTCGACGGAGCTGCGGTTCAAGCTTTTCAAAGACCTCGGGCTCGACTCTGACATCGAAGGCATCGCCGCCTACACGGAAGACGGACAGCTGACGCTCTGGCTGGGCAACGTCTTGAACCTCGAAGAAGCGGCCCCCAACGGGATCTCGGATTCGGTGCTCCAGGAGTTCGGACAAACCCTCCTCCTGAAATATAAAGCGTCGCACTATCTCGTCTCCCTGCACTGGGTCAACGCCCAGACGCTTCTCGTCCTCTACCGCCTCCTGGCCTTCATCCCCGAGTTCAAATCGCCGTACCTCGAGGAATACCATTTCATCAGGCCCGGCTTGAGAAAGCACTGCTCCATCGACTATTGGGATTTCCGCGAGGACGTATCCGGGTTCGACAAGATGTATTCCCGACACAAAGATGAATACATCGGACAGCCCCGGCTTCAGGGAGCGGTTCAGTCCCTTTCCTTCCCCTTGAGAAACGAACGGAGCAAGGCTTTCGCCATGGTCACGCTCCGGTCCCCGACCCTGGCGGCCTCGCTGTCGTCCAAAAATGAATTTCTGCTCTTGTTCTTCTACGGCTTTATCGCCGCCGCGCTTATCATTCTTCTCTGCGTCGTGATCCGACAGCCCTCTTTTTTGTTAGAACGAAAGGTCTGGCCGGGACTGGTCTTTCTCGCCGTCCTCGCCGGATTCCGTTTCTTATTCTTTCCCTTCAGCCGGTTCGAAAAGATCCAATCCCTGCCGATTTTTTCGCCGACGCTGGCCAGTTTTTTCACTATCGGGAACCTGACCAAGTCGCCGGGAGATATCTTTCTCACGTCGCTCTGCCTGTTCGTCCTTTTCGCCGGCTTGTCCTTTTACGCCCGAAAGGCCGGATGGCCCCGGGTCCGATGGGTCTCCATCGTTTATCAGGTTCTCATCCTGGGTTTTTCCGCGGCGGCCTTCCTGGAAATCCAGAGCCTGTGCGCGCGCCTCGCTCTCCATTCCAGCCTGAACCTCCTCAAATTCAGTTTCTCGGGGACCTTCCTTATTCTCCATTTCAGTCTGGCCCTGACTGTCGCCGGCTGCCTCTTTTTTATTTATACGCTCCTCCGCGGCCCGTCCGGAATGAATTCCCGGTGGTGGAGAGTGCCCCTTCTTTTTCTCGCCACCGAAGCAGCTCTTTTCTTCGCCATCAGGAAAATCGATCTATCTCTTTTCCTTCTCCAATTCGCGGCTTTGGGATCCCTTGTGGTTTTGTCGCTGGTCCAAAAATCGGCCGTCAAAAGGAGTTTCCTGTGGGCCGCTATTCTTTTCCAAGTGTTCTTTCTCTTCGGAACTCTCCATCATGCCGAATCCGGGAAAAACCGGACACTCGTCGAGCATTTCCTGAAGAATACGGTCCTCTCCCAAGAAGACTGGGCACGCTTCGTCCTGGACCAGTCGCTCCAGGAATTGGACCGCCAACGGAACGACCTCCTCGCTTATCTAAAAAACCCGCAGGAATCCCCTGATCCGTCCCATTCCCTCTGGAAAAAAACCCTGGCGGCGAAGTTTAACTGGTACTCCGTCCTAGAGATCCTGAGTCCGGAAGGAACGACCCTCTCCCGCTTTTCATTGAACGTCCCGAAGATCTTTCGCCCGTGGACCGGTCCGTCTCCCCGCTCGGAATGGACAATCACCCGCCTGACAAGCCCATTCATGGGAAAGGAGAAGGATTTCCTTGTCGGCTATAAAGACTGGCAGGATAACGAGACCACGCTCGGCCGGACGGTCTTCTATCTCTCTCTCGATTACGACATGCTCCCGTTCCTTTATTCCGCCAATCCCTATTTCGAGCTTCTGCGCGTCAATTCCCTGCCTTCCTTGAACCAGTTCAATTTCCGGATCGCCGTGTTCGACCTCGACGGAAAGATCCTCTTCAATCCGCATAAAATCTCTACGGGATTGTCCCCCGCGCTGCGGGCGGCTCTTCCCCCCGGCGGACAAAGCCTTTGGACGACGCTCCGGGACAAAGGTATTACGTATCAACTCGACATCTTCCGCTCGGGCAACCGCATCTATGCCCTTTTCTCACCCCGAAAGACCTTTGTCCAGAGCTCCATCGATTTCTTCAAGCTTCTGTTCCTTTACAGCGCGATCTTCGTTCTTCCCGCGTTTATCCTGTATCTCTTCTATGCCCGGAAAAACGTTCAGCATCCTCTCTGGTCGTTCGCGAACCGGGTCTACATCTCCTTCATCGCCGTCGCCCTCGTCCCGCTTTTTCTCTTCACGTTCTTCTCCCGGAGCTTCTTCAACCGCGTCTTCACCCAACAGTTCATCGAAAAGGCCGAGATCCACGCCAATATGGCCCGGAGCGTGATGGATGATTACATCTATTTTCAGCAGCAGGACAAGGCCGAAGTCCAGACGCTCCCCGAAGATCTCATGCTCTGGATCAGCGCCGCGATCGCAAACGACGTCAACCTCTATGAGGAAGGCCGGCTGGTCTCCTCGAGCCGCAAGGAATTTTTCGATCAGGGGCTCTTTCCGGAGCTGATCGATGGCGAGATCTACTATAAGATCCAGTTCGAGAACAATCCCCTCTACACGCATAAACGGAACATCGGCAACTTCTCCTTCCAAACCCTGACCGTACCCTACGCCTCGCCGATCGGACCTCGCCTTATGATCTCCCTGCCATTCCCCTTCGAGCAGGAAGAGATCTCAAACGCCACCCGGGAGTTCGTCGAGTTCTTCCTCTTCATTTCGGTCTTTTTCGTCGCGACAGTCCTTGTTCTCGCCCGCGGGATCGGGGCCATGATCGTCACGCCCATCCATAAGCTGCTGTCCGGGACGAAAGAGGCAAGCCTGGGCAACCTGGATTTCGTCATCGAGTATAAGCCCCAGGACGAGATGAAGACGCTGATCGACGGGTTCAACGCCATGATCAAGAGTCTCAAAGACCATCAGAAGGAATTGGCGGACCTTGGCAAAAAGGCGGCCTGGGCCGAGATGGCCCGCAAGGTCGCCCACGAGATCAAAAACCCCCTGACGCCCATCCAGCTCTCGGCCGAGCACCTGCTGCGCGTCTATGAAGATAAGCGGGTCGACTTCGACCAAGCGCTTAAAGAATCCACCTCTTATATCATCAGCGAGGTCGAAAACCTTCGCCGGATCGCCCAGGAATTCCTGGAGATCTCCAAAGAGTCCGTTCTCCATAAAGAACCCTTCGGCTTCGACGACCTCGTTCGGGAAACGGTCGAGCCCTATAAAAAGCTCCTGGCGGAGCGCATTCAATTCAAAGAAAATCTCGAAGGCGGTGATTTCCGGTTCGAGGGCGACCGGGCCAAGCTGAGGATCGCCTTGAGAAACCTTCTGACGAACGCCATCGAGTCCATCCAGGGCAAAGGGGAGATCCGCGTCCGGCTGTCGAGCCAGCCGGGACTGCTGACGGTCCAGATCGAAGACACGGGCATGGGCATTGAAAAGGACATCCTGAACAGGATCTTCGAGCCCTACTTCTCGACCAAAGACGTCGGGACCGGGCTCGGCCTTCCCATCGCCAAAAAGATCGTCGAAGACCATCAAGGGACGATCGAGATCTCAAGCGAGCCAAAAAAGGGGACCAAGATCACGATCCGGTTTCGTTTCGTCCAAACCTAGAATTTTTTCCCGAAGTATGGAAAAATAGGCCCATGAACAAGACGCTGGTCACGTATTTCAGCCGCACGGGAAACACAAAAAAGGTCGCCGAAGCGATCTTTGAAACGCTCGCCGGCGACAAGAGCCTCAAGCCGATGAACGAGGTCCAAAATCTCGACGAATACGGCCTGGTGTTCATCGGGTTTCCCGTCCATTCCCACAGTGTGCCTTACGAGGTCGAGAAATTCCTGAAGGATATCCCGGCCGCAAAGAAGATTGCCTTGTTCAGCACTCACGGATCCCTGCGCGGGCATAAACTGTCGCGGGAGGCCATTGAATACGCGGTCATTCTGACGTCCAAAGCCAAGGTTCTGGGGACCTTCGCCTGCCGAGGGCGGCTCTCGATGCAGGCCCTGGACGTTTTGAACCAATCGCCCGAGCACCAGGAATGGACCGAAATGGCGGTCTCGGCAAACTCCCATCCGAATGAGACCGATTTGGCCGAAGCGAAAGCCTTCGCCGGGGAGATCAAAACGCGCAGCGTCCACGCAACGTATTAGGCATTCCGCGGCCCCAACTCCAACGACGAACGAAAAGATATGTATAAACGGATGCTGGGGTGGTACGATACATACCTGAAAGCGGAGAAGAAATAAATCTTGAGCGGAATTCAAAAAATGAAAATTATTAAAGAAGAAAGGAGGCCTGCATGAAATACGCGAATAAGAAATCTTTATTATTTCTGGCGCGCGGATTGATCCTTGTTGCCGGGACATTCCTTCTTATTGGCGTCACGAATCCATCCCCCCAAAAAACCGCCGATGATCTGGTCTTCGACAACTGCACGAGCGTCTTCGTCGGACGGCTCGCCTCGGCCGACGGCTCGACCATGACCTCGCATTCCTGCGACAGCGGGACCGACCGAACCTGGATTACGATCGTGCCCCACATGAAACACGCTCCCGGCGCCATGGAAAAGGTCTATGCCGAGCCCAAACGGACCAAGGGACCCAACGACACGGACCGGATCGAGACCGGGGAGATCCCCACCCCGGCCGAGACCTACGCCTTCATAAACGCCGCCTATCCGATCATGAACGAATACCAGCTCGCCATCGGCGAGGCGACGATTGGCGGCCGCAGCGAGCTCAAGACCGACAACGGCATCATCGATGCCCCCGAGCTCTACCGCCTGCTTCTCGAACGGGCCAAAACGGCCCGCGAGGCGATCAAGATCGCCGACGAGCTGACCAAGAAATTCGGTTACAACGACTACGGCGAGAGCTTCACCTTCGCCGACACGAAAGAGGTCTGGCTCTTCGAGATCTACGGCCCGGGCAAAGGCAAGAAAGGCGCGGTCTGGGCCGCCCAGCGTGTTCCGGACGACGAGGTCTGCGTCTTGGCCAACGCCAGCCGCCTCCGCAAGCTCGACCTCAAGAACAAAGAGTATTTCATGGCCTCGGACAACGTCTTGTCGCTCGCGACCGAAATGGGATTCTGGAACCCTAAATCGAGCGAACCGTTCGAGTTCTGCTACGCCTATGCCCCCAGCTCGCGAACGAGCCTCGGCTGCCGCCGCCGCGAATGGCGAGCCCTGAGCCTCCTCGCTCCCTCGCTCAAGCTCAACGGCGAGTCGGAAAATTACCCATTCTCGGTCAAGCCCGAAAAGAAGGTCACGGTCCAGGATGTCCTGGCCATTTTCCGCGACGCATACGACAATACCGCCTACGACATGACCAACGGCCTGAACGCGGTCAACCGCAAGGGCGAGACGATCAAGAGCCCCGTCGCCGGCCCATTCATCAACAATGACCTGAAGGATCTGCTCCGGGTCAAACGCGAGCGGACGATCTGCTCGCCGGCGGCCACCTACCTTCAGATCACGCAATCGCGCGGCTGGCTTCCCGACCCGATCGGCGGGATCGTCTGGCTCGGCTACGACAATCCGGCCACGACGCCCCACACTCCGTTCTACTGCGGCATCGCAAAAATGCCGGACTCTTATATGGTCGACGGCCGGTGGGGCTATAAGAGCGAGTGCGCCTGGTGGGCCTTCCGCCAGGTGAGCAAGCTGGCCAATTTCCGGTGGCAGGCTATGAGCAAGGATATCGAAAAGGTCTGGAAAGCTATCGAGGACAAGGCGTTCGCCGACCAGAAAAAGATCGAAGACGAAGCGCTGCTCCTGTTCGAGCAGGATCCCGCCAAAGCGAAGCAATTTCTCACGGATTATTGCCTGAAAATAGCCGATCAAGCGGTCGACGATTACCGGAGACTGCACCAGGATTTATGGACAAAATATAACTATCAGTTTTAAGGCCGGCCTTTTTATTTAACGCTAAGATCGAAAATTTCGCGGGCCAGCCGAATGCTTTTCAACCGTTCCCGGGCGCCCGCACCGCCATTTTTAACGAGCGTGATCGCACGGCCCACGGCCCTCGGATTTCCATCGAGGATCCCTTTTAGGACATTCATGAGCAAACCCTTTTCCATCTTGCTTTTTGGCTTTCCGCAAATCACGAGCGACCTGAGGACAAATTGACATCCTTGGACAAATCGTCTAAAGTCCTGGTTCGGTGCAAGGCATGATCAGACTCATCTATTACGCTTTTCTGGCCTACGTCATCTATCTGATCTATAAATTCTTCCAGAATCTCGTAAAGAGAACCATGCCCCCGCAGCAGACGCCGCGCCTCTCAGGAATGATGGTCAAGGACGAGTCCTGTAATACCTATGTCCCCAAAGAGGAAGCCATCCGCGAGGTGATCGACGGGAAGGAATATTTTTTCTGCTCCAAGGAATGCCGGAAGAAATTCCTGGAGCAGATGAAGAATTCCCGCTGAGGGTTTCTCTTAAAAATCCGTCCAGCCGATCCGAAAATCCTGGAGTTCGCCCGTATATTCTTCCCAGCTCACGTCCACGCTTTCGACTCGGGCTAAAGGCGGGCCGACCTTCAGCCAGCCGATCATGGCCTCGACCTTCGATTTTTCGCCCTCGGCCAGGAGTTCCACGCGTCCGTCATAAAGGTTACGCACCCAGCCTTTGAGGTCGAGCTCGGAGGCCCTCCGCCGAGTATGCCCGCGGAACATCACGCCCTGGACCCGGCCCGTCACCCAGACATGCGCGCGCGCGTTCATAGGGACAGAATCTTAGCATATTGATAAACAGCGGTAAAGACGAGCTGAAATCAAGTAAGCAATTCTTTTTCCGGTGTCAGCCCAATTTCGGGCGGGGTCCTGTCGCGGCTCTTCCCCGGCCGTGCTCGCCGCCAGGCCACTGCGCGCGGGCGGGGAGCCCCTTCGCCGCGCCACCCCTGCTCGACTTTCCGGCGCCCCGGAAAAAGAATTGCTTACTGAAATTAAGAAAAATCCGGATTAGGCCCGGGGTCTGCAGAAGCATTTCTCGGGTGCCTGGTTCCTCGCTCTTATTCTGAAGATTGGTCCATCCTTCGATGATCGACAGCCGACTCGCCAAGGAGAAAAGAAAGCGTTTCATGGGTATTCAACCTCCGCTCTTTTTGATATGATATAAAATAAAGAGAACGGGCAAAAAGCTGCAAATAATGTCGCGGCCATCACCTCAAAAAATTTTGGCCTCGATCGCCGGATACGATCCTTCGGCCGGGGCGGGCGTGCTTCTGGATGTCCGGGTCTTTAAAAAGCTCGGCTTTCGCGGCGCGGCTGTCATCACGGCGATAACGGCGCAGAATACCAGATATGTCAAAAACATCTATTCCCTTCCTTCCCCTCTGCTCAGAGAACAATATCAGGTTCTCTCCGCGGATATGGCCTTCGCCGGGATCAAGATCGGGATGGTCGGCTCAGGGGAAAACTTGAACGCGGTCAGCGAGATCCTGGCCGGGCTCAAAGACATCCCGCGGGTCATCGACCCCATCTTCCGGTCGAGCTCTGGCGCCTGGCTCCTGGACAAAGAGGCCCTTTCCGGCTTTCTCGAGAAAATCCGAAAGAGGGCGACCGTCCTCACTCCCAATCTGTTCGAGGCCGGGCTGATGATCGGAAGCGAAGTCCGGAATGTCCCCGACATGAGGGAAGCCGCCAAAGAAATCTACGACTCAACACGCATCCCCTGTCTTATCAAGGGCGGCCATCTCGAAGACGATGCCGTCAACCTTCTCTATGACGGCCAAAAAGTCTATCTTTTCGGAAAAAAGAAGATCAAAAAAGACGTCCACGGAACGGGATGCTTCTTCTCTGCAGGCTTGCTCTGCTATCTCGCGAAGGGTAAATCCGTGGCGAAGGCCTGCGAGCTCGCCACGGAATTCACGCACACCGCCATCCGGGAGGCCATCCGCATGGGCCGCGGACGCCCGGTCTTTTCTTAGATTTTCATTTTTCTTCGGCGGCAAAAATCTCGCTCGCCCGTTTAATGATGTCGGGCGAAAATTTCAGGCCCTGTCTCTCGGCCGCCTTCAAATTGAGGTGGAGCTTGATGTTGGTCATGCTCTGGAAGGGGATCTTGGCCGGGCTCTCGCCGTTCTTTACGCGCATCACGATCTCGCCGGTCTTATATCCCATGTCGAAGAAATCCCAGCCCATGGCCGCACAGGCGCCAGCGTGGGTTGAGAGCAAAAAGCCGCCGAAGAGCGGAATGCCGTTCTCTTCGGCCACCTTGCCGACGGCCTCGAAGGAGTCGTTGATCGTGTTGTCCGAGATCTGATAGATGACGTCGATCTTCTTGTTGACCAAAACCTGGGCGGTAAGCAGGACCTCGCTCGAGTTCGCGACCGGCACGGCGACGATCTCGAGGCCGAGTTCCGCCGCCGCGGAGCGGGCGAGCTCCAGGTAATATTCCGAGTTGCGTTCGGACGGCGTCCAAAGCGTGCCGACGCGTTTGACCAGCGGCTGGATTTCCTTGATGAACAGCAGGGTCTCGCGAATGGGACCCGTGGAGGCGACGCCGGTGACGTTGGCGAGGTGTTCTGTAGGAGAAATGCCAGCCCGCGTGAGATAAGGACTGGCCACCGAGGTGAAAATGACCGGGATCTTTTGCGTTGCGATGAGGGCGGCCTGCAGGCCGGGAGTCGAGACCGCGACGATCAGGTCCACATTTTCACCCGCGAATTCCTGAGCGAACCGCTGGACCTCGGAGATGTCGCCCATCCCGTTGCGGAATTTCAATCGGACGTTGAGGCCGTCCTTCAGGCCGCGCTCCTCAAGGGCCTGGATGAAGCCGCGGCGGATCTCGATGTTGGTCTGGGATTCGAGGAGCTGGAGATATCCGATCGTGTAAAGCGGCTTTTCAGGCTTCCGGCAAAAGGGAAAAAGGAAACAAGCGGCCAGCCATAACCCAAACGCTTTGCGCATGTTCATTCCCCTGGAGCACACGGAGATAAATGTACCCAAAGATGATAATCAAAATTTTGCCGTATGGCAAATCCTTTCGAATAATGGCAACGAAATGTTCTTCCCGCTCACGACGAGAACGACCCTGCGGCCAAGGAATTTGCGCGGATATCTCATCAACGCGGCTAAGGCCAGGGCGCCGGCGCCTTCGACAACCCTCTGCTGGACTCCGTAAATAGTCCGCATCGACTTTTTTAAGAGCGATTCGCTGACGGTCAGGATCTCATCGACATATTTTTGGCAGAAGGAAAACGTCATTGAGCCGGGCTCGATCCCGCCGGCCACGGCGTCCGCCAGGGTCCTTTTTTCCTTGATCTCGACCAAGCGTCCGGCATCAAGCGATGCCTTCATGAAGGCCGAATGGACCGGCTCAATGCCGTAGATCCTGACGCCCGGCCTCTTGAATTTCAAATAGCCGCCGATACCCGCGATCAACCCTCCTCCGCCGACGGGGACAAGAACATCCGCGACGTCAGGACGTTCATTCCATATTTCAAGCCCGACGGTCCCCTGCCCGTGAACAATAGCGAGATCATTGTAGGGCGAGATGAAGATGCGGCCCGAGGCTTCGGCTTCCTGTCTCGCGTGCATTTCTGTCTTTTCGCAGCTTGTTCCGAAGAACTCCAGCGCCGCGCCGGCTTTCTTGAGCTTCCCAATCTTGTCCGGGGAGGCGTTTTCAGGCAGATACAGGGTCAGGCCCAGGCCCTCAAGTTTCGCCGCATGGGTCACGCCGAGCCCATGATTTCCTGTCGAGGCCGAGACGATGCCTTTATTTCTCTGGGCCGGGGAAAGCGTCCGGATCTTATTCAGGGCTCCCCGGAGCTTGAAAGAACCGGTGGTCTGCTCGCACTCCCATTTGAAATAAACATGGGCGCCGAGTGCCAGGCTCAGCAAAGGCGAATATTCCAGGGGCGTCTCGATGATATCGTTTCGAATGCGCTCATAAGCTTTTTCGACGCCCCAAGCAAATTCGTTTCTTCTTTTAAAGATGGTCACTTCGGTTCGCTCCAGGCTATGACAAAAAATATTATATCTCCGTCCTTGGACATTTTGCCCGAATTTTTTAAAATAGAGGCGCATGCCGCGCTATTACATAGGAACGGCCGGATGGAGCTATAAAGATTGGGAGGGAATCGTCTACCCCGTTAAACGCGATTCCCATTTCCATCCGCTCACCTATCTCGCCCGTTTCATCAACATCCTCGAGGTCAACAGCACGTTCTACAGGCCCCCGGCCGTCCACCTCTCGTTGTCATGGGTCAAAAAGCTGACCCCGTATCCCGACTTTCTTCTCTCGGTCAAGCTCCATCAGGTCTTCACCCATGAGCGAAAGAATTTCACCCGGATAGACGTGGACAATTTCAAGCTCGGCATCGAGCCGCTGGTCGCGGCGCAAAGGCTCGCCGCGCTCCTCATCCAATTCCCCTGGTCTTACGCGAACACCGCAGCTCACACGAATTATCTCGTCGAGCTATTTAAGCTCTTCTCAGGATATCCGCTCGCCCTTGAAGTCCGCCATTCTTCCTGGGACGATCTGAATTTTCATCAATTGCTCCGCGAGCACGACGTTGGCTTCTGCAATATCGACCAGCCCGTGATCGGTCAGTCCCTCAAGCCGAGCGCAGTCGTGACCACCCCGAAATTTTCCTATGTCCGCCTCCACGGCCGAAACTACAGGGATTGGTTCCGGCAGGCCGCGGGCCGCGACGAACGCTATAATTACCTTTATACGAAGGACGAGCTCGGCGATTGGATCAAGAGGATCAAGGACCTCGGCAAAGACAGCGACAGGGTCTATGTCATCACCAACAACCATTACCGGGGACAGGCGCTGGCCAACGCCCTGCAGATCAAGAACATGGTGAGCGGTGAGAAGCTCGAGATCCCGGCCGGCCTTCTCAAGCAATATCCCATCCTGGAGGAGATCGTCAATAAAATCCGGGAGGGCCAGCTCGATCTTTTTGAAAGGGCCGGTCCTGCGGACAAAAATAAGGAATAAGCCGATGCTCTGGTGGGAAAATCGATTTCTAAGCGTCAGGGGACAAATGCTCTATCTGGGAGAAACGGCGGCCTCGGCCTTCGCCGAAAAATACGGCACGCCGCTCTTTGTCTACAGCCGCGCCCAGATCCTGGCCAATTACCAAAAGCTTAGAGCGGCCTTTGCCGGACAGACGGACGCCGAAGTGCGCATCTGCTACGCGATGAAGGCCAATTCCCATCGTCGTATCCTCAAGATCTTTAAGGCCGCAGACGCCTCGATCGACGCCGGTTCCCCGGGTGAGGTCCGGGCAGCGCTTGACGCCGGTTTCCGCCCTGAAAAGGTCCTCTTCACGGGAACGAGCGTCAGCGCGGACGATCTTCGAAAGGTTTTTGCCGTGGACGGCCTCACGGTCAACATCGACGCTATCGAGCAGCTCGAGGTCATGAAGAACGTCCGCGACCGCTGGTTCAAGAACAAAAAGATCCGCGTCTCTGTCCGCTGGAACCCCGGCATCGGCCGCGGCTTCAACCCCAAGGTCATCACGGCCGGAAAACGATCCGCCGATGGGACGCCCATAAAGTTCGGCGTCGAAGAAGCCAAAGTCCTCGCCGCGTTCGAAAAAGCGTCCGCATCAGGGTTCAATCCGGTCGGACTCCATCAACATCTGGGCTCAGGCTGGGTCAAAGAGGATTTTCCCCTGGTCGTGGGAGCCGTGGATAAGATGGTCCTTAAAGCTGCCGAACTTCAACGGAAAGGTTTCCCTCTTGAATTTTTGGATTTCGGCGGAGGATTCGGCCCGCGCTACATTAAAGAGCAAAAGCCCTTCCCCGTCGAACAGTACGCCCGATACATTTGCCGCCAGGTCCGGCGCTCGAGCTCTAAAATCCAAGCTGTTGTTGTCGAACCCGGAAAATTTCTGGTCGCCGACGGAGGCGCGCTGCTTGTCCGCGTCGAGTATGTGAAAGAAAGCTATGGAAATCTTTTCGCCTGCGTCAACGGCGGAACGTTCAACACGCTCCCGCGGCCGGCGATCTATGCCCGAGCTTACCACGAGATCGTCAACTGCTCTCGAGTCAAGGGCGGACGGAAAGTCCCGGTCACAGTCGCCGGCAATCTCTGCGAAACGGGCGATGTCTTCGGCAAGGAAATCATGATGCCCGTTCCTAAGCCGGGCGACATCCTCGCCATCTTCCACGCAGGCGCTTATGGGCGCAGCATGGCCTCGAACTTCAATTTGCGGCCGATCCCAAGAGAGATCATCATATGAAATTCAGAGCCAGGGACCTACCTGTTCCCCATTTATTATATGTCATCGCGAACGAAGCGTGGCGATCTCACAATTGAAATCTTATACGATTGCGACGCCAAGAGGCCCGCAATGACAAGGGGCCAGCTTGATGCTTCATAATATCCCGCTCCCTCATCCCCGCCCCAACGCCAAGCGTTTCATCGATGTTCTCCTGGGCCGGGAAAAGAACGCCCGGCCGCCGCTTGTAGAATACCTTGTGGACGTTGCGGTCATGAAACCGATCGTGACGAAGCTTTTGGGCCTGGAGTGGGTCGATTATGGGACGACCCGTGAATCTCAAAAAGTTTATTTAGACAATTTCATCTCCTTCTGGCGCCGGATGGGATATGACTTCGTCCGGTTCGAGCAGGGGCTTCCTTTCCCTGAAAAACAGATCCTGGCATTCGATGAGACGTCCGCCTTGGGACAGCAAAGGGCGTGGGCCGACGAACATCACGGCCGTATTCAAAACTGGGAGGATTTCGAACTCTACGCTTGGCCGAAAATCGAAGAAATGGACTTCTTTCCGTTCGAATATTTAAGCCGAAACATGCCCGAGGGAATGGGGCTCATCACCTGTCACGCCGGCGGCGTCTTCGAGCATCTGTCCTGGATCATGTCCTATGAAGGACTGTGCCTCGCGCTGAAAGAAGACCCCGCCCTGGTCAAAGCCGTCTCGGACCGAATCGGTGGATTGATGATAGATTTTTATGGGCACTTGCTCGACCTGGACAGCGTCGTTGCCATCTTTCCCGGCGACGATATGGGGTTTAAAACCGGCCCGCTCATCTCCCCCGCTGATCTGAGAACTTATATCCTGCCATGGCATAAAAAATTCGGAGCTATGGCCCATAACCGGGGCCTTCCCTATTTCCTCCATTCCTGCGGGAACCTGGAATCGATTATGGAGGACCTTATCGAGGATGTTAGGATCGACGGCAAGCACTCGTTCGAGGACACGATCATCCCGGTTCAGGATTTTCAAGCCCGATACGGCAGTCGCATCTCTGTCCTGGGCGGGCTGGACGTGAATATTTTATCCGCGGGTTCAGAGGAAGACGTTCGCCGCCGGACGCGGCATCTCATCGAAGTTTGCGGGGGGCGCGGCCGCTATGCCGTCGGCTCGGGAAATTCCATCCCGAGCTATGTTCCTGCCCAGAATTATTTGGCCATGATCGACGAAGCGCTGGGCTAAATCAAAAACGGGATAAACATTTTGGTCTTCGTCATATAAACGGCATATTCGTCGCCGAAGCGTGCCAACATCTCTTTCTCTTCGATCCTGGCCGTCAGATAAACGGCTGCCAAATCGATGAATACCAAAATCAGCGTCAGGGACATGACCCGCTTCAGGAAAATGCCCAGGCCCAAAAAAGCCAGGGAACCGTACAAGGGATGCCGGATGAATTTATAGGCGCCGCGCACGACCAGTCGGGTTGTGTTTTCGAATTGTCCTTCCGGCTTGCCCAGTTTTTCCAAAAGATAGATTCCCTGAATGGCTAAAAAGAGCGAGGCCGTCAGGAAGATCCAGGAAAAAATATGAAGAAAAGAAAACGGCTCCTTGAACCAGAACCTGACGTTCAGAAGAAAAAGCGCCAGGATGCTTTCAAAGGCGAAAAAGCGGGCGATCCCATGATATCGCCGCGCCTTGATCGAAAATTGCCAGGAAATGATGATGAATGCCGCTGTTCCTATGACAAAGGCGGCCCAGAAGCTCATTTCAATACGTGTTCCGATGGACGAATTTTTCGAGGGGAACGCGCTCGGGGCGGGTCTTTTCCCATTCGGCCTGCTTGGAGGAAAGCAGGGGGCTGATCGTCGCTGAATGCTTGCCGACGATGATGAGCGTGATGACCTGATATTCTTCCGGGATGCCGAGGATTTCTTTTGTCTTTTTCGGGCTGAAGCCGGCGATGGGGTGAGCGACGAGTCCCAATTCGGTCGCACGTAAAACCAGGAAGGCCGTTGCCTGGCCGCAGTCGAATTGATGATATTCCCGGTCTTTGATGACGCAGTCGTCCTCTTTCTTACTGAAGACAGCGATGATCATCGAGGCGGCCTGGATCCATTCGTTGCCCGGACTCAACGCGGCATGCATTTCCTTAAGCTTTTCAGGGTCATAAACGAACACGAACCGCCACGGCTGGTTGTTGGTGCACGAGGGCGAAAGTTGAGCGTGGCGAGCCAGGTCTTTGATGAGATCTTCGGTGATTTCCACCGGCTCAAGCGACCGGTAAGCCCGTCTTATATCGATAGCCTTGGTGACGTCCATGGCGCCCTCCATTGAAGAAAAATTTCCTTTAAGATTATAGAAGATTTGAAGATATACGCAATATTTTTCATATTTGACCTTCAATACCTCTGATGCTATAAATTAATCATCAAAGGAAAATAGGGCATTCGAAACTGTAATTTCATGACATTTCCATGACATTGTTATCAGGAGCGTCGGCTAAAATTATCTCTTAATATCTTCAGCATTTCTAGAGGACCATGGGATCTTTCGGCCATCGTAAACAAATCCTTCTCTTTCTGGCGGCCGTCATCGTCCCAAGCCTAGTGCTGGTCCTTTTAACCCTGCGGATAGTCAGACAAGAAAAAGAACTCGCGGAAAAACGTGTCGTCCAGGAGCGACAGCGTAGGGCGACAGAGATCGGACAGCATCTCTTAATCCGGCTGGAAAAGATCAAGCTTGAAGAGGCCAACAAACCAGGTTCTCCGCTAGTAAAACTGGCTATGTCCGGCTATAAAAATCCTGAGGTCGCATTCTTGGGCCTTGTCAACGAAGGGCGGCTCGTGCTTCCCTGGGAATACGATCCGGCCCTTAATGAATCCAGCCGCCTTCTTAACCGCCCCGATTTCAGCCAAAAAATCCGACAGGCTGAAAAAGCGGAATTTGAGCAAAAAGACCCTCCTCTAGCGGCAAAAATCTACCGCCAGGTTTTAATGGAAGCCAAAGATGGAGTTCAGAGAGAGTACGCCCGCCTCCTGTTGGCGAGGGCCCTGGCAAAATCAGAAAAAACAGATGAAGCCTTATCTCACTACCGGATCATTTTAGCTCTGCCTTCTCAAATCGCAGACGAATCAGGGATTCCTCTTTATCTCTATGCCGCGGAACGCCTTCTCGGATCGGCCACAAGCCTGCCGGATGTTGCAAACCGCATATCGACTGCTATGGAGGAAGGCCGGTGGCTTTCACCCATAGAAGCGCATATGATTAATTCGCTGTTGAAGACGCTGGCAGAATCGTCTCAAGAGCCTTCCCGCTTGGATAAGATCAAAGCCTGCCAAAACAAAATCCTGCTTACTATCCAAGAGCTCGAAAAAATTTTGGCGCTTCAAAGAAACTTCCAAAGATACATGTTTATGCTCGAAGGAGAAGAGCAAAAACATGAAAATGACCCTATTTGGACAGCGAATGCGGATGGCTCATGGCTGCTAGGGATTACCTCTCCCCGTGCGGAAACGGAAGCGTTGCTTGTTGTTGTCGAAGTCCCGAGTGTCCTTGCCTCCCTGCGGCGCGACAAGGGTTTCACGCAAGCTTATCCCGAAGAATTCCGCCTTGTCGCCGGAGAGAGTCCGGAAGGAGCATCCATTGGGCCGAATTTTCAGGGACTGAAAATCGTTTTCCAGCCAGCCGGAAGCGGAACATCTTCAGACAAACTGAGCTTTCCGCTTCCTTTCTATTTGATCCTCGTGATATTAGTTTTGACCTTAACTTCCTTTGGGGCTTACCTCCTGTGGAGGGACGTACGCCGGGACTTGAACATGGCTGAGATGCGCTCCCAGTTTGTTTCCAGCGTGTCTCACGAGCTCAAGACGCCTCTGACCGCCATCCGAATGTTCGCCGAAACGTTGCGCTTGGGCCGTTCAAAAAACCCAAAAACTCAGGAGGAATATTTAGACACGATCGTGAACGAAAGCGAGCGTCTGAGCCGGCTGTTGAACAATGTGCTAGACTTTTCCAAGATTGAACAAGGGAAGAAAGCTTATCGAGCGGAACCGACCTCGCTTTATGACGTCATCCGGGCCTCCGCTCAGGCCATGGAGTACCCCCTGAGTCAGAAAGGCTTTGCTCTGCGCCTCGATACAGAAGAAGGCCTACCTGATGTTCGCGTTGACAAAGATGCACTCGAACAAGCGATTTTGAACCTGCTCAGCAATGCCGTGAAGTATTCGAGAGATTCGCGGGAGATCGAGTTAGGGCTTAAAAGAAAGGATGATTGGGCACTGATTCAAGTGTCCGATCACGGCGTTGGGATCGATCCTAGGGAACAAAAACGAATTTTTGAGAAATTCTATCGCGTCGCTTCCGCTGAAAACGAACGCATTCCCGGAACCGGCCTGGGCTTGGCGCTCGTCTCTCATTTCGTAAAAGCCCATGGGGGAGTCGTTGAAGTTAAAAGCGCTCCAGGCCAAGGGAGCACGTTTTCGATTTATCTTCCTTTGGAGAGACAGGCATGAAGCGAATTCTCATTATCGAAGACGAAATGGCGATCCTGCGCGGACTCAAGGATAACCTTGAATATGAGCGTTATGAGGTTCTGACGGCTGCCGACGGCGAGCAGGGCTACTGTCTGATTCAAGAAAAAAAGCCCGACCTGATTATTTTGGATTTAATGTTACCCAAGATGAGCGGCTTCGAAGTCTGCCGGAAGTTACGTGAAGAGGGGCTTACGGTTCCTATCTTGATGTTGACCGCCCGGGGCGAAGAAACGGACAGAGTGCTTGGATTAAACCTGGGAGCCGATGATTACGTAACGAAGCCTTTTTCGGTGCCCGAGCTCTTAGCCAGAATCCGAGCCCTTTTCCGCCGCGTGGAGCACGCCAAGTCTGGAAATCTTCCCCAGGAATTACGATTAGGAGAAGTATTCGTGGATTTTAAGCGCTTTGAAGCCCGGAAAGCCGGAAAAGTTTTGGATATGTCTCGAAAAGAATTCGGCGTTCTCCGCCTCCTGGCCTCCCGGGCCGGTGAAGTCGTGACGCGAGACGAATTATTGGATGAGGTCTGGGGCTATGACCAGTTCCCCACCACCCGGACCGTGAACAATCATATTGCTCTGCTCCGCTCAAAAATCGAAGATGACCCTTCCCATCCCCGGCATTTAATCACGTTTCGTGGGGTGGGATACAAGCTCATCATCGGGGCATGACATTTTCATGACAAAAAGCGGACAAGAGCATGAAATAAATTTTGCGAAGAAATGACATTTTCTGGGCGGTCCCATGACACATCCTGAAGCCGAAAGAGCTACTGTAGAGGTGGAACTCAAGATGAGAGGAGATTCAATATGAAAAAAATTGTGACCTTTATTGTTTTGCTCATCCTTCTGGCCGTCATTGCGAAAAGCACCGCGCCTCAAACGAGCTATGACCTATTTCAAAAAGCCCTGGTCAAAGAAAAGGCCGAGGGGAACCTAGAAGAGGCGATCGTGCTCTTCCAGAAGGTCGTGGACAAAGGAGATGATGAGGCTTTGGCCGCCCAGGCCCAGCTCCACATCGGATTATGTTATGAAAAACTAGGATTAACCAAAGCCCAAGAGGCCTATCAGAAGGTCATCGATCACTATCCCAAGCAGGCCGAAGCCGTGAAGGCGGCCAAGGAAAAGCTCGCCCTGCTCCAAAAAGCCTTGGCGGCTATCGAAAAAGGCGATAGAGAATTCAAAATCACCAAAATCCATACGGAAAAAAGCCGTGGAGGCTATTTATCTCCGGACGGAAAAAAATTGGCTTTAATTGATTATAGCGAAAAGAATTTTGGGATATGGCTCAGGGATATTGCCAGCGGCAAGGAAGTCCGTCTCCTTCGCTCCCCTAATGAGATTGTAGATTGTTTTTGGTCTCCGGACAGCAAATTGATTGCCTATATAGACGGTCCCAACAGTGTCGGCATTGTCTCTGTAGAGGGAGGCCAGCCCAAGACAATCATTGAAGTCGATCCCGCAGTTCGAAAGGCGGGTGATTATGTCTGGCCTATGGGCTGGACTTCAGACAGCAAAAAACTCATATTCCAAGATAAAGTCAAAGGCTTATTTGCGATTCCGGCCTCTGGAGGAAACTGGGAGGAGATCTTTAGATTTCCAGATCCCAAAAAAGCAAAGGAATGTAACGAATGGTTGACTTTATCTCCAGACGGAAAGTTCATTGCTTATCAATCGACTCAGGGCAACAATGAGGATATCTATGTCATGCCTGTGAAGGGCGGAGAGTCTGTGCGGATTACCGATGATCCGGCTAGCGACAGCTGGCCCTCGTGGTCTTATGACGGCCATTGGCTCGCGTTCAATTCTGCGAGAACAGGACATTCTGAAACCTGGGTGATCAGGATAACGGCGGACGGCAAGGCCGGAAGTCCGCCCATTCAGGCGACACGAGGAGGGGGAGGTGGAGTTTGGATGCAGGATGGCAAAATTGCCTACTCGACACGAAAAAATTATGAACATATTTTCACTGCCAATACGGATGGTAGCGAAGAAATTCAACTGACGAAATTCAACAATTGGAACATAATGCCTCGCTGGTCTCCAGACGCAAAAAATATCGCATTCGTTACTGACTATGGAGAAGAAGGAGGACTGGCTGTCTGGGTAGCGCCTTCGAAAGGAGGAAATGAAAAGTTCCTTACTATTGGAGGTTTTCCCATCTGGTCTCCGGATGGAAAGAAGATCGCTTTTAGTGCCGAGACAGGTCGTATAGGTTTAGTTAAGGCAAAAATATCCATTATCCCGGCAGAAGGAGGAGAGGCAAAAGAATTAATGAATTATGATGGGGCTGCCCGATTTCTCGATTGGTCTCCGGATGGCAGGTCTATCGCCTTTTCTTATTCCAGAGGGAAAGATGTCAAGAATCCTATTCCGGATTCAAGGATAGATATTGAAGATATCTACTTGATTTCCGTGAATGGGGGGCTGCCGAAAAGATTAACTCAAATGGATAAAAAAGGATTTCAGTTCACGTCCGCCCGCTGGTCTCCTGACGGAAAGACGATTGCCTTCAGATCCCTTGATTATGAAGGGTGGGAAAAAGGAAGTGAATCCGAACCAACTAGTATATATACAATGAATGCTGAAGGAGGCGAGTCTCGGCTCATCACAAATGAAATGGATAGTTGGTGGTTTTGCTGGTCCCTTGATGGCCAGAATATTATTTTCTCCAAACAAGAAAAAGAATCAAAAGGGCTTGGGGTAGCGGACCTGAGACTCTATAAGGTTTCTGCCCAAGGAGGGAAGCCTGAAAAACTGAATATTATGGGCCGCATGCCTGATTTCTCTCCAGACGGTCAAAAAATTGCCTTTTCAAGAAACACAGAGTACGGCCTTGAATTCTGGCTGGTGGAAAATTTTCTGCCGATTGACAAAAAAGAGAAATGAGCAGTAAAAAGCGTGTTCGCCGCACTTCGTTCGCGATGACATTCAACCATTCAATTTAGGAAGACGAGCCGAATTGGGAAATTTGGAACGTGTCCTCAAATATTCAAAACGACCGGAGGAAGGAGCAGTCAAAAATTTTCGAGATGCCGTTGCCGTCGACTCGCGCCTCGCCCCGCAGGCAGCAGACGGGCGGCTCGCCGATCGTCAGGCACTTCCGCTCGCCCACGCCTTCGAGGAGCCCCGTCTCGTCCTCGAACAGATAAAAGTACTTTCGGCCGCCGTTCGTCTCTTTGCCGCGGGCATCCACAACCCGCACCACGAGCTCGACCTGCTGGCCGGCGTATTTCCGTAAATCCTTGATCCGGAGGTCCGGCCGCTTGCCCTCGTAGAGCGCGAGCGGGTCGCCGTCCGGGCTGAAGCCGAGCGAGTCGAGGAGCATTTTCGCTTTCTCCCGCGAATCGAGATCGGAGGCGACGTCCAGGCTCTCGATCCCCTGGAAATAGCGGAGGATCTGACGCGTCCGCTGCGACTCGAGCGAATCGAAGACGCCGGCCTTGATCAGGGTGAAAAGCTCGGATTTCGAGACGTGCACGCGGGCGAGAAAATCCTCGACCGAAAGATACTCGCCGGCGCTCTTGCGCTCCTCGATGATCTTCTCCGCCGTCCGCAGCGGCAGGCTTTTGATGGATGTGAACCCCACTCGGATAGCCCTCCCCTCGACCTCGAACTCGTAGCCGCTTCGGTTCACATCCGGCCCGAGAATCCGGATCCCGAGCCTCTTGGCCTCTTCAATATACTCCGCCAGCATGTAATAACCGCCGCCGGCGTTAAGCACAGCCGCGAGATACGGCACGGTGTGATGGGCCTTGAGATAAACCGCCTGGTAGGCCATGGCCGCGTATGACGCACTGTGGGCTTTATTGAAGGAATAGGACGAAAATTTCTCCATCGTCTGCCACAATTTCTCGACTTCGGCCGCCGTGTATCCCCGGTCCCTGGCCTCCT
>Ga0315279_10003512_pt1 | contig 21749 bp, 12 predicted proteins | sample YL17G06_20_MG_FD_203694 | JGI IMG/M metagenome (GOLD analysis project Ga0315279, IMG submission 203694) | Sediment microbial communities from Yellowstone Lake, YNP, Wyoming, USA - YL17G06_20 | ecosystem: Environmental > Aquatic > Freshwater > Lake > Sediment | place: USA: Wyoming | collected... | reverse complement strand
AAGTGGTCTCCAAGTCGCAGTTAGTGCCAGGGGCACGGAGGATCATCACACGTGGATTGGGCATTGTTTTCCTTGTTCCATCGTCCCGGGTGTAATGCTAAAGGAAGAGGGGGAAAGTAAAAAGCTAAAAGTTAAAAGGAAAGAGCAATTGCCGCCGCCTGGTTGCGTTTTCCAACAGTTGCCTTTTCACTTTTTCCTTTTAACTTTTGTAACCGTTCAGGGTCCGAGCCGCGCGCGTAAGCAAGCGGCAGATACCGCTCCCTTACGGTCGCGGCTCGGACTGAACGGTTACTAACGTTTTAGTTTTTACCTAACGCACCGGGAGGGCAACGCATGAGCAGATTGTGTCTTGCCATGGGTGGGTTAACGCTCTACGTGGCGGCCGGCCTTTATAGCGCAGAGGGCGACCGAAGCTTCAAGACTGACATTTTCGGGGGCATCATCACCAAGGAGACCAAGCTCGACAAATGGTCTCGCGGCGCCGTCAAATCCATCAGCGATGACCAACTCGTGAGCGCGGAAGGCGGTTTTGCCCCGGACGCGCTCAAGGGCCGCGTAATCAACCCGAATTTCGAGCGCGCGGTCTCGCCGCCGGATGAAGACACCGTCAAAAAGTACGGCTCCGTGCCGCAGTATTGCGTCAAGTACTACAGGATCATCGCCAACAGCGCCGACACCATCACCACCGATCCCGCCGACGGCAAGCTGACCGAATACGCCCAGGCCGGCGACAGATACCTGCTGTGCGGATTCTTCACCGTGAAGAAGGTCGGGCCGCGCTGGGTGGTGTTCGACCCGCTGGGGCATCCTTACCTCGGCTTCGGCCCGGACAGCACTTACCCGGGGCTTTACGGCTATCTGCCTGGCGCCAGGACCGAGATCCCGGCTGAGCAGGACGGCTGGAAGATCAAGTTCGGCTCCAGCCGCGCCAAGTGGTACGAAAACTTCATGGGGCAGATGCAGAAGGCCGGCTTCAACATGTCGGCGGGGTACTTCAGCGACGTGCCGCTGTTCAGCCCCTCCAAGAGCGGCGAGATCTTCATCAAGCCTGAGCTGCCGTTTGTCGCGTGGTATCACGCGCTCGAAGCAGGCATGTATGCCAAAACCCATCGCAAGCCCGGCCTGTTCGATTCGCCGATCAAAGACATCCTGGACGGCTGCCAGTACGGGCGCGACTACATCCACGGGCGCAACCAGGGCGATATCTTCGATCCGCAGTTCGAGCAGGCCTGCAAGGCGCTGTCGGAGAACACCGCCAAGCACATTCGCAACAATCCGTGGTTCATCGGCTACATTCTGGAAGAGACGGATTTCCTGTTCGCGTTCGCCCGCGCGCGCGATCAGTTCCTGCTGGGGTGGGGCGTGCTGGCATCGCTGCCGCAGCAGGAGCAGTCCAGCCGCGGCGAATTCGGCCTGCCCAAGTTCACGGACACAAAGAACTACACGAAACACGCGATGCGCGACTGGCTTAAAGCGCGGTACGGCACGATCGAGAAACTCAACGCGGCCTGGGGCAGCGACTACACCACCTGGGACGCGACGCCCGAAGGCTACGGCAAGGGCAAGGGCCTGCTGGACGAGGATGGAAAGCTCGGCGCCAAATGGCTCGGCGCGCGCCACACCGCCAAGGGCGCCAACCCCGCTTGCTACAAGGACCTGAGCGACTTCGTTCCCGTCTACGTCGAACGGCTGCACAAGATCGAGTCGGAGTACCTGCGCAAGGCCGACCCCCAGCATCTCATCATCGGCTGCAAGGTGCCCGCGGACCTGGACGAATACAAGGCGATGGCGCCTTACGTGGACCTGCTCCGCGGCTTGCCGCCCCAGGGCGCCACGGGCGATCTGGCCAAGCCGGGCATGCTGGCCGTTTACCTCGCCGCCGACGATGATTCCTCAATGCACATCTACTACGATGGAACCGCGAAACAGCCCCGCGTTCCGTATCGCGATCCCGGCTATCCCAAAACTCAGGAAGAGAAAGGACGGATGTACCGCGAGCGGCTCCTGCAGGGCTGGAGTTACAGTCCCGACGACGGCAAGACCTTTCCGATGGTCCTGGTCTCCTTCTGGGCCTGGGCGGAGAATGCCAGCGAGAAGCGCAATTGGGGCGTGGTCAGCCTCAAAGACAATCTCTACGACGGAAAGGAAGCAACTCGGAAAGGCGCCGACGGCAAAGCCGGCACCTGGGACGACGAAGACCGCGACTACGGCGACTGCGTGACCGGGATGCGGGCTGCGCACCAGGAACTCCTCGGCATGCTCAAAGAGTTCATCGAAAAAGGCCGCATGGTTCCGGCTTCCGCAGCCGGCGCAGCGGCGGCCCCGCCCAACTACATCCCCGAAGATCAGTATTAGCCCTTTTCCTATTCCAGCGTCCGCTTCACCTGTTCGGTGATGTATGCCTCCAGCACATCCGCCGGCTTGATGTCGTCGTAACCGTCGAGCTTGATGCCGCACTCGAAGCCTTGGCGCACTTCGCGGGCGTCTTCTTTCTGGCGCCTCAGACCTGCGATTTTGCCGGACCAGACGGACTTGCCGTCGCGGAGCAGGCGCACGTTGCTCTGCCGCGTGATCACGCCGTCGCTGACGAAACAACCGGCCACGGTGCCGACTTTGGTGATGCGGAAAGTCTGCCGCACCGTGGTGTGGCCCTGCACGATTTCGCGCTCGATGGGCTTGAGCAGTCCTTCGAGCGCCTTGCGGACTTCATCCACCACGTCGTAGATGATGTTGTAGTTGCGGATTTCCACGCTGCGCTCTTCCGCCAGGCGGCGCGCGTTGGGGTCGGCGACGACGCCGAAGCCGATGACAATGGCATCCGAGGCGTCGGCCAGCAGCACGTCCGTTTCATTGATCGCGCCCACGCCGTCGTGGAGGATGTCAATGCGGGCGTCGCTGCGGGAAAGCTCCATGATGGCGTTGCGCAGCGGCGCGAGAGAGCCCTGCACGTCCACCTTCAGGACGATCCTGAGCGAGGCGACGCTGCCCTTGGCCAGCAGGTCGCTGAGGTTCTCGAGGGTGACGTGGATGCGCTTGACCAGGCCTTCCTGGCGCAAGCGCATGGCGCGCTGGTCGGCAATCTCCGCGGCCTCCTTGATGGACTTCAGGACGTGGCAGCGTTCGCCCGGCAGGGGGACATCGTTCAGCCCGGTGACCAGGACCGGCGTGCTCGGCCCCGCTTCCTCCAACGGCCGCAAGATATCGGAGAAAAGCTGCCGCACGGTGCCGTAGGCGTGGCCGCAGATGACGACATCGCCGGGGCGGAGCCGGCCTTCCTGGACCAGCAGCGTGCAGACTATGCCGCGCCCCTGGTCCTTGTGCGCTTCCACGACCGTCCCCACGGCAGGCTTCTTGGGGTTGGCCTTCAGCTCCAGCATCTCCGCTTCCAGGAGGATGCGGTCGAGCAGTTCGTCCACGCCCTTGCCTGTCTTGGCGGAGACTTCAACGCAGCCCACGTCGCCGCCGTAGCCTTCCACGAAGAGTTCCTTGGCCGCAAGCTGCCCCTTGGTGCGGTCGGGGCTGGCCTCCGGCAAATCCATTTTGTTCAGAGCGACCACGATGCGCTTCTGCGCCTGCTTGGCGTGGCTGAGGGCTTCCTCGGTCTGCGGCATGACCCCGTCAACGGCTGAAACCACCAGCACGACCACGTCGGTGACGTTGGCGCCGCGGGCGCGCATCTCGGTGAAGGCGCGGTGTCCTGGCGTGTCGAGGAAGGTTACGTTGCCCTTGCTGTGGCGGACCTTGTAGGCGCCGATGTGCTGGGTTATGCCGCCGGCCTCGCCCGCCGCGACTTTGGTCTGGCGGATGTAGTCCAGCAGCGAGGTCTTGCCATGGTCCACGTGGCCCATGATAGTGACGACTGGCGCGCGGGGCTTGAGGTCCGCAGGCTTGTCGGGGACCTCGGCGGTTTTGAGCATTTCTTCCTCAATGTCGCGGGCCTTCTTTATGTTGATGCCTTGTTTGAGCGGGTCGAATTCGAGCGCGTAGAGTTGGGCGTCCTCGTCGGTCAGGATGTCGTTGATCTTGACCGCTTTGCCTTGTTCCAGGAATTTGTGGATCAACGCCGCGGCTTTGATGCCGAGCGCTTCGCAGAGGGCCTTGATGGTGACCGGCGAGGTCACCTCGGCCGGCCCCTCGCGCTTAACGGTGGGCTTGGGCGCGACGAAGCGCTTGGGCTTGCGCACTCCGCGGTGGCGGTCGTCCTCCTGCAGCAACGCGACGCCGCGGCGCGGACCCTTCGCCACGCCTTTGACCGGCATGCCGCGCGCGGGGCCGCGCCGTATCTGGGTCCGTACTCCCATGGCGCGCCCGCGATCCTCTTCCTCCACGGCAAAACCTTCGGGGATGGAGGGATAGGAAACCTGCGGCTTGAATTCATCCAGCGTTTTGGATTCCACCTGGACCGTTTCCCCGCGGCGGCCTTTCGAGACCGCAGGCGCAGGCTTCTCCCCAACGGGCGCAGGCGCCGGGGCGGGAACGACAACACCGAACCTCGGGTCCTGGCGCGCCAGGCGTTGAACCGGGGGCGCCACTTCTCGCCCTGCCATAAGGCGCTTGGTGACGGTGGCCTTTGCATACGCCGGGGGCGCTGGAGCTTCGGCTATCGTAGCCGTGGGTCCAGCAGGTATGGCGGCAGTTGGCGGCGGAGGAGCAACCAGGGAAGCTACCGCGGTTGCCGCAGGTAGTTCAGGCGGGGCAGGCGGCGGGGGCGGCATTTCAACTGGCTCAGCTTTGGCCTCGACCACGGGCAGCGCTTCCGGGGGCGCCTCCGGAGCTGGAGGAACAGCAGCGGAAACGGACACCGCGGGCTCGAGTGGTAGAGAAGGCGCCACAGCCGCGTGGGGCCCGCCCACCCCCAACTCCTCGGCCGGGGTAGGCTCTTCCACGCCGGGTATCACGCGTGGCGGGGGAACCGGGGCTTCGACGACTGCCAAAGGCGCGGGCTCGGCTTCGGCAACGGCATGGCCGCCCGTCTTGGCGCCCTTGCGGGTGGTCTTGGCCTTCTGCTGCAAGAGATGGGTTTTGCGTTCTTCGAGCTCGGCTTTGACTTTCTTGCCGCCGCCTAGTTTGACGCGCAGTCTATCCGCCTGGCCGGGCGTGAGAAGACTGGCATGGCTCTTGACAATGATACCTACCCCAGCCGCTTTCTCTCGCAGGAGGCTGCTGGGCACACCCATTTCCTTGGCCAGTTCGTGCAGTTTGATACCGGCTGGCGCCACCGGCTTGTCTGACTTACTGCTCATCCAATCCTTCCGGCGCCCGCAAACAGCGGGCGCACTCCCCAGTAACGCCGCGGTCCGCCCGCCGGCGTCACAGGCCGGAAGGCATCAACCAACCACGGTAAATCCGCCTGTGCAAGCGCGCCTGTACGGCCAGCCACTTGCCAGGCGTGCGCGGCCCGCTCGTTTCACTTCGGGCCGCCCTCAGTTTCCGCCGCCGCGGCTGGAGCAGCCGGGGCTGCGGGCGCGGCCGCGGCCACGCTCTCGACCAATCCTGCGTCCACGATGATCTCACCTTCCGGGGTGGCGCTGGCCGCGATCTTGGCTAGTGCCGCCGCTTGCGCGGCTTGCGCCGCCTGCGCCGCCCGCTCAACTACCAGTTCCTCCTCACGCTTCTTAGCGTATCCAAGCAGCGCCTTCGCGTCCTCTTCAGAAAGCGAGTACATGGTCACCAAGTGGTCGGCGCCCTTGGCCATGATCGCGCGCAGGCTGGTCAGCCCAGCCAGCAGGAATTTCTCCGCCGTCCCAGGAGGCAGCAGCGGAATCTTGTACACCTCAGCGCGCTCGGCTTCACGGACCTTGCGCGCTTGTTCCTCGGTCATGATATCAATGTGCCAATGGGTCAGCTTGGCAGTCAGGCGCACATTCTGCCCCTTCTTGCCGATGGCCAGCGAGAGTTGGTCTTCGGGCACGATGACGCGGGCGCGCTGCGTCTCGCGGTCCAGTTCCACGGCGGATATTTCCGCCGGGGAAAGGGCGTTGCGGATGAAAATATCCTGCGACTCGTGCCAGCGCACAATGTCTATCTTTTCGCCGTTGAGTTCCTCGACGATGTTGCGGATGCGGGTGCCGCGCACGCCCACGCAGGCCCCGATGGCGTCCACTTTCATGTCCGAAGAGTGGACCGCGATCTTGGTGCGATGCCCCGGTTCGCGCACGATGCCCTTGATCTCGACGATGCGGTCTCCGATCTCGGGCACCTCGACGGTAAAGAGTTCCTTGACCAGGTTGGGGTGCGTGCGGGACAGGATGATCATCACCTTCTGCCCCTTCTTTTGCACCTTTACGACATAGGCGCGGATACGGTCGCCGGGACGATACTGTTCGTTGAAAACCTGCTCCTGGCGTGGAATGATGCCCTCGGTCCGGCCTAGATTGACGACGATGGCGCCCTTGTCGAAGCGTTGCACGGTGCCGTTGACCAGCGTGTCAATCTTGGCCTCGTAATCCGAGAAGATCACGTCCCGTTCCGCCTCGCGGATTTTCTGGATCATGATCTGCTTGGCGGTTTGGGCGGGGATGCGGCCGAAGCTGTTGGGATCCATGCGCCGGCCGTCTTCGTAGGCTTCAATCTCGCCCGTCAGGCGATTGATGGTCACCGTCAGGTTGCCGTGAGGCCCCCAGCGCTTGCGGGAGGCCGTCAGCAGGGCCTGCTCAATCGCCTCGAATAGCAAGTCCTTGGCGATACCCTTGTCCCGGTGAATCGAGTCTACCAACCGTAAAACGTCACTGCCTTCCATGTCTTGCCTTTCGCCTCACTGCTATGAGCCGCGAACCTTTGTGCCACTCTCCGAAGAGAGCGCCTTTTGCAGCGGGCAACTCCCGATGCCTCGGCATTCGGCTGCCCGTGCGTCGCAGGCCGCGGCGCTTTGTCCGTATTCACTTGTTGCCCGCTCTGCTCCAGATCCCCAAGCCTTTCCGCGGCGGGCGCACATGCGGAGAAGCCTGGCTCTTTGCCAGCACCGGTGTGGTATTGCCTGGATACTGCGGATTCCCGACAATCCATAGCAGGCCAGTACTTGATGTATATAGTAACCGATGCCAGAGGATTAGCAAGCGCGATACGGGAACGAGTGCGTAGCGCGAGAGCGCGATCGGGTCTGCGCCTGCGAGCCATTCGGCTTCAGCCGGGCTTGCTGGTGCTTCACCCGCCCGCACTATTGCAGAGTGTTGCCTCGTTCATCCACAGGGTCAATCACCCGACGTGGGCTACCGCCGCGTCTATCCGCCGCAACGTCTCTTCCTTGCCGAGCAGGTAAAGGGTATCGTGAATCGGCGGGCTGGCGGCGACGCCGGCAAGCGCAACGCGAATCGGCTGGGCCACGTTCCCGAGTTGCTGCTGTTTTTGTTCGCAGAAGGTCTTCAAGGCCAGGTCCAGCGCCGGCGCGGACCAATCTTGGATCTGGGCGAGGACCTCACGGATTTCCCTGAGCCGGGACAGGCCGTCGTTCTTCTTGAGCACTTTCTCGACGGCTTTGGGATCAAGCTGTTCCGGCGCTTTGAAGAACAGGTGGCATTTCTCGGCCAGTTGCTTGAGCGTCTTCGAGCGCTCCTGCGCCAGTGCGAGCACAGCCTTGAGCCACTCCGGGGTCTTCGCGGACAGATCGTAGCCGCGCTTTTCCAGCCAGGGCCTGGCGCGGGCGAGCAGTTGGTCAGGCGCGAGCTTCTTCAGGTACTCGCCGTTCAGCCATTCGAGCTTGGAGTCCACCAGGCATTCCGCGAGCCACTCGGTGATCAGCGCCTCGATTCCGGGGTCAGTCGTCGCCCCGCCGGCGGGCACGGGCGGCGGGCGCTTGCGCTTGAGAGCAAACTGGGCCGGGGAGTTCTTTACGCGCTCCAGAGAGAATTCCCTGATGATCTCGGGCAGCGGCATCAGCTCGCGGTCGTCGCCCGGCGACCAGCCCAGCAGCGCCACGAAGTTGATGAACGCTTCGGGCAGCAGGCCGCAGTTCTGGTACAACGTGATAGCGACGGGGTCGCGCCGCTTGCTGATCTTCTTGCCTTCTTCGTTGAAGATCATGGGCAGGTGGGCGAATACGGGCAGCCCTGCCAGCCCCCCCACCCTGCCCTCTCCCCACAGGGCAGGGGGCAGCGACTGGATGGCCTCATAGATGAAGAGCTGCCTGAAGGTGTTCTCGGCGTGGTCGTCGCCGCGGATCACGTGGCTGATCTTCATGTCCACGTCATCCACGACGCAGGCGAAGTTGTAGACGGGCATGCCGTTGCGGCGCAGGATGACGAAGTCGCGCGTGGAACCGTCCGTCTCAAGATAGGTCTCCGCAGGCTTGGCGAGACGCCCTTTGACCGCATCGTCGAAAACGATCTCCTGGCGCCCTTTCAGGTCCAACTTGAGATAGAGGGCGGGGTGGGGGTCGGCCGCGGCCTGGGCTTTGTCTTCGTCCCACTGGCCCTGCTTCTTGAGCTTCTCGATCTTCCAATCCGGCAAGGGCCCGCCCGCTCCCTTCTTGGCCCAGTAGGCGCGCCCGGCCTTTTCCAGCGCGGCGGCGGCCTGCTTGTACCGTTCCAGGCGCTGGCTTTGGTAGTATGGTCCGCACGGCCCGCCGACATCGGGGCCTTCGTCCCAATCCAGCCCGCACCACTTCAGGCCGTCAAGGATGATGCGCGTGGCCTCTTCCTTGTTGCGCTGGATATCGGTGTCTTCGACGCGCAGGATGAAGGCGCCGCCGGTTTTGCGCGCGTAGAGCCAGTTGAACAACGCCGTGCGCACGCCGCCGACGTGCAGGTATCCGGTGGGGCTGGGGGCGAAACGGACGCGGACGGATGAGTCATTCATGGTGTTCTACTTTTCCTTCACCCATCCCGCCCAATGCAGCTTGTCGCGGATGATCTCATAGCGGCCCTTGCGCCCCACGGTGACCAGGTTGAATTCATAGGGCGCGCGCCCGATCTCGACCACCGCGCCGCTGGGCAGCGTGCAGCTCACCTGGCCGTCCATTATCAGTTCCACGGGTTCGCCGGTGCGCGTGGAGACGCAGACTTCCACGGTCTCATCGCCTGAGAGCACTATCGGCCGGTTGGCCAGCGTGTGCGGGCAGATAGGTATGACAATCAGGGCTTTCAGCCGTTCGCTCAGGATCGGCCCCCCTGCTGAGAGGTTATAGCCGGTTGAGCCAGTGGCGGTGGAGACGATCAGCCCATCGCCCTTGTAGACCGCCACTTCCTCGCCCGAGACGCGGACATCCACGCTGATCATCCGCGCGCGCGGGACGCGCTGAATCACGGCGTCATTCAGCGCCACGTATTCGCCCGCGCCCCGGCGTGCTCCGTGGCGCGGTCCGCACGGGGCCACCACGCAGACCAGCAGCATCATGCGGCGCGAGAGCACGTAGTCGCCCTTCAGGATGCGCGGCAGCGTCTTCCGCAATTCATGCGCTTCGATTTCCGCCAGGAAGCCCAGGTGCCCCAGGTTCACGCCAAAGACCGGAATAGGATTCCCGCGCAAACGCCGCGCCACGCTCAGAATGCTGCCGTCCCCGCCGAAGACCAGCACCAGGTCGGCTTTGATGTGACTGAGGTCGCTTTCGCCGTCCTGGTCCACCTTGACAATGGCCGCGCGCTTGCGCATCCAGGGGAGCACTTGGCCCAGGACGCCAGCCACCTCAGGTTTGCGTCTGGGGTTGGCGATCACATATATTCGCTTCATGGCGGGTTCCAGATGTTAGTGCGGCCGGCACGGAATGCCAACACAGACTCGCTATGCCATGCGCGGCTGAAATCCCAGCTCCTTGCAGTATCGCGTGCTGGCTTTGGGCTTTAGGCTTTAGGCTTTGGGCACGGCCGGCCGCGCTCTTCCCAAAGCCCAAAGTCCAAAGCCCAAAGCCTCCGCGAAAAGGCTCGATTTTCACCCGCGCGCAGTATACCAGCGCTGTTCCACATACGCTTCCAGCGCGTGGTAGTAGGGCAGGCCCAACTGGTAGAAGCGGCGCGCGGTGTCGGTGTTGCGGTCCTCCACCCGCTGCCAGAACTCGCGGTCGTCGGGTCCGGGGAACATCGCGCGGTCTTTCTGCGACTGGTGCTTGAAGACCGCCTCGGTCTTCAGGGCCAGTTCGCGTTCCGTGAGCGGGACGAGAATGTCGGCCTGGTCCAGCGGCCACTCCTGCCAGGCGCCACGGTACAGCCACACCACGGGGCGCTGGTTGCGGGGCAGACGCCGCACGGCCTGCTGCACAATCCACAGGCACACGCGATGGGTGCCGTGCGGATCGGAGAGGTCGCCGGCCGCAAGGATGCGCTGCGGCTTGAGGCGCGTGAGCAGGTCCACCGTCTGCTGCACGTCTTCTTCTCCGGGCGGGTCCTTCTCGATGGCTCCCGTCTGGTAGAAGGGCAGATTCATGAAGATGCATCGTTCGCTCGGGACACCCAGGTGCGTGGCCGCGCTGACCGACTCCGACTCGCGGATGAACTGCTTGATGCACGCGGCTTCGGGGATGTCCACTTCGCCCGGCCTCTTTCGCGCCAGAAACTGCTCGATCTTCTTGCGGAGCCGCGAGTGTTCCGCCGCGTGCAGCCCCTGCGCGTGGACATACTTGGCGACAAAATCCAGATAGCGCAACACGTCGTGGTCGAAGACCGCTATGTTGCCGCTGGTCTGATAGGCCACGTACACGGCGTTGCCGTTCTCCACGAGCTTGCGGAAGAGTCCACCCGCGGAAATGACGTCATCGTCGGGGTGCGGACTGAAGATGACCTGTGTTTCCCCGCGCGGCAAGGCGTCGTGGTCGCGCACCTTCGCGCCAAGCGCCAGGCAAGCTTCGCGGTTGGCCGGGTCGCTGTCGAACTCGCAGGACAAGCTGGCCAGGCCATGGGCGACGTAATCCTCATGCGACAAGGCCATGATCGGCTTCTTGAGCTGCTGGGACAGCCAGATAACCGCCCGCAGCCGCTCGCGGCCGCCATCGGAGGTCGAGAAAGCATAGTGCTGGCTGAGACGCCACGGCGTTTTGAAACGCACCAGTTCCGCCGCGCAGTCCAGGTCGAGGTGAAAGGTGGTGTTGCCATGCCGCTGCAGGAGCGACGCGGGCACCTCGGCGCTGTCGGGCCCTTCGAGCGCCCTGCGGATGATGCCGGCCTTGTTCTCGCCCAGCGCCACGAGGACAATCTCGCGCGCCGAGAGGATTGTCGCGCAGCCCATGGTGAGGGCTTCGGCCGGCACATTCCGCTCCCCGAAGAAATCCGCCGCGGCATCGCGCCGCGTAAAGGGATGGATGCGCACCAGCCGGGTGCGCGACTCGGGCGGCGAGCCGGGCTCATTGAAGCCGATATGTCCGGTGCGGCCAATGCCCAGAAGCTGGAAATCCAGGCCGCCGGCGGCTTTGATCCGCGCCTCATACGCCTCACAGTGCCGCGCCACCGCCTCGCGCGGCAGGCCGCCTTGCGGCAGATGAGTGTTTTCAGGCTTGATGTTCACGTGCCGGAAGAAGTGCTGCTGCATGAAGCGGTGGTAGCTTTGCAGCGCATCCGGCGCCATGGGGTAGTATTCGTCCAGGTTGAAGGTGACCACGCGCGACAGGTCCAGGCCGGCCTGGTGCAGCTTGATCAGTTCGCCGTAGATGCCCTTGGGCGTCGAACCCGTGGGCAGCCCCAGGACGGCGTTGGGCTTCTGGCGGATGATTTCGGCCATGCGCCTGGCCACCGCGGCGGCCAGAGCGGTATGCTCTTGATGGATGACAATAGGAATTTTTGCCGGATCGCTGATCAAGAATCCTTCACCATTTTTCTTGTGCCACGGCCCAAGAGCGCGCTAGGAGGCACATCCAAGGCGCGGGCAATCTTCTGGAGCGTTTCAATCATGGGGCTGTGCTTGCCGTGCTCCAGGCGAGACAGGTTGGGCACGGCGATTCCCGTTTTCGAGCTCAAGTCCTCGAGTGACATACCAGCCGATTCCCTGAATTCGCGAATATGTTCTCCAATGCGTGAAGGCTTGGAAGTCCCTTTGCGCCAGGGATAGCTCGGTTCGCAGTGGTAGAGAACCAAGTCGGAAGCAAAGTCGATTAGCACACCCGATGCAAACTGAACTGCGGCGCCAAGGCCTTTCTCCACGACACTGACTGAAACAGCCGCGCTGCCGTCCCAGGTCTCGGCGCACTCAAGCGCCGCCACTGGCATTTCGTACAACGCCCCGCTGTCAAACTTGCAGATGATCGCATCCTTGCGCGGGCTCAGGACCACGTACACGAAGCGGGGCTCAACGTAGTCCCTCTTGCTCAAGCCATTCCCTGACCGCGGCGTTTGCTTGTGCCGCTGCGTGCCGGGGGCCATCAATCCAACGGTGCTGCTCATAATCGTACCTCCCAATTAACTCGTCATCGCGGTACACATGCACATGTCTGTCGTGGTCCCCGCTCCACGTGAGGAAAACAAAACCTTTTATCCTCGACTTGGCCACTCTACGCTCCTCATTTTATGTTATCACGTGATAAGTAAGTGCCAAACACAATTCCAGCATGCCGGTTGTTTTCGTCAGCACGCGGTCCTTATTGTTTTGCCTTCTCCGGCTCATTTCCTGTGAGCGCGGCCTTGACGATGCGGGTCCAGATGGCGTAACCTTCAGCGTTCATATGCAGGTTGTCTTTCAGGAAAAGTTCGGAACGCGCCTGGCCGTCCTTGAGCATTTCGCCGGCCACATCAATATAGGCCACGCCTTTGGTTTCCTTGGCGAGTTCCCGCAGCAGTTTGTTGGTCTCCTGGGCGCTGGGCCACAACCGGGCGCGGCTGGGACTGGGTTTTACGGACAGCACGTAAATCTTGACCTGCGGCAACGCCGCGCGCACCTTCTCCACGAAAGTCTTGACATCATCCCGTATCTGTTCCGGCTTCCTGCCGCTTTGCAGGTCGTTGTCGCCTTCGTAATACACTATGCTGCCGGGTTCATACGGGGTCACTATGCGGTCAATGAAATTCAGCACGTCGGAAGCTTTCGACCCGCCAAAGCCGCGGTTGACGGCTGGCAGCGGGGCCATATCCGCGGCCACCGAGCGCCACATCCGGATGCTTGAGCTCCCCACGAAAAGCACGGCGCCTTTAGGAGGCGGACTTTTCTTGTCGGCCTCTTCGTATCTCTTGATCTCATCCTCGAACGGGAGTTTCTTTGCCTCGGCCGGTGGGGCTGCCTCGGCAGTCCGGCCCTGGGCCGGGAGGAGGACCAAGAACAGTAGACACAGGACACGGGGGGAATGGAGTGGTTTATTCATGGGCAATATGATACCCCAGGCCGTGCTCTGGGAAAGCACAAGCCGGCCCAACGAACATTTTCGATTTTCGATTTTCGATTTTCGATTGAACAGCAACCGGGGAGACGCATGGGAGGAATCGGCAATTGGAGATTTGGAATTGAGGATCGGGATTGAACTTTTCTTCGTGAGACAGGAAGAAAAGTTAAATCCAAGACCCCAATCCCCAATTCCTTCTCTGGGCCTCCGCCGCTACTGTTAAATCGAAAATCGAAAATCTAAAATCGAAAATCCAAAATCCCCGCTCTGCCTTCGCGGCTGCTCTTCAATCCAATCCCGACACACCGGGACAAAATCTAAAATCCAGAATGTCGTTTCGGCCCCGGCTTGCGCGGAGGCTCGGGCGGCGGGGTCAGGTCATCGCGCGAGCACGAAAGCAGGTACTCCCTGATCTGGCGCACTCGCTCACGAGTGATGCCGTGTTTTCGGGCGAGCGCGGCGTAGTTGTTGGTGCAGAGCACCGCGTCCAACAGGCCCGGGTAACGTTTCCCGATGGCGTAGAGGCAGTCTTTGAAGCGCCTGCGGCGGACCTTGCGGCGAATCTCCGCCAGGCCCTCCTTGCCTTGCTCCCGCAGCAGCTTGTCGCGGGCCTCGCGCTGCGCCCGCTTGATCCAGGCAAAGGACAAGCGGTACTGCTGCATGGAGTCCTTGATTTTGCGGACCAGCAGTTGCGGATCGCACAAAGCCCGGGCGAAAGCTTCGAGGTTCTCCTTCTTGGGATGCCTCACGAGACCTCTCCTCTAGAACGGCGGCTGTAAGCAGCCTTTCTTCTCGTTCCATCTACCCAGCACCAAGAACACCCCAGCCCGTTTCTCCGCATCTCAGGCTCTACTCGGCAGGCGTCCAGATGCCGATCGTGGAGGTGTCCGGGTTGAAAAAGGTCTCGTGTGTCGTAAGGGTCGAGGTGCGGTCCTTCTGGAAGATCGTACCGTTGTTGTTGATGATGAACGCATTGCGGCCCGTGCCATCGTAAGCCCCAGGGATGGCGCTCAAAGCGTAGCCGAGAGTCATGTGGGGTAACGGCGCGGCCAGCGTAACGTAACTGCGCGAGCCGCCCGTGGCCGCAAAGCCCTGTGCGGTCAGCACCGTGAAGACGTAACCGGCCTTCGGGATACCGGTTGCCGAGTTTCCTTCAGCGTTGGCGAAGGACTTGTCAATCAATGCCAGGTCGCCGGAACCGGCAGTGGTCTCAAGGAGGCTGTTAGTGCCCTTGAGCAGAGTGGCGTACTCCAGCACACCGTCATGGTTGTAGTCCGTGCGGTGGTAAATCTCTTCAGCCTCTGCAAACGCCTTGCACGCGGCAAGCGCAGCAGTCTCGTTGGCAGCCATGCGCGAACGCAACAGGCTGGGTATGGCTATTGTCGCAATGATGGAAATGATTGTAATCACAATCATCAGTTCGATGAGCGTAAAGCCCTGGTTCTTCATCTTGCCCTTCCTTCCTGGGCCAAGCCCACATCCCAGTGCGCCGACCAGACGCTGCCACATTACCCTGATCCTCAGCCACCTTCAGGGATCACCACACCCACTCGGTGTAGAATTACACAACTTGCCCGGATTATAGGTGAGGCGTGATGGGGATGCAAGAAAGAAGCCTGGAAGGCCCAGGTTTTTAATTCTCAGGCTGACCCCGCAGGAGCAGTGCGAGGGCCTCGAAGGGCTTGGCCGCATGCCGGCGTAAGGCGGCAGGTGGCCCGGCCCGCTGGTGTGAACCACCTGCGATTCGGGTCCCACCGCACATCCTGGCCGCCAGCCGGCACGGAATGCGGCCGAACAGGTGCGAGCCCGCATACGTATCGGGATGGTTGATGTGGCCAAGGGCACTGGGACGAGCCTGGCTGGACAGCACTTGAACACGGATTGGAGCAGAACTGTCCAACTCTCAGGTGTAAACCATAGGCGTGTGGCTTTCAGCCCCACTGAAAGAAGAAAAGAGGGAGGACCTATGTTCAGCCCCCAACTCGGCACTCGTCACTCGGCACTCGTGGCTCGTCACTTGCCTTTCTTCGCCGTCCTTATCCTGGCCACAGCAATCCACGCGGGCGACGACGGCGGCAACGTCAAGATACAACCTCAGCAAGACCTGACCGGGACCATGGAGGGCTATACAGTTACCGCGCCCGGCTATGCAGCGAGCATTTCAGCTCAAGGCCAGATCCTCTCGCTCAAGCTGGGCGGGCTCGAGCTTCTCGACGGCGGCATCCGTATCGGCGAGGGAGGCAAACACGAGAAGCCCGATTTTGTGAAGCAACTCGACGCGCGTACCATCCAGCTCACCTTCCCCAGCCGTCCCGTGGCCACGCTCAGCTTCGCCGACCAGGGCTTCAAGGTCGCCATCAAGAACCTGAAGAAGACCTGGGACTTCGGCCTCTACTATACGCTCTCGCCACGCGCTCAGACCATCACCAGCAAGGGCCGCGGCTATGAGCACCTCGCGCTGCCCCTGCTGAAGGGCCGCACGGCCTACGATGACGCCGAATACACCTTCGATGACGGCAGCGTCCTGCGCGTCGTCCAGTCCGGGCCGGGCAACCACATCAACTCGGACGAGAACGGAAGCTGCTCCGCTTACACCTGGGGCCGCAGGTGCCTGGAGGTCAACGGCGCCTACACCTACGACTTCATGTTCCAGAGAGGCCCGCCAGGCGCAAAGAAGCTTTCCGCCCCGCCGTTTGTCCTGCGCCAGACACGCCTGGGCAACATCTACGTTTCGGGCGAGCCGGTCGCCTTGAATCTCGAACTGCGTCCCGCGTACTGCCAGAAGCTCGTGGGCCTCGCCGAGGACCTCGTCGTCGAGTGCCGCACGCGCGATCTTTGGGGCCAGCAGGTTGACGCGCAGGAATTCCCCGTGGACTTCAGCAAAATCAAAGCCGAAATCCCAGCGGGGGCCAAGGCCAAGCCTGTGCTGGTTCCCTTCCAGCTTCAACTGCCAAGGAAGGGCTGGCTTGAGGCCACGGTCACGCTGAAGGACAAGCAGGGCAAGGTCTTCCCTACTACTGAGGTCACCGCCATCTCAATCGTCACTCCTGCCGAAGGTTTGCTCAACCCCCCGCTGCCCGAGAAACCCGGCACATATGAGTTCAACGCCTTCCTCGGCCTGACCTGCCACCGCGAAGGCATCAATCTCGACCAGGTCTTCCCCTTGTCGCTCAACTCCGAGAAGCCCGCCCAGCCCAGCGAACTTGGCACGAAGCCAGGCAGCGAAGCAGTCAAGGATTTGGCCCTGGAGGAAAAGAAGACTCAGGAGCCAACCGCCGTCAAGGACGTTGTGGCCAGATGGGACGGCCTCGACCAACAGATGGCTGCTTCCGTAGCCGCGCAGAAGAAGTACGGCTGCACGGTCTTCTGGCTGATGGAATCGCCCCCGAAGTGGCTCCTGAAGGACCCGCCCGGCTTCGAGCACGCGCTGGGCCAAGTCATCAGCCGCTACAAGGACAAGAACAAATACTGGATGCTGATCAACGAGCCGAACCTGAACATGAAGCCGCAGGATTACGTCAACAACTTCCTCCTGCCCTTGTATCGCGCCGCTAAGAAGGCCGACCCGGAGGCCAAAGTCATGGGCCCCGACACGTGCGGTCTCCAGCCCGACTGGCTTGAAAAAGTCTACGCCGCCGGCGGCAAGATGGACATCGTGGACATGCACCCCTACACGGGCCATCACCGCTCCTGGGAAGAACATGGCCTGGCCGACACGTGGCGCAAGGTGCGCGAAGTGATGGCTGCGCACGGCGACGGGCAGAAAGAATATTGGTCAACCGAATCGGGCTTCGACTGGTCGCTGGGACGCCTGGGCAAGAACAACCACGCCAAGCATGTCGTCAGGCAGTACCCCATCGCCGCGTCCGTGGGCCTCCCGAAGAACCACTTCTTCCTCTACTACACGTCCTATGTCGGCTACCACAAGATGTACCTGGTTGACCAAGACCAGACGCTGCTCCCCGCAGGCGTGGCTGCGCGGGTGGAGAGCGAGCAGTTGAGCGGCGTTGAGTTCGCCGGCCGCGAGGAGCTCGGCAAGGACAAGCACTGCTACCTCTATCGCGGCAAAGATTGCGATGTCCGCATCGCGTGGAGCCATGACTTCAAGACTTCATTCAGCGCTGAAGTCGCTAGCAACCCACGTACCGCCGGCGTCCCGCCGGCACGAACGGAGGCCGGCGGGACGCCGGCGGTACACCCAAAGATCGCTGTCTACGACATGATGGGCAACCAACTCCCCGGCTATCCGCAGAGCGCGCCCGGCAGGCAGAAAGTGACATTCCAGCTTTCCGGCTACCCGCTCTACATCCGGCTGGACAAAGGGGCCACATTCGAGCCTGCGAAGGAAGACCTCGGCCCGAACCTGGCGCGGCAGGAAGGCGTCAAAGTGGCGGCCTCATCCGAGGACAAACCGGGCATGGCCAGGAAGGTTGTGGACGGCGTGTGGACCACCGAGAACACGGGCAGCTACGAAGACAGGCTTTGGGTCAGCGCGAAGGCCTTGAAAGAGCCGGGCGATTCCGCATGGCTGGAGATCACGCTCCCGCAGAAGCAGAACGTCGGCCGCGTGCACGTCTACGCGCCCAGCAGCACCTGCGGCATGCCCGGACTGCGCGCTTTCAAGGTCCAGGCCTTCGATCTCGACAAGCAAGATTGGCGCGCCGTGGGCGAGGTGGCGAATTCGGAGGAAGCGTGGGTCTTCCATTTCGTCTTCCCGGCTGTGAACACCAACCGCGTGAAGATCGTCATCACGGACCTTAACAACGGGTTCAAGCTGGACGACAAGAAACCTTACACGGACATGAAGCCGCGCGTTTCCGAAGTGGAGATTTACGAAGTAAAAAGTGAGAAGTAAAGTGGATGGTGGATGGTGGATGGTGGGTGGTGAGTGGTGAATAGTCCAGGCTAACGCTTGTCGCCGAGCCGACGGCTCCACTTGGGATGCCAGCCAGCAGCCTTGACGTAGACGGGATGCCAGTCGGCGGCGTGACGGACGGCTGGGTGTGCGTCCTTCCTGGCTTGTGCCTGCTGCCGGGGCGACAGCTTGCCCCAGCGCCTGAGCAAACACAGCGCCGCCTTGCGCTCGGGCCACGCTTCTGAGGCGAGCATTTCCTGTGCAACCGGCATGGCAGCATCGCGGAGACCAAACATCTGCCAGAACGCCTCCTGGGAAACCTTGCGTGGCTGGCCTTCGGCTAAGAAGCGGCGCAGTTCCGGCAGAAAGGCGGCGCCGCGCTCCTGTGCCAATCTGCGGACCAGTGCCGCTCGGGCTGACGGGGTGCCGTAGCGCAGGAGATACTCGGTCGTCTGGTCGCCTTGCAGGAGGCGCGCCTGGCTGAGCGCCCACGCCAAGCCGGGCACTTCTGCAAGGCGCGCCGGTTCAGCCTGCGCCCAAGCGGAGAGTTGCGCACCATAATGCTTCGCGAGCGTCCGGGCAACCATGCGCGTCCACTTGCGCTCACGGTAGCCAGTCACGAGTTCAGTTTTCAGGACCTCGAACGCCTCCGGGAAATCCGGACGCGCCAGTGACAGAGCCGCCGAGGCGCTCTCGTCGGGCGAACCGGTGCGCATCAACTGCTCAAGAGCCTTTCGGCCTTCTTCACCGTGCCGTAGCGCGAGGTCACCCGCCATCCAACGGCTGACCGGCGCGATGTCCCGGCCGAAGCCGCTGCGGCAGACCTCAAGCGGCAGCCGGAGACCGTTGCGGTGGGCGATCCACCACGCCCAGCCGCTGCAGCGCCGAAAACGCAAATCATTCGACGCCTCGCAGACAAACGCGAACGCCGTTTCGGGCTTGAGATCGCAGAGCGCGGCGAGCGCACTGCAGCGGATAGTCATGGGCTGGTCCGAGATGCTGCGGAACACCTGCAGCAGGCGCGCGTACACTTCCTCGTCGCCCCTCGCGTGGCCCAAGGCCTGAATGGCCCAATACTGTTCGTCCCGTTGGCCCTCGCGCACAATCCTCAGCAGTTCGTCGCGGACGCCGGGGATTGCCAGGATGCGTCCGCCGCGAAAGAGGACGTTGAAAGTCCAGTAGTCATTGCTGTAGAGCAGCCGCAGGATGGGCCTCAAGGCGCGGACATCGCCGATCTTGCACAACGCACACGCGGCGGCGCGGCGCACGGGGATGCGCGGGTCGCCCAGGGCCTGGCACAGGGAATCCACCGCGGGCGCGCCGATGCCGGCCATGCGGCGGATGGCTTCCTCGTGCGCCCGGCCACCTTTGGCCGCGGCGTCCAACAGACTCTGAACCTCCGCGGCAAAGTCATCCGGCAACTCCTGTGACTTGAATGTCTGCTCGACCATAGTCAGCAACTCCTTCTTGAGCGCGGCCCGCCCGCGCTGCAGCCGCCCCTGAACTGTGGTCTCCGAAACGCCAAGGAAGCCCGCGATGTCGGCGTAGGACAGGCCGTCCACATAAAAGAGGCTGACGACTTCGCGGTTCTTCTCGTTCAAGCGCTCCAGCGCCCGCCGGACAATCTCCCGGCGCTCCGTCTCTTCGGCAGACTCACTTGGCCGCGAGGCGCGCACGCCCAGTTCGGCTGCGCGGCCCAGTTCCTCGGCCAATGACCGCACGCGCTGCAATTCCCGCAGTGCGCGATTGGCCGTGTGCCGGACGATGCCTCGCAGCCAGCCGGCAAACCGCGCGTGGTCCCGCAGTTTCGCGAGGTCACGGTAGGCGCAAAGAAACGATTCCTGGACGACGTCCCGCGCCAGTTCGAAGTCCGACAGACGGGCCACAGCCAAGCCGTAGGCATAGTCCTGGTACCTGTGGACGAGATCAGAGAATGCTTCTCCCCGTCCAGCGAGTGCCTCGCCGACTAGCGCCGCGTCGGGTTTCGAATCCATCGCGAGGGTTTCTCTGCTTGGAAGCCCGGGCGGGGCAGGACTCGAACCCGCGACCTTCCGCCTTAGCGGCCGCTCTTTCCACTGAGCTACCCGTCCGGTATTCCCCTTCTCAACACCATTATGTGCAGATTGGGTGCGTGCGCCAAACGGCAATTCCGGCAAAAAAAGTGGCGTCCCGGGAAACGGCGTGGCGTCCTGCCTGCCTGCCCCACCGCGAATTCTAAGATGGTCCTGTATAGGCCCTCTCGATTTCTTCCGCCAGAATCTGCACGCCCTGGCGCACGACATCGGGCGGTTGGACGTAGGAAAGCCGCAAACATTCCTTTTTGTGTTGCCAGGATTCGTCAAAGCCGGGGAAGAAATAGTGCCCTGGCAGGACGAGCACGTTGCGCCGCTTGAGCCTTTCGTAAAGCTCTTGCACGTGGATCGGCAGCCCGCGCAGCCAGACCCAGACGAAGAACGCGCCCTCGCAGACGTGGACATGGTAATCCAGGCTGGCCGGGAAGGACTCCGCGATGCGCTCCAGGATGAAATCCCGCCGCTGGGCGTAGTAAGGCCGGATGACCTCGCGGCTGAGCCGCAATATTTCTCCGCTGGCGAAGAGCGGCTCGGTAATGGCTTGGCCAATGGGACTGGTGGCCAGGATCACGGCGGCATTCATCGCGGAAAGCCTGTGGACAATCTCCTTCGAGGCCACCACGATGCCCGTGCGCGTGCCGGGCAGGCCGAGTTTGGAGAGGCTGAAGGTGTTGACAACGTGCTCGCCCCACACGGGCGCGGTCTCGCGAAAGAGTATCTGCGGAAACGGCGCGCCGTAAGCGTTGTCCACGAGCAGGTGGATGCCATGCCTCTCAGCCAGGCCGGCCAAGGCGCGCAGTTCATCGTCAGTCAGGACGTTGGCGGTCGGGTTGGTGGGGCGCGAAACGCACAAGGCGGCGATGTCCGGCGTGATGTCGAGCGCCTCGAAGTCAATGCGGTACTTGAAACGGTGCGGCCCAAGTTTTTCGATGCGCGGCTTGCGCGCGGTGAACATGCCGGGCGCAACGCCCTGGTCGCCGTAGCCGATATACTCAGGCACCATGGGAAAGAGGATCCGGCGCGGTCTCCCCGCGTCTGGACCGGCAAGCAGATGGAACAACAGAAAGTAGGCGCTTTGGCTTCCCAGGGTGATCGCGATATTGTCGGCGTCAATGTTCCAGCCGTTCTCCCGTTTGAAGAAGGCGGCCAGCGTTTCGCGGAAAGTCGGCAGGCCGCGCTGAGAATCGTACAACCCCAGCATCCGCTCCAAGGCGCCTTCGTGGCCGAGGATTTCCTCGAAACGCCGGCGCCAGACCGCTCCCACTTCGGGGATAAGCGCCGGGTTGCCGCCGCCCATCATGATGATTTCCCGCCCGCCGCTCAGCACCTCGCCAATGTCGTCCATGAGCTGGTTGATGCCCGAGGGAGCGGCAAGCTTGCGGCCGAAGTCGGAGTAATTCTCCATAGGACCCACCACGGGAAGAGTGGATGGTGGATAGTGGATAGTGGATGGTGGATAGTGCGTGATGAACGACTCACTAATCTCCGCCCACCACCCGCCATCCACCTCCCACCACCCACCATCCACCTCCCACCACCCACCATCCACCACCCACCACCCACCATCCACCACCCACCACCCACCATCCATGTT
>Ga0315279_10003511_pt1 | contig 21752 bp, 19 predicted proteins | sample YL17G06_20_MG_FD_203694 | JGI IMG/M metagenome (GOLD analysis project Ga0315279, IMG submission 203694) | Sediment microbial communities from Yellowstone Lake, YNP, Wyoming, USA - YL17G06_20 | ecosystem: Environmental > Aquatic > Freshwater > Lake > Sediment | place: USA: Wyoming | collected... | reverse complement strand
AGCGGGTGCAAGCCCTTCAACCTTTTTCATGGGGCCTGATGTACCAATCTGGGCGCAACCAGGAAACGCCACAGTTGTAGCTTGTATTTTCTCTGATGATCCAAAAGATGGAGGAGTTCCCTATGGCGAAGAAGAGAAGGCGAACTTTGAGATCAAAAGAAATCCAGAACTTGACTATACAACTGCTCCGATGTCGGATCCCAGTGCACCAAGTGGATCGTTTGCTGGTTCCCTTAAGTTCACGAAGGAGTTGGAGCCTGGAGATTACCGGATCTATGTTAGCGCCAGATCGACGATCACAAATGGTACTCAGCAGAGTCTTTTGACCGTGCAGAATTCAACGACGTTTTCAGTTCTCAACGCGGTTATGCCTCCGCAGGCCGCGTTCACATATTATCCTGTTGATGCTTTTGTTAATATGGCGATTACTTTTGACGCCTCAGCATCGACGGCCGAAGGGTACAATGTCTCTTTGGTCAAGTTTGAATGGGATTTTGGCAACGGGACAAAGTACAGCAGAACAACGCCAACGATAAACAACGTATTCACCGTAGCAAACAACTACACCGTGACTTTGAACGTGACGGACAGTCAGGGTTTGTGGAGTTCCACTTCTAAGATTGCTTCAATCAAACCCCCCACAGGGCCTATCGCAGACTTCACGTGGTCTCCCACGGTCCCTTCTAACCTGACTCAAGTTGTATTCGATGCGTCATCAACGATACTAGGCTGGGACGGGGTGACACATCCAGCGATAACGAACTACATTTGGGACTTCGGTGACGGCAACGTCACGAGCGGAAACTACAAAATTATAGTCCACAAGTTCGCCCTTGCTGGCAACTATACGGTGAAGCTGAACGTCACCGACGCTAGCGGATTCAAAGGTTACACGGCAGAGATAGTGCAGGTACTTAAAGGAGGTCTTCCTGGAGACATAAACCTGGATGGAAAAGTCGACATCTTTGACGCAATCCTGCTTTCCAACGCTTTCAACACACGGCCAGGAGATCCAAAATGGAACCCTAACGCGGACATAAACGGCGATAGCGCGGTAGACATATTCGACGCTATAATTCTGTCAAATAACTTTGGCAAAAGCGGGTAGTCCCAATTTCAAACACAAAAAGCAAAAATTCGAATTACGCACCGGAAGGCGTTAGCCCTTGCAACGTCTTAATTCTCCTCAGGAGCAGATCGCCAATACTCTAAGAACGGAATCCATCTTTTTTGCGTTCACCATATCCGCTGGTTTTTGGGCTGTAACCATTCTGGCAGAAAACGCTCTGAGCCCATTAGTTGGCGATGAAAAGTGGACTACAGAGTATTTGATCCACCCACCGTGGCATGTCGTTGACGATTCACTCCGACTGGTAGGGACTAATTCTTCAAGTTCAGCTTTATAGAAGAATATTCCATAATAGTGTTCCATACATGACTAAATACGCCGCGGAGTGACGTTCTAGTCGCAAGAAGGGGAGAGCCTAGCTCAGAGAACTAAGGGATGGACCCGGGATGCTTAGCTGCGACTAGGCGTCCTTAACGTGCCTGAAGTTGGATGTCCCACGTCTCTTTCCGCGTAATATTCACAGTTGCGGAATATCTGTTAAAGAGCTCTCCACGAATCAAATTCGTGATAATGATGAGAGGTAGGCTTCGAGAAGTAGCGTTAGCGCTTACGATAGTCGTTATCTTGCTACAACTGTCAAACACGAAAGCGAGTTTGTCGGCTGCTCCAAACTACGCTAGGGTGGACGTGTTTACGCAGAAGCAGCCGTTCAGTGGAAAAGGTCAAAATGTGCAGAGTGACGCGTTTGGGCCACAGGAAATTGTGTTTCTTTATGCTGAGGTTTGGACGGACGATAGTCTGGTCGAAAACATACTTGTAGCTTACAATATCATGACCCCTAACGGTGCTAACTTCAGCATATCCGCGAGGACAAATAGTTCAGGCATCGCAACTGTAAACTTTACCATAGCGACCCCTCCGATAAACATCACTGAAACAGAAGTCTTCGGTTATTGGAGAGTGATTGGAACGATCCTCTATGCTGGGCAGACGTTTAGTGACACGTTGATGTTCAGGGTAGACTACGTCGTGAAACTGTTGACTGTGAGGACCATCATAGACGACAGGACTTCTCGGAGTTCGTTTGGCATTGGGGGAGATGTAGGTCTCGAGATAACTCTCAGAAGCATAGCCATGACGCTCAGAAACGCCACGATCTCCATTTTGGTGAAGGATGAACTCGATTTCACGGCAAATTTCTCGCTAATAGAAGACCTTGCCGTGCAACCAAACGAAAAGTTGCTTTTCATCTACAGTAAAGCTTCGCTTCCCAAGAGTTCCCACATAGGAATCGCTAGAGTATTTATCTCAGCTTTCACGGCTCCCATAAGTGAGGGCGGCGTTCCGTTTTGCCCTGCCATAAGCGCCGACTTTCAAATTACTCCGACTGACCCGTTGGAGATCAACCTGCACGATGTGGCAGTAGTGGCAGTCTTGCCTTCGGCCAACCCGTTGGAACCGAACAGCAACTTGGAACTCACAACTCTCGTCAGAAATGAAGGAACCACCAGCGAGACTTTCACAGTAAGCACATATTTCGATGAAGTCCTTCTTGGAACAGCATCCGTTGAAACACTCGTGCCGTACGGAGTGAAAGTCTTCTCTTATGCAATCAACCCTGCGGTGGTTACGTTGGGAAATCACTCGATCCGTGCAACTATCCCTCCTTTGTCAGACGAAGCTGACCTGACTGACAACAATTTCAGTGATACGATAGAAGTGAAAACAAACCAGACTGCCGTTGCTCACGATATTTCAATAATAACTGTCACAACATCCGCGACACAGGTTTTCGTCGGCGGTCCTGTCGGAATAAACGTCGTCATAATTAACAAGGGCAATGGCTTCGAGACATTCGATCTGAGTATCTACCGCAACTCTTCCCTTATTGAAACTCGCAACGTTGTGGGGCTGGCATCTCTAGCAGAAGTGTCGATCGCATTCACATGGAACACAGAATTCGTTGACCCCGGCATCTACCAAATCATTGCTTCGGCGCCTCTTGTTGGAGACGCCCAACCGTCTGACAACATACTGGAAGACGGACTGGTAGAAATCAAGAGTGGGCAGGAAATTCAGGCTCATGATGTTGCCGTCTTGAACGTTGTGCCATTTCCTAGAGTTGTCAACGCTGGGCAAATCGTTGATATCAATGTGACGGTAAAGAACAAGGGATTGAACGCCGAGTCTTTCTATGTAACAGTCTTCTATGATCACGTGGCCATTGACAAGATTTTGGTGAGTGACCTCGCGCCGTCAGTTGAACTTGAATTGGACTTCAAGTGGAACACGACCAGCCTGCCTCGGCACGAATATGAAATCTCGGCAATGGCTGATGTCGTTGCGGGTGAAACTCAAACCGCGGACAACACTTTTATCGACGGAACGGTGACAATTTCATCGAACGTCCCGTTCCTGCCTCCTGAATTGCTATTCTTCTTTATCGTAGTCATAATTGCAGGGATAATAGGTGCAATTCTATTGTTTCTGCTTCTGGCTCTGGATAGGATTCGCCGGCGAAGGCCACGTCCAGCCTACACGGTGATAGCCCACCCACACATATAGAAACGAGAATCCGAATCACACATCTAGAAATGGCCATGATGAGGCTTCTTCAGGAAAAGACCGTTTTTGACGTTTAGACTGAGATCTTCGTCAACTCACCGCTTGTAGGAAGGTTGCATGAAAAAGCGCTGATGCTGAGAATGCTCCAAAGGGCTCGCGAAGTGCCCAAATGGTTTGAAACGCTGAAGTTTTCCGAAACTAGCTACTATCCCACTTGGACACGATGTGCCAAAGCGCTATCAACAGGTAAACCGGAACAGTCATTATGAGGAACAGTCCGAAGAACAGTACAACTAGCCATTGCCAAGCTGTTGGAAATATCGCGCCAAACGTAGCGAAAGTTGGCCAACCCATTGCCAGCACGATTATCAGCGATATTATCAGGGCTATGATCGTCCATATTACGGCGATTCCTTGCTTCACGTTAATCGAAAACTCCACACGTTCACCTCCTATCCTGAAACCTACCCCTGTCTCTCCATCTTCACATGCTTATCACGGTTCTATGTAAATAAATACTTATGGAAAAATCCTCTATAACCAAACTACTCCACCATACAGCCACGCGGGTATCGCTCCAAAACACATAAATTCGTTCCGACCATTCTACAAAATCGGTCGGTCAACGGGCGGTAGCTCAGCCTGGCAGAGCTTCCGAGTCAGCTCAAAACTGTGATTGGCTGACGGAGACGCTGTAGATGCCTACCCAAGGTGGGTATCACCCAGCCTACCAGGCTAACAAGCAGAAACCGGACTGTCGCAGGTTCAAATCCTGCCCGCCCGACCAGACGTGAGGCTTTGATAATGGTCCTGATACTGAGCAGAAAAGACGTTGAACCTCTGATGGATATGGGGGAACTCATCAGTCTCGTTGAGAAGGTTTTCCTTCAATCCTACCGAGGAAAAGCCGTGTGTCCAAAGCGCGTTATTATCAACGTGGAGAAGCATGATGGTTTCATGTATTACATGCCAGCCTACCTGAGTGAGAGTGAGTCGTTGGCGATAAAAATAGTTTCTCAGTACGGTGAGAACTTCCGCAGGCATGGCATGCCGACTATAATGGCTTCGATTCTTCTGAACGATTCGCAGACGGGCAGACCCCTTGCGTTGATGGAAGGCGCTTACATCACTGCTTTGAGAACAGGGGCCGCGAGCGGCGTGGCGGCGAAGTGCCTTGCGCGAGAAAACTCGAAAGTCATGGGCGTAATCGGTACGGGAGTGCAAGCGAGAACGCAGGTTTGGGCTTTGTCCAAGGTGCTTAAGAAGATCGTTTCGGTAAAAGCGTATGACCTTCTTCCTGAAAGGGTTGACGCGTTTGTTGAGGACATCTCTGCGAAATATGGCTTGAATGCAGAAGCAGTTCGAAGCAGCCGGGAATGTGTCGAAGACTCTGATGTCCTGATCGTGGCTACCACATCTGAGACGCCTGTCTTTGACGGGAATTGGCTGAAAAAAGGAACACATGTGAGTTCGATCGGAGTCTCCGGGGTTGAGGGGCGAGAATTGGACGACGCGACTGTGAGAAAGGCGAAGATTGTTGTCGACAGCAAAGAAGGTGCTCTTTCTGAGAGTGGTGACCTGATCGTCCCAATTAGAAATGGAACGTTGCGTGTGGACAGTGTTTATGCTGAGCTCGACGAGATAGTTGGGGGCAGGAAGCCTGGACGAACGTCGGATACCGAGATTACGTGCTGGAAAGCTGTGGGCTTGGCTATTGAAGATGCTGCCGTGGCAAGGTTGGTCTATGACAAGGCAATGAAGGAAGGAATCGGAAAAGAAGTTGACCTGTAGGCGCTTGTTTTCTCATGCTCGCGTGGTGAGACCTGTCAGGCTCCACCGGTCTTGTGCGGGCTCTTCCTCCGATGGCGTTTCAGCAGTTCAATCCGGCCTTGAGAAGCGTTTACCTCCGTCAAGTCGCGTGTCTCGATTAGGTCTGCGGGGTTTTTTTCGGGTCGGTGAACAATGGGAATGGTTTTGCCATACAGTTTTTCCGCTAGAATCGCGCCGACGGCGATTATCGGCTCGGTTTCCAGGTTGATTATTGCGTTTGGGGCTTTGTTGCATCTGATGGCTTCAAGAATTGTTGCAGCGCTTGTGCTCGACCCTATTCCACGGGGAAAAATGAGGATTTTTCCGGAAACGTTTTTTCCATAAAGGTCGTGTCTTCTGTTCACGATGCGGCCAGATTTGGGGTCGAGTGAGTCGTATAGGCAGAGCGGTTGTCTTGTCACGAGTGCCTCTCCTCTCGCGATTCCTTGCACTACTGGAACGCATTTTATTGTGATCTTTGTCAAATGGTTTCTCCTCATTGCTTCGTTGCCACTGCTGCCTCGACGCACTTTTCCATGTTGCCGATTCCGACTTCTGTGAATTTGCTCGTCGAGACCCACGCCATTTTCACCGAGTCTGTCATCAAGGTTTTTCCTTTAAAAGGCACGAAGTTCCAGCAAGTGTCGGCAATCACGTTTCCGCCGGATGCTTCGATCGTGTCGACCGCTCCGATTTCAGCCGCCAGAGTCTTTGCGGCTCTGCTCGTCAACACCATCAGTCTCACATTTTTCTTCACTTTTTTGCCCTTAAGAAGCTGGGCGAGTTTTGTGAGTTCTTGCACTGAACAGTGCGGGCATCCGAGGCACACCACGTCGACGCTGTCTCGTTTGAGGTTGCACAGTTTCTGTCTAGTCTGCTCAAGCTCGTCGACTCCTATGGATATCTTTTCTTCCGGTCTGGAACCGTGGAACGCCTGGGCGAGAGTTTTTGCATCAGGTGTGACGCCGCAAAGGTGACTGAGACCCACGGAGCCTCCGACTGCCGCGGCTGCACAATACGACTTGAGCTGGTCAATCGTGACGTCCTTGGGTATTCCCTTGACGACTGGGACTCTTGCTTCCGCGATGGATCCGATGAAAAAGCCTATCGTTCCATAGTCTGTCGAATCTAGAGTTTCAAAGCAATTGTTGTCGAGCTCGAAAAGCAAGTTTCCTCTTCTGTTCTCGCCGCGATACAGGCCAAAATTAGGGTATTTGCCCACAACGGCTGAGCACACGTCGGCTAGGTCTCCCAGTCTTTCAGTTCTGGCACCGACGACCGTGTTGGCAAAGCCGATGGCGTTAGATTCGCCCCAAGCGATATTTTGACCGAGCCTGATATTTGCTCCATATTGGTAGGGGGCGCACGTCCATGTGGGAGTTGCACCCATTCCCACCAGAGCGTTCGCAAGCTTCATCTGCTTCTCTGCTATGCGCGATGGCACGTTGAGCTTTTTCCACAATTCAAAATCGATGGATGATGGGTTCAGCGTTGCCGGAACTCGAAAACGCGTTCCCGAAGTGTACAGTTTCTCGACAAGCTCTAGGCCTGAATCGTTGATCCATCCATAGGCGGCTCCGTCGATATGGACGTTTTCGATGTTCAGCATCGTGTCCGCATCGTACATCTCTCCAAGCTTGACGAGGACGGACATGGCGATTATGGCTCCTTCGCCGTGTTCACCCTTCAGCAGTGCTTCGTCTTCACGCGTTAGGAACATGCTGACTCGACTCAACCTGTAATGAATTGAAATGGGCTTCTGGGGCTAATTAACCCTAGTCTTTGGCAACCTTGGAAAGAAGTGGCAGTGACGACTATGAAGCCTCTGATAGGAGGAAAGATTTGTCAAGAGGATCGCCTGACTCAAGGACGAGTTGCTGAAAACCGGTTATGTACGCGTTGCCGGAGATCTCTGGAATTATGGCGGGGTATTCTCCAACACTTGACGTGGCCGCTATCCTTCCTCGAAACAACGTTCCAATAATGCTTTCGTGCACAAGTTCGTCCCCGACTTTCATTTTTCCCTTGGCGAAGAGATCCGCCATCCTCGCGGACGTCCCCGTACCGCAGGGCGATCTGTCAAGGCCCGCTGGTGCCACGACCACGACGTTTTTCATGTCAGCTTCAGGGTTTGTCGCGGGTCCGGTGAACTGAATGTACAGGACTTTCATCAGACTGTCGTCTTTTGGATGCTTCATCCTGATCTGTTCTTGAATTGCTTTTCTGAGAATTTCGCCGTATTCCACCAGCTTTCCTGCTTCTTCAGGAACTATGTCGAGCCCAAAGTCTTTTGCTGAAACGATGGCGTACAAGCTACCGCCGTACGCGATGTCTGTCTTGATTTTTCCAAACTGTTCCGTGTTTACGGTGACATCCCGCATGTACGAGAAAGATTCCACGTTTTTGAGAGTTATCTCTTCCACTTTTCCATCACTGACTTTGACGGCCAGGTCCACGAGTCCTGCGTGAGTATCAAGTCTGATATTAGTGACAGGCTCGACCACTCTTGCTTGTCCAGTTTCGATTAAGTATTTGGCTATTGCTATCGACCCGTGTCCACACATCGGAACTAGGCCTATCGGTTCCATGAACACGATTCCCGCGTCAGCCCCCGAAACCGTGGGTTCTGTGAGGAACGCTCCGCACATTGTGCTGCGGCCTCGAGGTTCGTACAGGACCATTCTCCGGAGGTTTTCAAGATTCTTTTCGACAAAGGCGTTCTTTTCTCGCATGTCATTACCCTGAATTCTGGGAAATCCGCTCGCGACTATTCTGAATGGTTCACCGGCGGTGTGAAGGTCTACAACCGTCAACATTTTGGATAGATTCATGAAAACCAACTCTATTAACCAGTTCAATGGCCATTAAAAACTCTTTCCAGTCTGAAGCAGAGCCTGTTGAACTCAGAAGGACTTTTGCTTGGAAAAATCTTACTCTTCTTTTTTGCTTTTCAAGTATCTTTTTTTAAGTTCCTTTGCAAACCTCTCCACTAATTCATCAGCGGCCTTTTTGAATTCTTCCACGTCGGTAGTTACGAGGAACTTCTTCTCGTCCACGAAGACTTTCACTTCATTAAGAAATTCGTCTTCAACGAGGCCTGATGCATGTTTTGGAAAGTCAGTCAACCTGCTCAACGCGTCCAGCAGTCTGAACGGACCATAGAGCGGCGGTTCTTCGATGCAGTTCCGCGCACTTGTGGCCAAAAACAATGCTAGCTCAAAGAGGTACTCGTTTCCGTCATAGGTGTTCGTTGTCATGCCCGTGCCTCCTTCAACTCTAGTTTTTGACCGAACTTGTTGAGGTACAGAATCTCGTTCAAGGGCGTTCGGCGTGGAGGCGCCGGAATACTGTCTGGATATCCAACGATGACTATGAGTTCTGGTTCTATGCCTTCAGGAATGTCGAGTATTTCTTTCATGGCACTGTGGGAGAAAGATTTCACGACACAAGTACCTAATCCCAGTGCGAACGCGGCCAGCTGAATGTTCTGGACTGCCATCGCGCAGTCGGCAATCGTCAAATAATCGCGCCCGAGCGTACCTCCGATTCGTTGTGCCCTCTTCTTATCAGAGCATGCTAGGATGGCAAGAGGAGCCTGTCCGAAATAGCCGGGGGAGATCTTACGGACCATTTCGAGGATGCCATGGTCTTCCAGGACGATGAATAGCCATGGTTGAATATTTCCGCCCGACGGTGCCCAACGTGCCGCTTCCAGCAGTTTGCCCGTTACCTCTCTTTCAACTGGTTTCGATTTGTATTTTCTGACGCTTCTGCGTCCTTTTATCGCTTCAAATACATCCATTTCTCTTCCTCAGCAAGAACCACACTACAGTGAAATCTTCACACTCAAAAGATTTTTGACAACGCTTATAAGGCGACGGCAAAAATAACTTTCCTCTGGAAGTGAAAAGAATGCCTCAATACTATGAATACGAGTTGGCTAGAGCAGCACGCATACTTGTCTCAGAATGGTTCAAACTGAAACCTGGAGAAACCTTTGTCGTGACAGGAGACACTGAGTCGGACCAACGCGTTGTCGAAGCCACAGCAGCAGCTGCATTTGCGATCGGAGCAAAGCCTCTTGTGATGTGGAACGCTTCCCCGCGAGGAGTTGGCAAAGCCGCAGATCCGGATCTCCCAGCAGAGGCAATCGAAGCAGTTCTGAAGGTTGCCGACGCATGGTGCGAGTTCAACAACGAATGGATCTTCTACTCAACGCCGTACACAAACGCCATGGAAGCTAACAAGAAGATCAGACACGCGTGCTACGTCGGAATGAACGTGGATATGATGGTTCGAACGATCGCCAGAGTCGACATAAAAGCACTTCAGAAGTACGAGGAAAGACTGCAGGCACTGACGAAAGCAGCCGAACACGTTAAGATGACCACGCCAGCAGGAACCGACATCGAGTTCAACAACGATCCGAAAAGACCGATGATAATTGAAGTGGGATATGCAGATACTCCCGGATCACACATGCTCGGAGGCCAGATAGGCTGGTCGCCTATCTTCGACACGATAAACGGAACAATAGTTTTCGATGGCTCAATAAATCCGCCGCTAGGCTTATGCAAAACACCAGTAACATTGCGCATCAAGAAAGGAAAAATCGAGAAAGTCGAAGGCGGACAAGATGCAATGGTATTTGACACATGGCTCAAGAGTTTCAACCATCCCCTTATGCGGAGCATGGCTCACGTCTGTTACGGCTGCAACCCTGGTGCAAAACTGACTGGAAACGTCCTAGAAGACGAGAGAGTCTGGGGCGCCACCGAGTGGGGAATCGGCTACATAGGCCAGATGCTGACAGGTGGAAAACCGATACCTGCACCATCGCACTCAGACGGTATCTGCATGAATACGTCTGTATGGCTTGATGGAAAACAGATATGGGACAAGGGCATGGCAAAAGACCCTGAGCTTGCTAAATGGGCAAAGAAACTCGGGAAATCCTGAGAAACCAGTGCTCGAACTGCGATCTAACCTCTCCACTCTTTTTCTCTTTGAAATCTGGCAAACAGTGGGTTATATTTGGGAGAATTCCAGAATTCTCTTCGCAGGCGGTTTATGCCTTGAACGTTGCTGAGTGCATGCCTGCACGCCAGCCGTTGAGTCCGAACGAAGCACGATATTTCTTGCCGTTCTAGGGCAAGTCTTTCTGTAAATCTCAAGCTTTAAGAGAAACTGCGGTCTTCGTTACGATGGCGAAAGTGATGACCCGCGCATTGTACCTGGATGATAGTTACCTAAGAGAATGCGACGCTGCTGTGGTCTCGGTCAAAGATGGAAAATATGTCGTTTTGGATCAGACAGTGTTCTATCCGAAGGGCGGTGGCCAACCTTGCGACACGGGGAAAGTGATCAGAGATCATGAGACTTTCAATGTTGTCTATGTCGGAAAGTTTTCGGGCGAGATATCCCACGAAGTTGATAATGTCGGCTTGAAAGAGGGCGACAAAGTTCACTGCGTCTTGAATTGGGAACGTCGATACAAACTGATGCGCAGCCATACAGCCGCTCACATTTTCGCCTCGCTTTTGTGCAATGGCACAGGCGCTCTAGTCACGGGAAACCAGCTTGAAGAAGACAAGATTCGTTTCGATTTCAACTTGGCAAAATTCGACCCGGAAATTCTCACCGAATACATCGAGCGAGCCAACGAACTATTCAGAAAAGACATTCCAGTCAAGTGGTATGAACTGCCTAGAGAAGAAGCCTTGAAGATCCCTGGATTAATCAAAATGGCAGAAGCCTTTCCTCCTGATATCCCACGTCTGCGAGTGGTAGAAGTCGTGGGCATTGACAAGCAAGCCGATGGGGGGACTCATGTCATGAACCTCAAAGAAGTCGGCGGGATCAACGTACTCAAGACAGAAAACAAGGGCAAGCAAAACAGGCGCGTATACTTCACACTCCAATAAGAGTTCCAGGATTTGTCCAGCCGCATAAAGAACAGTATCGCCTCATAACAACGGTGCAGTTCTTGAAGTGCGAAGAAATATAAAGAATCCAAACAAGGACTACTCTGAAACAAAGGTTTTGAAGAGCGCAGGGAGGAAATGACGTGAACGAGAAAGTTTCATCATATCGTTGGGTGATGGCTGCAGTAACTTGGCTAATGTTATTTTCTCTGGGAGCATCCTGGTTCTGTTTCACGCCAATGATAGTCACAATGATGAAAGAGTTGAGTATGAATTTTGAGCAGGTCGGATTTCTGGTGGCGCTTGTTCCACTGGCCCTGGTTTTACTCTGCATTCCAGGAGGGATGCTCGCAGATCGCTTCGGCATACGCCCCACCGTGGTAGTCGGGTGTTCTATTATGGGTGTCTTTGGGTTGCTCAGAGGGTTTTCGAAAAGTTTTCCTTCGCTGGCGATCACGATGTTTCTGTGCGGAGTTGGTTATGCTATCGCTTACCCAAACCTCCCCAAGGTCACCAGCCTGTGGTTTCCATACAAAGAATACGCGCTGGCCAGTGGGATAATGTTCACCGGCATGGAGGTAGGCATAGCCTCATCATTCATTTTGACTCCCACGGTGCTGCTGCCACTGACCGGGGCTTGGCAGGGGGTCTTCATCGCCGTCGGCATTCTCGCACTAGCGATGACTCTTATATGGGCGTTCTTAGCAAAGGAAAGACCACACAATTTAGGAGTATTACAATCAAATGACACTCGGCCAGGCGAAAAAGCGGGTATTCCTTTCAGAGAGTCTGTTTCTGCAGTATTGAAGAACAGGCACATGTGGATCGTGATGCTAACATGTCTGTTTCTGCTCGCACCACAAATCGGGCTGCTTAGCTTTCTCTCAACAATGCTAGAACTGAAGGGAAGTGATCCTGCAACTGCGGGGTTGATCGCATCGATGATATCATGGTTCATGATCCCAGGAAGTTTCATTACACCCCTGATTTCTGACCGCGTGAAAGTCAGGAAACCCTTCATCTGGGCAACGTCGATCCTCGCTGCAATAGCGCTATACTTCGCTGGCACAGTCACAGGGATTCCGTTGTGGATCTCGGTGACTGTGTATGGATTCCTCATCGGAAGCATGGCGCCAATAATCCTGTCAATGCCCGTTGAACTGATGGGTGCATCATACTCAGCAACTGCGGGCGGTTTCACGCTCGTGGGAGGATACATCGGAGCCATGATTGCGCCTTGGCTTGCAGGCTATCTATCAACGACAACTGGATCTTTTCTCCCGGCTGTCTTGACGTGCACTGCTTTTACGGGTCTCGAAGCTGTCTGTGGTCTGATGTTGAAAGAAACGGGTTCAAAACGTCAACTCACTACTCCTTCTCCCACATGACTTGTGCCCGAAAGGGCAGAGTGTCAAACGAAGATTTTGCATAACCCTTTTTAACAGAACAACGTATGGTGAGAAGAAGGCTGAGATGTTGTCGTTGGACATGGAACTCGCTAGGGCAACTTACAAGCTCGCAAGCGACGTCATGCGCGTCAAGAAGGGAGAGAGCGTGCTTATAGTTGCCGATACTGCGAGTGATGAGAGGGTTGTGAGGGCGACGGCTGATGCTTGCACCATTTTAGGGGCGAAAGCTGCTGTTATGTGGTTTAAAACTAACCCCGAAGTCACCATGGACCCCCCTGAACCAGTAATCGCGGCGATGAACAGCACTGACGTAATGATTGAGTATTGCGTCAATTATCTGAACTACTCAAAGGCCTATGAGAACATGATGAGAAAGGGCAGAGTCAGATACATTTGTCTCACCGGAATGACGGTTGAATCTATAGTGCGGACAATTGAGAAAGTCAATGTTCCAGTCGTCATTGAACTAGGCGACAAACTTGTTGAACTGACGCAGAAGGCAAACAAAGTGCGCGTAACCAACAGTAGCGGAACGGACACTACGGGTTACAACAAAGGTCGTCCCGTCTCTCAGCCTGGGGGGATAGCTTACAAGCCGGGACCGTAGATGCTTTGTGGTCAAGTCGCTTGGAACCCAACGGAAGAGACTATAACCAGAGTGATAGCTGTTGACGGGTGGGAATGGAATGTCGGAATAATCCAAACACCGATTCGCATAAAGGTAGAAAAAAGGCCGAATCGTTGACATCAAAGGCGGCTGGGAAGCGAAAAGATTCGCCGACTGGCTCGCGGGTTTCAATGATCCTAACGTATACCGTTTGGCCCACTATTCATACGGTTTCAATCCTGGAATGTTGAAGCCCGCGGGTCTTCAGAATGACGATGAACGCCTCTCTGGATCACTGACCTTCGGTTTCGGAACGAAGGGCTCTCTCATTGGCGGTCCAGGCTGGATGGCCACAGCTCACACAGACTGTGGAATACTGAATCCAAGTATCTACCTCGACGACAATGCTATTGAGTTGGATGGCAAATATGTGCATCCCGACTTGGTGCGGCTGGCAAAGAAACTTGAGGTTCCAGGATACTAGCTTCATGAGCAAGGCTGAACTAATTCACAGCATCTAAATGCCTAAATAATTCTTGGTGCAAGATTGTTTCCTAAGCTCCCACCAGAGCCTGACTACTTGACTGCCCATAGTGAGTGAGTCTTTCACCAGATTCACTTTGGTTCTGCCCTTGTGAGTCCACTCTATTGGGATTTCTTTAATACTGTAACCTCTGCGTGAAGCCCTGACCAGCATCTCAGTATCCCAGAACCAATGTGTCGCGTTCACATCGTCCAACAATTCTAGAAGTGCCTTTCTCCTCCAAGATTTGAAACCGCACTGATGATCTGAAACGTTGGAACCTAGAAGGGTTCTCACCATGAAGTTGTAGGATTTTGAGGCTATCTGCCTTGACCGGCTCCTAGTGGCTTTGCTTTCACGAAGCATTCTTGAGCCTGTGGCAAAGTCACAGTCTTTCCTTACGGATTTTATCAGCGTTTTCAGATGCCCAACGCCAGTCGCCAAGTCAACGTCCATATAGATCAGAATTCTGCCATTTGACTTCGCAAATGCTCTTCTCAGTGCCAGTCCTCTTCCCAAACGCTTGTCGCTGTGAATATGCCTCACGACAGCGTGCTCAGCTGAAAGTCTGGCGGCAATTCGATCGGTTCCATCCGTGCTGCCGTCCTCGGCGATTATTATTTCATATGATTCTGTGATCCCGTCAAGAACCTTCATAGTCTTCTTAACAGCGTCTTCCAGATGATCTTTTTCGTTATACGCTGGGAAAACTACCGAAACCTCAACTCCTTCGCCATCTCTGAGCGTCGCTTTCATCTCTCAGAACACCCAGCTTCTAAACCATCTAAGCCCATTTCTCCAGTAAAACGGTATCGGCATCCCAGAAATGACTGGATAGAAGAGGACGAACACCGCCGCTACAAGAATTAGATAAACGAGCACGATTGCCTTACCTTGGCGAGTTCGCCAAGATTTGTTGATGAAATAGACAGTTGCCAGTATCATGATGGGTACGTTGAAGTAGAAGTGGTAGAGAAAGAGCGTTCTAGATATCAACGCATACGGTAGCCATTGGAAAAAGAATATGGTAACGAGGAACAAACAGACACGGTTTCTTGTCCTGACCGCTTCCTCAACGGCCAAAATGATAGAGGCGAAACCGATCCACCAGACGGCCGGGTTTCCCATGGCTGCGATCGTTGAAACGATGCCTCCAGGCAGCTCGGATACGTAGAGCCACACGGGTCTGGAAATCAAGGGCCAAGTCCACCACTGAGACGAAAACGGGTGCGTGGCCGAAAGCGTGGAGTGATAATTGAACATGGACCATTGGGCCTGATAAACGTCCATTAACGAATGTCCAATAATCATGTAAGGCACGAAAGTCAGAACGTAGATTCCAGCGGAGATCGCCAAGAAAACAAAGAGACTAGAAAAAGGGCGACTGAAAAATGCTCGAGCTCTCATTACCCTTCCCTTGAACACTGAGAGTTCCCTGAGTCTAAGCACAAGCAAGATTACTGTCTGACCGAGAAAACCGAAGAGAACGTACCACTTTGTTGAAAATCCTAGCGCAAAAAAGAGAACCGCCAGAAACAACGGACGAGTTGAGGTTCTCCATCCTTCGGTCAGCACGTTCTTGACGTATGCGAAGAAGAACAGCTGAGAAAGAATTGAGAAGAAAACGACAAAAGTGTCGATTGTGGCAATTCTTGCCATTGTGAAATGCATGAAATCAAACATTAGAAGAAAGGCTGGTGCAAACGCCCCGATCCATGTCCCAAACATTTTCTTTCCAAGCAAGTAAATAGCCGGTATCATGAGCGTGGCAAATATGACCCCCGCAATTCGCCACGAGAACGGATTTTCGCCAAACACGTAGATGCCACCCGCGATTATCAACTTCCCGACGGGCGGATGCGTCCATTCATAGGGTTGTCTCAGATTGAGATAGTCTTCTGCAGTTCTGACGTAGTAGATCTCGTCGAAATAGGTTTCAGATTGATACGTAGGGGGGCATTCAACTTCTTGCTGTTCGTCTATGAGTCTAGTTAGGTTGTTATCTTGGTGGTCTTCGCTTCCTACAGCTTGGATGGTGATTCTTCGACCGTCACTATCCAATGCAGATGTTTCTGCAATTTCCCCGTCGGAAATTTGAAAAGCGAACCTGACGAATTCTGTTTCGGTGTCGATTTGAATACCTTCCCAGCGATAATAATCGCCAAAAGACACTGTTGTTTTCAGGCTCCACTCTTCTGGATGACCAGTGTAGACATCAACGATAATGCTTCCCTGCTTCAGTAAAAGGTAAACCTGGCTGACATTCTTCACGCTTCCCAAGTCGACATAGAAAGTTTCTCCGTCTTTAGATTGCCATGTGCTCTGTGGAACATTGTAGTTGCCTAGTGCCCACGTTGCCATCAAGAAGAAGACAAGAGATAGCACAACAACCGAGATCAAGTCGCGTTTCGCAATCATTGCCCTTCGCCTTCTGCTGTGGACATTTTCTCTGGCTTCTCGCTTGTCACCGCTTGAACTGAACCTGCTCCTCTTTTCAATTTCATGACCATCAGCAATAACGTGAAGACAAATATGGCCAGATTGATTGCGCTTATCGAATAAACAAAGGGATCACCATCGGATATGTAAGCGCTTGCGTTGAGAAACGGGAGAACGTATGCCAAGTTGGCAAGATGAGTAACAGTCAGAATACCATAAAGTACTTTTGTTTCCGTTGTGAATGGCAACGTCATTGCCAACACGCTGAAGACTGGGAACAGATATCTTTCGTGAATCCTTGTCGGAAGAATGAAGAAACCAAACAAGAGCACAAAAGCTGTGAAAAGCACGGTAATTTCGAAGCTGCGACCATTCTTTTCTGCACGTCGAGATATTCTATAAAGGTAATAGAACGAGAAAGCTGACAGGACTCCAAACAATATCCAGCCTATCTTGAAAAAGTCCAGAAACTGAAGAGTCTGAGCGTCTGACTTCCAAAAACCACCGAACGCCCAAAGGTTGAAGGCGTTGAGCGAAGTGTAGGGGTAACCGCGGTAGCCTTTGAGATAGATGTAGGTCAAGAAATCTACTAGATTGCTTGGGCTTAACGGGGCCGCTACTATCAGTATCAATGCTCCACTTGCTAGAACTGAGGCAACCACAGTTTTCCAACTGCGTTTCCTGACTATCAAAAATACGATGAGAGGCGCCAGAGCTATGCTTTGTGGCTTAGCCAATACTGCAGCTGTAAACGTCAGTACCGCCGGCGTTAGTTTTGATTGAAAGACGAGGATGAGCGACAAAATCAGGAAAAACGTGTAAATCGCGTCAAACTGTCCCCACACTGAGCCGTTGAATATTGTTGCAGGGTTGAAAGCGTAGAGTGACATAGCAACAAGTGAAGAGTTGAAACTGACTCGTTTTCTCAGAAACAAGAATATCAGACCAGCTGTTGCGGTATCAAAAAGCGTTGAAGGCAGTTTCAAGATGAAATTGAGAGCTGGAGTTCCGTAAAGTGAAAGCCATTTTGCCAGCGAACCAAAAGTCCAGAAGATGTAGACGTTGAGGGGCGGGTAATCACACCAGCTTATAAAGTGGTAGAAACTGAAAGGCCCGTATTCCGCGGCAGCGTTGAACCATGCTGCGAAGGTTCCTAGGTCGCTCAAACACCCTTGTATTGGAAATAAGAAAATCCTTGCGACCAAAGAAGATAACAGTGCGTAGATAACAATGCTGGTCTCGCTCTTGACGAAAGATAAATCTATGACTGTTCCCTCAGAGCCTAGACGATCTTGATTTGAATAAAAGAGTTTTCGAAACTGAAGTCTCAAGCCTCAAATATGAAGCTGAGTCAGATTACCTGTTCAGAAATAAACCAGAAAAAAATTCAGGCTTGGGCACTGATATCTCGATGCTAGATTCGTAGAGATCAGTAACCCGGTACCTTCATCTCCTTGGCTAATTTGACCAAGTCCGGATGTACGTATTTGCCTTCTTGCTCGATTGCTGTTTCATCCAGGTAGACGCTTGGATTCATTATACCGAGGTCTGTGTGTGCAGTTGCTCTCCAGCCGGGGCCGCCGATGATGCTGCCTTGAGTGCCAAAGCCGAAGGTCACTGAGCCAAACAATCGCTCGTCATCATTGTGTAATCCGGTCAGTTTGCGGATACCCGGGTTGAAACCGTAGGTGTAGTGAGCAAGTCGGTACATGTTCGGGTCTTTGAACCCTCCTATCCAAGCTGCAAAAGTCTTTGCCTCTCGTCCGCCTGTTATGTCTACGATTTTTCCCTTCTCCATTTTGAGTCTGATGGGGGTCTGGATGAAACCAACGTTCCATTCCCACCCGTCAACAGCTATCACTCCATCAATAGTCTCTTCTACAGGATTCCAGCCGACTTGTCCGCCTAACATGTATTGGCCGGGCTTTTTTGCGATTTCCCCTGGCTGAGAAACGGGTCGTCCACGGTTATAGGCTGTGACATCGGTACCAGCGGCGTTTGTGATTTGGACCTTGTCTGCCTTCTTAGTCAGTTCAACCAGTTTGTCGCCGAATTTGAGCATTTTAGGATAATCCACTTTGCCAATCGTGCGTACTATTGACTCGACGTTCATTCCTGTCAGACAGATGTATCTTGCCCTTCCCTTTTTCATCATGCTATCATAGAACGGGGCATAGAGCAGGTAATCTACGCAGTATTCTATTAGGACGTCTGCATTGTTCATCGCCGCGATTACTGGTTCAGGGGGGTCCATGGTGACTTCGGGGTTAGTTTTAAACCACATAACAGCAGCTTTCGCCCCTAAAATGGTGCAAGCATCAGCCGTCGCCTTCACAACGTTTTCGTCACTCGCGGTATCGGCGTATATTAGAACACTCTCTCCTTTCTTTACCAGCATAACTTCGCATGCAAGTTTGTAGGCTGCTTCGGCAAGTTCCATGTGCAGTGCCAAATAAACTCACCTTGGGCTAGGAAAAAAGCCGCTCATAATAAAAAGCCTTATGGTAGAGCGCTTTTCCTTTATATTGGGAAAGTTGAAGTCTTTGCCTTCGGGAGAGTCTGACGAGGTCGTCATTGTTGAGGCGCGTTTACACAAGGACGTAATTGAACATTGCTGGCGGGAGATGGCCATGCAGCATAAGACTATCTTGAAGAAAAGTGCGAGGATCAGGACAAAACTCTTATTCATAGAACGTGATTCTCGAATTGGTGAAGAAATATGTCGTGGTACATAGAGCTGGGAAAAGCTGCAGACACCTTGGTGAACTATGTTCTAAGAGTTAAAAAAGATGAGGATGTTCTCATATACGGAGACGACATCGTGGATGCTGCTGTATTGAATGCAACGGCAGCGGCCGTCAAATCGGCTGGAGCAACGCCTACCATAGTGATTCATGAGACGCGCGAGATATCATTCACTGAGCCGCCTAAACCTCTCGCTGCAGCGATGATGGACTCAGACGTAACCGTGGAATTCTCAGCCAGAGCGATATTGTACACTCAGGCGCAGACAAACGCACTGAAACGAAACCGTGCCTACATCTGTTTGACATCTCTCGACCGCGAAGCAATGGTCAGAACCCTGGGTTGGGTCAATTATCCGAAAATGGTTGAGCTGGGAGACAAAATCGCAGAAATGACTACTAAAGCTGACGAAATCAAAGTAACAAGTCCTTCTGGAACCAATTTCACCGCAAAAATCGGCGGAAGAAAATTCGAAAATTTCGGCAGCACCGCTGACAAGAGAAAAGTCATAATGCTAGGCGGTCAGACTGGAGGTTCTCCAATCGAGGAAACTGAAAATGGAGTCTTGGCCTTTGATGGGAACGTTTGGCCTCCAGACGAGATCAAGTCAAACATAAGGACTCCGATAAAATGCAGAATCGAAAAAGGAATAATCAAAGAAATCTCCGGCGGCGTAGAAGCTGACATACTTCGAAGATACATGGCGGGCCTCAAGGATCCCAACATGTATCGGCTCGCTCACATATGCTATGGATACCATCCCAAAGCACGAGTAACAGGTGACATATCAGAGGTTGAAAGGGTCTGGGGTTGCTTCCAAGTGGGTTGGGGATCACAGGGACCCCTTTTAAGACCAGACCTCAAAGGCGCCTTTGGATGGAGAGCGGTATCTCACGACGACGGCATCATACTGAAAGCATCAATTTACCTTGATGATGAGCCCGCTCAGAAAGACGGGAAATTCGTCCACCCAGAGTTGCTAGGGATCATTAAGGAGATGGGCGTCGAGCAATAGGATGTTGCGTTTCCATTCTTTTTCTTTGCGGAAAATCGCCGCAAAATCATGTCGAAAAGAAACACCTCTTCCGAAACGCATTCCTAATCCGCAGCATCCCTCTTTTGAAGTCCCCTAGAATCATTCTCCTAGGCAATCGAGCGTCAAAATAAAAAATATGGACTTGGAATTCTCTCATTAACATGGAAAATATTGAGAAGACGGAGATAGGGAGGCAGACTTTTATCTCTTGGCAACTTTTCCATAGTGTGATAACAATGAGTCGTTCAGACACTATTTTGTATTTGAGTCGGGGCGACATCGAAAAACTGAGGATTACCATCGAGAACGTTATCAGAGCCGTCGAGAATGCTTTTCGCGAAAAAGCCGCTGGAAAAACTGAAATGCCCCCTAAACCCGGAATCCACCCGAAAGAGAATGCTTTCATTCATGCAATGCCGGCCTACATGCCTGGCATACAGGCTGCCGGCGTAAAATGGGTAAGCGGCTATCCAGAGAACACAAAACGCAACTTGCCATACATTTCCGGTCTTCTCATTCTCAATGATCCAGAGACGGGCTTTCCTATCAGTATTATGGACTGCACTTGGATAACCGCAAAGCGGACAGGAGCGGTTACTGCAGTTGCGGCAAAACACTTGGCCAGAGAAGACTCGAAGGTGTTGGGCATACTTGGATGCGGTGTTCAAGGTAGGGGTAACCTTGAAGCCTTGCTGACGGTGTGCAAGAATGTTGAGAAAGTTAAGGCATATGACATAATTGAAGAGAACCTAAAGAAATACGTGAAAGAAGAGACTGCTAAATATGACATCAAGATATCTCCTGAACGTTCGCCCCGGAAAGCCGTCGAGGGTTCAGACGTAGTCGTTACTTCGGGACCCATCCTTAGACAGCCGCACCCGGTGATTGAAAGATCATGGTTCAAGGATGGCGGACTTGCATGTCCGTTGGATTTTGATTCCTACTGGAAACCAGAAGCAATGTTCTCAATGGACAAATTCTGCGTGGACGACATTCAACAATTATGGTACTATAAGCGACAGGGGTACTTCAGCCAATTGCCTAAAGTGTATGCAGAGCTTGGAGATATTGTGGCAGGTGAAAAGAGCGGTCGCGTGAACAAGAATGAACGCATCATGTCAATGAACCTGGGTCTTGCAATAGAAGATATAGCCACTGCGAAGCTGATTTTTGAGAGGGCCAACGAGACTGGAACCGGAGTTCGGTTGCCTTTGTAGTTGGTACTCAATTCTCAAGTTTTAAATACCATCTAGGCGTTGATAATTGCAAATGAGGCAATCGACTTGCTCAAAATACTATTCATAAACCCCGTTGGCACAGGTGCTTGGGACAAGCACATGCTCCAGACGATAAATGAAATAAAGAGGTCAGACGTGACGCCCAAAGTGGTCCATCTAAGGAAAGGCCCAGTTCATCTGGAGTACCATTTCTATGAGCACCTGAATCTCGGCGAGACTCTGGATTGGGTCAGATGGGCCGAGAAAGAAGGATACGATGCGGTCATAATCGGCTGTTTCTACGACCCGGGGATCAGGGAAGCCAGAGAGCTTGTCTCGATTCCAGTGATTGTTCCAGCAGAGGCCACTATGCATGTTGCCGCGACTCTTGGTCACAAATTCTCGATAA
>Ga0315279_10003510_pt1 | contig 21760 bp, 16 predicted proteins | sample YL17G06_20_MG_FD_203694 | JGI IMG/M metagenome (GOLD analysis project Ga0315279, IMG submission 203694) | Sediment microbial communities from Yellowstone Lake, YNP, Wyoming, USA - YL17G06_20 | ecosystem: Environmental > Aquatic > Freshwater > Lake > Sediment | place: USA: Wyoming | collected... | reverse complement strand
CGGCGCTACGGGGAAAAGCCGCGAATTAAGCATCGCGTATTCGAACACCGCGCGCTCGTATTCGGCCTGATAATAGCGCGCCACTTCCGCCCTGGTGATCATGGTGCCGGCTTCGATAAGGGCCGAGAGCTGCTGCAGCGGAATCAGGAAATCACGCAGATGGGATTCATACTCCTGCATGCCTTCGTTATCAAGATTGTCGGGGGTGTTGAGGAACTTCTCTAGTTTGGCGGTATCGAAAACACTGTCGGTTTGAAAATAGGGGTTCTTGGTGATGCCCTCCGGAGGATTGTTGCGTATCTGCTGATAAATCTCTTCCGCGGAGCCGCTTAAAGACATTTCCTTAAAGACTTTTTGTAAAATAAGCCGCTGGACGTTCTCTTCAAATATTTTTCGAGGGATCATGCGTGACTGTTCGGGGGTGAGGTCGCCGCCCATTTGCTCGGTCTGCTTTTGACGCTCGGTTTCCACCGCACGCTCGAACGCCTGATAAGGAATAACATGATTATCGATGCTGCCGACGTTTGGTTTGCCGGTCATGCCGCGCGAACCGGAGAGGTCCATGCCCCAGGCAAAAAATATCGTCGAGGCGAACGCCACGATTACAACGATCATGATCGTCTTGATCATGCCGCGCATTTTCATCATCATCATAGGCCGAATCTCCCTCTTGCAAAGCTGTTGCCTGGTTTATGGATCAGCGGGCCCGATAGCCGCGGAAAATTAAAAGACCATACAAAATACGTTTCCTGCCGCCCCGCGGAAAAGGCGCTCGGTATTTCAGTTCTTTGGCGATGCCGGCTTAAGCAGGCGCGCATAGGCGCTTCTGACCGTCAACAGCTCCAGGGCCGCCTTGAACTGAGTATCGTCGTCCAGAAGATATTTATAGACGGTTTCGTTGTCCTGCCCGATCTCGCGCACCAGCAGCGCTTCCCGTATGTATTTGCGGATCTTCGCGTCCTGGCCGGCGAATTCGAAATCCATCTGCCGCTTGAGGACCTTTTCAATCTGCTCGGAGGCGCTCCTCACCGAGGCAAGATCCGCGCTTGTCAATTGCGCCTCGTTGTTGATCGCCGCCCTCCTTTTTGCAGCCGTATCGCCCGTATCGATGATGCCGATACGCGTTTTAAAATCATCAAAGACGACCCCCGCATACGTCTTAAACTGGAACTTGGTAGAGTCCAGAAAGGCGCGGAAGGCCTTGACGATATCGTCATCGATTTTCATGGTTGCGTCTATTTTTACCTTGCGCTTCTGGAGCCGCGGATATTCATTATTGGCAAAACGGAAAAAGGCATCATTGCGGAACAGCGCGCTGATAAGGTGGTCCGGCGCCGGCGGGAGTATGACGGTATCCGGGATAATGCCCCCGCCGCCATGCACCACGCGGTTGTTTTTCGTATGATATACGGTGGTATCGCGGAGCGCCGCCGCCGAATCGCCGGGGCCGGTCTCGCCGGCCGCCGCGGAATCGCCCTCCTCGTCATCGATGTTGGAGCGCGCGGTACGAACGGCGTTCTCGGGCTTGTTTATGCACCGGCCGGAAGGCGTGTAGTAGAAAGCCGTTGTCAGCTTGAGATGATACGCTTTATCGTTAAGCGGGAATATGCTCTGCACCGATCCTTTACCGAAGGTAGTATCGCCCAGGATGACGCCGCGGTCCCAATCCTGGACCGCCCCGGCCACGATTTCGGACGCGCTGGCGCTGCCGGCATTGACCAGCACGACCAGTGGCGCGGAAGCGGGCACCACCGGCATTGCGTCCACGGAATATTCCTTGTTCTGCCCCGGCGCTCTGCCGCGGGTAAACACCACGAGCGATTTTCTGGGCAGGAACTTGGCGGCCACGTCAATCGCCGTCGGCAACAGCCCGCCCGGGTTGAACCGCAGGTCGAGTATGATCGCTTTGACGTTTTTTTTGATAAGATTGCGCAGCGCCTGTTCGAGTTCCTGGCCCGAGTTCTCGGAAAATTGCGTCAGCCGGGCATATCCGATGCTGTCGTTGAAAACGCCCGCGAACGGCACGGACTTTATTTCTATGATTTCGCGCGTGAGTTTATAAGCAATGGGCTTGTCTTCACCCTTGCGGCGGATCAGGATCGCCACGAAAGTGCCCGGTTCGCCGCGCAGTTTGCCTACCGCATCATCGAGCTTGATGCCCTTGGTCGACTTGCCTTCAATCTCGATGATCTGGTCGCCTGATTGGATGCCGGCGCGCGATGCGGGCGTGCCCTCGATGGGGGTCATGACCGTCAGCACATTATCGCGGATGGAAATCTGGATCCCGAGGCCGCCAAAGCGGCCTTCGGTATGGATGCGCAGTTCTTCAAACGCTTTCTCTTCGAAATAGGTGGTGTGCGGATCGAGATTGCTCATCATGCCGTTGATGGCCGAATCGATCAGCGCCTTGGAGTCGATCTTCTCCACATAATTCTGATGGACCTTGGAGATGACGTCGTCGAAACGCGTCACATTGCCGTAAAAATTATCATTGTCCGCCCTGATGGTATCCACGAGCATGCCGGAAACCACGATGACCAACACGGCGACGCCGGCCAGCGGCGTTTTGCCCAGCAGCGATCCGGTAAAAAAGCCCATGCATTCTCCTATGATTTCGGATTTCGTCCCGCAGCTGGCGGGACCGGATTCCTGATTTCCATGATTAGCCGGCTGGTTTTTTCCGCCAGCGTATCGATTGATTCACGCGCATCCAGTACCCGGATGCGCCCGGGAAACTCCGCGGCGAGCGACAGGTAGCCGGCTCGCACGCGCTCGAAAAACGCGGCGCCGCCGCCTTCAAGGCGATCGGGCTGTTTGCCGGTTTTAGCGAGCCGTGCGCGCGACGCATCCACCGGCAGATCGAACAGCAGCGTGAGATCGGGCGAAAGCCCGCCGGTTGCATAATCGTTGAGACGGTCGACCGTGTCGCGCGCGATGTCCCGGCCATGGCACTGGTAGGCGATGGTCGCCTCCTGGAACCGGTCGCAAAGGACGATTTCCCCTCTATCAAGTGCCGGCATGATTACTTCGCGTACATGCTGCGCGCGCGACGCCAGATACAAGAGCAGTTCGCACGCATCGCACATTTCGACGTGGTTCGGCGCCATGATCACCGTGCGGATCTGTTCGCCGATGCGCGTGCCTCCGGGTTCCCGGGTGACTCGGTGCGGAATCTTTTCCCGCAGCAGGCGTTCCGCGACGCGCGCGACCTGGGTGCTCTTTCCGCATCCGTCAATGCCTTCGAACGCTATGAATAATCCACGCGTCATGGGATCCGGCCTGTTGTACGCCATTTACGCATTGATGCCATGGCATTTCTTGTATTTCTTGCCGCTGCCGCACGGGCATGGCTCATTGCGTCCCACATGCGGCACGGACCGCACCGGCGCGGGCTTGCCGCCCTCCTGTCCATGGCGGTTGGTGATCATCTGCTGCTGCGGCATCGGTCGCCGCGGGCCCACGCCCGCCAGGACCGGCTCCGGCGGCGGCCGCTGCCCGCCGGCCGCATCGGCATATACATCATATTCGGCATGCTGCTCGCGTGCGGTGTTCAAACCCATGCGGTCTTCCTGCCGCACTGCGGCCTCAAGCCTGTAAATATACGATGCAACCTCCCGCGCAATGGTGCTGCGGAGCTCATTGAACATGATAAGCGCTTCGCGCTGGTATTCGTACAGCGGGTTTTTCTGCGCAAACGCGCGGTACTGCACCCCTTCCTTAAGGTGGTCCATTTCGTACAGGTGGTCTTTCCACAGGTTATCGATCACCATGAGAAAGACGCCCCGCTCGAACTGGCGCATGAGCGGGCCGCCGAAACGCTGTTCCTTTTCTTCGTACCGTTGTTTGACAAGCGATAGCAGATGCTCGAATAGATCCTTGGGCGTCATGCCGGCCATGTTGACTTCGCGCGGGTTCCAGGGAAGGCCGAAATTCAACTGTACCTCGGCCGAAAGCGACTTCAGGTCCCATTCTTCGGGGAAGCGGCTGTTTCTGGCGCACTTTTCCACGGCATCCCCCAGGAACAGCTCCACCTGGCCCAGTATTTCGTTTTTAATGTCTTCGCCCCGCAGGATCCGCTGGCGCATGCCGTAAATCTCGGAGCGCTGCAGGTTCATCACGTCGTCGTATTCCTTCAGGTGTTTGCGCGCTTCAAAGTTGCGGCCTTCCACGCGTTTTTGGGCGTTGGAGATCGACGCGGTCACCATGCCGTGCGAAATGACTTCGCCGTCCTGCACGCCCAGACGGTCCATGATGCCGGCCAGCCGTTCGGAGCCGAAGATGCGCATCAGGTCATCGTCCAGCGAGAGGAAAAACTTCGACGAGCCCGGGTCGCCCTGGCGGCCGGCGCGTCCGCGCAGCTGGTTGTCGATGCGCCGCGCTTCGTGGCGTTCGGTGCCGATGATATGCAGCCCGCCCAACGCAACGACTTTGTCGTGCTCTTCCTGCAGCTGTTTGTGCAGCTTGGCGTACCGGGCGCGCTTGTCTTCGGCGGTCAGGTCGTCGGGATTGATGCCCTCTTTGACCAGTTCGTTTTTCACCATGATTTCGAAGTTGCCGCCCAGGAGGATATCGGTGCCGCGGCCGGCCATGTTGGTGGCGATGGTCACGCCGCCCAGCCGCCCAGCCTGGGCCACGATGGTGGCTTCGCGCGCATGCTGCTTGGCGTTGAGCACCTCATGCTGGATGCCGGTGCGCATCAGGAGCTTGCTGATCAGCTCCGATTTTTCGATGGACGTGGTGCCCACCAGGATGGGCCGGCCTTCCTTGTTGACCGCTTCGATTTCCTTGACTATGGCGTTATACTTTTCGTGGTGCGTTTTGTAAATCTCGTCGTCCCAGTCATTGCGGACCATGGGACGGTTGGTGGGGATGGTCACCACGTCCAGTTTGTAAATTTCGTTGAATTCCGCCGCTTCCGTGGCAGCGGTGCCGGTCATGCCCGAAATCTTTTTATACAGTTTGAAAAGGTTTTGATAGGTGATCGTCGCCAGCGTCTGGTTCTCGCCGGCCACCTTGACCCCCTCCTTGGCCTCCACCGCCTGGTGCAGGCCGTCGGACCAGCGCCGGCCCTGCAGGATGCGGCCGGTGAATTCATCCACGATGAGCACCTGGCCGTCCTGCACCACGTAGTCGACGTCGCGCTCCTTGAGCGAATAGGCCACCAGGAGCTGTGCTATGCAATGGATGCGCTCGGAATGCTCGGCGAATTCTTTATGCAAAGCGTCTTTTTTCTGCGCCTTCTCTTCGATGGAAAGCGCCGGGTCCTGGTCGATGCGCGCCAGCTCTTCGGCAAGGTCGGGCACCACGAAAAAGTCGGGGTTGGATCCCGAAATCAGTTCGCGTCCCTTTTCGGTGAGCTCGGCGCTGTGGCCCGATTCTTCGAGCGTATAAAAAAGCTCCTCGTCGATTTCGTGGAGCCGTTTGTCGCGCAGGTAATCGGTCTCCACCGCTTTCATGATGCGGGCGACGCCCTGTTCCTTGCTCAGTTTCATCAGCTTGCTGTTCTTGGGCGCGCCGCGCTTGACGGCCAGGAGCTTGATGCCCGCTTCGTATTCGTGCTCCTTTGATTCCAGGAGTTTTTCGGCTTCGGCCATCAGTTTCTGGGTGTGCTGCAACTGGACCTGCACCACGCGCGCCACGCGCGGCTTGAGCTCATCGTATTCGCGGTTGCTTTTCGTCACGGGACCGGAAATGATGAGCGGCGTGCGGGCTTCGTCGACGAGGATATTATCGACCTCGTCGATGATGGCGTAGTTGAGCCCGCGCTGCACGCAATAGTCGGGCGAGATCGCCATGTTGTCGCGCAGGTAGTCGAACCCGAATTCGGAGTTGGTGCCGTACGTGATATCACACAGATAGGCGGCGCGCCGTTCGGGAGTATGGGGTTCTGATTTGTCAAGGCACCCGACCGTCAGTCCCAGAAAGCCGTAGATACGGCCCATCCACTCGCTGTCGCGCTTGGCCAGGTAATCGTTGACCGTAATGACATGCACGCCCTTGCCTTCGAGGGCGTTCAGATAGGCGGCCAGCGCGGCGACCTGCGTTTTTCCTTCCCCGGTGCGCATCTCGGCGATGGAACCCTTGTGCAGGGCGATGCCGCCGCGGATCTGCGCGTCGAAATGGGCCATGAAAGGGATCTCTTTTTTAAGATACGGATCGTACACCATGCGACCTTCGCCCAGAACGCGGTGCGCGGCCTCGCGCACCACGGCAAAGGCCTCGGGCATGATGGCGTCGAGCGTTTCCCCTTTGACAAGGCGTTCGCGGAATAGCGGGGTCATGGCGCGCAGCTCCACGTCGGTTTTGGCGAGCATGGATTCGCGCAGGGCGTTGACCGCCTCGATAATCGGCTTCATGCGCCGCATGTCCCGGTCCATCTTGGAACCGAAAACCAGTTTCAACACGTCCATCAGCATGTCCATCAGCAGCATTGTCGAGAATTCCTGTCTATGTCTCGATGAAAACGGCGGCACAACGTCCGGGCGGCCGGGCGCGGGCGGGCCGATTACCGTTTTGTATCGATTTCGAAGCGCGCCACTTCGATGGTGTCGATGGCGCCGTCCGAAAGGATCCGGTTCATCGCCGTGATGAGTGCGGGTCGGAGCTTTTCCGCCGTTATATCGGCCATCAGGAGTTTGCTGACCACACTGTGCGCCATCACTTTAAGATCTTCCCGTTTGAAAAGTATCTCCCGCTCGGCCCGGCCGGCTTTGCAGGAGAGCCGCACGCAGAGCGTCACCCGCACATCGGGCCGGTCCGCCGGCGAGCAGGCGATGCCGGACAGCTCGATGCGCCGCCGAAAGCCGGTTTCCGGCTTTCCCGCATTTTCCTGCTTTCCGGATGCGGGCGCCGCTACAGCCGCCGGCGCGGGATGTTCCGCCGCTTTTCCGGCATCTTCCGGATTTTCAGATGCGGCGGGCATCGGACGTTCCTCCGGCTTCACGGTGTTTTCCCGTTTTCCGGAATCTTCCTGCTTTCCGGATGCGGGCAATGCGCCGGAGGTCTGCGCCGGACGCTCATCCGACTTTCCGGCTTTCTCCGGATTTTCGGAATTGCCCGGAGCGCCGGAAGCCGGCGCCGCGCTTTTAGAAAATAGATCGCTGTTATTGCGGATAAAAAGGGCGGCGATGATGATTGCGCCCGCAATGGCGGCGGCTGTCCACAGGACCCGTCGCTTCTGCTTTGAAAGCTCCCGTTCCCATGCGGAATCGGCCATTATTTCGTTTTCCCTGCGTTCCGGCCGACCAGGTCCACTTTGACCGGCACCCCGCGTGAATAGCGTTCGACCAGATCATCCAGCGCTTTCGCCTGGTCCGGCGGAAGTTTGATAAATTGCAGGCCCACGCGGAACCCGTCGGTGCGCGGCGTACACCAGGCCACCTTGGCCGACAGCACCAGGTCGTTGATCCGAACGCTAACGATCTCGTCCTTCTGCAACAATCCGGAATGGCGGCAGCAGACGCCCGTATTGCTGAGGTCGAAATAGCGCTGGAGTTCGACGGTATCGCTCAGGAATTCTATGCGTTCTGATTTTCGGTCACTTAATGCACCCATGATATTCTCCCTTGATGATCGAATCGCGCAGGGGGGGTCATCCCTGCGCCGAGCTTTCGAAAACAAACGGCACGACGACTTCCGCGGCGCCGCCGCCCCCTCCCGAGATGGGCGGGAACTGCCAGCGCTGGATATACCGGACGACGTTCTGCTCGAATTCGGCGTTGTTCATGGTTGACTTGACAATAGAAACATTACTCACCTGGCCCGAGGGAAGGATGGTGAATTTCACCTTGATCGTGCCTTTCAACTCCGGGTCGCGCTTGAGCCAGTTCTCATAGACGCGCACGAGGCGCATTTTTTCGCGGTTGACAATGCTTTGTATGGCGACCATGCTGCGTTCCTCGCTCGACGCCGCGTCGCCGCTCACTTCCGGCGGGGCCTCGGTCGTGATGCTTACTTCACCCGCCGAGGCGAGTTGCGCGCCCGATGTTTTGCCGATCGCGGCCTTCTGGATGTCGGCGCCTCCGGCGCGGCCTCCGCGAGGACCATAGCCGGCAGCGCCGCCGCTGCCGCTGCCTCCGGTGCCGTCGCCCGCGCTGCCGGCGGAAACGAACGCGCCATTCCCTACGGAAATTCCCGACAGGTCGCCCACGGCTTTACCGGCAGCGCCTAAAAGGTCGGCGGCGCCTTCGCCGCCATAGCCGCCGCCGCTGCCGCCTGCCGCCGTAATGGCGGCAAAAATCCCCGATGCGGCGATCTGCTTGCCGATGGCCTCGCGCCGCGCGGCGCGGGCGAAACTGGAGGCCGCGCCGCGAGCTTTGCGATCGGCAAGACTCTCCTTGGAGCGGTCGACCTTTCCCCCTTTTTCCCCGCCTTTTGACGCCGCCGCTTCTTGTGCCGCATTGCCGCCGTTTTCCTCGGCCTTGGGCGCGGGTTTCGGCTGGTCCAGAACGATGCTCGCATAGCGTTCCTGGATTTTCTGGATCTGCTTCTGGCTTATGGTTTCCGACGGCTTGATAAACGAAAGCACGAAGACGATGCCGCCCACCAGGAGAAAGGTACCGCCGAACAGGAGCATGAAACGGGGTTCGATGTTGGACAACAGCCGCGACCGCAGCTCCCGCGGAAACGCTTTGATCGCCGCGGCGTCAACCGCATGCTGGGCGTAAAAAATGCCTGTCTGATTGACCGACATTTACGACTTCCGGTACACGACAAGGTTCATATTGGGATAGCCGGCCTGACCGCAGGTATACATGACCCGCGTCAGAACATTGTAAGGAATATCGACGTCCCCCTGTATTGAAATTTTCCCGGAATATTCGGTGCCGAACATCTGGGCCGATTTGCGCGCTTCGGAGGAATATTTACCGAGCACGGCGTGCAACGGGCCGATTAAAAAATCCTTTTGCGACAGGAGTGTTTCATACTCTTTTGCATCCAGCACGATTTTATTTTCAACCAGAATGGTGTTTTTTGTGATCTGAACATTCAATGCCACCTCGGCATTCTTCTCCACCGAAGATTTGGGCAAGCGCAGGCCTTCGGCCGGCGTGACCAGTTGTCCCTGCGCGGAATAATTCTGGATCAAAAACACCACCATCAGCGTGAACATATCGATCATGGAGGTAATGTTCAGCTTGACCGTGGCGTTGCCGCGGGCGCGCCGCTTGCGCCGTATGGATTTCGAAGAAGGCATTACTGGACTATGCCTCCCGCTATGGATACGTTTGGAAACATCGTGACGCTACCGTCGGGAGATTTATAACCGCGCGCCGCATCCATCACGGCCACCACGGTCTCGTATTTCATTTTCTCTTCAGCTACGATTTTAATGGTTTCGTGATCACCGAGTACCATGGTCTGCGGTGAACCGTTTTTAACGAAAATATCGTACAATTCCACCAATGACGCATTCGACGACACCGTCGGCGATAGCGTTTTGTCTATTTCAAGCAGCGCTTTTCGTTTTACTTCCGCAAGCTGGCGGCTCAATTCCTCGTAGTTATACGTCCCATCGGCGGCAAGCGGGATATCGGGTTGCATCTCGGCCAGGCTCCTGGCCGTATCGGCCTTTCCCTGATTGGCCGCGGTCTTAAAATAATTGAACAGGGTGAATCCTTTTGACGTAATGAGAATCCCCAGTTCAAGCTTGCTTGCCTGCATTTCCGCGCCGCCGGCGCCCTCACCGCCGCCGCCGGCGCCCTGCGCGGATTCCGGCAATTTGAGCTCGATGGCGCCCATGCGCACGAATTCAGACGACGTCAGCAGCACCGGGATCAGGATGATCATCAGGTTCAGCATGGGCGTCACGTCGGCGTCGGCGATTTCTTCCTCTTCGGAGCGCCGCACGATCGATCCCGTTACTGTTTTGGATTGGTCCGGCGGGCTGAGGAAATTCATGATGGCCACCGCGTAACGATCGATTTCATGCAGCGCCGTGTCTACTTTCGAACGCAGAAACGCATAGGCAAGAACACTCAGCACGCTGATGGACAGCCCCACCAGCGTGGAATTCATTGCCGTGGAAATGCCCGCGGCCAACAGCGCCGACTTTTCGGCGGCGGCGACTTCGGGCCTGCTGACCGCGGTAAACGACATGATGAGCCCGAACACCGTTCCCAGAAGACCGAACAGAGTGGAAACATTGCCGAACATTACCATATAGTTAAGCCGCTTTTCGAGGGCCGTACCGGCATAAATCGATTCTTCGGCCATGGCGTCGGGCACCAGCCGCGGGTTGTCCTGGGCCTTTTTAATGCCGCAGGCGAATATGCGCGGCAGAAGCCGTTTGCCGCCGGCGAGGCAGATGCTGTACGCTTCATCCTGCCTTTTCTGTTCCAGAAGTCCTTTGATGCGGCCGAACAGCTCCGGCGCATTATAATCCGTGCGGCGCCGGATCGCATACCATCGCTCAAACGCCGTGGAGAAGCTTAATGCGCCGATAGCAAGCAACAGCCACATGAAAAGAAACGCATCATGCGACGGCAGAAAGCTTCGAAGAAGATCGGTAAATACACCCATGGTTACCGGGGAACGAGCGCTTTAAATGAAAAGTTCTTTGATCAGTTTATTATCGGTATAAATCTTGATGTTATTATGAGTAACATGTATGCCAACGCCTTCTTTGAGCTGCGATACGCTGATATGATATTTGTGCGTCCTGAACGATTTTTCCACCAGCGCATTCAGGATGCGGAGCGAATATTCGTCAAGTGAGTCGATGATTTTCTGCGTTTTGGATTTCATAAACGCATAAATCATGACCGAGATGATGGCCACCGATAGTCCGCAGAACGTAGAGTTCATGGCGGTGGCGATACCGGCGGCCAGAAGCTCGGATTTCTGCGCGGCGTCGATCCCGGGGCGGCCCACGGCGGCGAATGACATGATCAGGCCGTAAACGGTGCCCAGAAGACCCAGGAGCGTTGACACGTTTCCCATGACCGCAAGGTAGGACGTCCGTTTTTCCAGTTGGGGCATCACCTTGAGCATGGCTTCATCAATGCCGTTGCGGATGCGTTCGGCGCCAAAACCGGCCTCAACGAGCCCGCCCTTGACAACCTGTGCAAGGGCCATGTTTTTGCCTTTGTCGCATATTTTAATGGCGGCCGGCACGTCATCCTTCTGTATCAATCCAAGGATCTCCTTGATAAAATGCTCGGCTTTGGAGCCGCTGCGGATGGTGAGATAGATGAACCTCTCGACGATGATGGAAAAGCTGAACACACCGCCCAGCAGAATGGCCCACATGAAGAGGAACGCGTCCGATTTCGGATTAAACGCATGCAGAAGCTTGGCAAAAAATTCCATACTCTCCTCCGTGATAGGGTCGGTATCGGTGTGGAAGCCGGGAGCATTGCCCGCGCGGACGCGCATCCGCGCGCTGCTTTACGGCGTGTAATTTCTGATTTTTCTTCCTTCGAATTGAAACGCCCCTTTATACGGGGAATCTTCGATGATTGATTCGTCAATGAAATCAAGAATATTGGCGCCCTTGGAAAAGCCCTGGATGATCATCGGCGGGAATTCGGGACGCATATCGGCTTTGATGAGAACGAGCTGCGGCCGGCGCAATTTGCCTTCGATACGCTGCTCTTCGAAAACAATCTGCTTCCCCGATTTCGCGGCTGGGGGTGCGGATGGCGCGGTGGCTGCGGCAAATGATGAAGCCGCGGCAAACAGCGATATCGGCAAAATTAAATGCACGGGAAATTTCACGGCCGACGGCCCTGTTCGTCTGGATGGATGCATTATGAATCCGTTAAATTGAAATATAAGTATACCACGCTGTTCATGCAAAATCAATTATATACAGAAGGTATTCCCGCGGCCGGAACGGCAGCGCCGCAATCCCAAAGCCGGGCGCCAAACCACCGAATGATCGTGATATATATTCCATATTTCTTTATTAACCATGATCCTTCACCCCCAACCCGGACCGGCCATGCGAACGATACTGGCGCGAGCAAGAGAAATATTGAACAAAGAGGCTGAGGCGATCCGCAATATCCCTATTGATGAACAATTCGCCAAGGTCGTCGACATCCTTTACCACTGCAAAGGCAAAGTGGTCACCACCGGCATGGGCAAGGCCGGCAAAATCGCCCAGAAGATGGCCGGCACCCTCTGTTCCACGGGCACGCCCGCCTGCTTTTTGCACCCGGGCGAAGCGGCGCACGGCGACCTGGGCCTGATCAATACCGGCGACGTCATCATCGCCTACTCGACAAGCGGAAAAACCCGCGAAGTGATCGAAATGCTTGACCTGGCGCGACGACTGGGCGCGCACACCATCATCGGCATCACGTCGCATCCGGATTCGGCCATCCGCGCGAAGAGCAACGTGGTCATCAACATGGGGGAAATCGAAGAGCCCTGTTCCCTGGGCCTCACGCCCACGGCAACCAGCATCGTGATGCTGGCCATCAGCGACGCCCTGGCCCTGGTGCTCATGGAAAAAAAGAAAATTGACAAAAAGGCCTATGGCCTGCGCCATCACGGCGGGTATCTGGGACAGAAGGCGAAGCAGACGGAACTCTGATAATCGAGCCCCGGGGGAAACGCCGGTGATCGGTAATCGGTGATCGGTGATCAGTTGCAGGCAAGACGGAAGTCGGATCTTATGAATGCCAACCGCTGCGATTTTCTGGTCATCGGGTCCGGCATTGCCGGGTTGTCATTCGCCATCCACGCCGCGCGGCACGGCAGCGTCTTTATCATCACCAAAAAAAGCGACAGCGATACTAATACCAACCACGCCCAGGGCGGGATCGCCTGCGTGCTTGACCCCGGCGACAGTTTTGAAAGCCACATCCGCGATACTCTCGTCGCCGGCGCGGGCCTGTGCGACGAGAAAGCGGTATGCACCCTTGTCACCGAAGGCCCGCCGCGCGTCAAGGAACTGCTCGCGTGGGGCGTCGAGTTCTCCAAAGCAAAGCGCTCCCCCGCCTGGGAACACCTGGACCTGGGCAAGGAAGGCGGGCATTCGCGCAACCGCATCGTGCACGCGCACGATCTCACCGGACGCGAGATCGAGGCCGCGCTGCTGCAAAAAGTCAAGAAGCTGCCCAACGTGACCATCTTCGAAAACCTGTGCGCCATCGACCTGATCACCCATCACCAGGTGAAAAGAGTCCATGATGCGCGAAACCGGTGCTATGGCGTGTACGTATTAGACACCATCGACCGCAAAATCTATCCCATCCTGGCCGGCGTCACCTGCCTCTCCACCGGCGGCGCGGGCCGGGCCTATCTGCATACCACTAATCCGGAAATCGCCACGGGCGACGGCGTGGCCATGGCGTACCGCGCGGGCGCGCGCATCGCCAATATGGAATTCATCCAGTTCCATCCCACCACGCTCTATCACGAGGGCGGCGATTCATTCCTGATCTCCGAAGCGGTGCGCGGCTTTGGCGCCGTTTTGGTCAACAGAAAAGGCCGCCGCTTCATGGACGGCGCGCACCCGCTGGGCTCGCTTGCTCCGCGCGATATCGTGGCGCGCGCCATCGACCGCGAAATGAAGCTCTCCGCGGAACCCTGCGTGTTTCTTGACATACGGCATATTCCGGCCGCGCGGACGAAAAAACGCTTCCCCAACATTTACGCGCGCTGCCGGTCGCTGGGCATCGACATCACGCGCGACCTGGCGCCCGTGGTGCCCGCGGCCCATTATCTGTGCGGCGGCATCCTGGTTGACATCAACGGAAACACCTCCATCGACGGCCTGTACGCGTGCGGCGAGACCGCCTGCACCGGCGTGCACGGCGCCAACCGGCTGGCCTCCAACTCGCTTCTGGAGGCCGTCGTGTTTTCGTATCGCGCCGTGGCCGACGCCGTCTCCCGATTATCGTCGCTCCCGCGGCTAACGCGCGGGCAGGCGCCCGCCTGGGACGACCGAGGCACGCATGATACGGAAGAGTGGATCCTGCTCTCGCATAACCTGCACGAGATCCAAACGGTGATGTGGGACTATGTGGGCATCGTGCGCTCCAACCTGCGCCTCGATCGTGCCGCCCGCCGTCTGGCCCTGCTCGAGAGCGAAATCGAGGATTATTATCGCCGCACCAAAATCACGGCAAAGCTTCTGGAACTGCGCAATATCGCCGCCACGGCAACGCTGATCGTCACGTCGGCCCGGGCGCGCGAAGAGAGCCGGGGGCTGCATTATACGACCGATTACCCGCGGCAGAACGACGGGCGCTGGCGGCATGATACGGTGCTGCGGAAGCGGCCGGTCTCATGAAGCTCCTATAACGGAAATCCTAAATCCAAAATTCTAAATCCTAAACAAATCCGAAATTCGAAATCCGAAATCCGAAACAAATTCGAAATCCTAAACAAATCCGAAATCCAAAACAAATCCGAAACCCACAATCCAAAACAAATCCGAAATCCAAAACGAAAACCGGTCCGATTCCGCAATAATGCCCATCATTTTTCTCGCCATCCTTTTCATTCTGCTCGCGGCAGCGGGGCTGTCGGTCCGGTATTACTGGATTTCCGATCTGTCATTCGGCGCGCGGCTTTTAATGATCGGATTGCGTCTTGCGCTGCTGACCCTCATCGGTCTGGCGCTTATGGAACCGTCGCTGCGGCTGTCACGGCTTTCGCCGCCCGACCGCACCGTCCCCGTGCTGATTGACGTATCGCAAAGCATGGGCCTCTTTGCCCCCGATTCGTCGGTACGGCCGCTGCTTGCCGCGCTTGCCGATGCGGAAAAGACCGGTCCCTGGCGCTTTCCGGTCTTCCTGTTCGGCGATTCGCTGCGCCTGCCGCCCAAAAGCCGCGCCATGCGATTTGCCGACCGTCATAGCCGGGCGCCGGCCGATATCGCCGGACTCGTTCCGCGATCCCGCCTCGCGCTGATCATCTCCGACGGCGCCTGGGACGATGCCTGGGCGCCCCGGGAGTTGCTGGAGGGCCGCGAAATCCGCTACCTCGCACTGCCGCCGGCAACGCCGCACTCCCATTTGGCAATCGACGCGGTCCTCCGCGCCGACAACGTGCCGGTTGATTCGCCCGCCATCGCCGCGCTCGAACTGCGCGGCCATCTCCCCCGCTTTGGCGACTGCATCGTGACCGCCGCCGACCGGCGCCGCATTGTTGCCCGCCGCGTTGTGCGCTGCGCGGCCGGCCGGCTGGACGACACGCTGCTTCTGCGATTACCTTCCGACAAACCAGGACGCGCGCTGTACCGCGTGTCGGCTGTGTTCGATTCGCTGCGCGCGCAATGCCGCGTCGTGCAGAACATCGTGCCGTCGCGCCTGCGCGCCGCGCTCTATGCGGGCGCACCGGACCTTGACGCACGATTCCTGTCCGTGGCCCTGCACGACGACAGCGCCTGGCAATTCCCGTCGCCGCGGGATTCCGCGGATGCGCTGTTCCTGGTCCGGCCGGACGCGCATGCCGGGGAAATAGCGCGCCGGCTGAAGCCATCGGCGATTGTCGTATGCATCGGTGCCGTCCCCTGCGCCTCCACGCGGCATTCCACCCCGACTTTCGTGCGCACCGCACCGGGTCCGGGCCTGGATTTTTCCGCGCGCATGGAGCAGCACGATCTGCCGCCCCCGCAGGAGCTGCTGCGATGCGTTGATGACCGGCATTTTCAGGACGGCTGCCTGATAAGCGCGATTGCCGGCGGCGGCGGGAAATCGGACACGTTGCCGCTGCTCTTTGCCGCGCCCTGGCAGGGCCGCGACGCCGTGTATTGCGCGGCACGCGGGATCTGGCGCTGGGATTTCTGGCCGCGCGGCGTTCCGGGCGCGGACGAAGAACCATGGATCGCGGGCGTGCTGCTCCCTATTGTCAAGGATCGCGCGCTGTTGCGCCTGGAAAGCGGCCTGTTCCTGTACACCGCGTTGGGCGAGACCTTCGAGGGCGATTCCATTCCCCTGCGCATGATCGCGCCCGCCGAGGCCCGCGACGCCGGCGCCGGTTCCCTGCATCTGAGGCTTCTGCGCGGCACGGATACTCTCTATGATTCCACCATCGCCATTGATCTCTCCCATGGGCCGGCGCCCGGTATCATGCTCCCACCATTGACTTCGGGCAATTATGAATACCGCGCGCGGTTGCTCGTCAAAGGCAGGGAATCCGGATTCACCGATTCCCTGGAAGTCCGGACCGACCAATCCGAATTCCGGGTTGAGGAGCAGGCGCGGCTCATGCTGGACCAGCTTGGCCGGCCGATCAGCGCGGACCCGCAAAAAGCGGTTACCGAGTTGACCGCCGTCGATCCCGGAGAAAGCATGCGGACCGTCACCCGCGTCATCCATTTTGAACGGAATTGGTGGATTTTAATGATGATTTTCGGGATATGGACGGCGGAATGGATTGCGCGGAAGAAAATTTCCATGGATTGAAACAAGCGGAGGAATCCATATGTCAACCGCAAATAAATCAAATATCGAATATCGAACGCCGAATGTCGAATGTCGAAGGACAGAAAAAGCATCAAGGCCCTTCGAAAAGCGCGTCTGTCATTGCGATCCCGCCGAAGGCGGGAGAAGCAATCTTGCGCTTTTCGGGCAGTGAAGTACCGAGTCCCGCCTAGGCGTGAACGAGCGCGGAAGGAGGGCCGACCGGCGCTTTGTGCCGGGACCGCCCGGATCTTGCCTTGTTCCTTTATCCTATCCCGATCATCCTGATTCTGGATGCTCTATGCATTGAAACAGCAGCCGGATTCATGTATCTTATAAATTCTGCTTTCATCCTGAAATTTTAATCCAATTTTACCAGCAAAGGCAGGTTATATCATGGCCAAAGAATCCGCATCCCCCGGTCAGCGAATCCGAACGCCCCATGAGGGTAATACCGCGTGCGCGCACGTGGCGTATGCCACCAACGAAGTCATTGCCATTTATCCGATTACGCCATCCTCCACTCTGGCCGAAATCGCCGATGAAAAAGCCGCCAAAGGCGAAAAAAACATCTGGGGGTCCATCCCATCCGTCTCTGAAATGCAATCGGAAGCGGGCGCGGCCGGCGCCGTGCATGGAGCGCTGTGCACCGGCGCCCTGACCACCACCTTTACCGCATCGCAGGGCCTGCTGCTCATGATTCCTAATATGTATAAGATCGCCGGCGAACTCCTGCCGACGGTCTTCCATGTTACCGCGCGTTCCATTGCCTGCCAGGCGCTTTCGATTTTCGGCGACCATTCGGACGTCATGGCATGCCGCCAGACCGGGTTCGCCATGTTTGCCTCGGCCAGCGTGCAGGAAGCAATGGACTTTGCCCTGATCGCCCAGGCCGCGACGCTCAAATCGCGCATACCGTTCCTGCATTTTTACGAAGGATTCCGCGTTTCGCACGAGATCCAGAAAATCGAAGAATTGACGCACGACGACATGCGCGCCATGCTGGACTATGACGGCATCAAGGCGCACCGCAGCCGCGCCATGTCGCCCGACCGGCCCACATTGCGCGGCACGTCGCAGAACCCGGACGTCTACTTTACAGGCCGCGAGACCGTCAACAAATATTACCAGGCCTGCCCGGGCATCGTTCAGCGAATGATGGACAAATTCGCAAAATTGACGGGCCGGCAGTATCATCTGTTCGACTACGCGGGCGCGCCGGACGCCCAGCGCGTGATCGTCATCATGGGATGCGGCGGCGAAACCGTGCAGGAAACCGTCGACTATCTCAATAAAAAAGGCGAAAAAACCGGCGTGCTCAAGGTCCGCCTGTTCCGGCCCCTGGACCCGCGCGCATTGGTCATGGCCCTGCCGAAAACGGTGGAAAGCATCGCGGTGCTCGACCGCACCAAGGAACCCGGTTCCCTGGGCGAACCGCTGTACGAGGACGTGCGCACCGCCGTGGGCGAAGCCATGAGCGACAATTACGCGCCGTTCGACGAATACCCGGTGATCATCGGCGGACGGTACGGCCTGGGTTCCGCGGAATTCACGCCGGCAATGGCCAAGGCCATATTCGACGAACTCTCAAAAGACAAGCCGAAAAACCATTTCATCGTGGGGCGCACCGACGATGTCACCGGATGCTCGCTGGATTTCGACCCCAATTTCGATATTGAGGATGAAAAGACCTTCCGCGGTTTGTTCTACGGTTTGGGCTCCGACGGCACCGTGGGCGCCAACAAAAATTCCATCAAGATCATCGGCGAAGAGTCGGACAATTATGCGCAGGGATTTTTCGTGTACGATTCGAAAAAAGCCGGGGCCATCACGGTATCGCACCTGCGATTCGGGCCCAACCCGATCCGCTGCCCGTACCTGATCACCAAGGCCAATTTCATCGCCTGCCATAATTTCAGTTTCCTTGAGAAATACGATCTGCTCAAGGACCTGCTTCCCGGCGGGACGTTCCTGCTCACCTCCGAATTCGGCGCCGACAAGGTATGGGACAAGCTGCCGGGCCGCGTTCAGAAACAGATTATTGACAAAAAGGTCGCCTTTTACGTAATCGACGCCATCAAACTCGCCAGTGAACTCGGGCTGGGCGGCCGCATCAATGTGATCATGCAGACGGCCTTCTTCCAGATCTCGCATGTGATGGACCAGGTCAAGGCCATCAAGGCCATCAAATACGCCATCCAGAAGACCTACGGTAAAAAAGGCGAAAAAATAATCGAGATGAACAACAAGGCCGTTGACCAGGCCGCCGCCGGCATCCAGAAGGTCTCCTATCCCGCCGCGCCGACCGCGGCCATCGAGCCGATCAAGCCCGTTCCGGATTCCGCTCCTGCATTTGTCAAGGACGTGATCGGCACGCTGCTCAAGCAGGACGGCGATCTGCTGCCGGTGTCCAAAATGCCCGACGACGGCGTGTGGCCCACGGGCACCACGCAGTATGAAAAGCGCAATATCGCGGTCACCATTCCGGTGTGGAACCCGGCGGTGTGCATCCAGTGCCATCGTTGCTCCACCCTCTGTCCGCACGCCACCATCAGGCCCAAGGCCTACGACGCCAAATACCTTGCCGGCGCGCCGGCCACCTTCAAATCGGTTGACGCAAAAGGTAAGGAGCTCGCGGGCCTCAAGTACACGCTCCAGGTGGCGCCCGAAGACTGCACGGGCTGCGGATTATGCGTTGAAAACTGTCCCATGACCGGCAAGGGCGACGCCATCGTCATGACGCCGCAGACGCCGCTGCGCAAACAGGAGGCGGAAAACTGGGAATTTTTCCTTGCGATCCCGGACACCGATCCGTCGCGCTACAGGATCGACACGATGAAGGGCAGCCAGTTTGTCAAGCCTCTTTTCGAGTTTTCCAGCGCCTGCGCCGGGTGCGGCGAGACCCCGTACATCAAGCTGGTCACGCAGCTCGTGGGCGAGCGCGCGATCATCGCCAATGCCACGGGCTGTTCGTCCATTTACGGCGGCAACCTGCCCAACACGCCCTACTGCGTGCGCGCCGACGGCCGAGGCCCGGCGTGGAACAATTCGCTGTTTGAAGATCCCGCGGAGGTGGCGTTCGGCATGCGCGTGACCGTGGAAAAGCTCACGGACATCGCGGTTCAGGAGGCGAACCGCATCGTGGCGGACGGCGTGTGCAGCGCGGAAGTCAAGCAGCTCCTGGGTGAAATCCTGGCGGCCGACCAGTCGACCGGCGAGGCCATCGAGGCGCAGCGAAAGCGCATCGACCGGGTGCGGCCCATGCTTGCCTCATGCAAAACCGAGGCGTGCGACCGGCTTGCGCCGGTGGTGGATTACCTGGCCAAGAAATCGGTATGGGCGTTCGGCGGCGACGGCTGGGCCTACGACATCGGCTACGGTGGTGTAGACCATGTGCTGGCCAGCGGCAAAAACGTCAACCTGCTGGTGCTGGACACGGAGGTCTATTCCAATACCGGCGGCCAGTCGTCCAAATCAACGCCCGCGGGGGCTGTGGCCAAGTTCGCGGCCGCCGGCAAACCCGTGGGCAAAAAGGACATGGGCCTAATCGCCATGAGCTACGGTTATATTTATGTCGCCAAGATCGCCGTTGGCGCGAACCCCAACCAGGCTGTCAAGGCGATCATGGAGGCTGAAAGCTATAACGGCCCGGCGCTGGTGCTCTGCTATGCCCATTGCATCCAGCACGGCATTGACATGATCAAAGGCTGTGAAGAGCAGAAGCGCGCCGTGGCCTGCGGTCACTGGCCGCTCTATCGCTACAATCCCGACCTCATTGCGCAGGGCAAGAACCCGCTGGTCATCGACAGTCAGGAGCCGACGTTGCCGCTCAAGGACTACGCGCTGGGCGAGAACCGGTACAAGATCCTGCAGCGCGCCAATCCGGAAATGTCGAACAAGCTGCTTGACTTGGCGCAGAAGAACGTGTCGAGCAAGCTGGCGCTGCTCAAGGCCATGGCGGGAATGCAGGCGCAGGCCTAGGGCCGGTTTGCATTTAGAAATGAATAAGGAAAAGGGGACGCGAAAGCGTCCCCTTTTCTTTGCCGCATCTGCCTTCCATTTGGAAATCCTGAACCCCCTGCGCTCACAGGTCTGCGGGGCTCACGACCGCCAGGCCGGGTTTGTTGAGGACATGGGTATAGATCATGGTGGTTGACACATCACTATGGCCGAGGAGTTCCTGCACGGTGCGGATGTCGGCCCCGCCTTGCAGAAGCTGCGTGGCGAAGGAATGGCGCAGCGCAAGGCATTCCATCAGCCTCAGGCCGGAACCCCAGAGAAGTCCTGCGATGGTATAGAAAGAGGCGTCCAGCTTTTCCAGCAGGCGGTCGATTTCGTTTCTGGCAAGGACGGTCGGCACATGGGTGGGCATTTTCGCGCGAATAAAATCATTGAAATCGCCCGGCTCCATATGCAGGACTTTGGAAAATAATAAAACTATCGCATTGAGCGCCTGGTTCTGGGTTGCGGATGCAACTTTACGGTTCGACGCCAGAAAGCCCAGATATTCCTTGATATGCGAAGCGTTCATGGACCGCGGGTCTTTAAGTCTGTGGTAAATGAGGAAACGCCTGATCCAGAACAAATAGAACTTGCTTTTTGGCTCTGAAATACCTAATTTGTTAAGCATGGACAGGTATTCGTTCCATATTGGCACTGAGACGGATTGAGGAGTGCGCATAAATAAAGCCAAAAAGGATGAGGCTTAACCGGCATATTGAATATACCGGTTAATATAATAACTGATAGACCAGGCCAACTAAAATGCAAAACATCAATACAAAGACACTCATTGCGTTTGCTTGTGCCCTATATTTTCTGATCGCATCTATACTTATTCATTTCCTTCGGCCAGATTTAGGCTTTATTTCTGAACCGCTAAGTCGGTACGCAATTGGTGACTTCTCTATATTGCTTACAATTGGATTTCTGGCAATCGGAATATGTGAGATATTGGTGGGAATTGATTGCAAACCAATAATGCTCGGCTCAATATTCCTTATGCTTGCGGGAATTTGTATGCTTTTTGGTGCAATGCTGAAAATGGATTTGGGCAGCACCGTTTCTGTTCATGGCCAAATTCATAACTGCGCCGCCTTGTCAGAATTCACATTGTTTCCAATTGCTATATTTCTTATTGCAGCGAAAATGCCCCGTGGCAAATTCAAAAAATATTCTATTCTTACTGCCATCTTTACATTAGGATTAATGGTAACATTAGTTGTTCTATTCTATATGAACTCCATGAAATTCTTTGGCTTAGTTCAGAAAATTAATATTATCAGCGATTTTCGCCAGGTATCAACAAATTAAATTCTGCTTCCGTAATTTAGCTATTGCAAAACAACTTCTCTCGATATCCTGAGTGATTTGGCAGGCCGGTCTTCTCTCAAGATTAA
>Ga0315279_10003509_pt1 | contig 21766 bp, 20 predicted proteins | sample YL17G06_20_MG_FD_203694 | JGI IMG/M metagenome (GOLD analysis project Ga0315279, IMG submission 203694) | Sediment microbial communities from Yellowstone Lake, YNP, Wyoming, USA - YL17G06_20 | ecosystem: Environmental > Aquatic > Freshwater > Lake > Sediment | place: USA: Wyoming | collected... | reverse complement strand
GGTAGGATGGCCCTGTTTCCGAGTTTCCTGGAAATTCTAAGCGTCTCACGAGTCTTGGTGAGGATGTCCTCGTCGTCGGAGAAGTAGTGCAGCACCAGGAAGGTGGTATCCAGTACGAGGATCAATTCGCCTGCGCTACCTGAGGGCGAGTTCCCGTGACCGAATGATGTCGCGAATCACTTCATCAGCGGCACCGAACTTTGAGAGTTCCCCGGCAGACTCGGTAATGTCACGCACAGACTCAATCACGACGCCGTCTCTTGTCTCCTTGAAAGCCACAACGGTTCCCTCGCCGAAACCATGTTCCTTCCTGAAGGCCGAGGGTATCGTCACCTGTCCCTTCTTCGTCACCTTCGAGTACGACAAGCCGCGCCGCCTTACAAGCCGTGCTGCCTTACCAAGCCTTAAGTCTTACTTGCAGATCAGATCAGCGAACCAAACGACTCGCACTCCACACCATCTGACGGCCAGAGACGACCGTTGGGAGGCGTAATTTCACTGAGGATGATTCGACGAAGACTCCAACTCCCGTCCACTCTCGACATTCCGGCCCTCAGCAGTCCGAAACTTGCGCAAAAACTGTTCGCCTTTGCCAGCCCGGACGCCTTCTCTCGCACGACGACACTTGTCTGCTTCCTGTGATTCCACAGATTTCTCCTACAGCATCCGTGCGAGATACGGCAGGCCATTAACACAAGAATAGCGGCTCGAGCGCATTTGCGCAGGAAAGAGCGTGTCCCTCACCAGGTTACGCCCTAGCATGAACAGGATTTGCTCAGACTATCAGAACATATTCCTCTCGGCTGACAAAGTCGGTGGCACAAACGGTCGGTTCCAAGCCACTTCGCATGAGTTTGTCCATAAGCTCATCCATAGTGGCTGCGTCCAGAATGCGTTCACCTGCATCGCAGACGGCTACGTACCGGTCTGGGTATCTCCGTCGCAGGTCTGACATGTTCTCCAGTAACCACTGCATGTTACGAGTGTACTGATCCAGTCTCTCGAGATCTCTCTTCTGTACTTGCACCGTGGACATGATGTTTCTCCATCACTCGGACATTCGCTTGATGCATAGCATGTACATATGTGTATGGTGTAGGCATCTGCCCGCAAGCTCGCCCCTCCTCTTAGAGAATTGACAGCTCCTTAGGCAGAATGCCATCTACGAGATCAATCTGACACAAGTCACGCCGCTTCTGGCGAGAAAGTCTCTGCGTACGGGAGCATACGGGAGAGTCTCGTTGGCCCGTTTCCAATAGTGTTGATCCATCCAGCGAGTATGAATGGTATTGATTCCGTTGTGAGGTATTGGACCACTCGTCACTCTGGCATGGTGATGATTGCACCGCATAGTTCGCAGCGGTAATGAACCACATGCTCGTCCTTGAATTCTACCAGCTTGATGAGTTGCTTATGGTCACAGTTCATGGGTCTGGGAATCGGGGTCATACGCTCGCCAAGACGCGCCTAGAACTAGATTGAGGAACGAATCGGTTCAGGTGCCATCATCGCCGCAAGGAAGGAGGGGAAGACCTTCATCTACAGCCTTAGAGACGCGCATACTTTCCTGCATACGCATAATCGTCATACTTCCCTAGAAGAAAGCGACTACGCGGGTCATGTCGAGCTGCCGAAATGGCATGTCAACCTGCCGAAAGAAGGCAACATGCTTGGCCGAGTAGCCCTTGACGACTGGAAGCTCGGCGATTTCCTGTACCTACCACTTAAGGATCATGCGCAGAAAGGCATCCTTGTGTCAGGGGCCAGCGGAGCTGGGAAGACAATCGCAGCCAAGGTTATCGTCGAGGAATTGGTCGAAGAGGGAATACCTGTTCTCGTGTTCGATTCCACTGAGCAGTGGGGAAGGCTGCTGGAAAAGAACACGAAGGAGGAGATGCTTGACCGCTACGCCGAGTTCGGTATGCGACGGAGCCCGAAAGGCTTCAAGGGAAGGATAGTTCCCCCGACACCCCAGCTAGATGACCTGCTGGATTCTGAAGGTGTCACGGTGGTTGATCTCTCAGAGATCTATGACAGCACGGAAAGGATCGAAAAGGTTGCAGATATTCTGGATCGACTTCTCGAATACTTCCAATTCCAAGAAGATTCTGACGACCTTAGGCTCTTGATCGCTGTCGAAGAGGCACACCTTTGGACCTCAAAGGATCTGCCAAGAGATGCCGTGCGTTTTCTAGATAGCGCGGTCAGACTGTTGAGGAAAAAAGGCGTCGGTGTTATGCTGGTCTCACAGAAGACGAGCGACTTCGATCCGGCCATGAGGTCGGCCATGAACATCAGCATCCTCTTCAGGACGAAATACGAGGGAGATCTGAGGGCCTTCACAAGAATGCTCGGAAGCGAGATCTCTGGGATCATTCCCAAATTGCCCGTTGGCTGCTCGGTCTTTCATTTGGCTGATGTCGGCGACGCGTTTGTTGTTGCCTGGCGACCTACGTATTCACAACCCTAGCATGCTTGTCTGCGGACAGATGAAAAGTAGTCTAACGTAGTAGAGAGCCCGGAAGCAAGAGCATTGTAATGCGAAAGACCGGGCGGTGCGGGGGGTATCAGGAGCTCAACTTGGGCCAGCTTGTGGACTCCAATCCTTGAACGTAATGCACTTGAGTCGGGTTTTTGGCACGGCTTCTTCGATTAGGGATTTCATTTCCTCATCCTGAGTGGCGACTATGAATTGCTTCTCCTTAGCCTCGGCAGCGAGTATATTCGCGAGCGCGTTCTTGTGGTCCGTGTCTAGCGATTGTCCGGGATCATCCAAAACAAGCATGCCAAGCTGTGATGTCGTAGCCCCAGCCATTGCGAGAAAGAGAGACAGTGCAGTCGCATTAGTCTGAGCATTGCTGAATCTTGTCTGCACATAGGTTGAATAGTTCTTAGATTCGTCATACGCCACTATTCGATACACGATCCCCTTCTTTTCCTCTTCGGGGGTAAGTTGAAGGTTCACGAAGTAAGGATGCCCCAGTATTCGTGAGTAGTATGAGCCAAGGCTGTCTTGTAGCCGGTCCAGCGTCGATTCAAGGATTGACTCCTTCTCTGCTCTGAGGACCTCATGAATGTCCGAAAGGCCCATGAAAAGCTCACGTAGCTTTTCCGAATTCCTTTCCAGCTTCTTGATTCTCTCCTGGACATCTGGCATTTCTTTCTCCAGTTTCTTGACTCTTTCACTTTCCTCGAGATATTCCAGAATCTTCTTGTACGTAGTAAGTTCCATCTTCAACTTGGGGAATCGCTCGTTTATCTTGTTCAGCTTTCCGATCTCAGTCTCAGCGCTCTTCATCTCTGACTTCATAGCTTGAATGAGCTTCTCATCCGTCTGCACCACTCCAAGCACGCGCTGGATCTTGTCTTCAAGCTTCTCTTTCCTCCGTATCGTTTCCCCAAGTCTCTTGATCTGGTTCTCAAGTTCCTGAGATTTTTGCTCCATCCCACGTGCCTTTTCATCAATTTGCTTGGCTGAGTCCCTCAGGTTGGTGACACGCCTTGCCACCTCGATGTCGAGAGGTTCCTTAAGTTTGCTTTTGATCTTCTTCTCAATCTCTTGTATTTCTCTTGCGAGATCTGTCTGAGCAGAACGAATTTCACGAGTGAGGTCATTGATTTGTACTGCAGCGTCCTTGTACTCTCTCTTCTTGTCTTTCAGCTCATCTATTGTTGCCTCGATCTTCTCAATCTTCGTTTGCTGAGCTTTGTCCATACGCAGCAAAAGTTCTCTTCTTAGTTTGGCATGCTGGACAGGCCGGTTGCAGACCGGACACTTCTCGGGTTTCGCCTCAGCCAAGAAGTCAGCAGCGGACTTGAGAAGCTGGGTGTATGCTCCAGTCTCCCTCTTCAGTCTCGCAGTTTCCAGGAGTCTCATATCAAACCCGCGGACGGATTCCTCAATTTCCTCGATCGACCCATATTTCTTCAATGCCTCCAGCTTATGCTGCGCCTTGTTCGCGTCACTCTGCAGGCCTTTCAGCACATTCCGCTTATCGTTCAAGAATTCAGCCAAGTCATTTTTCCCATCTCGTTCAGTTTCGAGCGGCTTAATCTCATCCCTGAGCTTTTCGACTCTACTCTGAAGTTCCTCTGGATCTTGCTCCTTGAACTCTGCCATTTGACTCCGAGCGTCAGTGTATTCCTCCAGGAAATGCTGGAGTTCGGATCGCCTATTCTCCGCCGCCTTGAAGAAACCGAACCGTTCGCGGTCGAGTCTGTCTAGAAATACGTCGAGGCGATTGTAACCGTCTGCTAAGGAGGCTGTGTTCTCCTCGACATCATCCAACTTCGGAGAAGATACCTTCAGGTCACCGGCAATTTCCGCAAGCTCAGTGGCAACATCTTTCGTCTTCTGTACTAGAGTGTCAGCGTTGAGCTTTTTCTCTGCTAAGCCTCCCTTCATTAGTTCGTCTTTATAGTTCACCAGCTTCTTCGTTGCGAGATCCAAAGCCTGAATCGTGCCTTCTTTCATATCTCCAATCTCTTTCTCCACCTTCTTCGCAGCTGTCTCGACATCCTTAACGGGGACTGCCTCGAGCAATTGCCGCAAGGTCTCCAAACCAAGTAGCTCATCAATGACCCTGGCTCTGTCCTGCGCATCACCTACTATGAATTCGCGAATCGCATCTTGACGGAGATATGTGGCCGCGTAGAATTGTTCAGGGCTGACGAGAAGCTCTCGTAGTTTTTGTTCGGCTTCTGTATTCTTGTATTCCTGTTTTCCCTCGTACAGTACGAGCTGACTCTTGCCTCTTGTTGACTTGCCAAGTTTTCTTTCGCGTCTCAGTTGATACTTCCTGGTTCCGTCCGTTAGTCGGATCGTGACGCTTGCTTTCTTGTCCGGATGAAATAGGTTGACTAGTGCATCTTCCCTCCCGAATTCGTCAAGCTCCATATGGCGGCATTGACCCATTAGACACCATTCGATGGCCTGAAGAACTGTGCTCTTACCGACACCATTTCTTCCATGAATCATTACGCACCTGTTCTCGAAGTCGAGATTGAGTGGCTTGTTGACTCCTCTGAATCCTTCGATTGTAATATCCGAAATGTGCAGGAGCTCCGCCAACTCTATTCCTCCCTAATGGACTCCATGCGCTTGCCGATTTCGTCTTTGACCTTCTTGGCGCCCCCATCATCAAACCAGTCAAGCACATCCTTCAGCAAGCTCGCGTGCTCCTTCAGAGTCAGCCTTTGCCTGAGCCGGTCATACATCGTTTCACTTTTCCTTGTCATCACGGGTTCACCAGCTTCATGAAATTCTTGAGTTTCTCTTCAGCCGCCTTGTCAAATACAATATCGAATATTCTTCTGTGATTCTTCTTGACGAAATCGAGATCCAAGTTGGCAACCCGTGCATTGACCCCCTCTTCGATGATAGTGAATAATGTCTGCAGAATGTCCCTCGGAACGCCGCCTCTGATATGTTGAACATATTTTATGGTCTTATCCTCGAGCGGATGCAATTCATTCTTCGGCTTGCTGTTGGGAAGTCTGAAGTAGTTTAGGTAAGAGAGAGCAATGTCAACAGCCTCGTTCATCTCAATCTCTTTGATGTTGAGTTTGTGTCTTTCATCAAGACCCGCCAGTCCCGTTAGGTGTTCGCCTCCCCTCTGTTCCAGAACCTTCTCTGACTCAGGATGAAGTGTCACGATAAGCGTAGCCTTTCCTGCGCACACCTCCACTACTCTTCTCATTTCCGAGCAGAATACACCGAGCTGATTCTTGCCTTGGTTCGAATGAACCGGAAACTCAAATTGGTCGATCACCAGGTAGTTGTACGTCCTCGTGAGGCCAAATAGTCTCAACAAAGTGCCAAAATAGTCAATGTCATCATACCCCTTCACCCTCAGACTGTTCCAAATCTCAACGAACTCCCCGGGGGAGGTTAGGTAAGCCTTGAAGAAAACCCGAACGGCTTCTGGAATTATCCCACTGTCTCTGCTCTGAACCCATTTTTGCATATGACTCGTGACTTGGTCTTCACGTTCGAATGTGAAGAGACGAAGCTGCACTTTGTCCGGCATGTCTTGGTAGGTTTGCAGGAATGAATCTATCCTATTGGGACGGATCTTTGGAGACGGAGAGCTCTTGTACTGTTCCAAGATACTTCTGAAAGTCTTCCAGAGATATCCATCATGGTGCCACTTCCTTACAATCTGGTTGCAGAAATTAGTGGGTTTGAACTGCGCAGATGCCCTAACATAGGCTGTGGCGTCACTTTTCTTCTTGAGTTCCTTCCAACAATGGAAGACCAATGCCGACTTGCCGATTCCCCTTTCCCATCCACCCCCCGTCACATAGATGACATTGATTCTGCTGTCTATCCTATTTCGAAGACCCTCAATCTCTTCAGCGAAGACCTTCTCGTTGAATATCTCCCCGCTCATCCTAGGATCATTGCTTGTGGGGTCGAGAGTAGGGGACATAGGGAATGGGTTATCGCGCAACAGATAGTCTCTGTACCTGACATTGGATTCCGATTGCAGGTTCATGCGATCCTATCCAACTTCAGATAGGTCATGTACTCGTCAGTTCCGGTCTTGGGAGGCAGGTCTCTTCTAAGCATGTCGACTCCCGGAAGTCGGGGGAGTGCGCCTCCACCTGCATAGACTTGTGAACGATATCGATCACGTGCGTTGATCATTTGTGTTATTATCCTGTCAAATCGGGCGTTGTTGATCATCAGTCTCTCGCAGACTTTCTCTCTTAACTCTGAGAAGAAAACCGGTCGCATTGCTCTTTGACCTGTCATCACGAGGTATTCGTTCCAGAGAACTTCATCGAAATCGCTTTCGCTTATCTCAATCCTCTTGAGGAAGATCGGTTCCTTTGGCCGCGGGACGACTAGATAACCCTTGGAAATCGCACGAGACACAATATCCTGCTTTTGCGACAATGGAGATCTTAGATCTAGTTCTGCTCTGAAGTGTTTCACACACCGGTCTCGGAAAGAAACAATCCTGCTTGGAGTTGCCCGAGCAAGATCTGACTGAGTCAGGATTTCGCAGATCAGGTAGACCTTGTGTTTTCTTTCGTCCCCTTGAAATTCCCTTTTCCAATTAAGCAGCCCCAGTTGAGTGGCAAGGTCTCTGACCATTTCGTAATCCCATTGACTGGAGGTTATGCCGCACTTGGAGGCATCCTTCCGAAAGATGTTCTTCCCACGCTCCATCGAAAGAACAACGGCTCCATTGCTATTTCGGATCGCGAGGAGCACATCTGCAAAGGCAACATATTTCAGCAGAAGATTCACGACGAGCTGATCTCTTCTACCTTCAAGTCCCTCCTCAAGCAACCGGCGACCGCCTTCCAGTAAGCTCAGGCTGCCGCCTCTCTCTTCCTTGACCAACTCCAGCTGCAAGGCTAGTTGCTGACTGCTGTTAGCGAGGTCCTTCCCTTTCCCTCTCTTCAGAAGTTCCGCCTTGTCAAAGGTTCGCCCCCTCTTCAGCGCTCTCATTTTCTCCTGCTGGAATTTTGTTCGCTCTTCAATCATGACCGTCCGTACCGAATCTGGATCATCTATGCCCAAGTTCACGCAACGCAAGAATGCGAGAAGGTATTCCAGATCTCTGACTCGCGGAACTCTGCGGAATTCCTTGGCCTGATCAGGCATGGCCTTTAGCCTTCCAGATGCGATAGAGATGAGTGAAGGCTTCTTCCAGTTTGGGGCCATTTCGCCTCATGGTTGAATCCAAAATGTCAGGCATGCAGACTTTCATCGTCTCCGACAGTCTCTTGAGTTCTTGTCTTAGGATCTGATCATCAGCGGATTCGATCATGTAGTCTATCGGAGGCACCGCCGGATCAATCGGAATGATCCCATATGCAAACGCATATGCCCTCGCGCTTTCACCCAATTCCTTGGTCGAAAGAAAGATACCTCGAATATGGAGTTGAAGGCCATGTACCTTGAAACCTAGAGCATGGTCGATCAGTTTGGCGTTGAAGGTGTAGAGGTGTTCAACTTCGTGTCGTGCTGCCTTGCATTCGATGGGATAGACTATCTTCTCATGAAGAAACATGTTGTCGAAGATATGATTAATGCCCGAGAAACTTGGGTATTCGAGCTCGGTTCTCGGGGGGCGACTGGTCACGCCATAGCCTCTTACTATGTCAAATATCTGCCTTGAGGCTCTGTCTTCAAAGTCATACCCCCGTTTGCTGGGGGTGCCGTTCTTGCTTGACTTCGCTTCTTCTCTGACAAACTCGTATAACGCCCCCAGTACTAGATTAAGGGACAAACCCACCACATCGGAACCTGAGCTACAATCCGATAACAAAGCCGGTTTGGTAAAACGCTTTGCTTCCTCTCACTTGATCCAGGAAACGGAAGTTTTATCATGTTTGGTTCTACCTCAACTACATGAGCGATTCCACGCACAAATGCATCTCGAGCAATTCCTTAGAACGGAATTGGAAAGATGTCGGAAGTCGGTGGGGTCACTCACTACATCGGATTTGTTCGAGAACAGGATCATTTCCGCCTCCGCTGGCTCACTACTTTATCACAAGGTATTCCGACCCGGGACAAACTATACTTGACCCCTTCTCAGGGCGCGGAACCGCGCCACTGGAGGCGTGTGCGACTGGAAGGATAGGTGTCGGTAACGATGTCGCACCGGAGGCGTTCGTGCTCACAGATGCAAAAGTGAGACCGGTCGCTTTCAGAGCCGCGTGTGAGGCTATTGATGAACTAGGCGACCGAATGGACTCACGCAAATACGACTTGAGAAAGGTTGACGCAAGGGTTAGGGTCTTCTTTCACCCCGACACTCTCAGACAAATCCTCTGGATTCGTGAATACCTGGCAAATGACAGGTCTCAAACCTCGACATTCCTCAAGGCTCTCATGTGCGGAATTCTTCATGGTTCCTCTAGGATTTCGCTTTCGGTTCCCTGCTCGCATGCATTTTCGATGACGCCTTCCTACGTCCAGAGATATATGGAGACTCGGGGGCTGCACAAAGTCAGAAAGGATGCGCTTTCCTGTCTAAGAGCAAAGGCAATCGACAGCCTCTCGGATCCGCTGCCATCCCAGTTAGGAATGGCGATGATGAAGGACGCGAGAAAACTTCCGATCGAAGATGAGAGCGTTGACATGATCTTTACGTCTCCGCCGTATTTCGAAATGCAAACCTATGCCAGAGACAACTGGTTGAGGTTATGGTTCTTGGGTTACGATCACAACGAAGTGAAGAAGTGGCAAATGCGAACCTCCTCTAGGGAGAGATTCCTAGAATTCATGAGAGATTGCATGCAGGAAATGTATAGAGTCTTGAAAGACGACTCATCCTGCTTCGTGGTAATAGGCGACGTAACTTGCAACGATCATGTGGTCAACGGCTCCAATCTCTTGGCGAAGGTCTCCAAGACCATAGGGTTCAAAGTCGACCGTATCATAGTCGATAGCGTTCCAAGGGCGCACAAGTACTTCATGTTTATTCCTCGTTCCCAAGGCATCAGGAGGGACAGAATCATGGAGCTCCACAAGGGCAGAGTGAGGGAACGTGACACCGACCCCGGCTGGGACGATCCTTACCGTGGCCATCTGAAGCAGACAGTTCAGAGGCTTTAGAGCTCTAGGGCTTCAGGACCTCGAGCTTTGGTTCTGCCCGCTTGTAGTCACTGAGTATATCTTCCTGCACGAAAAGGCTGGCACGCTGGACATCGCCGAGACCAATCAATTGTGTGCGAGAGGTGCTGGTAACTTGAGGGGTGGCAACGGTGGTTTTTGGCCCCTGTTAACTTGTGGGGGGCCGCTTAAATACGAACAACTCGGCAACATACACCATGAAGACCACGTACGGAACGATCCTCGGGCTTCTAGTGATAATCACAGTTCTCGTGTATGTTTTCGGTTCTCAGATAAACGAGCTCCTGAAGTCGGAAATAGCCGACCGCGTACTGCTAATCGTCCTTATAGTCGTGGATGCCTCGGGACCTTTTTTATTCGCATCCTAGAGAAGAGGGACGAAGAGAAACGCGAGTTAGCCGAGAAGCCAACCATAGCAATCGGGGAAATCTCAGAACACGTTGGGATATTCAAGGTCCGGTCAGAGTCGGAGACAAAGGAACTGTACGCACACATCATCGCGGTAACTGTTACCAACGGGTCGGTTGCTGCTTTTGACATCATGGCAGGAGGATCCGTGGTTCCCCCATTCACCCCAGGGGCCCTTATGCCATACGGGTGGCTGAGAGGTACCCGAATCTACGAACCAATCATCGATATTTCCCCACCCTTTCCGGGGGAACGTCCGGTAGTGGAGGAAATAGGAACGCGGATCTTCCAGAGAATCAGTAGAGAACGCGAGGTCCTGATTCCAAACATAAGTGCTGTTCTGCTGCTTGGATTGACCTTTTCAGGCTACCCCTTCGCGTTCATAGGCGATCTTCCGGTTCAACTGCCCTACGAGGGCAGCATTGTGGTGAGGGTTTACAATGAGAAATACGGTTCGCTCGCGGAAAAAACTTTCAAGGTCAAAATCGAGTCATACAGCAAGATCAGTTTCGAGTGATAGAGTGCCTCTCTGCCTCTAGCCTCATCAGTTTCTTTAGCAGTAATAAGTCTCGTTCACATCCCTCTACAAGCCGCAAAGAATCAAGTCTGAGAATAAGAAGTGGGTGCCCTCATCTTGCCAAATCAGGCACCAAACCGACCCACTGGGGATCGGAGTGTGGCTGACACCTGACCAGAAACGTTGCGGTACTTCGTATTATCTCTTTGTCTTAAAAGCGCTGTTACCTTCATGGCGGATTCTTCTCCCTGTTACCTCTCGTCGGACGGGTTTGCCTCTGACTAGTTTTTGACAAGGCTGGGGGGTGATTCTGTTTGAGGACAAAGAAATACACGAATGTTGCGTTGCCTACCGAACTTGTGGAAGCGGTTCGTAACGAAGTCAATGAGCCTCATGCCTTCTACACTAGCATGGCCGACTTCGTGAAAGAAGCGCTTCGAGAGAAATTGGAACGTCTAGCACTTTCCAGACGCAGGTCACTTGCCAAATAGAGCATCCTCCCGAAAGATGCGACGCATATGGCACATAGCGTGCGTGCCATAGCGTACATACGCTATGCAGCTACGTTGTGTGGATACGGTGCGTAGATACGTTGCATGCATACGGCGCATCGTGTATACAGTGTACATTGTATACAGTGTACACACGGGGCTAGTCCCACGCAGGCTAGTCCCACGGCGACTAGCCTACTCTTAGCCTATGTCTAGCCTTAGCCTATGTCTAGTCGTGGTCTATGTCTAGTCACATTATGGATCGTGACTAGTTTAATCACCCTCGGCAAACATTCTATATCCCGAAACTCAAGCGTGTTACTGGGTTCCGTTGGAAACGCAACAAACTTGAGATACAAGTGTTTTCACGCAGCGAAAACTACAGGTGTAGTTCTCGGGCGGCTTGACGGTAGACTAAGATGAGGACAACATTATATACAAGAGTGAATAGTCTATAGGGCATATCTCATGTGGTGTCATGGTGCATGTCGTCCACAGTGAATGTAAGGAAATCGGAACAGAAAACGCTCACTTTCTTCACTACTGGCAAGTCAGTGAAAGTCATGGCTGCTGGCGATGTTCCAAGAAAGACACGTTTTAGAGGACAGAAATGGTTGGAATTTCTCAAACAAATACCAGAAGGCGGAGCTATTGCTGCTACAAAAGCAGAACTGGGAATATCACCTAGCACCGTCAAAATCATGGTGTCTAGGTTCAAGAAGGATGGCTTAATCCCGAAGAAATATTTCACGACTAGCCGAACAGTAGACGGCAAAGAAACCGTCTACATAGTTCACTCCGATAGAGAAGATGAGTCGTGAGGGATGATGATGTTTAGCACCCTTACGCGTCCTGAACCGTGTAGCAGCGGTCGGGTTCTCTACCCCACGCTAGAGGGACAGACTGACCTCACGACCTCAAGCATGATGACGGGCCGGTAGCCAAGCCCAGATATGGCACAGACATGCTAAGTCTGGGACCGTGGGTGCAAATCCCACCCGGCCCGCCAACACTTGCCATAGCCTATGACGAGAGCATTTGAATAAGCCTTGCGCACTTTTACGTAAATTCATACTACTAATCGCGCTTCTTTGACGCTTGTTCAAGTTCTCGCTTTATCATGTCTTCGAGAAGCACGGAAATCTCAGTGTCTTTGTCAATGGCGTGTTTCTTGAACTGCTTCCACACGCTCGGCGTGATCTTGATACTTGTAGTAATCCGTTCTTCTTGTGTACTCGATCCCTTCTGCGGCATTGGAATCACTATGCTTTCCAAGGTCTTCCAGTCCTATAGCTTTACGGTCGTATATGAATCTACCTTTACCGTAGTAATGTTTAAATCCCTAAAGCCAGTATTACATACTACTCAGGTGTTGTCGCTTGGCACAAGACTCTCGCGAATCTCTTGGCAAAACAATTGCGGAAACACCAAACCAAATTAGCCGATTGAACGATACCACATACCGAGTAGGTTCACAATCAGGCCACGGCACATATACCGTAAAGAAAGGCGAGACCAGTTGGGCTTGCTCTTGCCCGGACCACATCTACCGTGAAATCAAATGCAAGCACATATGGGCGGTAGAGTTCAGCTACAAGTTACGAGAACAAGTCGCAAGTACCGTTATCAAGCCAATAGGTGATGCTCATCTCTGCATCTATTGCCAATCACCACTGATCGTGAAAGATGGGGTTCGTCACAACAGCGATGGAGATATTCAGAAGTTCAACTGTAAGTTATGTGGAAGATACTTCACAATCAATCTGGGATTTGAGCGGATGAAGCATAGCCCACAAGGCATCACTACGGCGATGCAATTGTATTTCAGTGGAGAGAGCTTGAGAAACACGGCAAAATCTTTGAGGCTAATTGGTGTCAAAGTTAGCCACAAGACAGTCTATTGTTGGATTCATAAATACGTTCGAATCATGGAGGCATATCTCGATCAGATTAAGCCCCAAGTCTCTGATACTTGGCGGGCAGATGAGATGTTCTTGAAGATCAAGGGCAACAAGAAGTACATGTACGCTCTCTTAGACGACGAGACACGGTACTGGATAGCCAAGGAAGTTGCGGGAGACAAGTTCAGCCGTGAAGCACCCGAATATGCCAGTGAGCTTTTCCGGCAAGGGAAAGAAGTGGCTGGCAAGAAACCGCTTACACTCATCACTGATGGTCTACACGCATACGAGTTGGCGTATAGGCGTGAGTTCTATGCTCACCAGAAACCAGTCACTAAACATGTTGAGCATGTGACATGGCGGGGTGAGAGAGGAAACGAGAAAATGGAGTCCTTCAATGAAAACACGGCGAGGTCTCGGGAAAAGACCATGCGTTCTCTCAAGCGCGAGGATACCCCGATCCTGAACGGGATGCAAATCTACCACAATTACGTTCGACCACACGAAGCACTACAAGGCAAAACCCCTGCGGAGGTAGCAGGAATCAGAATCGAAGGTACCAACAAGTGGTTAACCATAATCCAAAACGCACGTAAATCAAGATTAGACTAACAACAATCAAAGCGGCATAGACAGAGTGTTCTAACCGCCACCATGACCACGCTGACCGTCGCTTGGTCTTGAAGTCCTCATCAAGATAGATTTGCCAGTGTTTTGGAATAATCTCAGGGTTATTGTATCTTAACGCCCGAAGATGTTTGTCTCTTATTCTGTTCGAGAAACGTATCAAGTCTCTATTAGCATGTTCCATTTTTCGTGATAGTAGGATTCCTACAATAGGAAGCCCAGCCGATGCCACCAATAGTATGATGCTCGGAACTGCTTTGACGCTGAAAGCACTTGACCATAGGACGATTGAAGCGCCTGTTACTGCCGCGACCGATCCTCTTGAAAGATTTTCATTGTGAAGACGGATAGCATTGTAGGTTTCAAACAGCTTCAGCAGAATGTCCTTTCTGTCTGACATAATCAATCATAAACATGAAAGATACTAGAAGCTTTCCACATACGCCTACGGGCTCCCACGTAATCCCGCTGATTTCGTAACGACAGGATACATGCCTACTCGTACAATGCTAGCCAAAGCAGACGAAAAGTAACAGCCTAATCAAACAGACGAAGAGGTAACAGTGCTTGAAATTGAGTAACACGCTCGCAAAGACACTGGGAATAGCGGACCTAGACTAGATTGCCCACCAAACGACTGGTAACACCCTTTCCGACCAAACGAGGACGTACCAGAGCTGTCTTAAAAGGGCTGTCAAGTCCTTGTTTGGTTCCGCAGCCTGTAAAATCCCGTTTGGTGCCTACACTGGTAACTTATCGGGTGACCTAGGTTGACTGTGCTTGGGTTCGTTCTGGTAAGTGTTATACCTTTAGTGTCTATCTACATTTTCTACATTTGGTCGTGTATGTCAAGGACTCAGCCCGACTCCATGCTCCTGATTTCGATAGCCGCACTCTCTCTTGCTTTTGCCCCATTCGCTATTCCGAATGAAAGTGTGCCTTTGCTGACACGCTATTACATGGGGATTGCCTTGGGGGGTTTCGGTTTTCTTATCCGCATATTTGAGGTGATTGAGAAAAGCTGGCGTAGACATGCCAAGCAAAGAGTAGGACGAGCGGTGGCAGCAGTCATACTCATACGAACGGCAATCATAAATCTGCTATTTGGATTTCCTGTGATAGTTTGGATAATTGTCTATACCGAGGATGTTCATCCGGATATGATGACCTTTGCGTTCACCTATTGTACTATGCCTATCGCAATCGCTCTTGTGGCTGGGCTCTTGGAATACAAGTTGCTCTACGCTTAGTTGGCTATGTCATTGGTCTACGATTTCTTGCGGCTTGTCTGATTAGGTCTGACCATTTGCTCGTGCCTAGGCCTTTCGTCTTCGACTAGCGTTCTGAATCAAAGTCAGCCACTTGTTTTCGCCCTTGACTTGGATTCCTGCGACTTCCGCTGGGGTCTTACCGCCTAATCCCATGTGTGGGCGCATGTGATTGTGGAATATCTGATAACCATCAAGAATCGGTGAATCCTCACTCTTGAGAGAACGCATTACTTTCTCCCTCGCTCTGACTGTGCCGTTGAACGCCTCCATCTTCTGATTCCCTTTGTCTCCTTGCCATGTAATGTGCTCCTGATGTTTCGTTACTGGTTTCTGATGAGCGTAGAACTCACGCTTGTACGCTAGCTCATAGGCGTGCAAACCGTCCGTGATCAAGGTGAGCGGCTTCTTGCCAGCAACTTCTTTGCCTTGCCGGAATAGTTGGCTTGCGTATTCTGGTGCTTCGTGGCTAAACTTGTCTCCCGCAACTTCCTTGGCTATCCAGTACCGTGTCTCGTCGTCTAAGAGAGCGTACATGTACTTCTTGTTGCCCTTGATCTTCAAGAACATCTCATCGGCTCGCCAAACATCATGCGAGTCCGTACATCGTATAGCGATATTTCCATTTGAGTGCTACCCATGATTCAATCAGTGTACCCATGACAAAGAATCCAAGCACAATGTTGCCCACAAGGTGCCAAGGGTCGTTTTTCATATGGACAAAGGGATGGAGCAGCAGGGTCAAGAGTTGACCTATCGGACCTGACGCGAGGAGGTTCGCTAAGATGTCTTCACCATGGATGGTGTAGAGCACAATGCTTCCGACTAGAATGATGAATGTTAGGTAGGGCCACTTTCTAGGAGAAAACAAGAGAACCCAGTCCTCTACTTGTCTCAAGATCAGCCGTTAAGACTATCCATGTGCCGACCGTTTGCAGCTAGCGAAAGTGATATCTTGCCTTTTTGTGCACTACAAATGTGTCCTTAGGTGAGATTCGATGATACACAAAGATCAGGTTATGGTCTGCGAGACTTGTGGCTGTGTGTACGCACGAGTACCGACAAGGCCCGATGACAGTTGCCCTACTTGTCGCAAGATTGGGACGACAAGATTGTGGGAAGTCCTAGAAAGAGGCCCGTGACTCGTCTCTACTTGAAAGCTCGCTTTAATGTCCCGACTCTTTACAGACCATTCCGTGTCCCGTACATTTGACAGAACCATGGAACCCAATGTCATTCACCAAACGGTCGGTAACACTCCTTCAGACCAAACGTAGAGGTAACAGAGCTGGCTAGCCAGAAACTTGGAGTGAAAGTCACACAAAACGTCCTCAAGAACTATAACCAGCGCGTGCAGCTAATCGAATCAGACGGAGTACGACAACTAGTTAGGAAAGAACCCATCAAACCATATGTGAGCTCCAAGACTGCTGTCGATGAGCTTTCACTTTCAAAACTCGTCTCAATAGCAAGGGCAGTTCCGGCAAGATGACACAGTTCTCTAGAATCCTGCTATTCCACGAGTAGCGTACCTTTTGCCTTCAGGTTAGTTTCGTTTCAGTCTCTGCTCGGGTCGTACTTTCGAACCGTCGCGCGTCGTGGTTTTGTGTGTGTGCGCACCACCTGACCCACACACACAAAATCAATAAAACAACGACGCACGACGGTTCAAATTTGGACGCCCGCACCATGGCTTGTGCAATCCCTTGTTCAAGCGAGGATGCGACGCCAAAAACCATGCAACTGCCAATTGAAACTGATCTGCAACCGATGTAGACACCCTTCGTCAACCAAGCAAACGCCCCCGCTGACGGAGTAATGCGCTCAACGGCGGGCACATCAACTCCTTGTACTCGGCTTCCGACACCCTTTTGGCTGGACTGAGAAGTAAGCTGATTGGGGCGATGATGAGAGCTGGTATTGGAGACGCGTGTGATCGTTGAAACCAGAACCGAGCCCCATCTTTGACTGAACGAGACACTACATACGACAGATTACTCTGACTGAGAAGCATAATACCAGCAAGATGGAACGCCTCAAAGGATACAATACCCTACTTTGGCGCATCCGTACAATCGGACTGAAAGCAATCATAGAAGGATGCGAGCCAGACCTAGCCCTGCTGAGGAAGTTGGCGCACCATGGCTTCTAGACGATTCGACGAGATGATCCAGACGTTCAAGATTCAGGTAATTCCAGCACTATGCTCCACCTAGTGTCCGCAACAATAGCAAACGCAAGAATTGTCTGAGACGGCTATCTAAATTCATGAACCTTGACTACCACCAGATCTAGAATCATTGTACCCCACCTTTGGACGAGGAGGGGGATAACAAAGGAGAGATTTGTTATACCCTAGCTGCAACCTTTGTCCGTGTGAGAGAATTGCAGAGTAAAGGAAGCCCAAACGACGACTCCAAGGAAAAGACTAGCGGCCCCCGAACCAAGCAAAGGTGACGTAGCCCCTCGCGTACCAAGTGTAGCGACGACAATTCAAATGACTTCACATGTACGAAGTCAACGTCCTTGTGGATTTGCGCAGTTTGACTACCTTGCCAACCCGTCGCACGATCTTCTCTTCATCTATTGGCTCCGGTTGCTCTGAGTCAGTTTCTGCAACCTCGCTCCCGTCGAGTTCCGCAACAAGGTCTCTATACAGCTGCTCAAGGATTATCTCAGAGTCTCTGATCCGGAGGGCTTTCATAATCCGGAGGTCCAATTCGTGCACTGTCCGATTCTGTAGTTGTTCGTAGATTGTTTGTAACTGCGTGCCCCTTATCCGGTCGAATTCTTCGAGGACCTGTCTTCTTTCCGCACTGGTTAGCCTTGTCGGATCGATGCATGGAAACGACTCCATGTCACCTATTTTGATGCGCCCATAGTCACCCGATATCTCGCGTCGATAGTACAGATAGAGCGCCAGAAAGATGCTGCTTGAGCTCCACGCAGCGAGGATTTTCTCTCCTTCAATTCTGCTTCGTTGGAGTTTCATTATCTGGAGTTTTGTTGGCTTGATTCTCATTTTCTGTCGGAGCACACCAAAGAAGTAACTGTTTGACCCTGTGAGAAGACCATCTGAGAAGAACGCGATGCACTCCCTTTTTTTCGTCCTAAACTTCTCGACAATCGCGAGGTGGCTGCCTATCTGGACTTTCTGTCCTGTAGTAGGATCTTCCCGAATTAAGATGTGATTTCCATAAGTATACCAGCGCTTTCCACTTTGAACGTAGTTAGAGATTTTGTAAAGTTCTGGCGCCGTTTTTGCGTCATCATCCTTCTTGAAACTCGCGCCCCAAGCGATGTACTTCTTGACATCCTGCGACACATCTGCCTCAGGTGCAGATTCCGGAATGCTGAAGACATAGTGCCTCATGTGAGTGGAGATTGTCCTGTGTGTATCAGGAACATCCAGAGTGGGAACGAGGTACTTCTTTGGAATATTCAGTTCCACAGTGGTCTGCTTGCTCCGGATTGTAAGATAGAGTTCCCCGTCGCCCGTGACCTCCCAATGCTCGTTGGGCAGTCTGAAGAAGTATGGTGCATCTAGATGGTATCCTTCGTGGAATTGGACGACTTGTTTCTGCTCGACCACTCGCTTGCTCTTTCGCAATACCTCGATGAAGTCTCTAAGCCCTCGGGGACGAACAAAAGTCATCCAGTTGTGCTCATCTACAAACTCAGATTTTGGAATGATTCGAACCTCATACTTTGCGCTCTCTACGTCTTTCGTTATGCTACTGAGTTGGTTTCGGAGAGCTTCAATTTCGCCGAGCTTGAGCTCCTCTTTGAGAAGCACAACCTTGGCTTTCCATTTTGATCTTGCTTCGTCCCTTCCCTTCAGCGCAACAAACAGGACCTCTTTGAAGTCGCAATCGACACTGAAAGTCGAAAGGCTTGCATACGTTATCAAGTAGAGGATTCTATAGTTGTCCAGAATGAATGGTTGAATCTTCTCGCCATACTCCGAGCTGAAAGTGGCGGCGGGCAGAACTGCACCGATTCTTCCACCCTTTTTGAGCAGACTAGTAGCGTGGAGCACGAAGAAACAATGTAGGCCGCTCTGGCCCTTCACATACTTCTCGAATTTTTTCAGAATGCCTTTCGGACCGACCAGATAATCTTGGTACTGGTCCTCTAGTCTTTCGATGCGCGTGAAAGGAGGATTCATCAGTATGACGTCTACCTGTGGGAAAATGACCTTCTTCGACTCAATCCCCTCTTTCGTTGCAACCTTCCTGTTGGCTGGTGGAGACCATAGAAGTTCGACGGTTTCTGACGAATGGTGATTAAAGGCGTCGTCAACGGTTATGTACACCTCGTTGGTCACTTCCCGCAGGTCTTGTAATGACAGATTGATCACAGAGAGATGAGAGGCAAAGAGAGAAATATCAAAGCCATAGATCGAATCGATTATTTTGCTGTGTCCAAGTTTCGGTGAGAGATTCTTCTTCACGCCATATGCGGCAACCAGAAACCCGCCAGATCCGCATGACGGATCAAGCACGGTGTCGTCGCCTTTCTCAATCGCCAGGCGAGAAAGAAGCTCGCAGGCGGTGTTTGAAGTGTAGTATGCAGCTATCCTCTTCCTAATTCTCTGTGGAATCAGGTTGTGGTAGATCTTGCCTAGTATCTCTCGCTTGATGTCATAGAAGTGTAGAGTCTCTAGGTTTTCAATGAGCGCATTTATCGTATCAAGCGCTTCAGGGGGAAGCTCTGACACGACTTTGGCGCCGAACACAGCTTTGTAGTCGATCGTTTGAGCGATATGATCAAAGTACTCCTGCAACTCTTCAAGAGAATGGAGCCTGTCAATCTTCCCCACTAGTTTCGTGTTATGTGCCAGAGCGAGATAGAATATGACCTGATTGAGGATTACAAAGGCAGCCGCTCGTCTTATGAGGTCTTGGAATTGGGGTTGAGCACGCTCCTCAGGTCTGAACAGGTCCTTGTCATAGCTGATCTGGAAAATGCCCAAACTGTCCGCAATAGCGGAGACGTCACCTGTGAAGTGGGATTGAATGTCCTCCAATGCATATTGCAGAAGTTTGATCAGCGCCTCATCGCTAATCTCTCGAAATTCAGGAACAGTGGTTTGGATTTCTTTCAAGATGTAGCCGGCAACTTGTGCGTATGTGTCTCGGCTGGGCGTTGTTCCGAAAGCCATCGGCGTTACCAAGGGGCGTTTCTCGGGACCAATCCTGTACTCGATCGCTTGTCTGAAGTTCGTCACGAAGCCAAGATCATGATTCAACCCATTACAATATTCGATCAATCTTGTCAGCCCGACGGTTGAGTATTGCCTAGGGTGCTTTGTTTCGACTATCGCTTTCAGTCCATCTGGTTTGATCACTAGGGTTTCGTCGTGTTCCTCATACTTTCCTTTCTCTAAGATCAGCAGGTCAGGAATGAGTACCTGCTGCTTTGTCCCGATGAGGGTTACTCTAATCTCATCTTTGACTTCTAGGTTGTGCGGGCGAATTGTATCTTTCAGGATCTCGATGAATTCTGACCGATAGGAGAGCTCTCCCTTACTCAGTCTGAAAGCAGTCACTTTCTTACCTTCGATGTTCCTAGATAACCAAACGGCTCTCTTCGCGTCCGTTCAAGATTGTGATCCATCGGTCATACCTTATTTGAATTGCGCTGAGACTGAGGGCCGTAGAAGTGAGTTGAAGTCTCTACTCGCTGATCTGAGTTTGTCGGGTAGAGCTGATGCTTGTAGTATGTGACGAAGTATTCGAGAGTCGGCGAATTTGAACCGTCCTCCGTCGTCGTTCTTGGAGTGAACTTGGAGTGTGTGCGCACCACCTGACCTGTGTGTGTGGGTAGGCTGGTGCGGGCATCCCAATTTGAACCGTGGGTAGGGGACATTGTCTTGTGTGCGCCTTTCGGTATCGAAGAGACGCACAGCACGGGCGAGACCGACACGACCTCAATGACTAACTGATCTATTTGGCACACGCTCTCGCCAGAATGCCAGAACCAAGATGAGTAGTCTCATACGAAGCAGATGTCCGTTGACATAGGCCCGCAGTTAGGTCCGTCTCCCTCCAGCTTCTGGATCGATCACATCACATTGGCTCTCAGACTAGGTCACACTTACCCTGCCAAACGGTTATCCATCACGATCGGGGCTGATGGGACGACTTTGAAGATTCAGCCCCGAGTCTATTCCAAGAAGTACATGAGAAAGCGCGTATACCAGTATGTGCGCTATTATCTCGAGATTCCGAAACGGATCGCCGAACCGAGTTTGGGAATCCAGCTCGAAGCACGCCGTCTAGGTGAACACATCATAATCGGCCCCGCCGGGCACTCAAATTCCTTTTCGCTCATCGAAAAAGCGGTACGGCAGGACGACCAAAATCGCGGAAACTGTAGTCATGTTTGTGTGGACAGTCGTTCAAATAGTGAGCACCTCCGCGAAAAACCATAGAACATTTTCGCTAGCGAAATCATTTTCCGCCTATTGAAAGAGAGCAATCCATTGGCTCGAAAGCTGAATACAAGGTTGAACTCGCATCTTAGAGAACCATCAGCGCTGCGAGGGTCATGGCTATGCAGAATTCAGGACCTGGAAGGAAACCTCAATTCTCGACGGAGAATCGGCGACCGAGAGGAGTGAGAGTGAGCGTCAGCCTTGACGAGGAGCTCATCAAGACCTTGGAACAGATCAGAGTAGACATAGGTGAGCCCTCGTTCAGCGGCCTTGTGAGAAGACTCCTCAAGGAACGGCTAGGTGAACTCGGTATGCTCAAGGAAGATGCGAGAAAAGCTCTTGGACTGCCACGTATGAGAAATTCCGAAGACATCTGAAGCATTCAGCCAATTGCATCCATTTCTCGGAATACTTCCCAACCGGCCTTAACTAATTCCTCTCCATAATGATCGGCAAAGCTCAGTTTGAGACCTAGGATTTTCGACCGCCCCTTTGGGACTGGAACACTCATGACAAA
>Ga0315279_10003508_pt1 | contig 21769 bp, 21 predicted proteins | sample YL17G06_20_MG_FD_203694 | JGI IMG/M metagenome (GOLD analysis project Ga0315279, IMG submission 203694) | Sediment microbial communities from Yellowstone Lake, YNP, Wyoming, USA - YL17G06_20 | ecosystem: Environmental > Aquatic > Freshwater > Lake > Sediment | place: USA: Wyoming | collected... | reverse complement strand
AGGTATTCAAAGAAGTCTCTTCTTGTTCTTCTTGCCATGGCTGCCTGCTGGATTAAAGTTGTGATAAAACCCCCGAAAAGCTTAGCGGTAAGCTCACTTAGGCTCGATAGATCAACAATTAAAACAAGGCTTTTATCAAGGATATCCCTGAAGTTTATGGTTGATTTGAACTGACCAAAAATGTTTCTAATCCTTTCACTTCCGATTATTCTTGAGACTTTATTAAGAGTTGATTCCAGCCTTGTTGCTTGCTCTCTTTTGGGCCATTTATCAAAACGGTCAGAGAAGAAATGACGAATTGAGGGGTCTTTGGTCTTTTTGAGAAGATTGTTTCTGTATGTCTTATCGGTTAAGAGTTTGGGCATTTCAATGATAGTTAGTTTATTGGCAATTAGTACCATCAAAGAGTTAAACATCACGTCCTCAAATACCGGTGCTGTCTCTAATTTCCAGTTCCTTTTGAAAACCTCGATGATGTCATTTGCGTGTTCGGCCGGATCCTCATTTTCCTGAAGTTCTAAAAGATTTATTCCGGGACTATAGTCCTTTCTTGATGGGTTGATATAGACAAGTCGTTTTAGGTTACTTTGGTCATTAAAATAGCTGGTAGTACCAAGATATGACAGGGTATCATCGGCAAGATTGCCGTGTGGATCCACAAGGGCCACTCCCCTATTATTGACGATATCCTGAAAAATCATATGCTCTAAAAGCTTGCTTTTACCCTTGCCGGTCGTGCCGACAACGTGCATATGATCGCCTCTGTCTTTTTGAGGGATTTTGTAGGTTGGGAAAAACCAGAATGGGCCGGTTTTGCCCAATACAAGATAGTCGCTGGGATTTTTAAAATGAAAAAACATAGGTGAGAGAGACTTCTTATAACTGTTTTAAGGATAACAAAGCGAAAAGCAGAAAAACAACTGGCAGTTTCTTTTTAATGACTTAGGGGAAGCCCTAGAATGGCTCTAGAAGGCTTGGAAATGGTTAAGGGATACATCTCTATTGGTTTTTGTAGAACTGAGAGCTTAAATATTTTTCTTTTGCCTTTTTAATTTACCTTTATACTGTCTTCCAGTTTGATCATAAGCAACAAAATATTTGATTTTTTCTAAATCAATCAAATCTTGCTGAACTAGGTAATCAGTGGATTTACCTTCAGATAACTCGCGGGGTCCTTCCTTAAACGAATCTGCCAGTATACCTTCTTTATCGTTTCTATTTCTTTGGGAAAAACCTACATTTTGTATGGTAACAGGACGTTTGCCTTTGTTTATCACAGTGATAACAACATAGTCTTTATCCTTCTCATATAGTTTCTCATATAGTCCTTCACCGTAAACCCGGTAATTACCTTTACATTTTAAAACAACTTTTGTTCTTTCTCTGTAGTATTCCAGAACCTTTACAATCAACAACGCTGTGGAGATCAAAGCTGCATACCAAGCAACAGTACCTGCGGTAACTAAAATCGTTATTGGAAATTCCATTCAGTCACCTCATTGCTTAAGGCCCAGAAGGCTATCTGGCTCTTCTTTATTAATTATCTTCCAGATAGGTATGCTTAATATATCTCTAAAATTTGCTTTGTCAAAGGTTGTAAACCAAAAGAAGCTCGCACCATCAATGCTTTGGGTTGTATTCATTAAATTCTTCAAACGCTCTTTTGTGGTAGTAACAACCAGCACTCTTAAAGAGCTTGTTTTGTATCTTTCCTGATATTTCTTAGTCCGGACATACTCGACATAACCTCTAACCTTTTCCTTGAATCTTTTGTTTGCCTCGGTGGCTCTGTCAGCCTCTAGAAGAAAGCACGCTTTCTTACCTTCAGCCTTTATAACAAAATATGAATCCGGGGTTACGGCTATGTACTTCCCTGACTTTTCAGGATCCTCAATTTTTTCTTTTAACGCTTTAAGTTCCCACTCTGGAGTCCATTCTAAGGCATAGCCCTTTTCTCTGGTGGCAACGGTCAAAGCTACCCTGACATCATTAATTGCTAGAGTGTGTTCCAAAAAGTAGCCTTCTACGTCGTTGTAGCTTTTCTTCCATTTAATCTCCTTAGGATCAATGCTGTCATACATATGGACAATCAGTTCTTTGCCTTTTTCTGAAAGGCAATATACCCTTTTTGAGGATCCGTATCCTGAAGGAATGGGTTTGAGAATAGCGTCCAGGTACCCATTATGATAAAGAAAAGTCAACCGCTTCTGGCAAGCTGCTATTGATTTATCTTTAAACTCAAGTAAATGAATATGCTCACGCGTCAAAAATCTAAAAAGATAAACCCACTCCACTATTCGCTGATCTCGTTCAGTTAACCTCATAGGTGGTGGATTTTCTGCTACTTTATAACGTGGTAGCCTATTCTTTTGTTTTTCTTCTACTGGCATAGAATTATCCTCTATAGCCTATTTTATCACTTAGCTTTAGAACGTTTTTTTGCCAAACTTTTCCACGGACCAAAGGGTTTTTCTTCAGTGTCTGCCTCAGCTCGTGCACATATTAAAAAGTTTTTCCATTGCTGGACTTCATCATTTCCTTTTAGAAACGAGCCGAGCTCCACAGTGTACTTCCTGCCTACCGAGTTGTACTCAATATTTAGAAACGTTCTATTTCCTTTCCAGATTGAAGGGGTAATGCTTGTTAATGAGAAGTTGAAGCCACTCGGCGTTCCGAACTTCATATCTATTCCGCTTTTAGCTTCAGTTACCTCAATCAATGGAAGCAGAAACTCAACTGCCGACTTTGCGAGGGCTACAGCACTTTTAGAACCGGGCAATATAATTGATATCTCAGGATCATTCCGAGAGCCGCCTAGTATCAAATAAACAAAACGACCATGCGGTAGTCTTGGGTGGCCACCGATATATTCACACCTGGTTGCTAAAATAACATTCGCTTTAGCTCTAAGTTCTCTTAAATCGCGACGCGTAATTATGAAATCAAAAATCAAATCCACAATAAAGAAAATAAAAAATGCCCAGACTGCCAGAGTCAGAATAACCTCAAAAGTTATAAATACACCTGAGGTAAAATCCATAAAACCGATAATAAACCCACCTTTGGAGGCTGTTTTCTCTCCCATAAGTTCGGCAGCCAGTCCTGAAGTCATTGCTGCTCCTATTGTCTGAATGAGTTTGCTAAAAATCCAAAGCGAAAAGGTAAAGAATGAAATTATAATATGAAGAATGCCAACCGCTACCACTAAAATAAATCGATCCAGAACTGTCATTCTAAACCACCATCGCACCCAGCGGTTAATGGATAGACGGTGCTTTGACATAGTTATTGCCCAAAGCATTTAATCTCCTTTCTATTTATCTTCTAATTCACGTTTAAATAAAAAAGTTTTACCCTCTCCAGATGAATCTGCTAAATTTACCAATTCCCATCCATCCATTCCTGCTTCTTTTAGGAAATTAAAAAAATTTTCTCCGCCTGTAGGAAATCTAAGAGTACGCCATTCTGCAATCGACTTATCGTTTACAGTCAAGACTTTTGCATTCTCTAATCCCCTAGGTCCCTTTGGTTCATAATTAAATAATGCTCTTACTATCATATACTCCCATTTTTTCATATCTTACCTTTCTTTAGTTGTCGTCTTCAAAAATTACTGGTGGTTCAACTTCTGAAAGTCTTGTGATTTTATGTTGGATTCCTTTTTCTGCCTCCTTTCTGCCTATGGAGAGCTTTATTGATGACTGCTTGATATAAGCAGATATTGTTTCATCTGTCGGTCTTGAAAGAGGTTCTGTTTTAAGGTAGTGCTCCTCAAGCCTTCCGTTTTTAATCAGCTTGCACCAGCACTCAAAGTTTGGCAGGTTGGTAAGCCTGTTTGCCATTTCATTGGCAACGTCATTGTAGGTGCGCTGTTTCCCCGGTATTAAAACATATTCATTTCTGTCCCCGGTTCTATAAACACCATCCCTGCTGGTGCGATAAATCATAGGCTGTCTTTCAAGCTCCGTCTCAGGCGGCGTATTGTCAAATTGGTTTGAAAGCTCTAAGGAATCATTGCCTGTGAGCCTGAAGAAGATGAAGTTGCCGACATTAAGGGTTGATCCCCTATTAAGAAGGTCGAGCTGGTCGCGGTACTGGTGAGCCACTAAGGTGTCAATTTTGAACTTGCGGGCTTCGCTTTGAAGTGTTGGAAAGGACTGTGTCGCGAATGAATGATATTCATCAACAATAAGGTGAAACTGCCGGCGCTTCTCAAATTCAGTTTCCGCTCTTGAAAGCGCGGCAATCAGTATTTTGCCCACTAAAACACTTCCCAAAAGGCTTGAGTTATCTTCACCTATCTTACCTTTGGCCAGGTTGACTAAAAGGATTTTACCTTCGTCCATTATCTCCCTTAAATTGATGCTGCTTTGGGGCTGGCAGACTATGTTCCTGATTAAAGAATTTGCCATAAACCTGCCGATTTTGTTATAAGCGCTTGAAAGCCATTCCCTCATTTCTTTTTTGCTTTCCGGGAAGATAAGCCTCCAGTACTGGTGAATTAAGGGGTCCGAAACATTTTTAAGCATTTTTTTGCGATAGGCTTCATCAATAAGAATTAGGTGAAGGTCCAGCATGGTTGCGCCGGGATTATACAAGACCGTTAGGGTTGCGTGGCGAAGGATATCCTCAAGGCGAGGGCCCCAGAATTCCTGATAGAGCTTTTTAAAAGTTCCCACTACCTCGGAGCAGACTAAATCAACCAGTCTTGGATCGGAGATATCCGGACACTCAAACACATTAAGCCCTAAGGGATGGTCAATGTCTGAAGGTTCAAAGAGAATTACGTCGTTTTTTCTAGACTCCGGGATTAAAGTTAGTAAGGTTTCGATGGCATCGCCGTGAGGATCCAGAAAACAAAGACCGTCACCTGATTCGATATCCGACAGGGCAATGTTTAAAAGAAGAATGGTTTTGCCGGTACCATTGACTCCGATGATGTAGGTGCCTTGTTTTCTGTCATCTGATGAAAGCTCTATTACATTTTCACCTTCGGTGTCTCTTCCTAAAATCGCCATACCTAATTATCCTGTTGACTAATTTTAGACGTGTGTAATATAGCATGGTTTTTTTGTGCTGATAGAAAAGTAAGTCAAATTTATTTAGGTTTTTTGAAGAAGAATTTATAGCAGGCGAGACTGAGAGGCTTTATCGCACTTGTCCAAGACCGGCTGAAATAGGAAAGACTTTGTGGTAGGGTTCATAGGTAATTGTTAATTTAGGCCTATTGGCTGCTGTGGCATTTCCGCACATGGCGATAGTGAATGTTCTACCTGTATCTGCTGCTGAACTAGTAAGTATTATTCCATATCCATGAGAAGATTGATTTAAGATAGCGTCAATAGCAGAAGCTGGAATATAGAACGTTAACCATTCTGCTCCTGTAGAATTTATATAATTCCACCAAGCCCCTCTTGGGCCAGCACCTGGTGCCCAACCACCATAGCAATCATCTGTGTGCTTTGCTCCAGCAGTTGACCACGCAAGACCTGTAGCATAATTATTCCATGTGGCTTGATTATAAATAAAATTTCTTTTAACAATAGTCAAAAGAGTAGATGTAGATGTATCTGCATGACTTGCGGTAGTTTTATAGACCCCAAATGTCGCCATTCCAACTAATTTTGCTTTTGGAGGAAGATAATTAGCCAAATTAAATTTAAATAAAGCAGCTCTATTTGAACTTATAATCGCAGTAGATTGTCTATTGTAATTAGTGGTAGGAGCACCCAAATCAATATAACAATCCTCGCCCGCAGTATCGCTTGGTTGTATTGTTACTGTTTTTGCCATGCTTATTATTTATTACAAATGTAACATCGATTATTTATATATATAACACCTTGTTATAACCGGGTCAAGAGTCATATTCCTAATGATTTTTAGTTCTTCAAAGAAGAACTTGCGACTGAGCGGAAAGGGGTCAGGGGGAATTCCGCCAGTCGCACTTCGGGTGTTGGGCGGCGCCCGACTACCTTCGATAGTGAGGACGAAGTCCGAACGGTCGCCGAAATCCTGCTCTGCAGGATGAGGGAACCCCTACCCTTCCACACTCACTTGCTGAACCAGAAACTTACTAACACCAAACTCTATGGATAGATTGACTTGCGGGATACAGGCGGAAGGGTAGGGGCGAATCGGAGGTAGTCGGGAGTGGAAAGAAACTACTTTCCAAGACCGACACCCGATCTGGACGGCTGATTGCGGGCGAAATTACTCAAATATTTCGGTGTTTATTCTTCTTGATAAACACTGTTCATCGCTTATAAAGTGATGAATTGATAAAGATATGTAGGCTAAAATCTGATTTAAGACACAATATAAAGGATTTACATGGTAATGAAGCCCGTATGAGGACGTCCAGTCTTTCCCCCTGATAAAAAATCAAAAACTATGTTTTTTGAAAAATAAGGGTAGAAGAGATACATGACTTATCTTTTATCAAGTTGTATATATACTAACTTCTATAAAATTAAGTCCAACCAATTAACCAAGCTATCGTTAATAAAATATTTGCTTCTTTTTTCAAAATATATCCATCTACCCTTATAGTTTCTTTCATCAGTATTTGCAACAATTCCGCCAAAAAGTTTTTTACCTTTTTTGTTTTCGCCTTGAATGTATTTATACAATCCGTCAACTTTTGGACCAGCAACTTGTCTAGTCAATCCAGCTTTAGTATCAAATAAAGCAACCCTTCCATCTTTTAACTTAATTATAAAATCAACATAAAAAGTTTTCTTTTCTCCATTATTATAAGGAACGGCAAAAAATGTTGCGTCTCTATCTCCATTTTTAAACCACCATTCGACTAATTCCGATTTTTCTAGAAATTCAATAAAAGCCGTCTCTGTTTTCCATCTTCCATCGCTGAAAAATGGCTGCATAATTGATTTTTTAACATTCTCTTTTGCATATTCGCTACCAAAAGATAGAGTTTCCGGAACATTCCAATTTTCAACATCACCTAATTCGCTTTCCTTTTTAACGACTTCCGTCTGATATTTTTCTTTTGCTTTATCTAAAACATTAACAAAATGCCTAGAATTTTTATCACTTAAAACAATCTGGACAATTTCTTCCCACACATCGCCATACCACATTTTTAATTCCTGCTTAAAAAATTTATAAATTGCTTCTTTAACTCTGCCAACCGATCTATCTTCGGGATAGAAGGGAGTTAAATTATTACGCACAAAAAAGTCAAACAATTTCTGTAAGTCAAAACCACTTGCCCTTATTTCTTTGTCGCCGACAATTTTTGCCCCAGCCAAAGCGTCAACATCCTCAGCTTTATAATCAGAGATAATTTTCAAATCAATTTTTCTCGCTTTAGTATCAATCTTATTTTTCAAACCGTATTCTTTCGCTTCTTTCAAAAATATCTCATTAAAAAGCGGCGATAATCTTGTCTTTTCTCTATGTCTTTTTGGATAGCAAGAAAGTAAATTTATTGGTTTATAATCAATGCATCTTTTGCTTGGGTAAATAGTGATGTAATCTTTGGCAATATCTTCCTGAATTTCTATATTGTCTAAGTTGGTATAAACATAGCCATAATTCAAAAACTCGCTCTCATAATGTCCTTTGTCTGGCTCTGGCATTCTCATAATTCTGCCGACTGTTTGAATTGAAAAAATCGGGCTGTGCCACTGTCTAAACAAAACTAAAATCTGCGCTCTCGGGCAGTCCCAACCTAAAGCGATTGCCTGCTTGAAAATCAAAACTTCAACCTCGCTGTCCTGCTTCTCAACATTTTCTTTGTTAATATGCTCGCCCGAAAGCCAAATCGCCAGCCGGTTGTTGTCTTTTTCTGTTGAGATTTTGTATTTATTTTTCAAAATGCTTTCTACTCGCTCTCTTATTCTGTCTTCTAAACTTGTTTTTCTATCAGGCAACTGAATTAAAATCAAAGGATTAACATTAACCCCCGCTTTTTGAAATGCTTTTACCAATTCTTGCCTCTTTTTTATCGCCGCGTCTATAACCAATTCTTCGCTTCCGCCGCTTAATTTTTGCGTCTGGATTTTTCCTTGTTTTATGAAATTATCAAATTCATCGTTCAGAATAACCGCTTTTTTAATCATTCCGTCTCTTTTTACATCGTCCAGCAACACATCAACCGAAAGGTCGCCGCTTAAAACTGGCGTTGCCGAAACCTCAATAGTCAATTTTGGCCCAATCATTTGAATTAGACCTTGCGAAATTTCGCTGGTGGCGTGATGATGAGCTTCATCAATAACCAAAATCATTTCTCTCCCTTCTTCTTTTGCTCTTTCTAAAACTTTGGACAAATTAAATTCCTGCTCATTGTCCCGAATATAGACATTGTCCGCTCTGTTTATGCTTTCCCAGTTGAAAAACAAAATTTCGTTTTCGCTGATTTTTCTGTCGTCTAAATCTTCAAAATAGGAACACTTTAACGCTCGGCTCGTTTCAAAATAATTTTCTAACTTATCTCGGCTTTGAATATGAAGCTGTCTTGGAGCCGTCCAAATAAAGCCGAGTGATTGCCTGACTTCTCTATCATCAACCAACTGCTTCAAAAATTCCGCCATCATTATTGTTTTACCCGAACCGGTCGGCGACTTAAAAACCAATTTTTTACTGCCAGAATAACCAAAAAGTCTTTTGGTCTTTGCCAATAAATCATCTATTGCGTTTTCTTGATAAATCTTTAGTTGCATATCTATAAAATTTCTTTATCTAATCTTTTGTTTGATAAATCATTTATCAATTTTTTAAGAGCTTCGTAAAAGTTCATGGTTAGTCCGTAATAATTCTTATAAAAATATTTAAATTGTTCACTGCTTATATCTTTATCTAAAAACTCTAAATCTCTGTAATTTGATTTTATTCTATACCAGTAAAAAAATTCGCTAATATTTACACTAGCCTTGTCTAAAAACTCCTTCCCCTTTTTACAATTCAATGATTTTATTTTTTCTTTTCGCTTGAACTCTTCTTTTCTATATCTCGCTAAGATTTTAATAATTTGATAGATTCTTTCTTTAATATCAGGGTTAATGACTTTTATATTTACGTGTGGATTTGCTCTCCATTTTAATATAGTTTTGCAATTATAAATTTTATTAAACTCCGTTTTGTTGAAGAATAAATCATTGTTTTTAACATGACTTTTCATCTTTTTAATAATACCTTCATGCGAAGAAGAAAAGGACTCTTCATCACAAGTAATTAAATACTCCAAAATCAAAAGTAAGTTAAATATCAAGTAATAAGATTTAACTGCAACCCAGGGGACACAAACTTCTGCGAATGCTTGATTTTTCTCAATTGTATTGTATTCCTCTTTAAAGCTTCCTCTTATTAGCTTTAGTAAATTGAGTTTCTTATTTAAAAATTGACTTTCTTTCTTGATCTTATTTTTTATATCTCGTTTATACTCTACGCTTAATCTATTAGAAATAGTGTTCAAACACTCTACATAATTAAAGTGGGTCATAAAATCCGGAGGGTGTTGTTTTTTATACTTTTCTTCTTTTTCTTTTATAAATTTTTCTAAACCATCCATGTTTTTATTTAAAAATTCTCCTATAAACTCTCAAAATCGCCTCCGGTATTGGCGATAACTGGACTTTTTGTTTTACATCTTTAAATTCATCATCAAAAGTTTCATCGCCTAAAGAAAAAACATAAACGCTAAATTTACCCTTAATATCCTTAATTGCTTTTTTGAAAGCCGGTATTGCCGCTTGGTCAAAAATTATGCCAGTATAATGATTGATATTTTTGAAAATCTTAAAATTCTTTTGGTCCAAAACTTTTTCAAAAGTTTCTTCTTTCACGCAAAGCATTTCGGTGGCTTGTTCGGTAAGTTTTATTTTGTTTCTGTCTGTTGGTTCGTCATAATCAACAAAATCGGTTTTGAAGTATTTTAAGTTGCCGCCTAAACCATCTACTTTTTCGCTCCTTAAATTCCTATATCCCTCAATAACTTTTTTAACCCTCGGATAACAAATATCCTCGGCAATTTTATAGCCGTTGCCGTTATTGTTTTCATTATTGGTGCATAAAATAAATTTTCTATTGCCACCATCTTTGCTGTTAAGTTCCAGTGTCGCGTGTGCGGTAGTGCCTGTCCCAGCGAAGAAATCTATGATAGTAGAATCTTTTTGTCCTGCTACTTCTAAAATTCGTTTGATAAGTTCTGTCGGTTTTGGATTTTCAAAAATTTTATCGTGAAAAAGATCGCGAAGCTCTATTGATGCTTTTTTATTCCCCTCAATATCTGTCCATAAATTAGATGGCCGTTTGCCTCTATTTTCCGAATAATACTTAACATATGGAACCCAACCCTTGGCTTGCTTCACCCATTCAACCATATTATCTTCTTGGTATTGCAAGAATGATCCTTTTTCCATTCTCCACCTACTTTTATATCCCGTAGGGCCTACTGGGTATATCTTTGTTCCATCAGGGGCAACTACTGGATAATATAAGTTTGGTCTATCTTCATATCTGTCCCCTTTTCCAGTTTTTCTTAATTGCAAAATAGCATAATAACCCCTTTTATCTTTTTTATTAAATCTTGCTTGGTCTTTTTCAGAAAGTGGAATATCTTTTAGCTCAAAATTTCCTCTTTTGTAGACAATTAAATAATCAAAGGAATTACTAAATTTTTGCGCATCTTGTCCTGTGCTCGTCCCTTTATAAACAACTATTTGCCCGACAAAATTATTAGGTTCAAAAATATCATCGCACAATAGTTTTAATTGGGCTTGTTCATTATCATCAATTGAAATAAAAATAACCCCGGTGTCTTTTAATAAATTTTTCGCCAGTTTTAATCTTTTCTCCATGAAAGCAAGCCACTTTGAATGTCGGTAGGCGTCTTTGCGGTCCACGTAGCGGTCGTTGAAAATAAAATCATTGTTGCCGGTGTTGTATGGCGGATCAATATAAATGACATCAACCTTTTTTGCGTTAGTGTAATTCAAAACTGAAAGGGCGTGATAATTGTCGCCTTCAATCAGTAAATTTACCGGTTTGTCTTTGTCCGTGATTATCTCTTTATTTTTAACTTCTTTCAGTACCGGCAATTTCTTTTTGCACATTTCAACTACTTCTTCGGGCTTTTCCTCCCAAACAAGGCCATATTTCTTCCTTTTCTTCAATTCCATTTTCGACCGTTCAATTTCGGCTAAAAGTTTTTCTTTGGATATGTTTTGATTATCTTTCATTGCACATTCCTACACTCTTTTCCTACTATGATGGGGCTGAACCAAGCTCTCCTCGATGAAGAACTAGGGGGCTTTTTATTTACATACAAACTTTTATTCGGTTCCAACATTTGATTTCTCGGTTTAATTTGTTACAATTTTAACATCACGATGGGAGAGCACACCTAAGGTTTCGTCCGAAGGTTAATCTCTCTCTTTTTTATTTTCTGACTAACTTTCTGCTGAGTTTATCTAACCTTACGCTACCCTACTACCTCTAATTTGACAATTGTAAACCATCGTGTTATTATGCTTTTGTCCTACTACGGTAGGGCAGAAACAGGCATCCTCGGTGTAAAAGCCGGGGACTTTTTATTTGAGCTCAATCTCCTTCCTAATCTTTTTAAAGTCCAAGAACTTTGCCTGTCTTATAAGTTCGATTGATACATGATTTTTGGTTGACATTACTACACACCGTTTGTGAAACGTCTTTAAATATTTAATAAGAGACTCGAAATCACTATCCCCAGAAAGAAGAACAAGCGAATCGTAATCATCACGGAAGTGAACAGCATCAATTGTTAAGTCAACGTCAATATTGCCTTTATGGTGCCCGCCATGGGCCTCATCTGCTTCATCTTTAATAAACTTTATCTCTTTATGCTTTACCACATAACCAATAATTTCAAGAAAATCGTGGAATTTTTGCTCTCTTTCGTTCTCTGGATTAATAGCACTATAAAAGGCAATCCGGGTGAGGTTAGTATTCTTCTTAAAATACTCAAGTAATTTCTTAAAATCAATACGCCAACCAATTGTCTTTTGGGCAAAATATATATTGGCCGCATCAATAAAAACGGCTGTTCTCCCTCTGACAAACTGGCCAATCATTTTATTTTGAGTCCTCCAATTGGACCAATAGGGCTAGTGTTCTTTTTTGGATCTCGGTAAGGACTTTGCGCAACTCGTCTCGCTTTTCTATAAGTAACTTATCTGTACTTACCTTATCTAACGTTTTTATCAAATGTTCGCTTTCGGCAATTAATATTTCAACCGGAGGGCGGGATGCCTTTTCTTTCTTTGGTTCCGAGTCTTTCCATTGGGTATAAGACTCTTCGATGGTAAACCCGGGTTTACCTTTTACAACCCTGACAAGCTCCAAAGATTCATCTCCGGTAAGCTTTTCCTTTCTCAAAAAATTAAATACATCTCGCAGGACTTCTGCCTGATCAAGTAGTTGCCTTAATGCCCTGCCATGTTTTTCAGTTAATTTTTTCTGCCTTATATCTTCTTTAACTTCTTCCGGTAAATCCAAAAGTCCAACTAAGTCTAAGACCCTTTGTTTAGTTAGGCCTAGCTTCTTGGCAAGCTTCTCCCATGGTAAACCTAGGTTTACCTTTAGCTCCCTTAGGGCTGAGGCTCTGTCGATATCGTTTAAATCCTCTCTTTGGATGTTTTCTATTAAAGAAATTATCCTTGCCTCACCGTCTGAGACTTTTTTTATAAGTGCTGGGACTTCTTTTAAACCAGCCTGTTGAGCTGCTTTGTATCGGCGCTCCCCGGCGATGATCTGGTATTTGTTTCCGTCAGGTCTTACTATTATCGGACTTAGTAATCCCTGCTCTCTGATGGACTCCGCAAGCTCAGTAATAGTTTCTTCATAGAAGGTCTTGCGCGGCTGGTTGGGATTTGGGGTGAGTCGCTCAATTGAAATATTAACCAAGCCTCTCGTGATATTAATATCAAAGAGGTCGTCCTCAAGCTCCTTTGTGTCTTTAAAAATAACGCCGATTTTGTCCTCTATTTTTGGTTTCTTACTTGTCATTGTTTAATACCTCTTGAGCTAAACGCCGGTAAGATTCGGCGGCTTCCGAGCTTCCGTCGTAATTAAGTATTGATGTGCCATCTACTGATGCTTCTTTGAATTTAACGGTCTCTTTAATTACTGTATCAAAAACCATATCTTTAAAATGCTCTCTTAACATATCTAAGACTTCGCGGGCATGAAGCGTCCTGGTGTTGTGCATAGTGGCTAGTATTCCGGCTATCTTCAGGTCCGGGTTTAATTTCTTCTGGACCTTCTTGATCGTCTTGTTTATAAGGATCCCGGCACCTCTTAAGGCTAAATAATCGGTTTCCATTGGGATTATCACTTCATCTGAAGCGGTCAAGGCGTTTAAATTTAAAAGACCTAAGCTTGGCGGGCAATCGATAATAATGTAGTCGTAGAAGCCCTTAAATGGCTCTAGAATGAACTTTATTACCCTTTCCCTATCAATCATATTCATTAACTCAATCTCAGCCCTTGAAAGGTCAATATTTGACGGCAAAAGGTCAACATTTTTCATTTTCGTTTTTATGATGATTTCCTTAGCAATGCTCTGGCTTTCGTTTTCTTCCTCGCTTGCAATAAGATCATAAATTGATTTTTCGAGCTCGCTCATTTCTATTCCAAGGCTAATAGTAAGTGAGCTTTGAGGATCCAAGTCCACAAGCAATACTTTTTTACCTAATTCAGCTAGCGCAGCACCTAAATTTAAAGTGGTGGTGGTTTTCCCTACTCCGCCTTTTTGGTTTGCAATAGAAATTATCTTCGTCATTCTTACTCAGTATCTCTTTTCAAGTTTAATTCTATGCCAAATTCTTTAGCTTTTGCTTGAATAATACTGTTAAAAAGCGCCCCCTTGCTTCTTTTTACTCTTCCGGTCAAGTAAGCATCTTTAACTTCACTTAGAGTTTGATATATAACATGTTTTGGCAAATGTGCCACGATTCTTCTGTAGAAGCCTAGTGATTTATCATCATCAAGTCTTTCAGCTAATTCTTGTGCTAAGTATTCCTGTTCACCGCTTCTCTTCTTAGAGATTTTTTTATTGGCGTTATTAACGTTATTTTCTCTATCAGTCTTATTAACGTAAGTATCAATAGAGTCCATATTTTGGACATCAGGAAGTCCGTTTATGGGATTTCTAGAAGTCCCTTTTTGGGACTTCAGGAATTCTTCAAGTTCAGGTTTTAAAATATAAATCCGGTTAGGATTTCCTTGTCCTAAACGCCTGTCAATAATCAGCTTGTATTGAACTAACTCCTGCTTGTGTCTCATAACTGTCTTTCTTTCAATCTCTAAAAGATCTGAAAGTTCTTCAATACTGAAAATAAGGTAAATGTAGCCGTTTTCATCTTTCCATTCGTTTTTAATAGAGATATCCAGCCTGTCTCTTAAAACGGAATACATGAGCTTTGCTCCAAGCGAAAGGCCTAGGTATTTTGGATTTTTAAAAAGGGCCTTTGGGGTTTGGTAAAACCTGAGGGTTATTTCCTCTTTCTCTGTATAAAATCTTGAGGGTGGAACGCGGTTAAAATCGTCATTGTTTTTGGAGGTGGGGTAATTGTTGGACTCCGATTTAGGAGTGATAAGCTTTTCTTTTGATTTTTTAGGGGAATGTAAGGGATTCTCGGGCGTCTGCTCAAGTTTCTTTTTGATTTCCTGGATCTGGTTTTTTATCTTATCAGGCCTATCCATTCCCCTTTTCCTGAAATAAAAAATGTTATGGCAATGCCCGCCATAACACTGCAAAAATATACTTGAAAATTGGATATGCTATAATTTTCTACAACATATCCATAACTGCAGAGTTATGGCTTTTATGAAAGCGACTGGCTTGCCCATAAATCAGTCGCTTTTTTTAACTTTACTTTGCCTCTGTTTTCAGCGCCATCTGATAAGTGCTTCCCGGCTCCCGCAAAAGATAAGCCTCAACTTCTTTTCTGTGGATACGCCAGGCTCTACCTACCTTATTAGCAAAAATTTTTCCTGGAGTCCGCTCTTCGCTGACCAGATCATAGATGAGCCGAGGGCTGACTTTTAAAAGCTCCGCGCACTCGTTGATGGTGAGTATTTCTTCTTTTCTATCTTCCACTGCCATTTTGCAGATACTTCCAATTGTTTGAATTTAAATACAGTTTATTTGAATTAAAATGAAGTTGTCAAGAGGGAAAATTTAAAGATGGTTATATGAATTATTAAGAAGTGCGAATCACGCTTTTTTCTTCTTCTATCCCTTCCAGTTGCTTTTCCTGCCAATAACATCAAGGAACCTAGACCTCTCCTTACCCATTAATTCTTGACCATATGATATGCCCCGTGGCCTTTTATAGGAATGAAATAGGTATAGCTTTTCTTTTGCTCGCGTCATGGAAACATAGAATAAACGAGCTTCTTTGGCAACATCATCGCTTATAGGGTTTGGTACTATATCGTCTTCTAAACCTACTATCATGACGATATCTGCTTCAAGTCCTTTAGCTTTTCTCATAGTCTTCAATTCCACTGAGCCCGGACCCATGGGACGTCGAGATTGGAGTAGCTCGACGACGACAGATATATCTTCAGCAAATTTAGATGGATCACACCAAATACCAGTTACAATAGATAATCGCTTCACAAATTCGCCCTGATTTTCCCCTTTAAAATTATTATAAGAGTTCTGCAGACTCAGGAGACCGCTCCTGGTATCCAACAAGGTTCGGCTTGGTTTCTCAAGGTTTTCAATAACAGAAAAAAGGTTATTTCTCTTTCCAACCGATTCCCATAGTTTAGCAATTTCGGTCTCAACAGCTATTCGTTTCTGAATTGTTCCGGGAGAGCATCTACTATCCTTTCTTGCACCTGGGACCTTCGCGGGGCCATAGTTTATAAGGTCTTCAACAACCAACCTTGTTATAAAACTGTTAGTAGGGTTTGTAACCCAATCTATAAAATGTTTTGCTATTTCTATTCGTTCGGGCAAAAGATCTACAGGACACTCATGGGGTACATTATGATTATACAATGTGTTAGAAATTAATGGAAAGAACTCCTTCTTTGGTACCAGTATCAAAACCGTCTTTTTAGGAATGAAATGTCGCGCGATCTTAGCAACCATTTCTGCTTCAGCTGATTCGCTAGGGAACTGCCAAATGTAAGGTTTATCACCACTATCTACATAATATGTCAATTCAGGTCTACCAGACCAATCAGAGTAATACCGCTCCAGTACTTTAAAGGAGTCCTCCATTATTTTGTCATGACATCTTCGACTATTTGCGAGTGTAGTAATTTTGGCACTAGGAAAATCTTTACTGAAGTGCAGGATAAATTTGGGATCACTGCCACGGAAGGCATAAATATTTTGAGCATCGTCTCCGACTACGAAAAGACCGTTTCTGGATTTCCTGCTAAGCAATTCTATTAGTTTAAACTGTGCTGCGTTAATATCTTGGTACTCGTCAACCAATAAATGATCTGCTCGGGATTGATACTTTTTGAGTATATCAGGATTATTCTCAAGTATTTGGCAAGCAAAAAGGATTTGATCATCGAAGTCTATGCGATTACACTTTGACATTATTTCCCAATACTTTCTGCATATCTTGCACTTTTTTTCTTCGAATTTTTCCTCGCAATCACCACATTGCTTGCATTCAATAGCTACTTTACTATCGTCTTCTGTAAAACTAAGTATTAAGGCTGCATCGCGATATATTAGTTTTTTTATGTTATCATCGTCTTGTACTTTTAGGTTTTTTTTAAGGAGCTTTACGCTGTGAGGCTTCTCCTGCACTATTTTAAGACCTAAAGAGTGCATTGTAGATATATGAGGAAGGTTATTAGGCTTAATTTGGAACTTTCCATCTGGATCGATAAGTTCATTATACATATGTTGATTTGCATCTTTCCCAAATGTAAGTACGGTTATCGTGTGTTTGTCTGTTGCTTTATCCAATAGACGTTTAATTCTGTCAGCCAACAAGTAAGTTTTTCCAGCACCAGGTCCTGCTAGGACAAGAGTAGGAGATGCACAATTGGTAACAATTTCTTCGTAATTGTTGAGCGCCATACTATTTATACCCTCTCCTTATTAAACTAGACGCAAATTTTCTCTTTACTCTACAGGCTTAAACAAATCTTCTTTTACTTCGGGGAAGGTTCTGAATTGTTAGTTTACCTTTCGCATGCTTTTCGGCCACAAGCTTTGCCTTATCCAAGTCTTTTGTCGGTACCAGTAGCTCTTTAGCCTTATTCTTTTGTGTATTTAGACGTTGGATAGCTTGAGCAATCTTTTGTGGATCGCCACTGCGTTCAACTTCCCTCGCCTTATCTGGAGCTACCGCATCAAGTCTCCTCTGCCGTGAAATTGGGACCTTTGTTTTTGCACCTTTAAGGCCGGATGTTTTTGCCTTTTTATGGGAATCTGATTCAGGTATTAATGCCACCTCCTTGTGAAGTTTTATGATAGTATATATAGTATTTACATGTGTAATTATACCACAATATGTAGAATTTAGATTACTTTTGTGGTATCAGAAAATATATACAACTGATCGAATGTTTGTGCTGGTTTTCTTCCTTCTTCTGTTCCTTTTTTAACTAAAATTACACAGGGTTTGCCAGGGATTGGTTCAATCTCTATGCTTTGGTAGCAGTAGAATTTTGATCTGGGTGAGCTGGCAAAATATTCTCTCATGGTTTTATAGTCATATATCCACATTCAGATCAGCCCACTTTCGCTGAATGAGAAGCTGGATTCTCTTGAAATAATAATGTGGTCTAAAACTTTAATTCCGAGTATATTTCCAGCTTTGTTAAGCCTTTCAGTGATGCCGATATCTTCTTCGCTTGGGGTTGGATCGCCTGATGGGTGGTTGTGAAGAAAGATTACGCTTGCAGCGTTTGATAAGATTGCTCCCTTAAAGACTTCTCTTGGGTGAACTATGCTCATGTTTATAGTGCCAATGCTTACTACTTCGTAGCTGATGAGTCTGTTTTTAGAGTTTAAATGAATACAAATAAACTTTTCCCTGTCTGAGTATTTAAGCTCTTTTTCTACTAACTCGCTTTTAGCTACTTCCTCGTAACTTCTGTATATTTCGCTTGAGACTGAAACCTCTTTAACCATAATAACTTCAACACAGGGGATACGATTTCCCAATTGCTTTGTTTCTTTTGTCTGGTAGCTTTTCATCTTTTTCTCCTTAATTAAATTTGCTCTCGCTACCAGCGCTAAAAAACGGGGTTCCGCTTGAGGTCATAGGTGGAGATTTAGCGGTTTTTGTAAAAAATGAGAGGGATAAATAGCTTGCGGTTTATGCTCACAAGCTAAAGACTACCTTGACCGACTAGCAAGCGGGTTCTCGGATAAAATAAAAGAAACTGTAAGCAAATTGCACCTTGGTACTTCCCCAAACGAGCCTGCCGGCTTGTTATGTAATGTTTTTACTCTTATAAGAGTTTTTGATTAAGTTCTGGGTGTTGTTTATGGTCTGGGTGATTTGGTGTGGCGGCTGGTTTGGGAAAGAGGGGTCTTGGGGTTATGGGGGTGAAGTTAGAAACAATAACGACCTTGAATTTTAAAAGAGGGTTCTTTGGTAGGTTTTCGTTAGGAAAGAAAATGTTGTCCCATTCACAAACGTTATTTTCTGCTCTTTCTTAAACTTTATTATGTTTCTGGTAAAATAATTGATTCGCCCTCCGGCACTTCAACTTCATGTTCTATACCATAACTAACATAACTAATAACTAATTTCTTTAGAACTCCTTGATGTGGATCACCAGCAATTTTGTTAGAAGAAGTTACTCTAAGTTCATTTTCGTTGATCATTGGAGCTATTTTATTGTACACATCAATTGAATGTTCATCGGTTCCATAGCGAGCACTAAGTAATTTAAATTTAGTATGCTTGTATTCAGATTGCACTTCTTCATTTAAAGAAATTATTGCCTCTCCTTCAGGTGGAAGTCTATCACGAATTGTTTTAATTACTGAGGAAACCGAACGATAGCTTCTTCCCCATAAAATAATTAAAATAATTCCACCTAACCATCCGATAATTGAAGCGATCAAAAAAGCACTAAAAATTTTACCTACCGGTATGTTAATAGTAGCAAGTGCAATAGCAGTAGAAATAGCCACAGTAAATAAGAAGATTGAAAAGTTCAATAGAATTGAATTAGGAGGTCCATGTTCCAATGTATTAAGTTCAGCATCAGATATTTCATATATAGTAAGTTTTCCTATCCGAGCGCGTCTAATTTCAGGTTGAAACTCCTGTTCACGATTTGACAGCCGCTCCGAATTTTTCATCATCTATCCTTTTATTGTTCTCACGGAAGCATTTACGGTTCCCTCATATCCACCTAGATCTATCACAATATACCAATGACCAGAGTGAGGAATAGCTAACCTCACAGGTGATTTTTTTACGTAACCCCCATAGTATTTATGTTTTCTGCCTGAACGATAATTATTAAAATTGTGATTATCCATAAGCCTAACATTAGCCGCATTACCTGAAAGAGTTACTTCAACAATCTCACCACTAGGCTTTTGGCCAAGGTCATAATGCAGATAATTCAAGAATACTCCTTTATATGCCTAACCTAGGTTTATCTGTACTAATAAAATTACGATTGCTGCTTTTATATGAATCATATTGAGTTTTATATCTATATCTTGAGTTATTAATTTTACTACCTTACGCACCTTTAAACTAACAGAATATGCCAGCAGGTAAAGAAGAGAGGAAAAGTTAAATAAATCCCTTAAATGATTTCATTCCGTTTTCAACGTCAATGTTGGCTAGGGTGATGTAAAAATTGGCGCTTTTAAGTCTTGTAAATTCCCACCACCCGTCTTGTTTGAAGAAACGCTTTAGCCAGAACAAAGATATTGCTTTCGGTTCGCTGATTATCTTTTAGAGTAATTAAAAGACAGCTTCCTTCTGGCATCTTTTTGGACAAAGCCTTCCATCTGCTTTTAGATGAGAGTAAAGAACACGGCATAATCTCGATGTTATTTGATGTTTTTCTTTTCATAGGGCTGTGGCCTCCATCTGGTCGCGCAAGCTGGTTTTGGCTAAATGGAGATACTTGTATGTAGTCTCTAAACGTCTGTGGCCCAGAATTGCCTGCAGGTCGGTTAAGGACATACCCTTATCTACCTTATGGGTCGCGCAGGTGTGCCTTAGGGTATGAACACTAACGGGTTTCTTGATACCTGCTTTTTTAACGTATTTCTTGACCATGTAATTCACAGAGCGCTCATCAAGAGGCGTGTTGTGCTTGCTTAAAAAAACATCTCTGGTATCTGTCTGGGATCGGATATCTAAATAAACCTTAAGAGCCTCTACAGCCCTTTCAGTTAATGGTATGGATCTATCTGCAGCACCCTTACCTTGTCTGACAATTAACTCTCTTGCTTCAAGATCAATATCCTCTAATGTGAGATTACAAAGTTCCCCTACTCTTATGCCTGTTTGCAGAAAGGTTTGGAGGATGGCTAAGTCCCTTGGATTGTTTCTAGCTTCGTACAAAAGCGCCTTGTATTCATGCTGATAAAGAATCGTTGGGTTTCTTTTTTCTCCGTTTGGCGGTGAGACTTTGGCTGCTGGATTTTTCTCCAGGTATTCAAGATCAATCATACAATTAAAGAATTTTCGTAAGGATTGAAGCTTGCGTCTTCTGGTGATCCCGGTAAGTTTTTGTCTGCCTAAGTAGCTCAGATAGCCCTCTATATCGAGCTTGTCAATTCTTTGGACCCTCTCCTCTCCTGTTTCACCGGCCAGCCATTTAGCAAACTGCTTTAAATCGTCGCTGTAGGCCCTAATGGTTGTCTGGGGGGCGTTTTTGCTATCAAGATATTGAGAAAATATTTCAATGGCTTGCTTTAGGTTAAGCTCTTTGTTTTGCATAAGTCTTCCTTTTTCTTTTAATTTATAGACAGATATGGCAATAGAGTCAACGCTTCAAAATGGTGGTAAATTTACTTCTTATAACAATGCCCAACACCTATTATAAGGAAATAAAAATAGGGGTGCAAGTGGTGTTTAATTCCTATAAGTAGGGATTATAAGAAGTTAAGGTTTTATTGGCTCCCAGTCTTTTACTAAGGCAATGCTATTATTTGAGTAGTCAAAACGCTCTTCGATTTCTTTCCTGATTTCTTTATACAGCTGGCTGTGTTTGCTGGCGCTAAATTCTTTTACTTCCTCAAGTTGCTTTTTACTAAAACCTGTATCTTTGACCTCGATGGTTTTTATAAGCGCGGCTTTTCGCTGTTTGGAGACGACGTAAGCCCATCTGGGCGATAGGGTTCTTTTATCTAACGCCTGGATATTTTTCTCAAGGTTCTCATAAAGCGAAAAATAGAGTGGGTATTGGCTATCTCTTTTGGCTTTTTCTTTAATATCCTCGCCATGAGGGAAAAATATCCGCTTTGCCTGTATTTCAGCGTCTGATCTGTCTATTCCAAAACATACTAAAGTGCCGACATTGCCCAATGCCCCTCTCATTTGTTCATCAAGCTGGCTTAGCTGCTGGTGGGCAAGGATTAGATATAGGTGACGCTTTCTTGCCTCAGCTAAAATCTTGCTGAAGGTTTTTGATCCGCCCTCGTGGCTGACAAAAAGCTGAAATTCATCAAGGTATTCAAAGAAGTCTCTTCTTGTTCTTCTTGCCATGGCTGCCTGCTGGATTAAAGTTGTGATAAAACCCCCGAAAAGCTTAGCGGTAAGCTCACTTAGGCTCGATAGATCAACAATTAAAACAA
>Ga0315279_10003507_pt1 | contig 21773 bp, 11 predicted proteins | sample YL17G06_20_MG_FD_203694 | JGI IMG/M metagenome (GOLD analysis project Ga0315279, IMG submission 203694) | Sediment microbial communities from Yellowstone Lake, YNP, Wyoming, USA - YL17G06_20 | ecosystem: Environmental > Aquatic > Freshwater > Lake > Sediment | place: USA: Wyoming | collected... | reverse complement strand
ATTTCCTTCTCCCCAAAGCCTTGTCCGAGGCAATCCGCAATCCGCAATCCGCAATGAACTCCAGGTGGTGAGACAAAGGTATCACCTTGGAAAAGATATACTTAAGCACGACCAGACAAGAATGTCAGTCACGTCCCCCTGCCGAGTCCCATGTCCCGCCTTCCTCTGGGTGGAAACCCTAACCTCATAGGGTAATTGTATTTCCACGGAAGCCGCCAAATCGGAAAAGTTCAAATTCCCTTAAACTTTCTGCCCCTCTCCCCAAGAATCGGGGTTATAATAGTTAGTGTCATGGATGTTGTTTTTTGTGAGGAGACGCCCGTAACTTCACGGGATGAGAACTGAATCGATGGGCAAGAACCTTTCTACATTCGCCATAGCACGGATGCTTCACGTGGATCCCGGGTCGGTCGCCAACTGGATCGACCAGAATCTGCTCAAGGCTCACCGGACGCCCGGCGGGCACCGGCGGGTGGCGGCGGACGATCTGGTCATGTTCCTCCGCGAACACAAGATGCCCATTCCCCCCGAGTTGGACAGCGTTCCAAACCGCGTGGTCATTGTCGACGACGAGCCGGCCATCACGCAATTGATAGCCTGGGCGATAAAGGCCGCACTGCCGGACTGCGAGGTCGTCGAGGCCCACGACGGCTTCAGGGCCGGCACTATCGTGGCGACGCTCAAGCCCGACGTGGTGATTCTTGACCTGCGAATGCCCGGCATGGACGGCTACGAGGTCTGCCGGCTGATAAAGACGCAGGAATCCACCAAACAGGCGGACGTGCTGGCGATGACGGCCTATCCCTCGCCGGAAAACATACAGAGGATAATCGATTGCGGCGCCCGCGTTTGCATGGCCAAGCCTTTGAACATGGAAACCCTGCTGACCGAGGTCAGGGCGTCGCTGTGACCGTCAGACCTGACCTCCGGCGTTCTGTAGTGTCCTAATTTGATGAAGTTTTGGGTCCGGGACTGCCGATGGCACGGGCATGGCCGGATTCTTGAAACGTCTTGGAGTTACACCGGGTGATCTGGAAGAAGCCCTGAAGGCGTCCGCAAGCCTTCGCGGCATATTGTTGGGCTACTTGGCGGAGAAAAAGGTTGTCGAGAAGTACTTCAAGTCGTTCAACCCAACAAAACCCGACGATCACGACAGGTCAAGCAAGGGCGACCGGGTAATTATCTACAAGGGCACCAGTATCCGCATCGAGGTGAAGTCGCTTCAGACGAATAGCGTTCGGCAGACGGCATTGGACGGGTATGCTGGGCGTTTCCAGTGCGACGCCAGCGACAGCGGGACAAAGACGTTGCCGAATGGCGATGTGTTGAAAACTGTCTGCCTCGTTGTTGGCGGATTCGACCTTCTGGCCGTGAACCTCTTTGAGTTTGGTCAGCAATGGCGGTTTGCTTTCGTTCACAATTTCGACCTTCCTCGATCTTCTTCTCCGAAATATACGCCAGCACAACAAAACTATCTGCTTCAAACGACTCCGCCAATCACCTGGCCCTTGCAACCCCCTTATGAGTCCGAGCCTTGGTCTTTGCTCGACAGGATCGTCCAGGAGAAAGCTTTACGAAAACCATGAAGTACGAGTGATTCTTGCGGGCGTGAACCTGCTTGATGAGTCTTGTTATGCCCGGCCGATTTGCCCGGAGTACGACGAATAAGTCTTTGCAGTAGAAACCGCGCCGAAGATAGTCGTTATAGATTTCAATATGCGTCAACCACTGGCGATTAGCGCTGACCTCATCTTGGCATTTAACGATCAGGATACCGCCCTCTTTCAATATCCGGTGTGCTTCGGCCCCGGCTTTGAAGTACATCTCGCTGACCGCTTGGTGCCACTTGGTGCCTTCGCCGCTCTCATTGCCGTTTGAGTAGTAATCCCGAAAAGCCGAGTGCGTTCCGCCGCCAGCTTTTTCCGTCCCATTGCTTCGGTAAAAGCCCTCCATGTAGGGCGGGTCCAGCACAACGCAATCAATCGAGGCGTCGGCATAGGGTAGTTTGCGGCAGTCAATGCCATCGGCAATATCGGTCGCACGGAGGATGTATTTGCCCTTTGGAACATTGCACCAGAAAACCCCACCTCCGTAGGTCACATCGGCAACGACCGCCCCGGATGGAACGTGCAAGTCCAAAATCTGTGGGAATACGTCGGCATTGCCGGCAACGTGGGCCGATAGAATAACATCAGTGGTAGCGATTCCGCCTTGCACCCGTCCCTTGCGAACTTCGCCGTTGGTTGAGTTAGGAAATAGAGTCATTGGATTCCTTTCCTTCTGTCCGCGACAGATTGTATTACAATAAGTTGGCAAGTCAAGAGAAAATGTATTACAAAAAGTATATTTTTTGTGTGACAAAAAGTCCGCCGTCAAGTAAACTTCAAGCATGGCCAGAATGGGCAGACCAACAAAGGCGAAGGGCGAGCAGAAAGATTCCCTTATCACCATTCGTCTAAGCGCCGACGACAGAAGGGCTATCGACGCCGCCGCCAAGGCCGCAGGAAAAAAACGGTCCGACTGGGCGCGAAATACCTTGACAACGGCGGCCAGCGCGATACAATAGGACACTATTAGGCGTTCTTGAGGCACCAATCCACCGCCAGGCGTATCCCCTCGTCATAGCCGACCGTGGCCTGCCAACCCAACTCGCGACGGGCCTTCTCGCTCGAGAAGAAGCACTTCCGCCCTATCAGCCAGACCGAGTACCGCGTCACCAGCGGCGGCTTCTTGCGCCCCAGCGCGTGGCCGAAGAGTTCCATCATGAATGCCGCGCCGCGAGCCACGCTGTAAGGGACCTTCCTGGTGACCGGCGGGCAGCCCAGGCGCTCGGCGATCTTGTTGATGTACTCGCGCTGCTGTATCGTTCCGTCACTTGAGAGGTTGTACGCCTGACCGAGGGCCTTCTCGTTGGTGGCCGCCAGTATGCACCCCTCGGCCTCGTTGCCGGCGTAGGTGAGGTTCAGGCGGTTGGTGCCGTCGCCGATAAGCCTGGCCTTGCCGGACCGGATCGCCCGAATCAGCCGGGGCATGCTCGCGCGGTCACGCGGGCCGTAAAGCCAACTCGGCTTGACCACCGTCACGGGCACGTCGCCCTTCTGGTGGGCCGCCCATACCATCTTCTCCGCCTCGACCTTGGCCCGGCTGTAGTAGCTCCACTTGTGAAGGTTCACGCCCAGCGGGGCCGATTCGTCGAGCACCATCCCCTCGCCGTCGGGATGGCCGTAAGCCGAAATGCTGCTTACGTGCAGGAACCGCTCGATCTTCGCCCGCCGGGCGGCCTCGAGCATGTTCCCTGTGCCCTGGATGGTTACGGCCACGAAACGCTCCCACGGACCCCAGTCGCCAACCTGGGCGGCAACGTGGTAAACCCGCCGAACGCCCTTTGTGGCCTCGACGAGGCTTTGGGCGTCCGTGACGTCTCCGGGCACTTTCTCGACGCCCCACTGATCCAGCAGGCGCGTGTCGCTGGATGGCCTGACCAGTGCCCGCACGGGCTCGCCCATGGCGATGAGCTTCTCGACGATATGACTGCCCAACAGGCCGCTGGCGCCGGTGACAAGATTCATTATTGCTCCAATGCCGAGAACTTAGGCGGTTATTCGGGTCCCAACGGCCCGTGCCGCCGGCCTTGAAAGTAGCCGCACGGCCCCCCCGGCGTCAAGGCCCATTGCCGACAGCAGCGCCGATGGCGCGGCCAGGCCATCGCCCAGCCGGGCGGCGGCGAAAAAGAAACGAAGAAAAATCTTGCTTCGCCCCACATCGGGCATGTATCCTTCGCCTCTTAATTGGGCTTCCGGACTGACTGGGCTAAGTTGCCGTGCGGCGTGGGTCCTTGCACGCGATAAAAGGACCCCATGTTTAGCCGCCAAACTGCCGATGAATACTGGCAGCGACGCAGAGTCCAATAGACCGAGGTAAAAGAATGTCCTTGAAGCAGGTACTTCGTCCTTCCAACCGCAGGGTCAGGTATGCCGTCGGGCTCTTGCTGGTTGGCCTCTTCTGCATCCAGTGCATTTCCGTTACCGACACATCCAGCAGCGTCGTGATCGCCAAGAGTCAGGTTGCCGACCCCAAGGCCCTCACCCAGAAACTCGTGGACCTGGCCAAGACCGACCACGTCGCCCTGCTGAATTACTGCCTGGACCACTACAACCGGACCTACCACGACTACACCTGCACGCTCATCAAGCAGGAGCGGATCAACGGAGAACTCGGGCCCGAGCAGGAAGTCCAGGTCAAGTACAAGGAATCGCCATTCAGCGTGGCCATGCAGTGGACGCGGAACGCCCCGCTCGGCGACCGGCTGCTGTACGTCGAGGGCAAGTACGACGACAACATGATGGTCCGCCCGGCCAACAAGCTCCTCCGAATAGTGACCGGCGGGACCGTCCTGCGCAAGCCCGACGGGCCGGACGCCATGCGAAACACGCTTCGCCCGGTGAACCTCTTCGGATTCCGCAAGGGCATGGAAGACCTCATCAAGGTCTACCGCGAGGCACGCGACGCCGGGCACCTCAAGGAAGCCTTCGGCGGATTCGCCGAAGTTTCCGGCCGAAATACCGTCGTCCTCGAACGATACCTTCCCGCCAGCGACAACTACCCGGCCTGGAAGACGGTCCTCTACATCGACCCGGAACTGCTCGTGCCCGTTTGCATCGAGGGCTACGGCTGGGACCAGCAGCTTACCAGCCGGTACGTCTTCGAGAACATCCGCTTCAGCACCGGCCTGACCGACGACGACTTCCTGCCCGAGGCCAACGACATGAAGCCGGCCCCGGCCAAGAAGTAGCCGCCACACTCAAGTGAAACCACCCGTCCCCGGCCTCGGCTGGGGACTTCTTTGCGCCGCCAAGCCACGAAGACTCACGAACCATCTACCCGTAAGCTGGCCATGACCATCGGGCATTGAGCATCGGGCATTGAACATTTAGCATTTAGCATTTAGCATTCGGCATTCGGCATTCGGCATTCGGCATTCGGCATTCGGCATTCGGCATTTGGCATTTGGCATTCGGCATTAACAGGAGACACCGATGAGCGTCCTGAAAGATCTTCCCGCGTTGGACTCGACGGTCCGCAAGGCCGTCGCCGACGCGACCATAACCGACGTCCACACCCACCTGTTCCCGCCGAGCCACGGCAACCTGCTGCTGTGGAACGTCGACGAGATGCTCACCTACCACTACCTGGTGGCTGAGCTGTTCACGATGGCCCCGCGCGGCCTGACGCTGGCGGACTTCTGGAAGATGCCCAAGGCCCGCCAGGCCGACCTCGTCTGGGAGCACGTGTTCCTGCGCCGCGGGGCGCTTTCCGAGGCCGCTCGCGGCGTCGTCACCACGCTGGGCCGCCTGGGCCTGGATATCGGCGGGCGAGACCTCGCCGGCATTCGCAAGTGGTTCGCCCAGCAGAAAACCGAGAGCTACCTGGAGAAGGTCTTCGAACTGGCCGGGCTGGATTACGCGGTGATGACCAACGACCCGTTCCAGCCGGCCGAAGTCGAACACTGGAAGGCGGGCAGGCCCCTGCACGAACTGCTCAAGCCCGCACTGCGCATCGACGCGCTGGTGTCCAACTGGCCCGCCGCGGCCGAAACAATGAGGGCCGCCGGATACGAGACCGCCGCAAAACTCGACGCCGACAGCTTCGACGAGGCACGCAGCTTCAAGGAGGCCAGGCGGTTCCTGGCCGACTGGGCGAAAAAGATCAAGCCCGTCTACATGGCCATGAGCCTGACGTCGGACTTCGCGTACCCGTCCGACCAGCCCTGCGGGCGCGTTTTCCGCAACGTGATAATCCCGGCCGCACGCGACCTGCACCTGCCGGTGGCGATGATGATCGGCGTCCGCCGGCGCGCCAACCCCGCACTCGGCGACGGCGGAGACGCCGTCGGAGTCGCCGACGTGTCCGCCGTCCAGAACCTCTGCGCCGAAAACCCGGACGTCAAGTTCCTGGTCACCATGCTCAGCCGGGTAAACCAGCACGAGTTGTGCGTCTGCGCGCGGAAGTTCGGAAACCTGCACCTGTTCGGCTGCTGGTGGTTCTGCAACGATCCGAGCATCATCGAGGAGATGACCAGGATGCGCCTGGAGCTTCTGGGCGCCAACTTCACCGCCAACCACTCCGACGCCCGCGTGCTGGACCAACTCATCTACAAGTGGAGCCACACCCGCGCCGTCGTCGCCGACGTGCTCGCCGACAAGTACAGGCTGCTCTTCCAGGCCGGCTGGCGGTGCACGGACGACGAGGTCCGCCGCGACGTGCGAAACATCCTCGGCGGGGCGTACGAGGAGTTCCTGGCAAAGTAGTCCAGGCCGAAAGTCCCGGCCGCGGCAAGCCAGGCCTCGCAAGAAAACCGCGAGCCCCCACCCATAAGAAAAGGGCCCCCAAGGGGAGCCGCACAGGGCCATTGGCGTGTCGTCCTGAGAGGAGGCATCTCTCGGAGCAGGCGTTTGACACTTACCACGTCTTCCTGTACGGCATCCCCTCGGGGGCCCTAAAAACAGGCTTCAGGCTTCAGGCTTCAGGCTTCAGGCTTCAGGCTTCAGGCTTCAGGCTTCAGGCGACAGTCTCGGCGCGCCGGGGTCCTCGTCCTCGGCCTCGGCTTTTCGTCTTTTTCTTTATCTTCTCTGCGTTCTCCGTCCCGATCCCGATGTACATCGGGATCGGGACGTTGAACGTCTTCCTCTTCTGCCGATCAGGCCCTTCGCCTCCGCCGGATGATCGCCAGGGCGCCGATGGCCAGCAGGCCGAGGGTGGCGGGCTCGGGCGTCGTGGCGGGCGCGCCGCCGCCGCCGGTGCCCATGTTGTTGGTCAGGATATTAAGGTCGGCCCAGTTCACCGTGCCGGTGGCGTTGAAGTCGCCCGCGGCCACCCCGGCGCCGGTGCTCGTGCCGAAGTTCTTCTTCAGCGTGATGAAGTCGGCCGCGTCAACAACGCCGTCGGCGTTGGTGTCGCCGGGCCGAATGCCCACGACCACTTTCAGGGTGCCCGTGGATTCGGTGAACTCCCAGGCGCTCGAGGTCGAGAGGATAAGCCTCGTCCACTTGTCGCCGCCAACATCGGGCGTGAATGGGCCGAACGTGCTGGTCACCGAGAAGGTGTCCCGGAAGGCCTCTGTCAAGGTGTCCACATTTACAATCTGCCACGAGTCGTTCAACGTGGTGCCGGCGGAACTCAGGTCGAAGTCGAAAATGCCCGCCAGCGACACCGCGCCGGCGCCGGTGATTCTGTTGTTCACGTCGCTGGTGGCGCCGATGACGAACTTCATACTGGAGGTACTGGCCAGGTCCAACGTCCCGGCATCTACCGTCGTGTTGCCGGTGTAGGTGTTGCTGCCGGACAGCACCCACTTGCCCCCGCCGCTCTTGGTCACGGAGACCGCGCCCGTGCCGTTGTTGGCGATGCCGGCCGCCAGGGTGTTGTTGCCCGTGTTGGCGCCGGCGAGGATCAGGGTGCGGGTCTGGTCAACGGTTCCGTATGCCGGGCTAGCCGCGTTGGTGAAGCTGACGGCGCCGGTGCCGGAGGCGTCGAGGGTGGCGTAGTCATCCGCCGCCGTGCCGTTGATGGTGAAGCTGCGGTCGGTGCTGTCCCCGGAGCCCAGGTATCTCAGGGTCGAGCGGCTATTGAGGCTGAGGTTGGCGGCGGCAACGGGGGACGCGCCGATGCTGCTGTTCGCGCCGCCGTTGTCCAGCTTGCTGACGCACACCGTGGCGTCGGTGTCGAGGGTCGTCGCGCCGGTGTAGGTGTTGGCGATGTTGGAAAGGTACAGCGTGCCCGTGCCGGACCTGTTCAGGCCGGCCGTGCCGGAAATAACGCCGCTCATTTCGGCGTCAATGGCGGCTGCGCCGTTAAGCACATGAACGGTCCGCGTCGCACCGGTCAGGTCGATGGGGTTCTGCAAATCCACCGTGTCCGTGGCATTCTTGGCCCCGAGAACCAGAATCTTGCTATTGAAGCCGCCGTTTTGCGTGCCCCAGACGATGGTTCGCAAGTCGCCGCCGATGTTGACCACGCGGTCGGCGCCAAAGGCCGCCCAGCCGCCTCTGTTGTTGAAGTAGACGCCACCGGCCACGCCCGAATCCGTCAGGGGCCGGTAGAAGTTGTCGACGCCAAGCCCGATCACGCCGTTCGAGGCGGTGTCGAAAGTCAATGCACCCGAGCCGCCCGTGGCTCCGATGCCGCCGGGCAGGGCGTTAATGTTGGTAAGCAACAGCACACCATCGTTCACCGTGGTGACGCCGGTGTAGGTGTTCGCCGCGGACAGCTTCCACGTGCCGCTGCCGCTCTTGGCGACGGTTTGGGGGCCGGGGATCACGCCGGCGAATTCACCTGTCCCGGCGGTGGAGCCCTGGAAAGTAATAGGCCTGCCGGTGACGCCGGTTGTGACCATGTCGCTGGTGAACTTCAGCAGGCCGGTGGTGCCCGACTGGTCGATCGTCGCGCCGCCGTAGCTGCCGCCGCCATAGTTGGTCAACGCGATCACCCGGTCGGTGGTCTCGCCGGCGCCGGTATAGATCAGGGTGCCGACCTTTCCGTAAAGGCCCATCATGATGGTGCCGTCGGCAACGGTCTTCGGCGCGCCCAGGTTGCTGCTGGCGGACCCCCCGACCACGCTGTTGATCGAAGAGACGCTCACGGCGCCTTGGTAGATCCGCGTCTGGGCGGTATATGTGCTATTGCCGGTGAGCGTCAGGGTGTTGTCGCCGAACTTGTTCAGGCCAAGCACGTTGGCCCCGCCATTGGGGTTGCCAATGACGCTGCTGCACGAGTAGCTGGCGGTGACGGTATCCAGGCCGATAAAGGACCCGTTCATGAAGCCGCCTGTACTAGAGCCTATGGCCGCCAACGTCTCGATGTCGCTTGACGTGAATTGGGTGCCGCCGCCGACGTCGAAGACGGCGCATGACCCGGCGGGAACGATGAGGTTGTCGGCGGTCCACTTTGCCGTATCGGCGTTGTAGAGCGATACCCGGTTGGTGAACTTCAAGTAGCCGCCAATCCTTGTGGGGCCGGTATATGTGTTGGTGCCGCTAAGGGCAGTGATATTGGTTTGGTCATATCGCCCGTCATTTACCGTCAAACTGCCCGACCCGGTAATGTTGCCGCGGACTTTTGTTCCCGACGATGTCCCTGTCTCAAGTATTACGCTGCCTCCCAAGGTGATTGTCCCAGTGAACACTTCAGCCGCATAACCACTCTGTGCATTGAGTTTCGCGTCGGTTATGTAAATATCGTTCGTCACGGTACTCCTGGATATCGACAGAGTGGCGCCAGGCATAACCGTAATCGGGCCGGTCCCCAGGCCGGCGGAAGACGCTTGACTGGCCAACGTGAGTGTGCCGGCGTTGACGACCGTGCCGCCGCTGTAGTTGCTGGCGGCGGAGGAAACGGTCAGCGTGCCGCTGCCGGTTTTCACCAGGGTCAGGGCGCCGGTCTCGGTGTTGTCCTTGATCGGCGCGTTGATGGTGATGGCGCCGCTGCCGGCGTTGACATAAACTTTGTCGGCGTCGGTCGTCGGGAGAGTCACCGCGCCGGTGCCGGTGGCCGCAATGGTCAACAAGCCTGTCACGCCGTTGAGGATGCCGAGAGTGCCGAGATTGGCGTCAGTGGCCACGGTCAGCGTTTCCGCGCCGCCGGTATGGCGAAGGGTGTTGATGTTCCTCGTCGCGGTCAACGTCGTGCCCGTGGTGCCGTTGGCAAAGTTGTAGTTGCTGCTATCCGCCCACGCCGTGCTCCAAGTGGTATTGTTGGCTGTCGCCGCGGTGTTCCGGTCGACAACCTGGGCGGATGCGTTGTAAATCGCATAATCGGTCTGGAGCGCGGCGGTCGTGCCGATGGTCGCCCACGGTCCGATGATCTTATCGGTATCAGTCGCGGTCGCTCCCGAGACGACGATCATGTTCTTCGTGGTCCGCGTTCCTGCAGATGAGAACGTGACCGCCGACGTGTTCGCGGCTCCGGTGCGTGTGATGCCGCCAGTGCCGATAGTCAGCGTCTGGCTGCTGGTGCCAGTGCCGGCCTGGTTGGTGGCTTCCACGACATTCAACTGGCCGCTGGTGAGGGCGACCGAACCGATCGTCTCGGCGTAGGCGACGTTGTTGGCGGAGGTGTTGGTGTATGTGATCGTGCCGCCGTTGGAGGTGATGGGATTGCTGTCATGCACGCGGTTAATGCTTCCCTGGGCGGTCGTGGTGTTCGTCAAGGTGAGGTTGCCGCCGTTGAGGTTGATGGCGGTGGACATGTTGATCACTCCATTGCCGCTGACGGTCAGAATTCCCGCGTTGACGTTCGTCGCGCCGGTGTAGGTGTTGACGCCCTGAAGGACCTGGGTGCCGGCGCCGGTCTTTGTGAGCGTCATGCCGGTTGCGCCGTCGGAGATGACGCCGGTGTAGGTCTGCGTGCCGGACAGCGGATTCAGCGTCAGCTCGGTGACGGCGGCGGAGTATCCCGAAGTGAACTTGGTGGCCAGGTTGACGGCGCCCGCAAGGCCGCCGATGGTCGGGGTGGTGACGCCGCTGGAGAATGCCACGTTCCCGGCGCCGGTGGTGTCGATCGCACTGTACTGGATGGCCAGGTTGTTGGCCAGCGTCAGGGTTCCGGTGGTGGCCTTGGTCAGACCCGTGTAGGTGTTCGCGGCGGAGAGGGTCAGGGTGCCGGCGCCGTCCTTGGTCAAGGCGCCGGTGCCGCTCGCGCCGAAGCCGGTGGCAAAGTCAATGTCGTTGCCGTTGGCGTCGATGGTGGCGGTGATGCCGTTGTTGATGACCAGCCGCGATGAGAGGTCGGTGGTCGTGCCCGCGCCCCATTGCAGGGTCGAATTGCCGCCAAACGTGATCCAGCCGCTGCCGGCCAGGCCGGTGCCCGTGAAGCTGACTGTGCCCGCGCTGATCGTTGTGCCGCCGGTGTAGCTGCTGGCGCCGGAGAGGCTCAGCGTGTTGGCGCCGAGTTTGTTCAGGGTCAGCGCATTGGCCCCGGAATTGGGATTGGCGATGGCGGTGGAGTAAGAGAAGCTGGCGTTGCTGGTATCGAGGGCGAGGATGGCGCCCCAATTGAGGCCGGTGGTGGCCGTGCTGTTGCCCAGGTGGCTGTTGTCGAGCAACGTGTCGAGATCCGCCGCCAGGAAGTCGCTGCCGCCGCCGACGTTCAGCGAGAGCGTGGCTCCGCCGACGACGTTGATCTTGGCGGGAACCCAATTTGCGGCTGCGCCGTTGTAAAGCGAAGCGGGCGTGGCAAATTGCAGCCTGCCCGCATTGACGCTGGTCGCGCCGCTGTAGCTGTTGGCGCCGGAGAGGACCCACGTGCCCGCGCCGGTCTTGGTCACCGAGACGGCGCCCAAGCCGTTGTCGGCAATACCGGCCGCCAGGGTGTTGTTGCCTGTGTTGGTGCCGGTGAGGATCAGGGTCCGGGTCTGGCCGATGGTGCCGTAGGCCGGGCTGGCGGTGTTGGTGAAGCTGATCGCGCCGGTGCCGGAAGCGTTGAGCGACGCGCTGTCGCCGTCGGCCGTGCCGGTGATGGTGAAGCTGCGGTCGGTGCTGGCGGCGGCGCCCGTGTACTTCAGGGTCGTGCCGTTGCCCAGCAACAGGTTAGAGGCGGCGGCGGATGACTGACCGAGGGGGTTGGCGCTGGCCACGTTGGCATTACCACTGAAGGCCAGGGTTCCCTGGCTGACCGTAACCGCGCCGTTGAAGGTGCTCGCGCCAGAGAGGAGCAGTATGCCGACACCGGTCTTGGTGAGGCCGGCCGTGCCGATGCTGGTGCGGATGGCGCCGCCGAGTTGGCTTGCTCCTCCTCCAGCAAGCGCATTGTAGGTCGCATCACCGACCAGGATCGTTCGCGTGGAGCCGGTAAGATCAATCCCGTTCGCAAGATTTAGCGTTTGGTCGCCAACGGTGCTATGAACGAAAACCGTTGGGCTGAAATAGGTGCTGCCCCAGACCAACTCTCTGCCACTATCAAGCGTAAGGCCGTAGGCCCCACCTGAATTCGCAAAACTCACAATACCACTGGTGCCACTGAGAATCTGAATTTGGTTAGGCCCCTCACCAAGGTCCTTATTAAAAACATACTTGGAGTAGAATACCCCTCCTTCGAGCTTCAGGTTAGTGCCAATAAGGGACGTATTATCCGTTCCGACAAAGGGTACTCTACGTATGCCGCCAGGCAGACCGTCATCGTTGTAGGCGTCAACCGTCAGATAGCCGCCCTTGACAATCGTCTGACCCGCGTAGGAATTGGTAGTGTCGCCCAAAATGAGGGTTTGACCCGGGTTCAGGTTGACGGTCAGACCGCCCGCACCGGTGACCAGACTGTTGAGAGTGAGGCCAGCCCCTTGGAACTCGAGCCGACCGCCTGCGATGCTGATGGGGCCGGTCCAAGTTCCGGCGCGGGTGCCGGAGAGGATGAGGTCGCCGGTGCCGCCCTTGGCGAGGCCGACGATGGCGGTGTTCAACGGGGCGCTGATGGTGAGCGCGCCGCCGTCCACGTGAGCCCTGAGTTCGGTGCCGGCGGTGATGGCGCTGGCCGCTGAGCCGCTGATGGTGTAGGCGTTGGTGCCGGACTTGAGGATAGCACCACTGGTCAGGGTGAGCACACCCGCCGTGCTGAGGTCAAAGCTCTGGCTGGCACCGCTGGAGATGACATTGAGGGAGTTGAACGACTTGCCCGCGTTCATGGTGCCCGAGCCGGTCAACTGGGCGTTGTCGGCCGCGTTGCTGGCGGCACTGGTGGGATCGACGAACGCACCCGCGTAAGCAACGATGCTGTTTGTGGAAGCGGTGCCCGCCCAAGTCGTGCCGCCGACGGTGGCCCAAGGCAGAATGTTATTGCTTCCTCCGGGGAAAGTGCCAGTGGTGGTCACGTTCGGGCTGTTGACCCCGCCGCCGAGAGTGCCGCCCGTGCCAACGAAGTTGATGGCTGCACCTGCGGAGCGCGTCACCGCGCCGAGGGCCAAGGTGGTTTGATCGCCACCCGTGGTGCCGTTGTTGATCGTAACCTTGCCGCCCACGGCAAAGGTGGTGGCGCCGACGGTCTCCGACTGGATGCCCGCGCCGTTGGAGGAGGTCAGGGTCAGCGAGCCGAGGCTCAGTGCGCTGGGAGCCAAGGTATCAGCGATGCGGTTGGCCCAGGCCGTGGAGTTGTCGAGCAGGAGCGTGCCCCCGCGGACGGTGAAGGCCGAGCTGAGGGCCGTGCCCGAGGCACCGGCCAGTGCGAGAGTGCCGGCCCACACCGTGGTCGCGCCGCTATAACTGTTCGTGCCGGTGAGGGTCTGGGTGCCGTGACCGGTCTTGTTAAGGGTCATGTTGGCCGCCCCGTTGGCGATGACACCACCGTAGGAAACCGAAGAGCCGGTTTGCGGATTCAGGTTCAGCGAGGTGATGGAACCGTAGCCGGTGATCGCCGTCGCCAGGTTCACACTGCCAGCGAGGCCGCCGAGCCACGGTGCGACCTGAGTGCCCCGGTCAAGGCCGATGGCTCCTGTCGATCCAGTGGTATCGTAGGCGCTCTTCCAAAGTGCAAATTGTGCGCCAAGGGCCACTTTGCCGTTGGTGATGACGGTGTTGCCGGTGAAATCGTTATCAGCCTTGGAGATCGTGAGTGTGCCCGCGCCGATCTTGGTCAGCCCACCGCTGCCGCTGATCACGCCGCTGAGGGTGGCCGTGTTCGCGTTGACCGCAATGATGCGCGAGGTGGCGCCGAGGTTGACATTGTTGGACAGCGTCAGCGTGTTGTTGGCCGTGGCCGCATTGAGCACCAGCGTGTCCGGGGCGAAGGTGGCGCTGCCCCACACCAGTTCCAGGGCAGCATCGTTGTTTACCGTGACGACCCGGGCCGCGCCTTGGGCGCTGAACCCGCTGACGCCGCCGGTGATCTGGAACTGCGCTGCGCCCGTGCCAAGGTTCCGCAGGAAGTTGCCGTTGGCCAACTCCACCACGCCGCCATTGATGGTCAGCGCGCTGGTGCCGTTGGTGGCGCCGATGCCGCCCGGCAGGGCGTTGGCGTTGTTCAGCCGCAGGACGCCTCCGTTGACGGTGGTCGCGCCGGTGTAGGTGTTCGCGCCGGAAAGGGTCAGGATGCCGCTGCCGCTGTAGGTCAGGCCGCTGCCGGCGCTGACGCCGTTTCCAACCACGCCGGTGATGGTGACGTTGCCCGTGCCGTTGATGATATCGGTGCGGGCGCCAGTGCTGCCGGGGCCGGTGAGATTATAGCTGCCGATGGTCAGGAGCGACGTGGCCCCCGTGCCTGTGCCGTTATTGACGGTCAAGGTCCGCACGGAATCGGCGGTATTGGTCAACAGGCCCGAGAGGGCCAAGGCCCCCAAACCATTGAGGGTGACGGTCCGGTCGGCAGCCATGGTGATCGCGCCGGGCAGGGTGAGGTTGTTGAGGGCCGTGCCGGCGGAGGTGCTGAAGGCGAAGTCGCCGCCGAGGGTGATCGGGTTGACGTTCAGGAGAACCTTCGCCGCGCCGCTGGTGTTGTCGATCGTGCCGCCGTTGATGGTGAAGGCGCCGCCGTTGCCCAGCGGGCCGCTGGCTCCCGCCGTGCCGGCGAGGTTGATGTTCAGCGTGCCGGAAGTGAGCGTGACGCCGCCGGTGAAGGTGCTGGCGCCGCTGGAGGTGTAAACGCCGCCGGTGGTCGAGTTGATCTGGACCACGTTGGCGCTGCCGGTCAGGGCGCCGAGGGTGACATTGGTGCCGGAGCCCGCCATCACGAGGGTGCCGGTGCCGGACAGGGCGCCGGAAAGCGTGACGGCGTTTGCGGCAGTGTTCAGGGTCAGCGTGTCCGTGCCGCCGTTGGTGTTGAACCCGCCGCTCATCGTGAGGGTGGGGCCGGCGGAACTGAAGGTCGTGTTGCTGCCGGCGGCCAGGGACATGGCCGCGGTGGTGAAAGAGACGTTGCCGCCGCCCAGGGTGATGGTGTTGCTGCCGGTGATGGCTTGGGTGGCGCCGGAGAACGTCAGCGCGCCGTTGTTGGTGGCATCGCCAAGGGTGACCGGGCCGTTGATGGAAACCGCATTGGTAAGAATGCGCGCGGTGGCGCTATCGGAACTCACCTTGCCGCTGGTGAGAGTCAATGTGCCGGTGCCGAAGGCGGCGGCATTGCCGGCCTGCGCGGTGGCCCCGCTGATCACGACGCCGCCCGTGCCGGTATTGGCAAAGTTGCCAAACTTGACGGTGCCCGCCGTGAGGGAGAGCTGGCTGTTGATGGCCAGGATACCGGCCGTGGTCATGGCGTTGCTGGAATTGTTGGCCCAGCTTTGGGCAGCGGAGATAGTGGCCGCCCCCAGGCTGACCGCCGAGGCGCCGCTGTTGATGACGATCCCGCCGGTGCCGCCCAGGGTGATGGCGCCGCCGCTGATGGTGGTGCCAAGCGCCCCCGACTTGCCGATGACCAGCCCGCCCGCGCCCGAGAAGCTGAGGCCGCCCGTCAGCGTGGTCAGGCCGGCGCCGCTGCCGTCAAGGGTCAGCGTATTCGCCACGGCATCGGGTGCACCACTAACGGTGAACGTGCTGGCGCTGTTATTCGTCCAGTTCTGCGAACCGCCAAGGGTGATCGGGCTGACGATCGTGACGGCGCCCGCGCCGGAGTTCATGGCCAGGCCCGTGTTGAGCGTGATCGCCTGGGCGGCAGTGCCCAGCGTGTACGTGCCGGTGAAGGAGTTCAACGTCAGCGAGTTGACCGTCGTCGGGCCGGCGAGCGTGACGGCGCCGCCGGCGCCGCCGTTGCCAAAGTTCGCGTCCGAGCCGGAAACCCAATCTTGATTGGCCGCGCCGTCCCACCACTGGCCCGTGCCGAGCCAGACGCCGGCGCCGTCGGTCTGGCCGTCGCCCGTGCCGTTGGCGTCCCATGTCAACGCTGCCCCGGCCGGGCCTGCCCAGCCTATTGCGACGGCCGCGACAAGGGAGAAAATGACCGCCATCTTTCTGAACCGACTTGTTGAACAACTCATTGCCGTCTCCTTCGTTTGCCTTGAATTGACCTGACTCATTGCCTGCTCCTTTTGCTCTGTAGAATGTGCCTCTTCTGGGCTCACGGACTCACTTTTCAACTTCAGCCATACCACTGGCAGCGCCGCCATGCACCACGAGCGCACAGATATAGCGGCGCGAACTTGGCTCTTTCGCAAAGTTTCGATGGTAACGCTATTGAGGATAGCTCAACCGGAATGCAACCCCGTTGGGCCCCATGCCTGCGGCAAGAGGCCAAACGCCGGCGACCTGAGCGAAAACTCACTCAACCCGCGGCAAACCGTCTATTATGACGGCCTTTTTGCCTGCCCTGTCGGCCTTATTGGCCTTTTGGGCTGACAAGCCTCCACAAACTCCACGCGACCCTCTTGACGGCTGACCTTTCGCGGCCAGCCCTGGGCACGCGCAAAACTGCAAGGACTACCGCAAAGCCGTTACCGAGCGAATTGGCACGGAAGGTCGGCCGCAAAGTCAACCGGCATAACGGCGGCAAAACCTCCATCGCCAAAGGCACCACTCGCTACGGCATAGCACGAATTATCGGACAACTGCCGCACAGCCAAACTGAAAAGAACAACTTGGAGACACTCTCCTTATTTTGTGTTCATTATCCCATGAGAGCCGGCATTTGTCAAGCTGTTTTTTGTCGAGTGATCTGTTTATCGACAAATTCTTTCCCCCCAGTGTGGCGGGAGGCGCCCTCACCCCCGTCAGGTTTTGGGCCCCCAAGGGGGGCTCCAAGGGCCGGCCCTGGAAGGGCCACCCTCAACCGCCAAGGGGCAGGGGTGCGATATCGCCGGGAGGTGTTTGGGTGTGCCGGCCGAGCACGTCGAGGCGGGCGGGCATTTCTCTTGCGCGCGCCGGGGCGTGTCAATCGCCGCCGCCTTTTTTCAGCCAGACCCAGACTCCCACGGCCGCCGCGACGACGGCAAGGCCCAGGACAAGGTAGTACCAATACTGCGGCGGCATGATCCGGTAGAGCAGGTCCAAGAGGGCGTTGGCGGCGAGCATGAGGCGGCTCCTGATGGGTTCGTCGGACAGGCGTCCCCGGCCGGCGGCTTCGCCTGCGGCCCGAAGTTGCATGCCATTCTATCACGAGATTTGGTGACACCAAACTTTTTTCCTGTCTCTGTTGTCTTCCTTTGTCGGCCTGGCAAGGAGAAGGAATCCGCAATGCGCCCCTGAGATATCCAGGTTGTCCAGATTTGTGGTCGCGAGTGGGTGGCGGCACCCGCCCTGGAAGGGCCAGCCTCCCCCTAAGGGGGAGGGGTGTGGCGCCGCGATGTGTTTTGCGGCGCCAAACGGACGAGAACGAGCACAAACGATGTTTTTTCGAGCGCCAAACGAGCGCAAACGATGTTTTTTCGGGCGCCAAACGAGCGCAAACGATGTTTTTTCGAGCGCCAAACGAGCGCAAACGATGTTTTTTCGAGCGCCAAACGAGCGCGAATGGGGTGTTTTCGGGGGCCAAACGAGCGCGAATGGGGTGTTTTCGGGGGCCAAACGAGCGCGAAAGAGGGTGTCTTGATAGCGCCAACCATAGCGATGGGATATGTTTAGGAACGCCGGTCGTGCGCGCAAGAGGGTGTTTGATAGCGCCGCGGTGTGTTTAGGAGCGCCGGCCGAGCACGAAAGAGGGTGGTTTGCAGGGCGAGTCCCGCGGCCACGCGGATCAACCAGACAGATGAAAGGGTTCCTGCCCCCTTCCCGCTCCCGATTCCCGGTTCCCGGTTCCAGGTTCCAGGTCCCAGGTTCCGGGTTCCGGGTTCCGGGTTCCGGGTTCCAGGTTCCGCCGTTTGCTGTTCCAGGTTCCGTTTTTCCTTACTTGCCCAGTTCCCTGCTGCGAGCGGCGGCGGCGCGGATGGCCTCGATGATCTTGGCTTTCACTCCGGCGGCTTCCATTATCGTGATGGCGCGTTCGGTGGTGCCGTTTGGGGTGGTCACGGCGGCGCGGAGTTGTTCGGCCGGCTTCTTGGTTTCGGCCAGGAGCTTGCCTGCGCCGATGCACGTCTGGGTGGCGAGCATGGCGGCGACGTCGGGGTCGATTCCCTCGGCCACGCCGGCGGCGGTCATCGCCTCGACGAGGTAGAGCAGGTACGCCGGCCCGGAACCCGACAGGCCAGTCACGGCGTCCATGAGGTTTTCTTCCATGACGATGGCCAGGCCGCTGGCGGCGAAGAGGCGCTGTGCCCAGTGGACGTCCTCGGGCGTGGCCCGCGGCCCGCTCGCCACGGCCGTGACGCCGCAGCCGACGAGCATCGGCGTGTTTGGCATGGCCCGGACGACGTGGCCCCTGCCGCCGAGATGCTCGTCTATGTAGGCGGTGGTTATGCCCGCGGCGATGGAGATGATCGTCGCGTCATCGCGGACGACGGGTCGGATTTCCTCCAGCACGGTCTTCATCATCTGCGGTTTGACGGCCAGCAGGACGTGCGGGCACGCGCCGGGGATGAGGTTGTTCTGGGCGCAGAGGATGCCGAACTCCATCGCCAGCACCTGCTCGCGCTTGCGGACGGGGTCGTAGGCCACGACGGCGTTTCGCGGAATGCAGTCCTTGCGGATCGCGCCGCGGAGGATCGCCTCGCCCATGTTGCCGACGCCGATAACGCCCAGTTCGTATTCGATCATATATCCTCTCCCATATGCGTTGTCACTGGCCTTCCATGAAGGGATAGCCGCACCTGTTCGGCGGGATGAACGTCTCCTTGATCGTCCGCGGGCTCACCCATCGCAGCAGGTTCAGCACGCTGCCGGCCTTGTCGTTTGTGCCGGAGGCCCGCGCGCCGCCGAATGGCTGCTGGCCCACCACCGCGCCGGTCGGCTTGTCGTTGATGTAGAAGTTTCCGGCCGCGTTGGCCAGCGCCTCGGTCGCGCGAACGATCGCCTGGCGATCGCGTGCGAAGATCGCGCCCGTCAGTGCGTACGGCGAGGTCCGATCGCAGAGCTCCAGCGCCTGTTCGTATTCATCGGCCGGGTAGACATAGATCGTCAGCACCGGCCCGAATATTTCCTCGACCATGGTCTTGAAGTCCGGCCTCTTGGCGACGATGACGGTCGGCTCGATGTAGTACCCGGCCGAGTCGTCGCACTTTCCGCCGATGATGACGTCGGCATCGGGGCTGGCCTTCGCGAAGTCGATGTACAGCTTGATGCCGTCGAACGCGCCCTTGTCGATGACGGCGTTGACGAAGTTGGTGAAGTCCGTCGGCGGGCCCATCTTCAGTTCGCTCACGCACGAGGCGAGCGCAGCTCGAATGGCGGGCCAGAGCGAGTCGGGTACGTACGCGCGCGAGGCCGCGGAGCACTTCTGGCCCTGGTACTCGAACGCGCCGCGCGCCATCGCGACGGCTGTCTCATCAATGTCCGCCGAGGCGTGGACGAAGATGAAGTCCTTGCCGCCCGTCTCGCCGACGATTCGCGGGTATGAACGGTACCTGGCGATGTTCTCGCCCACGGTCTTCCACATCTGCTGGAAGACGCCCGTCGAGCCGGTGAAGTGGATTCCGCCGAGGTGCTCGCTGGCCAGCACGGGCCCGCCGACGGCCCTGCCCGCACCCGGCAGGAAGTTGATCACTCCCGGCGGCAGGCCCGCCGCCTTGAAGAGGTTCATCAGGAACCAGCCCGAGTAGACCGACGACGACGCGGGTTTCCAAACGGCCACGTTGCCCATGACGGCCGGGGCCGACGGCAGGTTGCCGGCTATCGACGTGAAGTTGAACGGCGTGACGGCGAAGACGAAGCCCTCGAGCGGGCGGTATTCCAGGCGGTTCCACATCCCTCGTGCCGACTCCGGCTGGTTGCGGTAGATCTCCGTCGCGTAGTGGCTGTTGAAGCGGAAGAAGTCCGCCAGTTCGCAGGCGGCGTCGATCTCGGCCTGGAACGCATTCTTGCTCTGTCCGAGCATGGTCGAAGCGTTGAGCGTGGCTCGCCACGGTCCGGCCAGCAGATCGGCGGCCTTGAGGAACACAGCCGCCCGGTCCTGCCAGTCCATGGCGGCCCAGTCTTTCCGGGCCTCCATCGCCGCGTCGATGCCCATCTGCACTTCTTTGGACCCGGCCATGTGATAGGTTGCCAGCACGTGCGCGTGGTCGTGCGGCATGACGCACTTGCCGAGCCTGCCCGTGCGGACTTCCTTTCCGCCGATGATCAGCGGGATCTCGATCTGCTCGCCGGCCAGTTCAGCCAGCCGGTCCTTGAGCTGCCGCCTCTCGCTGCTGCCGGGCCGGTATTCCAGTACGGGCTCGTTGACGGGCCTCGGCGTCGTGTAGAACGCGTTTGCCATGATGCTCCTCAATCGAATGCGGACAGCCGGGGCCATAACGCACGCACGGCCTCGGCGCGAATCTCCCAGATAATGCCCGCAAATGGCCGCGGTTTCAAGTGGAGTCGCTTGTTTAACTCCCTGTCGGCGGGGTAAACTGCGGTCTTCGGTTCTTCGGGAAGGTCCGACTCATGGGCGACGCGGTGGACAAGGTGGTGGACAAAAAAGCCAGGAAAGTCAGCCGGAGAACCAAGGCTGGCATCGCCGTCATCGCAGCCTGTCTTGCGGCCGGCGGCATCTGGTACTACATGGCCGGCCAGCGCCACTGGCCGGAAACCGTTCTCGACCTTGGCAACAACGTGAAGATGCGGCTGGTCCTCATTCCGGCCGGCAAGTTCATGATGGGCTCGCCTGCCACGGAGGCCGGCCGACGCGGCGATGAAGGCCCGCAGCACGAGGTGACCATCAGCAAGCCGTTCTACATGGGGGTGTTCGAGGTAACGCAGGAGCAGTACGAGCAGATCATGGGCCAGAATCCCAGCCGCTTCAAAGGCGCGAAGAATCCGGTGGAGACGGTCTCCTGGGACGATGCCGTGGAGTTCTGCCGGAAGCTCTCAGCCAGGACCGGCAAGAAGGTGATGTTGCCCACCGAGGCACAGTGGGAATACGCCTGCCGTGCGGGCACGACCACGACGTTCCATACCGGCGATGCCCTCAAGCCGGGGCAGGCCAATGCCGGCTTCACCTACAATCCGGGCGTCTGGGATAGGATCATGGCATGGGTGGGGATATCCTCCGCGCAAAAGACCATCCAGACGACACCGGCAGGCAGTTTTTCGCCCAATGGCTTCGGGCTATACGACATGCACGGCAATGTATGCGAGTGGTGTAGCGACAGATATGCCGATTCTTACGCGAACCTGCCTGCCGGTCAGGCAGGTGCGAAGAATCAAGACCCCACAGGGCCGGATTCCGGGTCGTTCCGTGTTCTGCGCGGCGGCTGTTCGGGCAACGATCCGCATCACTGCCGATCTGCGAGCCGCAACTGGATCTCGCCAGGCGACCGGAGCAACGACGTCGGGTTTCGTGTTGCCGTGGATCTGCCTACCAGTCACGCAGGCTCCGAATAACCCTTTGCTCCTGCCTGCCGGTCCGCAGGCCCGCGGGGCCCCTTACGGGGACCCCTTACGGGACAGGCAGGCTTTGTTCTCTTACGCTTGGCCTCAAACCTGGCAGACAGTGTCTGCCCAATCCACCATCCGAGATAGAAAGATCGCATTTGCCTGAGTAATACGCATTCCGATTAGTTCTCGCGCCTTGTGGCGGCCGCGGTGCAGGGGACTGGCATAGGGGACTGGCATAGGGGACTGGCTCCGGAGCCCCGGCGCTGTTTGCCGGGGCGCAGGTGCCTGTCCCCGTCGTTGGCTGGGCGGGGTAACGAACAGCGGGGACAGGCACCTGCGCGGCGAGAAGCGTGCCGCTACGGAGCCAGTCCCCTATGGGACCTGTCCCCGTCGTTGGCTGGGAGGGGTAACCAACAGCGGGGA
>Ga0315279_10003506_pt1 | contig 21773 bp, 21 predicted proteins | sample YL17G06_20_MG_FD_203694 | JGI IMG/M metagenome (GOLD analysis project Ga0315279, IMG submission 203694) | Sediment microbial communities from Yellowstone Lake, YNP, Wyoming, USA - YL17G06_20 | ecosystem: Environmental > Aquatic > Freshwater > Lake > Sediment | place: USA: Wyoming | collected... | reverse complement strand
AACAGCATCGCCTTCCGCAGGATATGCATTATTGCCTGGCGCATACCAGCGATTTCCGGCATTGGAACCGGCATGAAATGCAGCCCGTGATCCGCGGGAATCGATGTATCGGGGGGTATCCGGTGCATCATTGTTCATTCCTTGAACGGGGAGGCGTCCATGCCAGAGCCGGGCGAATTTCCCCGGCTTAACCGCTTCATCCCTAGTATCGACCACGCAAAAACAAACCTTTACCGATTTCAAGGCGTTCGTGTTCAACCGCGGGATGACCGCGGACGGCACGAAAAATTCCGCTTCACAACCCCTTGATTTCACCGTATAATCAGGAAGCCGTCGTTCCGCGCCGACGCGGCCCGGCTTGACGGATTCGCGTCACAATTTCCGGATCGGAACCCATGGTCCGCTACGCTATTGACGACGTTACCGACGATATGGTCCTGGGCGAATCGCTCTTCTCGCCTAATAAGGACCTGCTGCTTGCCGCCGGCTATCATATCAACGAAACCTACCGCATGCGCCTCAAGGAACTCGGCTTTACCACCGTGCTCATCAATGTGGAGGGCGCCGAATCGGTGATCCCCGAAACGCTCATCTCCGAGCATGTGCAGCGCGAGGCCGCGGTGGTGCTCAACAAGTCGGTCGTCGAGCTGCAGAACATCTTCACCTATAAGAAAATCACCCGGAAAGCGCTTAACGAAACGCTCAAGGCCAACCGCAACTACCTGGATAAGATCATCGTCAATTCGGGCATCCAGCACGCGCTGGAAAGGCTGATCAACGAAATCCTGGAGCAATCGAGCATCGTGCTCAACCTGTCGGTTCTTGATAAAGTGGATAAAAGCCTTTTCGCCCATACGGTCAACGTGACCATCACCAGTCTCTGCATCGGCCGCAAATTCCGCTTCAACTACGACGAGCTCAAGCAGCTGGGCATGGGCGTGCTCAATTACGACCTGGGACTGGCGGTGGTGTCTAAGGAGGCGCTCGAACGGCCCGACCCGCTATCCGAAGACGACGCCAAACAGCTGACGCAGCACACGGTGTACGGCCATATCATGCTTTCCCAGAATCTGGCGATCCCGCCCACCAGCTCCGCCGTGGCCCTGCAGCACCACGAATATCAGGACGGCAGCGGCTATCCGCGCGGCATTAAAGGCGAGAACCGGCCGCCCCTCAAGGACATATCCAAAAAGCACATCATCCACCGCTTTGCCGAAATCGTGGCCGTTGCCGATGTGTATAACATGCTCACCGAAGGCCGCGTGCACTATGCGGCGAAAATCCCCGTGCCCCAGGCCATTAAAACCATCATCCGTATGAGCGGCACGAAGCTCAATGCCGAAATTGTCAAGACGCTGCTCACCATGGTGCCGATCTTTCCCGTGGGCGCGCGGGTGCGAATGGCCGCTTCGCCGGTGCCGGAGCTTGAGGGCTACCTTGGCGTGGTGGCCAAAGACAATCCCGAAGACCTCGAAAAACCGCAGGTCATCCTGTATGAAACGCGGCACCACCAGAAAGTCAAGCCCATCCTGGTCGACCTGGCCAAGCACAAGGGGTTTACGCTGGAGTTGATTTCGTAGCCGCGCATTGATTCTTTGGTCGGCAATCATCACCTATCGCGGCGATGCAATTCGCATCATTTCCGCCCGATGCTCGCGAAAAGAGGAGAAACGCTTCTATGAAAGCCAGAGATCTGGATAAAAAATTCGATGCCGGCGAAAACGTTCTGGAGCATTTCGACATGAGCAGCGCCGTGAAGGCGGCGCAATCGATGCGGCGCGTGAATGTTGACTTTCCAGAGTGGATGGTCCTTGGTTTAGACCGGGAAGCCAGGCGCCTGGGCGTAACGCGTCAGTCGATCATCAAAGTCTGGATTTCCGAACGGCTCAAGGCGGCATAACCCGCAGGAAAGCGGAAACCCCTTATTCCCTCCGATATGCCGGTTTTCCAGCCGGTCATTTGCCTCGATCACCGGCCGTTTTTTTCGGCGCCTGCTGCTTGATTTTCTCCATGCGGCGGTTGATCTCGTCATCCACGGCCTTTTCGATGCAATACATCTGCAGGACCGCGGCCTTGCTGGGTGTGCCGGTTTTTTTTGCGGGCATGTGCGTTGGGCCTTTCTCAGGATGGTTGGTTATTCTGTTCGTCGTCTTCCCATTGTTTCGGGTTGTTTTTGATATATTGTCTAATGCGAAATAATTCCCGCGCATTCCGGATAATATGATCGTGAAACCTGTCCTGCCAATCGAAATCCATTGCCTGAATTCTGCACCATTTGGTCACGCCGATTTTATATCCGCGCATGATGGACGCCAAATTCCGCGATTGCGGGCCAAATTGATTTTTCGGAATATCGGGATTAATGCGTTGTTTTCCGTGGTTTTCGGTATCCCGTAGAGACGCAAAACTTTGCGTCTCTACGGTGGATCCATCGACGAATCCATCGGGGGATCCATCGGCGGATCCACGGGGGGATCCGGGGACGGCGATTGTATTGGATTTCACAACGGGCGGTTCCGATTTCACAATATGGATGATTCCGTGCACGTGGTTCGGCATAACCGCATGGGTATCAATTTCAACATGAAGAAAATGATCCGGAATTTCCCGCCAGAACCGGTCCGCGATTTCACCAATGGGCGAATATATCATTTCCCCGTTTTTAATCCGGCCGAAAAACCATCGCCGGTCATAGGTTACGATGGTAATGAAATACCATCCCGCCCACCGATAATCCCACGTTTTAAGGCGGGCCGATTCAATCCGGTATTTGCCGCGGAATTTCGCCATATCGACGCATCGTCCCTGTATCACCTGCGGCCTGCGGCATACGCACCATGAATTTAATATACGATTTCTCCACCACGGTTCTCTGCATCCCGCACCGATTCGGCATATATTTTCCTTTCACATCCCGATTCGGAGTGCCGCATGCAGGCGCGTGGGACGCGGCCGGCGAACCGCGCTGACGCTCCCCATGCCGCCGTTCGGCATCCGCACCGTGCAGGTGCGCACGCGCCGCGAAGCCCGGTTTGCTCATAAAGCCGAAGATGCGTAGCCGCAAAAAGTCGCAAAAAGCGCAGAAGAGATACAGAATTATTCCAGTAGCCAAACCTGTCTGCTTGTTTTTTGCGCCTCTTGCGCCTCTTTGCGGCAAATATCCGGATACTCCGGCCTAAAGGTTTTGCCCACGCACATCCGATATATTTATAAAGAGAGCGGCGACCGCATGCGACGCCGCCCGTTTTTCGTTGCGCGCTCCGTTCCGGAAACGGTATAATAATCTGATGGCGCATTTGACAAACAGATGACCATCCGTCGCGCGCCGGATTTCATCAGCACCGGAAACGCTTCCATGATCCAGATCGGCATCCATAATACCGGCTACTTTTCCGCAGCCGCGCTTTTCATCGACGGCGCGCCGGTGTTCGCATCGCCCGAGGAGCGGCTGTCGCGCGTCAAATACGACAACGGATTTCCGCATAAAAGCATCGAGGAAGGCCTGCGCCTCAACAAACTGTCGTTAGACGATGTGGATGAAGTGGTGTTGTCGTGGAACGCGGCCATCAATGCCGCGGGCCGGTATCGCGCCGGGTTTTCGCGCTGGGTGCCGCACCCCATGCAGCGGCTCTATTCCAACCTGAACAACATCCTGCCAAAATTGACGGATAAGAACATCACGGAATTCGAGCAGGTCGCGCGCTACGGCGGCCGCAAGCCGCTCACCTTCAGGTTTATCAATCACCACCTTGCGCACATCGGCATGAGCTGGTATACCTCGCCGTTCGATGAATCCGCGGTCTTCATCGCCGACGGCTACGGCGAACGGGCCACCACCGTGTACGCGCATGCCCGGCCCGACGGCAGCCTGCGGACCATCAGGGAACTCACCTACCCGCATTCGCTGGGCGAATTCTACGCCACGTTCACCGAGTTCATCGGCTTTCGGCCGGAAATGGACGAATGGAAGCTCATGGGCGCGGCGGCCTACGGCGACTGGCGGCCGTATTACGAACGCGTCAAGTCGCTTATCCGCGTATCGGACGACGGCGGCTTTGAACTGGACCTGAATTATTTCGACTTTTTCAATTACGATACGCAGGGCTATTTTTCGCGCAAGTTCATCACCCTGTTCGGCGAGCCCGCCACGGGCCGCGAACTTTCCAAACGCGATTATGACATCGCCGCGTCGGTGCAGAAGGTGTTCGAGGAGACGGTCTTCTCCCTTCTTTGCTGGCTTGCCAGAGAAACCGGCAGCGCCAATCTGTGCCTTGGCGGCGGCAGCGTCATGAACTGCCTGATGAACGGCCGCATCCGCGAGCATACGCCGTTTAAGGAACTCTACATCCCCTTTGCGCCGGACGACATGGGCAATGCATTGGGGGCTGTTCTCTTTTGTAACAAAACGCGCTACCCCTGGCTGCGTTCCTATTGCGGTCGTTCATGGACGCCGGACGAAGCGGCCGCCATCCTTGACAAATACAAGGTCCGCTACGAACGCATGGACGACGCGCGGCTCTTCGGTTTTGTCGCCGGCCGTCTGGCCGCGCAAAAGACCGTGGGCTGGTTTTCCGGCGCCATGGAATTCGGCCAGCGCGCGCTGGGCAACCGCTCCATTCTGGGCGATCCGCGCAACGCCGGCATGAAAGACACCATCAACAGGGCCATCAAGTATCGTGAGGCCTACCGGCCCTTTGCGCCGTCCATACTGGATGAAAAGGGCGGCGAATGGTTCGAAGATTACTGCTATACCCCGTATATGGAAAAGGCGCTCCGCTTCAAGGACGCGGCTAAAACCCGCGCGGCCGCCGTGGTGCATGCCGACGGCACGGGCCGGCTGCAGAGCGTGCGCGAGGCCGATAATCCGCGCTATTACCGTCTTATCAAGGCGTTCGGCGAGGCGACCGGCGTGCCCATCCTGCTCAACACGTCGTTCAACCTGAACGGCGAGGCCATAACCTATTCGCCCGAAGACGCGCTGCGCACCTTCATGACCAGTGGGTTGGATGTGCTGGTGATGGAGAATTGCGTGGTGGAGAAGGGAAGCCATTCCGATCGAGGCGCCCCATGAACGTCGTGCTGGTAAAGCCGAAGATCGAAAACATTCACCCGTCAAAAGGCACCATCCGGTCGCCCGTGGGCCTGACCTATGTGGCGGCCGCGTGCGAAAAGGCCGGGCACACGGTCGTTATCGTGGACAGCGAGGTGCTGGACCTCTCCGGTGATGCATTGACGGATGCGATACTTTCGCACGCGCCCGGCATCGTGGGCGTCACGGCCACCAGCCCCGTGATCGCCACGGCGGCGCGGATTTCGCGCGGCATTCATGCCCGCGACGCGCGCCTTCCCACGATCATCGGCGGGCCCCATGCCAGCGCGATCCCCCGCGAGACCCTGGAAGCCACGGACTTCGATTATGCCTGCGCCGGCGAAGGCGAAGCGGTCATGCCGCCGCTGCTCGAGCGGCTCGATCGCAAAGCGGAACCGTCGGGTATTCCGGGCCTGCTGTATCGCGCGGGCGGCCAAATCCGGGGGGATCCGCATCAGGCGCTGGTGGACGATCTTGACGCGCTGGCCTTTCCCGCGCGGCGCCTGCTTTCCATGCAGTGCTACATGGACCTGCCGCGCGGCATCGTGGAGCCGCAGGACACGCTGGTCACCACGCGCGGATGCGTGGGCAAATGCGCCTTCTGCGCCTCCGCGGGAACGAAGCCGCGCTTCCGCTCCCTTGACAATCTGCTCGCCGAACTCGACGACATCGTCAACAAACACCACATCCGCTATCTCATCATCGGCGACGATACCTTTACGCTCAGCAAAAAACGCATTGTTGACTTTTGCAAAGAGATCGTCGCGCGCCGTTACGATCTCCATTATCTGTGCCAGACGCGGCTCGACACCATCGACGCCGAAATCCTCGAATGGCTCTCCAAATCGGGCTGCTATGCCATCTGTTTCGGCGTGGAATCCGGAACACCTCGCGTGCTCGAAAGCATGGGCAAGCGGCTGAGCATCGACCGCATGCTCCAGAACCTGCCGCTGGTCAAGGCTTCCGGCATAACTATCCGTACCACCTACATCATCGGCTGGATCGATGAGACCGAGGAAGAGGTCTGGAACACCATCAACCTGGCGAAAAAGGTTGACGCCGACGAAACCGCGTTCTGCATTGCCACGCCGTTCCCCGGCACCAGGCTATGGGACGAGGCGGTCCGCCGCGGCATGCGGGTTGATCTGAAAAAAATGGAAAATTTCCACTTCTATTTCGACGTGGGCTTCAACGTATCGAAAATCCCCACCCCGCGGCTTTTAGAGCTGCAAAAAACGGCCCATGAAATGCAGCCATCCCGCGTATACAAGGTGTGCGCATGAAAACCGCGGCCCGTTCAATTTTCCGAGCGCCCGCGTATCCGGTCCAGATCGACCTGGACCTGAGCAACCGGTGCAATCTGTTCTGTCGTTTCTGCCATTTCCGGTATTTCAAACCCGGGAGCACCGAAGATTTTACCTATGATAAATTTCAGGCGCTTGCGCCGCTGCTTCCTCATCTCAAAAAAGTCACGCTGTTCAGCAAATTCGAGCCGCTCGTGTGCAGGGATTTTCTGAAAATTTACCGCGCCATCGCCGCCTATCCGGAAATCGAGCTTTATTTTTCCACCAACGGCGTGCTGCTGAACAAGGAAGTCATCAATGCGTTGGTGGGGCGGCTGAAATATATCACGGTATCAATCACCGGGTTTACGCGAGAAAATTACCGGAAGAACATGGGCAAAGACGCGCTGCCGATCGTGTTGAAAAATCTGAGAATGCTGAAGGCGGCCAAAAAACGCGCCGGGACCGATCTTCCCGTTCTTCGCATTTCCACCGTGGGCGCCCTGGACACCGTGCACGAACTCACGTCCGCCGTGAATATCGCGCACCGCATGGACGCGCGCGAGGGCGTGCAGGTCACTTCGCTCATCGGCTACGACGGTCATCTGGCCCGGCTTATGCCGATGAAGAACCCTGCGCTTTTTTCCGCCCATGCGCGCAAGGCGCGGGCGCATGCGAAAAAGCTGGGGGTCAAATTTGTATTGCAAAGCGGCGATTTTAATGCAAACAAAAAGGCCACCGGCGCGTTGGGGCATGCCGCATGCACCATCCCCTGGCAGCGGATGTCCATCCAGCCCAACGGGGACGTATATCCCTGCCCGGTCTCCTATGAACCGGTCGGCAATATCTTCCGTCAACCGGCGCTCGCGATCTGGCGCGGCAAAAAGATGCGGGCGTTCCGCGCGGGCGTCAACAATCCCCGTCGGATGAATTATTCGTGCTCGGTCTGCATCCACTGCCGCCATAAATCCATTTCCAACCGGGCGATGAACGACTTGTCATCCGCGAAAACCTATATCGCAGGCATGCGACGAAGAAAGGACCGGTAACGTGTCCGCGTCTCTACCCATAAAAAAATTCATCCCGAAATACGGCGTCGATGACCTTGAGGCCTTCATCCGCAAACATACGACCTTCGCGGTGTTCGGCACGGGCTTTGAGGCCCAGCGCATTAAAAAGCAGTTGATCGGCGCGCACAAAAAGGTGGTCGCGTTCCTTGACAATGCGCGCGCCAACCATGGAAAACAGCTTGATGGCGTGCCGATCGTCCATCCTTCGAAATTCGATTTTGCATCCGCGAAAGTGCTGGTGGCATCATTGAATGAGGTCGCGGGGCCCAACTGGGAGATTGCCGCGTCACAAATGCTGGTTTCCAAATACGGCCTGCGGCCGTTCGTTGATTTCGTTTCGCTCTGCGGCTTTTTCCTCAACATGGAACACTACGAACGCTACCGCACCCTTCTCGGAAAACGTTTCTACCTCCATTATGCGAAAAATCGCCGGAAATTCGCCAAAGCCTGTGCGCTGCTTTCTGATGCGCGATCGAGACAGATATATGCAAAGGTGATCGATTACAAGCTGCGCGCGCTTGAGCAGCATCGCATCGATATCCGGAACCTGCCCTGCCCGCCGGCCGCCTGCATTTCCCTCGAAAAGGACGCCGGCCTGTACGCATCAAAGCTGCCGCGGCAACTGCCCGAAGAACTCCGCACCGCCATTGCCGGGAACCTGAGCATGCGGCCCTATTCGTATCAGAAGCTCGTTTACCCCGACGGCAAATCCATCATTCTGGACGTCGGCGCATTCAACGGGGACACCGCGGGCATGTTCGCGTATCTCTCGCCCGGCGCCACGATCTACGCCTTTGAGCCGGTGGAGGAATTATTTCCAAAAGTAAAGGCTGTCTGCGAGGCATTCATGCTGCATCCTGTCAAGGCCGGACTGTGGGACACGACGGGAACGGTGCATTTTACCAAGCTCCGGCGCAAGGATTCCGTGGGCATGGGTTCGTTTGCGGGCCATGGCGCCGACAGTATCTCGGTCTTTGCCCTGGACGATTTCGTGCATCGCCATTCATTGCCGCGGGTTGATTTCATTAAAATGGACATCGAAGGCTCGGAACTCAAGGCGCTGGAGGGCGGCAAAAAGACCATACAAAAATACCGCCCGGACCTTGCCATATGCATTTACCATAATGTTAGCGATCTCTGGAGCATCCCGTTATGGATCAAGGAACAGGTTCCCGAGTATAAACTGTATATCGACCATAAACACATCCATCCCGCGGAAACGGTCTGCTACGCGACCTGCGGGATGCGCCGGCCCGCGGCCGGAAAACCCTGACCGGAAAGGCATAGGTACGCATGCCGCTCGTTTCCTATTCTGCCTATTGGGTCGCCAGGGCGGCCCTGACGCACCGCGCACAGGGCATGGCGGTCTTTTTAGGCCGGCTCTGGCCCCAATCGCTGACCGCGGGCCAGTTGCGCCGCGTTTTCGAACAGGCGAAATTCCCCGGCGCGCCCATGGTCAACGGCGACGATTCGCGTCCCATTGACGATAGCGAATTATGCCGCATGCTCGGTTTTTCATCCTGCGAGGCCCTTGACTTCGATCAGAGCGAAGGCGCGAACTATGCGCATAATCTCAATGACCTGCCGGTGCCGCCGGGCACCGAAGGCAGGTTCGGCGCCGTGTACAATTTCGGCACCATGGAACATATCTTTCACGTGCCGAATTTTCTGGCCAATGTGTTCCATCTCCTGGCGCCGGGCGGCGTGGTCCTGCATTCCGCCCCGTCAAGCAATCTCGTCGAACACGGGTTTTATCAGCTCTCGCCCACGCTCTTTTACGATTATTATGCCGCCAACCAATTTGACATTCTGGAATGCACGATCGTCCGCCACCCGCAGGGCAAGGTTGGCGAACGCGCCGAATTTTTCCCCTTCAATACCTTTGAGCACGCGCCGGACCCGTTGTACGGCAAGCTCAATGACGGGGTGTATGACGTCGTTTTCCTGGCAAGGAAAACCGAAAAGTCAACGTGCGACCGCATTCCAACGCAATTTCGTTATCAGAGGAAATAGCGCCATGATTCTTGATGCCGCGGGCAAACTCGTCTATCACGCCGACCGTGTTCATGAACTGATGACCACGGGCAGCACGCGGCCCGTGCATATCACGGTCAGCCTGAATAATTATTGCAACCACCGCTGCGTCTGGTGCTATATCGATTTTGTCCATGAGCAGGCGAAAAAGGCGATCAACACCGACATCGAAAAAATGCTGGCGGCCCTCAAAGACGCGCATGATATCGGCGTGAAAGCCATCACCCTCGTGGGCGACGGCGAGCCCACGCTCCATCCGCGCTTCATCGAATTCGTGGACCGCGCGCGCGCGCTGGGGCTTGACATCGGCATCTTCACCAACGGCGGCTGGCGGCAGGACGAGATAACCGACGCGCTCTTTCGCACCATGACCTTCGTGCGGTTTTCACTTGACGCGGCAACGCCCTCGCTCCATGAGCAATTGCACCGCGCAAAGGATTTTCCGCTTATCGAGTCACACATCCGCGCGCTGATCGAGCGCAAGCGCGCGCAGAAACGCGCGCTGCCCACCATCGGCGCGCAGTTTTCCGTGAGTCACCGCAACATCCATGAGGCCCTGGCCGCGGTTGACTGGTGCAAAAACATCGGCGCGGACTACATCGCCTTCAAACCCGTCTACAAAAACGTGCTGAACGAAGAGCATGAGGACAACCAGGTGGATGCCGCGACCCTCGACCGCATCCTGCATGAAGCCAAAACGCGCGAGACCGCCGGCTTCTCCGTGCTCTGGAAGCAGTGGCAAATGGATTCGCTGGTGTTCGACCGCACGAAAAAGCAGCCGTACGCGCAATGCCTGGGAATCTGGCTTTCACCGTATATCGACGAAGACGGGTATGTTGAGTTCTGCGGCAATTTAAAGGGCCGCGGATTTACCATCGGCAATGTGTATCAGGAACCGTTCCGCGACATCTGGGGCGGAAAAAAGCACCGCGAGCAGGCGGCGCGCATCGCGCTGGCCGAATGCCCGCGCGGGTGCAAACTGCACGGGCTTAATGTCCGGCTGTGGCGGATCGCGCACCCGTCGCCCGGCGAGCACATCAATTTCATTTAATTGGACGCGGCCATGGAAACACTCACCGGTTCCACCATCGAGCGGCGCAATGAGATCATGCGGCTGGTGCCCTGTTGCGTGCCCTATTTTCATCCCGATTACTGCAATATCATGTATCAGGCCGAGCGCGGCGGCGTTCCGGAATTTTTTCTCCTGCGCGACGACAACCGGTTCGTATATTATCAGTATGTAAAGAGGCGGATCGCCGATACGATCCTGGCGGCGCCGCCCGACCTGTACGACGTGATAACCCATTTCGATTATGGCGGCTACTACACCAACGATCGGTCGCTGCTTCCCGCCTTTTTTGAACATTTCCGGGCCTATTGCCGTTCCGCCGGGATCGTCTCCGAATTCATGCGCTTTCTGCCGACCTATCCGCACGATTATGAAACCATGCAACGGTATCTAACGCTGCGCCAGGTGCGGGACCATGTGTATATCGATCTCAAAGACGAGGATTTTTATAAGGATTTTTCGGGCGGCCGGCGCAACGAATTAAGCAAATCCTCAAAACAGGAACTGCACTGGGAGAAATCCGAAGACCTGTCCGAGTTCCTGCCGATCTATCAGGCAACCATGCAGCGGCGCAATGCGCACGACTATTTCTTTTTCGGACGCCATATTCTGGCCCAGCTTATCAGCGCCGGCATCGGCGAAATATGGTATTCCCTGAAAGACGGCAAGCGTATCGGCGGCTGTTTCGTTCTGAAAAGCGATTCGGCGATGTATTATTTCCTGAGCGCCAATTCGGAGCTTTCCATGGAGTGCGGCAGCTCCACCTTCCTGCTCTACCAGATCGCCATCCATTACCGCGCCGCAAAATCATTGCTGTATCTGGGCGGCGGGGACGAAGGCGTTTACAAATTCAAGGAAAGCTTCTCCAGGCGGCGCATTCCGTACCATATCGGCATGGCGATCCATGACGAAAAGGCCTATGCCGGCCTTGTTGATATGACAAAACGGAATGACAACGATTTTTTCCCGAAATACCGGGAGAAGATCATTTAGCGCCCGCGCGAATCTTCATCCGCAGAACAAGGGCGTTCGACGCCGGAGGCTACAGCAGCATTTGAAAAAGAAAGAGCGAATCATTATATCGGTATCCGGCATTTTCCAATGAACGGATCAATTGCAGAGAGCTGCGGCGATAATAATTATCGCCGAGAACCAATACGCCTTGCGGCTTTTCCGCGATAGCGCGTTCGGGCGTGAGCACCTTATCGAAACGAAAGCCGCGCCGACAGCACGTTTCCACGACCAAATCCCGGAAAAAATCGTCTTCTCCGACCAAGCGGGTATTTCCAGCAACCATATCGTCAAGAGACGGCAGCGTATCGGGTTTTTCCACGCCGCGGCCGAATTGCAGCGCGATCGAATAGGGATAGACGCGGGACAATTGCAGTCCGGCCTTGTTCGCCGCATGAAGATAATCCTGCGGCGTGAAATGGGTATTATACGGGACCGCGGAAAAATATTCGAAGTGATGCCGCGCAACACCGGCGAATGCCGGTTGTATGGAGTAAATGAAGTTGCGATGGAACCATCGCGCCCAGGCGCCCGGGCTTCGCGCGCCCGTGCATAGCCGTTGAGCAACCGTGCAGGCATATGCCGCCGTCCCGCGAACGAAATAATTTGAACGGCAAACCCGATGGTATAATGCCCTCCCCAGCTTTTTATCAAACCCCCAGAACGAAGAACAAACATGGATGCGGCCGGATTGCGCATTGATCATGCGCTTGAGCTGCGCAAAAATTTCCGCAAGCGGCTGGTCAATATGGGGTACCACGCCATGGGCGATCACATAATCCGCTGATTGTTCCGGAATATGCCGCACCATCTCCGAAAACGCGCATTGCATATAGCTGACATTAGGCCGGTCACCGATAAGCCCGCGTATCTGATTGATACCGCTTGACGGCTCAACAATGGTATAGCGGCGCGCTGTTTGCAAAAGACCATGCTGGTCCAGCATGAACGTCAATCGTCCGGCGCCGGCGCCGATTTCAATGACGTTCTTGCCGCGATAATTTTCCGGATCCAAAAGCCCCTGGGCCTCAAGCACCTCGTTTTTGATGGCGCCTTTACCGGGGGAAAGGAATGTTTGTTTTCTGAAATAACGGGAATAAAAATCATCTGCCGGCATGGCGCCTCATTTTTCAGAATTCATGGGATGTAGCCGCATCGTTGTTTGCAATCAGGCACGAAGCCGATTCTTTATCATATAGTGTCAGTCACGGAATGGCAAGTCCGATCTTTCGGATTTTCATGATCTTGCGCGCAATCCTGGTGAAATGCTTGCGGAAAGCGGCCTCGTATACTATACTTATCGTGGACAACCGAATAAGGAAATTCCATCCATGTCTTCCGAATCCGGCCGCATTCATGACGAAGCCGAACGGCAGCAGGTCCGCCGGCACATCGAGCAGACGGCTTTTTCCAATCATACGCAGATAGCGCTGGCCGACAATAATCCCGAAGCGATATTCCTGTGCGCGCTCGGCCGGTTTTTTGACGCCAATGTCCAGTTCTTTGCTCAACGCCAGGGACAGCAGGCCGTTCCGGTGCCTGCGCCATGCGCGCCCGCGCCTTGCGCGGAAAAGACCGTGCTTTTTCTCACGCCCAACGGTGTTTCCTTTGTCCAGGATCTTTCCATTTACCGCATGGCGCGCGGTCTCAGGCAGCAGGGATGGAACACCGTGCTTCTCTGTTTTTCAGGCGCTTTGCGCCAGTTCGGCGATGCGTTTACACAAATCCACGAAACCGGCAGCGTGCTGGATTTTTTCCGCATGCTGCAGATGCTTCCGCGGTCGCACCTTTTATACCGCGGCTGGATGACGGCCTACCTGTTCGGCGCGTATCTTGTGAGATGCTATCCTGAGACAGTGGTCATGCTCAAGGACTGGAATTTCGCTGAAGAGAAAGACTATTTGTTTCTTATATCCGGCAATAAACCCGCGTATGACTTCTGGGGCATCGATTACATTTTCCGCAACTGCCGTCGGGTACTATCGCAGTATGCCGAAGAAGAAGGCAAGCTCTGGGCCGCCGAATATAATACCAATCCCGATAAATTCATTTTCTTTCCGGAGCTATGCACCGAAAGCAGCTTTGTGGAAAAAAGCGCGGTCACCTATGATAAAACGCGGCTGGTCCATGCGGGATCGTGTCCGCCAACCTCAATGCCCGAAGGCTATTTTCCATCAAAGAAAATTTTTGAAGACGCCATACGGCTTACGCGCACCGGCATTGATTTCTCCTATGTGATCCAGGAAAAAATTTACGATGCCATCATTTCGAACCGCGATACCTATTTCGACATGGTGTATGAGAATTACCGCAATCCCGATTTCCACCTGGTAAAAGGCCGGAGCCTGGACCCCGGCGTTCTGCTGCCCTACCATTTCGGCATTTTCTGCCTGACCGAAACAGTTAACGCCATCCGGCTTATCAAACACTCCATCCCCAGCAAATTCGCTTTTTACCTGGAGGCCGGGCTGCCCATGCTGGTGAACAAGCGCATGACTTCCCTGGCCGCCATGGTCGAAGAGCGGGGCCTGGGCATCACCTTTACAAACGACGACGTGCCGCGTCTGGACCAGTTGCTTGACATCGGTGAAAAGCGCTACAACGAACTGGTGAAGAACGTCTGCGCGTTCCGCAAACGATTCACCTACGAATCGTTTGATCTGGTCGGAATTCTGGGGTGACCGCGGCTGGTTTGACGGCCCCGAAGCTTGACCTATCCGGAACGCACGGGATGCAACGGGAGTTATTACTGTAGAGCATACACAAAGGGAGACGCTTTTGGCGCCTCGGTGGGCCGCACCCGCGCCAGCACGCGCAGTTCGACAAGGCGTTCATAGCAGAACAGAAGGTGCAGGGCCGCGAGCGGCGCATTGCCGTGCTGAATGACAGCCGCGACCTGTGCGAGCACGAATCCGCGTTCCTGCAGCACGATGTCTCGGCAATGCTGCAAGAGCATAGGAAGGTCGCGCGCGGCGCCCCAGTCTTCGCGCAGGCGCACCAGTGCATCTGTCAGGGCCGGCTCCTGCGCGCGGGCTGAGTTCCACAGGTCAATCAGCGGCGCGCGTTGGCCGGCTTCAAGGTCCTGCCATGCGGGCAGGGACGCAATGTCAAATGGCTCCATGCGGTCTCCCGGGCTTACAGCCCCATCCAGCGCAGAATCTGCGGCGTATAGGCATCGGCGATTTTTTCATCGCCCAAAGGCAGCGTATGAGCTTCATCTTCGAACAGGTGCTGGTCCCCGCCGAACTGCCCGAAATAGCGGTGCAGGTCCACATGCCGCCAATCTTTGCACCAACTCTCCTGCGCGCTCAGGCGTTCATACAGCGTGCGCTGCGGCGTGAAGAGCTCTCGTGCGTTACCATTATTGCCTTTTCGGAGATATTCATTTTCCCGCGGCGCCAACGCCTTTTTGCTCCACACCGTGGGCTGCAAACCGGAAAAGAACATGGCGCCCGATCCTTCCACAATACCGCGGAATTGCGTTTTTCGATCGATATATGCTTTCAATACGTTTTGCGGCAGGTTGTGCGGCCTTGTGGGCCGGGGCGTGCGCTGAAGAGGAGATTGCCCGGCATGCAGAATGCGGGACCAATCTTCCTGGTCGATATAATAATTAATAGAATATTCATTCAGCAGATGTCCATCCGTCTGCATCGACCACCAAAGATCATTATATCCGTCGTGCGCCAGGACCGCATCGGGACGGACCTTTTGAATGAATAGCAGATAGACTATCATTTCGTGAATGACAATACCGCTTGGCATACCGAAATTGAGCACGGTAAACCGCTCCGGCCGTTTGCGGTCTTCGCAATGCCGGTTCAGCCGCTGTTCGATGAGCTGCGAAAACATTTCATGATGGCAGCAACACCAGCTCCAGGCGCATGACCCGCCCACCAGGGCGATCACCTTATGGTTGGCCGGCCGGTCTTTCAGATGCAGGTAGTCGCCGTCGATACGGAAACCGAACGGGTTGATCGGCCCCTTCTGCGTGTGGAACCAGAGTGGACAAAATGGAAAAAAGCGGAACTCGCCGCCGTGGCCCAGCGTGCCGATGCGATTGAAAACATGCGCATCGATGCCTGGAAAATCAACGGCGTCCAGTGGATGGTTGAGGCACCAGATGCCCATGTAACGGTCGATCGAATAGACTCGCTGCGCAAAACCATCGGGCCGGTCGGCGCGCAGGTCGCTGTCGGGGCATTCCGCGAAAACAATGATATCGCTGGTCGCGGCGGCCGCGTCACGCGCATACGGGACAATCGCCAGATCGGGCTTGATGCCGCGGTAATGACGCAGAAAAGAATCAGGCGCTGCAACGGCAAGCTGCTCGGGGTGTTTGAAGAAATGATCGACCGCGGAAATCGTCCGCCGCATGACATCCGGTCCCACCGGCGCGGGCGCGAGCACGAGCATTACACGCATGCGGGCGTCTCCTTCCACACCAGGATCTGTCCCAGGACCAGATAATCCATATCGCTCCAGGAGAAGGTCATGAGCGCATCATGCGGGGTACAGACAATGGGCTCGCCGCGCAGATTGAACGACGTGTTCATCAGCACCGGCACATTCTTGATTTTCGCGAATTCGGAAATAAGTGCGTGGAAAAGCGGATTGCGGTCCGCGCGCACGAGCTGCACGCGGGCCGTGCCGTCGACATGCGTGATTGCCGGAACGATCGCGCGCTTGTCCTGCTTGACGCGTGATACCGTCAGCATGAAGTGCTCGGGACTTGACGGCGCGTAGGCGTCGGCCATTTCAAAATACTCCGCCGCGCGTTCGGCCAGGACCGCCGGGGCGAACGGCCGGAAGGGCTCGCGGAACTTTATTTTCTCATTGACAATGGCCTTCATTTCGGGCCGCGTGGGGTCGGCCAGGATGCTGCGCGCGCCCAGCGCGCGCGGCCCCCACTCAAAGCGTCCCTGGAACCAGCCGACGATAGCTCCATCGGCGATTTTTTGCGCGACCTGGCGCATCATCTCGTCCTGCGAATCAAAATGCCTGAAAGTCGTGATATGCTCGCGCGAGAGCGTTGCTTCAATGTCTTCCCGCCCATACGCCTGCCCGAGAAAGACATCTTCGAGCGGCGCGGCGCGCGGCTGCTTTTGCAGCACATGATAATAATACAGCGCGGCGCCGGCCGCGCCGCCGGAATCCCCGGCCGCCGGGTGTACATACAGCCTGCCACCCGCCTCCTCCTGGATGCGCCGGTTGGCCAGACCGTTCAGGGCCACGCCGCCGGCAAAGCAGACGTCCCGCATGCCGGTTGTTTTGACCGCATGCTTTACAACATGAAGAACCGCGTCTTCGGTGACCGATTGCAGGCTGGCGGCGATATCGGCATAATACCGGCATTGCTCCTGCTCCTTGTCCGCCGGCGGTTTGGCGCGATCTCCCACATCAAAGGCGTCGCCGGGCTCGCGCGCGGGACCGAACAAGTCAAGGAATTTGCGGTTGAACGGCCATTCGCCCGGGCAGAGGAATTCAAAGCAGTCCTGCTTGATAAATAGTTTTCCATCGTCGCGGAATTCGATAAGGCCGCGCACCTTTTCCGCATAGCGCGGTTCGCCGAACCCGGCCATGCCCATCACCTTGTATTCGCCTTCGTTGACTTCGAAACCCAGAAAGGCGGTGAATGCCGAGTAGAAAAGGCCCAGCGAATGCGGCAATTCGAATGAATATAGTCTGTCAATGCCGGTCCCGCGGCCCAGCGACACCGATCCGGTCTCGTATTCGCCCACGCCGTCAAGCGTTATGATGGTAGCGGCATCAAAGGCCGAGCAGAAGAACGCCGCCCCGGCATGGGCCTGATGGTGCATCACGTGGTGAATTCGATCGGCGGGAACGCCCAGGCCGGCGGCAATGCGCTGCAGCGGCTCGAATTTTCGCGCCGCGACCCACGAGCGCATGGTGGCGTCGTGATAGGCCGCCGTTGCCGGCCAGCCGCGCAGCACCGCGGCCATGACCCGGTCGTATTTGATCAGCGGATCTTCATAATAGACCACGGCGTCAAGGTCAGCGACCGAAAGACCGGCGTGGGAAAGGCAGAACAGCGCGGCGGCTTTCGGAAGGTTTACGTCGTGCTTTATGCGGGAAAATCGTTCTTCCTGCGCGGCGGCAACAATGCGGCCGTCAACGATCAGCGCAGCCGCCGCATCGTGATAATCGAACGAAAGTCCCAGTATGTTCATGATGGTGCAGTTCCGCGACAAACCGCCGCATGCGTGAGAAATCATGGCGTTGAACGCGCGCCGGACCATTAAATGTATCGATTGCGCGCGGAAAAATCTTAAACTTAATCATATAGTGCAGGTCATGGAATGGCAAGTCCGATCTTTAGGATTTTCATGATCTTGAGGGCCATCATGGAGAAATGCTAGCAAAAAGTTGTTTTGGAGAACACACTGTTGATTCAGCTGGCTAAAAAGGCCACTCAGAGAATTCTGTTGCCAAAAAATCAGCCATTATAGGGCACAATTTCAAAACCTTTGCATAAACCAAAGCGCTCGTGGATCAGCCGCTCTATTCCAGAGCTTCTGTTTGCCACGAATATTTTAGCGAAAGAAAATTTTTTTCGCAATGCAGCCGCAATGGCTTCCCTGGATTTAAATGATGCTACAATGAGATTGGCTTGAGGGTTATCCAGAATGGCATTTACATCAACAAAATTAAGCCCATTTTGGGAAATGCCGAAAATAGCGGAGTTTTCGTAATCGACCACCCCGCCTATAGAATCCATTGGGCCAAACCGCTGAAGATCAAACAATATGTCTCTATTTCCTATAAGAAAATAATTTTTATTGTTTATGGCCGATAGGGTGTTCCGTATGCTTTGAGAAAAGTCATATTCGAGCTTCTTTAAAAGTTGCTTATTCAGCAAGTTTGATTCTTGAAGATCTTGAGGATTTGCCTGTGTTGTATCACCAGCTTTATTAAAAAGAAAGTACCGTGCACTGAACCAGGGCTTGCGGTTACAATCGCTATATTGCAGCACCTTGTCCTGGACATAAACAAAACCGCATCTTTCCATTAAATATTTCAAGGAAAACCGGTTATAATAGGCCCATAGAACATCTCCTCTGTATACTTCTTCGATTCTTAAATACCTGGTGTCCGGCGATGTCGTGCTGGTTTCCATGAAGTAACTGCAGATGGCTATTGCAACAACGCCGCCGCGCTTAAGCAATTGACTTGCCTTTTGAAGTGATTTCTCCGGATCGGGAAGACAATAGAAGCTGTTATGGAAAAGCACCCCATCATACTGTTCCTTGGGATCGTAGGTTTCAAGTGTAGCGCAATTAATTTTTTCTGTTGCAAAACGTTTTCGGCCAATCATGACCGTCCGTTCGTCCGGCTCAATCGTCGTGAAATCAAAGTCTTTGAATGTTGTCGGGACGCCCGCGGACCCGACATCCAGCCATTTGTGATGTTCCGTAGGGTCGACTGAGGATTTTAAAAAGTTTTCGCACGTTTCATACATCGGTATCTGGCCGAATGTTATATGATTGTTGATGGCGTCTTCACCTTCCTGGGTTGACTTTGCCATCTGGTTATAATACGCTTTTCCATATTTCATGAAATCATCCTGCTCAACGATCAACGGCATTTGCATAACCGTTCCGCAGCGAATGCATTGGACGAAAAATCTGTCTTTATAAAAACCAAACTCCTCGGGAATGTCGGGTTTGAAGAATAATTCGCTGACAAAATCAAATGAAATATTTCCGCAAACAGGGCAGGCCGTCTTGATCTTCATGTACATCTTCCTTGTGGATAAGATTTCGCCATGCCGTATACGCTCAATTTGTCAGTAGAATACGCTGTTGCTTTTATCCTTTGAAAATAATACTATGATTTGGCGTCCCTTGTCAATGCGCTTTTAAGCCGTTGGCGTTCCTCCCGCGCTCGGACGGCAGAGCCCTTCCGTTGGCAATGCCTTTGGTATCCGCCGCCTGGTTCCCAGCCGCCATGCGGTGGCCGGAAACAAAGGACAGCGCATATTCATAGCGCATCCCATTAAGAAGCGCCTTTGCCCTGCCCGCGCCGGATCATGTCCATCACATTCTTAAGTTGCGGCACATCGGGCGAAAGCGACCGGGCCTTTTGCGCGCATTCGCCGGCGCGCGCGAAATCGCCGCGTTTGACGGCTATCTTCGCCTGCAAAAGATGCGCTTGCGCCAGGTCGGGATAGAACGACACGATTTTGCCGGTAAACGCCTCCGCATCGTTGACATTGCCGCTCTCCAGCAGCTTTTCGCATTTTTCCAGCACCCGGAGCGCGGCCTTGCGCTGGCCTTCCATTGCGCGCTGCGCGCGCTGCTGGGCCAGATGGTTGTTCCATGTGTGAAGCGGATGCTCGATCAGCAGAAGGCTTTCCATGTCCCATAAATCGGAATTGAGCTGCACGGCCCGCACCGAGGAAAGGCTGAAGGAATGAAGCACCCCTCCCCTTATAAAATAGGGCAGGACATCGCGGTACCGGGGGGATTTGAGCAGCCGTATGGCGGTGGCCATCACCTCGGTCTGGACCTGGATGTCCTTCATTCCCTCAAAGCAATACGAGCCCGGCCGGTCGCCGGTTGCCACGGCCAGCGGCTGAGGTATATAGCAGATCCCGTGGCGGAACGCCATGACCAGGCTCGCGAACCAGTCGCAGTGCCATTTGAGTTCCGGAAGATACCCGCCGCATTCGAGGAAGATGCTGCGCTTCATGGTCGTGCAGCAGCCGAAGATCGGCATACCCGCGATACGTTCGGCAAGGGCGGCGGGCGTAATGTAGCACGGCAAGGGCGAAAGGCCCAGCACCTGGTCGAACGTATCGCGGGTCGGCTCGTGATAAATCGAGATGTCCCCCGTGCACAGCGCTGCCTGCGGGTATTTTTCCAGCAGTCCCATTGACAGTTCGATAATACCGGGCAGCACCCAGTCGTCGGAGGCCGGCGCGAACAGATAATCGCCGGCGGCCATGTCGAACATTTTTTTATAATTGTCCGTGAGGCCAAGGTTCTTTTCATTGCGGCCGAACTTGATAAAAGGATATTTTGAAGCATAGGAGCCGATGACCTCGACGCTGTTGTCGGTGGAGGCGTCGTCCTGGATGATAAATTCATCGGGCACGCGCGACTGCGTGACGATCGCCTCGATCGCCCGTCCCACAAGATGCGCCGTGTTATAATTGCCCATGACCACGGACAGGGTCGCCATGATGCGTTCCTTTCTTAATGAAAATCCGCGCGAGCACCGGCATGGGTTTGGTCTTCCCCTCCGGCTGGACCGCACTATACCGCCCGCTTGTAGAATACAATATAACCCGCGCGGAGTCAAACGCCCGCAGGACAGAATCCCGCTACACGCGCCCGGCTTTGCCGCCGAATTTCATGCATGCCATCATGCCCGTTGCGATGCCTGCCGTATTCGCCAGTTGGTCCCATGCCGACATATCGCGGCCGGGGATGAATGACTGCGCGTATTCCATGGCGCAGCCCAGGCAAAAACCGACCGCCGCGACCCAAATGGTGCGCATTCGTAACCCGCGCATGCCGCAGAAGGTGAGGGCCGCGTAGGCGGCGGCATGCAGCGCCTTGTCCTGCATTGAGAAGAGCGGCGGGCCGGGCGCGGTCAACAGCGAATTGTAAACGATCGCGGCGATGCAGAAAATCCAGGCGATAAAGAAATAGCGGTTTTTCATGGCGCTTTCGCAAACCCCTGAAACGGCAACCACAGATGAAAGGCAGGATGAAAACAGGATGCACAGAATCCATGAAAACGGTTTCTTCCCTTTCCACAGCCCTCATGAATTCATATGTTGAGGAGGATTTGGCAGGGCATCCTTATTACTGCCTTTTTTCCGCGGCGTTGATTACTGATGGTGCTGCGCCAAAGAATCCCCTTAACTATTTGAAAGAGAAGCTACCTGTTTATCATATGGGATAATGAGTTGCGAAGATCATACATGAATAAAACAAGCAGCTTCTATGCGTAAAATAATTTCCGCTACTTGGGCAATAAAAAAACGCTGGGCGCATTCCTTTTATCGGCAGAGAAAAGAGTATGTTGGCGGAGTAGAACTCCGGTTCCTTGGGGCTTTCAGGGAGGCAATCAACGTAATCCTTGCCGAACAGGGCGCATTCCCGATTTGGGGCCACTTTTTTCAAAATAAGTATTGACAGGGCCTTTTTTTTGTACTATATTTCCGATAGCAATAAATTAGCTATCGG
>Ga0315279_10003503_pt1 | contig 21794 bp, 22 predicted proteins | sample YL17G06_20_MG_FD_203694 | JGI IMG/M metagenome (GOLD analysis project Ga0315279, IMG submission 203694) | Sediment microbial communities from Yellowstone Lake, YNP, Wyoming, USA - YL17G06_20 | ecosystem: Environmental > Aquatic > Freshwater > Lake > Sediment | place: USA: Wyoming | collected... | reverse complement strand
CTGGGCGGGAGAGCGTGAGGCATGTCCCCGAGGAAAAACCTGAAACGCCTGAGTACTATGAACCCAACGGCTGGGCTCACGTCCCGGCGGTCGTACGGATAGGGTAGGTCCTCGCAGACGTAGTCGTATTCCGCGATGGGAGGTTGGAATCGAAACCTGACGTCATGAGCCGTAGCGGAGCCTTCTTCCACCCATACAGAACAAAGCAGGCCCTCGGGATTGGGCCCCGTAATTCGCTCCCGTTCAAAGAGGGCTACGCGAACTCTGGGGTCAGATGGCAGCGGCCGGCGCAGCCGCATAAAATCCTCTTTCTGGGTGACCCTTCCGACTCGCCTGTACGCTTGCAGTTCACTCGCCCCAATGGTCTTGTCAGGACGGATGCCGGGGCTACCATACAGGTACACTCCCACGATCGGTGGCACGTCAGCGGGGACTTCTACGCTCAGTATGTTCTTGCCGCCGTAAGGAAATGGCTCTTCAATCACAACTGGGAGCGAAGGATAGGTGTGGTCCCTGATTGCGCCAGCCAACTTCTCCAGAGTGTTCTTTCCGACGTGCACGCCCTTGGCCGTCCCATCATTGTTCACCCCGAAAAATACCCATCCCCCTTGGGAGTTCGCGAAGGCGACCATCGTCTGGATTGCTTCTCTCTGCTCCGCCAGGGAGCTCTTAAACTCCACGGTCTGGCTTTCTCCGTGCTGGAGCGTCTCATAGACATCTTCGCCTCGCATGCGCCTGCCTCCTTCAGATGTCCAGGAAGTTCCGCAGCACGTCCTTGCCCACCGCCGTCATGATCGACTCCGGGTGGAACTGCACCCCCTCCACCGCCTGCTCCTTGTGGCGTACGCCCATTATAACGCCCTGATCCGTCCACGCCGTGACCTCCAGGCAGTCGGGCAGGCCCTCCCGCTGGATGGCCAGCGAGTGGTAGCGGATGCCCTCGAACGGGTTGGCCACGCCCGATAGCACGCCCCTGCCGTCGTGGTGGATGAGGGACATCTTGCCGTGCATGATCTCGCCGGCGCCGGCCACCGTCCCGCCGAAGGCCTCGCCCACGCACTGGTGGCCCAGGCAGACGCCCAGGATGGGCAGCTTGCCAGCGAAGTGGCGCACCACCTCCACGCTGATGCCTGCCTCCTTGGGCGTGCAGGGCCCCGGCGATATGACGATCCGCTCGGGGCGGATGGCCTCGATGTCGGCGATGGTGGCCTTGTCGTTGCGCACCACCCGCACCTCAGCCCCCAGCTCGCACAGGTACTGGTAGAGGTTGTAGGTAAAGCTGTCGTAGTTATCGATGAGCAAGAGCATGGCTCAGTACCCCAGGCTCCAAGCACCCGGGAGACCCTTCGCTTCGCTCAGGGCGACAGCATGGCGCCCCGTCATTCTGGCCAAGCGAAGAATCTGACTTCGCACCAACATTTGCCACAGCATTAGTACCCCAAACTCCCGCGCGGCGCCCCCGCCTCGGCCGCCTCCGCCTGGCTGATGGCCGCCAGCACCGCCTTGGCCTTGTTCACACACTCCTGATGCTCCCGCTCTGGGACGCTATCGTAGACGATGCCGCCGCCAGCCTGAACGTGGGCCACCCCGTCCTTCACTACCAGCGTGCGGATGGTGATGGCGGTGTCCAGGTTGCCCGAGAAGCTGAAGTAGCCCACAGCCCCGGCGTAGGGCCCCCGCCGGTCGGCCTCCAGCTCGGCGATGATCTCCATGGCCCGGATCTTGGGCGCCCCCGAGACGGTGCCAGCGGGGAAGCAGGCGCGCAAGGCATCATAGTGGCTTATCCCCTGGCGCAGGCGGCCGCTCACGTGGGAGATCAGATGCATGACGTGGGAGTAGCGCTCCACCTCCATGAGCTGGCTGACCTGCACCGTCCCCGGCTGGCTCACGCGGCCGATGTCGTTGCGCCCCAGGTCGAGGAGCATGATGTGCTCCGCCGTCTCCTTCTCGTCGCTCCGCAGGTCCTCTTCCAGCGCTCTGTCCTCTTCCGGATCACGACCACGTGGCCGCGTGCCGGCAATGGGGTGAGTGGAGACGACGCCGTCCTCCACCCGCACCAGCATCTCGGGCGAGGCGCCGACGATATGGCAGTCGGCCGTCTGGAGGTAGTACATGTAGGGCGAAGGGTTTATCGCCCGCAAGGCCCGATAGATGCTGAGGGGATGGGCGCTGGTGGGGCGAGAGAAGCGCTGGGAGAGCACCACCTGGATGATGTCGCCGGCGATGATGTACTGACGGCTGCGCTCCACCTTGTGCAGGTACTCCTCCAGGCTCATGTTCGAGCGCACGGCCTGGTCGCCAGGGCCGGGCGAGGCCTCCACAGGGTAGGCCACGCTCGGCAGGGGCTGGGCCAGCCGCCCTACCAGCTCATCGATGCGCCACACCGCCTGGCGGTAGGCGGCGTCGATGTCGCCGTCCAGGCGGGCGTGGGCGACCACCTTGATGGTGTGCTTCAGGTGGTCGAACACCAGCATCGTATCGACGAACATGAAGATGGCCTCTGGCAGGTTCAACACCTCGTTCGCCCCTATGGGCACCCGCGGCTCGAAGTGGCGTATCGCCTCGTAGGCCAGATAGCCGACGGCGCCGCCGGTGAAGCGGGGCAGGCCCTCCACCGGCGCCAGGCGGAAGCGGCCCAGCTCCTCCTCGATGGCCCGCAGGGGGTCGGAGCCTTGGCGGAGGTCGGCATACGGCCCCAAGCGAAGCACCCGATAGGGCTCCGTGCCGATGAAGCTGTAGCGGGCCAGGCGCTCGCCTCCCTCCACGCTCTCCAGCAGGAAGGAGTGGTCGCCCTGAGCCACCTTCAGGTAGGCCGACACCGGCGTCTCCAGATCGCCTGTCACCTCGCGATAGATGGGCGCGAGGTTTGCCTGGCCAGCCAGCTTCTTGACCTCAGCTAGGCTTGGGTAATACATAGCCTCATAGAGAACCAGTAAACCAGCGAACCAACAAACCTGTCACAAGTTGTAGCTAGTGCTCTGGTTTGCTGGTTTCTTTGGTTTTGCTGGTTTGCCCTCCCCCTACACCTTGGGCACGTGGGTCATGGCCTCGCGCACTTTCTCGGCTGGGTAGGCGTAGTCCTCCAGTTTGCCCGCCAGGAAAGCCTCGTAGGCCGCCAGGTCGAGCAGGCCGTGGCCGCTGTGGTTGAACAGGATCACCCGCTTCTCGTCGGCCTCGCGGGCGGCCAGGGCCTCGTCGATGGCACAGCGGATGGCGTGAGAGGTCTCCGGCGCCGAAACGATGCCTTCGGTCCGGGCGAACTGGATGGCGGCAGCGAAAGCCTTGGTCTGATGATAGGCCTTGGCCTCCATCACACCCTCGTGGCAGAGCTGGCTGATGATCGGCGCCATGCCGTGATAGCGCAGGCCGCCGGCGTGGATCCCAGGCGGGATGAAGGTGTGGCCCAGGGTGTGCATCTTCAGCAGAGGCGTATGCTCGGCGATGTCGCCGAAGTCGTAGGCGTACTCGCCGCGGGTGATGCTCGGACACGACTCGGGCTCCACAGCGATGAAGCGGGTCTTGCTGCGGCCGGCCAGCTTGTCCTTCATGAAAGGCAAGGCCAGGCCGGCGTAGTTGGAGCCGCCGCCGACGCAGCCGATGATCACGTCGGGGTACTCGCCCGCCATCTCCATCTGCTTCATCGCTTCCTGTCCCACCACCGTCTGATGGAGGAGGACGTGGTTGAGAACGCTGCCCAGCGAGTACTTGGTGTCATCGCGGCCGACAGCATCCTCCACCGCCTCGCTGATGGCCACGCCCAGGGCCCCCGGCGAATCCGGGTCCTGCGCCAGCACGTTCCGGCCGGCCTGCGTGTCGCGGCTAGGGCTGGGCACCACCTTGGCGCCCCAGGTCTCAATGAGAATGCGGCGGTAGGGCTTCTGCTGGTAGCTCACCTTCACCATGTACACCTTCAGCTCCAGGCCAAAGAAGGCACAGCCCATAGCCAGGGCGCTACCCCACTGGCCGGCCCCCGTCTCGGTGGTGAGGCAGCGCACGCCCTCCTGCTTGTTGTAGTAGGCCTGGGCCACCGCCGTGTTGGGCTTGTGGGAGCCAGCAGGGCTCACACCCTCCCACTTGTAGTAGATGTGAGCGGGGGTATCGAGGGCCCGCTCCAGTCGATGGGCTCGCTGCAGGGGACTGGGCCGCCACAGCCGGTAGATGTCCAGCACCTCCTCCGGGATGTCGATGTAGCGCTCTGTGCTCACCTCCTGCTGGATGAGGGCCATGGGGAAGATGGGCGCCAGCGCCTCCGGCCCGACGGGCTCGTGAGTAACCGGGTGTATGGGCGGCGGCGGCGGCCAGGGTAGGTCGGGCAGGATGTTGTACCACTGCCGGGGCATATCGCTCTCGGTCAGGAGAAACTTGGTCTGCATGGAATACCTCCTTTGCCATAGGTTCTGGCGAACGACAAAGGCCCCTCGCCCTAAGGGGCGAGGGGCCTTCCTCTCGCGGTGCCACCCTTCTTTCTCCGACCAGTCGGGGAATCTCAGTTCAGGTACGGCCCGCCACCTACATCGACGGACGATACCCTGGGCTCTGATAACGCTGCCCCTGCGGCCAAGCCTACTGACCCCCACCAGTCGGAGCGTTCGGTTGACGGCTCCCAGGCCCATTCACCTCCGACGAATCGGAGTCCGCCATTGCGGACCGCCGCGCTGACGCCAGGCTCCCACCTTGCCCCGGCTCTCTCAGCCCCGCTTTGCGGCCTACTAGCCCTGTTCGCAGCCACTGCGATATGAAGTTTGGCAGAACAATAGCACTTTGCCTGGGTTCTGTCAAGCGCTTTTCGCGCCCGCTGATCGTGGCGAAGGAGATAGGAAAGGGCGACGGCTACCCACGCGTTGCCACGAAACGCCTGGGTATTCGCCGTGGGCTTCAGCGGTCTCAGTATCCGCAGGAGGTGTGGCTGAAGTTGCCGGTCTCAGCGAGAACGCGTACGCTCCAGAACACGGACGTGAACTCTTGAATCTGCCAGCGACCGTCTTCCCAGCGACTTTGACCGCGTTCCACGGGAACTGGTGGGATCATCCAGCCAACGGACACGGCGGCGTAGACCGCCAGCCCCAGAGCTATCGAAAGCCAACGTGCGTCGAGACGGCGCATTCCCTTCAGCAGTAGCCAGGGATAGACCAGTTCCGAGAGGGACCATATGAAGCCGATCAAGAAAAGCGTGGGAAAGATCAAAAACCGCAGGAGGTCGTCGGTGCCGTCCGACTGATACCCGGGGATGAGGCACCCGCCGTGATACCGATTGCGCAACTCTACGAATGAGACGACCGTGAGCGCGATGGCCATGCATGCTCGCAACGCTCAAATAAGCCCAGGGGCCATGCTGAGCGAGGCTAGCCCTTTCATAGGAGCATACCCTCCCACACGTGCAGAGTAGCGCTATCATGCTCAAGCGGTGGTCTGTCCGTCAAGACCGTGTACCCGTCCAATGCTTTGCGGCCGCCCGCGTGCAAGCGCCCTGACCTATCAGGGTATGTGTACGAGCCCCCGCTCGGGTCGTTCCCTCTCGGCGGCGATGATGCGCTCCACCTGGGCCACCGTCGCCTCCAGCTTGCCCTCGACATTCACCACCACGTGGTCGAAGTGGCAAGCGGCGTCCATCTCTCGGCGGGCCGTGGCCAGGCGCAAGCGGAGCTGCTCCTCCGAGTCGGCCCCCCGCAGCCGCAGCCGCTCCTCCAGCTCAGCGAAGGAGGCAGGCGCCAGGAAGACAGTGACCGCCTGAGGCACAGCCCCCTTGATGGTGGCTACCCCCTGGATGTCCGTGCGCATGACGACGTCCTGGCCGCGGGCTAGGGCCTCCCGTACCTCCGCCTTGGGCACGCCGTAGCGCTCATCGTAGACGACGGCATTCTCCATCAGCCCGCCCGCCGCCGCCATCTCCTCGAATCGCTGGCGCGTCAGGAAGTGGTAGTGGCGGCCGTCCGCCTCGCCGGGCCGCGGGGAGCGAGTAGTGGCAGTGACCGCGAAGTGATAGCCGCCTCCCCTGGCCTTCAGACGAGCCAGGACGGAATCCTTCCCCACCCCAGAGGGGCCGGAGATCACCACCAGCAGGGGATGGCGCGAAGGTGCGTCGGCGGCAGCCCTGCCCCCTGGCAGGCGCGGCCCCCTAGCCTTCCTCTTCCCGGCCGGCCCTGGCATGAACACCCTCCTGACCGACGGCCGCCACCCGCCCGCTGATGGTCTCGGGGGTGATGGCGGCCAAAATGATCCGGCCATTGTCCATGAAGATGGCCGCTTTAGTGCGGCGCCCACTGGTTATGTCGATGACTGTCCCCTTTTTCTTACCCTCGCGAACCAGGCGCTGGATAGGTGCCGACCCCGCGGACACAATAGCGATCACCCGATTGAGAGCTATGAAGTTCCTGAAGCCAACAGCCAATAGCTCTATCGTCATGGCTTGCTCCCTTCCCTCTCCCCAATCCCTGGCATTGCTCTCCATCTAGCGATGTGAGGAAAGCTGCTCCAAATGCTGCCAGAAATCGGGATAGGAGACAGATGACGCCTCAGCACCCCGCACCACCGTCTCTCCCTGGGCCAGGAGACCGGCCACGGCCATAGTCATGGCCAGGCGATGGTCGCCGTGGCTAGCGCACACCCCGCCCTTCAGGCGGCCCACGCCCTGGATAACCATGCCATCCGACAGCTCTTCGATACTCGCCCCCAGCCGCCGCAGCTCCAGGACGGTGGTACGAATGCGGTCCGATTCCTTCACCCGCAGCTCGCGCGCCTGGCGAATGACCGTTTCCCCCTGAGCCAGGGAGGCGGCCACCGCCAGCACCGGGATCTCATCGATCAGGCGGGGGATGAGCGGCCCCTCGATGACCGTTCCCCGCAACGACGAGGAGCGAACCACGATGTCGGCCACCGGCTCACAGCCCCACATGCGCTCCTCTTCCAGAGTGATGCTGGCCCCCATGCTGGCCAGGGCATCAAGGATGCCGCTGCGAGTGGGGTTCACGCCCACGCCGGTGAGCCTGATCTCGGCATCAGGGTGGGCCGCAGCGGCCACCATCCAGAGGGCGGCAGCGCTGATGTCGCCCGGCACCCGCAGGCTGAGAGGCGTCAGCTCCCGCTGCGGGGGCGGTATCCGCAGGACACCACCCTCTCCGCCCAGGACTTCGACCCCCATGGCCCGCAGCATCCGCTCGGTGTGGTCGCGCGAAGGCGCCGGCTCAGTCAGAACCGTCTCGCCCTCCCCGTAGAGGGCGGCCAGGCTGAGGGCCGACTTCACCTGAGCGCTGGCCACCGGCAAGCGATAGCGGATGCCCCTGAGAGGGCCACCCTCGATGACCAGGGGAGGGTGAGTGCCTCCCGCTCGCCCGCGGATATGTGTCCCCATGGCCCGTAGGGGCTCCACCACGCGCTCCATCGGGCGCGAGCGCAGGGAGGCATCGCCGGTCAGCACCGAGAAGAACGGTTGGCCAGCCAGAAGGCCGGCCAGCAGACGCATGGTGGTGGCCGAGTTGCCGGCGTTGAGCACATCGCCGCTCTCCCTCAGACCGAACCGGCCGCCGCCGTAAATACGCATTGCCCCTTGGCCATCCCAGTCGATCTTCACGCCCAGGGCCCTCAGGCAGCGCAGGGTGGCCAGGCAGTCGGCGCCGCCCTGGAAGTTCTCCACCGCTGCCTCGCCGCGAGCGATGGCATTGAGGATGAGCGCCCGGTGCGAGACGGACTTGTCGCCTGGCGGCTCGATGCTTCCCCGAAGCCTCCTCAGTGAGCGAATCGTCTTCCTCATGGCTAGTCACCGCCCTCCACGCCCTGGCGGTGCCCGCGTTCTTGCTTCTCCTCCAGCAGCTTGCCAAGGTCCTTCACCCGCCGCATCAAGCGTTGGCCCATCAGAAGCGCGGCTAGCTGCTCGCCACTGGTGAGCAGCTCCTCCGCCGCTACCGGCTCGCGGACGGGCGGCCCAGCGGCGACGTACGTATCGCGATCTAGCTGGGCCCTGGCGAGGGTCTTGAACAGCTCCTCCTCCTGCCCCTGCTCGAGCAGCTCTCGGTAGCGTCCCAGCTCCTCCACCACGCGGTCCAGCCAGTGAAGGACGCTCTCCCTGTTGGTCAGGCAGATGTCGTGGCTGAGCTCGGCATCGGTGGAGGCCAGGCGGGTAGCATCGCGAAAGCCGCTGCTGGCCAGACCCGCCAGCTCCGGCCAGGCGGGACTGCTGCGCACCAGGGTGAACAGAGCGCTGGACAGGACGAGAGGGAGATGGCTCACCGCCGCTACATAGCGGTCATGCTCCTCGGCGCCGATGAACAAGGGGCGAGCGTCGATGAGTTGAACGATGCCGGTGACCACCCGTACCGCCCCCTCGCTGGCATCGGGGGCAGGGATGATGCAGTAGGGCTTGCCAGCGAACAGCTTGGCCTCGGCATTCTGGACACCGGCTGTCTCCTTGCCAGCCATGGGGTGGCCTCCCACAAAGCTGACCGTGGCGGGCAGAAGCTCGCTGGCCCACTCCATGACGATGGCTTTGGTGCTGGCGGTGTCGGTGACGACGCAGTTCTCCTGCAGCTCACCCGCTATCTCCTCCATCACACCACGGACGGCCATAATGGGCGTGGCAATGATCACCAGCCTGGCATCGCGCATCGCCCTTTGCAGGCTGGGCTCCGACTTGTCGACGACCCGCAGCCGTCGGGCCTCGCCAGCAGTCGGCGTGTCCTTGTCATAGCCCACGATCTCGATGCCCGTGAGCTTGGCCGCCTTCAGCGCCAGACCCAGGGAACCACCGATGAGGCCCAAGCCGATGATCGTTATACGTTCCACAGAGCTCTCCCCTAAGGCTGGCTAGCAGGAATCGTCGACCGCCCTCAGGAGGGCCAGGCGGCCGTCGCTGGCGTCGGTCCTCTGGTGATGGCGGATAAGCTCCACTACCGTCGCTGGCGTACCGGCGGCCTCCGCCAGGGCAGCACCGCGGGCGGCATGGTTCTCCAAGGAGGCCATGGCCTGCCGCCAGCCCTGACCCTCGGGCCGGGCCAGGCGAGCCAGCAGGCGCGGCCATATCGCCCGCAGAAGGACGTAGGCCACCCGATGCCACAAGCGCACAGGCCCCTTGCCTACGTCGTGCAAAAGGGCAGCCAGCAGCACCTCCTCGTCCTGGCAGCCTGCCCTCGCCAGGGCATGGAAGACGTCCAGGCAGTGGCGCTGGTCTCGGGCCGTCATGGCGTAGAACAGGCGCTGCTGCTCCTGGCTGAGACGAGCAGCAACAATCTGCCGCTCTTGCCGGCTCAGGCCAGCCCCCAGAGAGGCGAATAACTGGCGTATGCGGTAGGCTGCCCTAGCCGAAGACATTGGGATCACCAACGCCCGTCAACAAGCTGGCCACCCCATTCACGGCCGGCCGCAGCAGGTCGAAGAAGGGATTCCAGCCTGTGAAGATGGGTATGCCAAAGAGGAACAGTAGAAGGAGCCCAGGTCCCCAGAGGCGCAGCCGCTCCAGCTCTCGCGACAGATCGCGGGGCAGGATGCCAACGGCCACAGAGAAGCCGTCCAGGGGCCAGAGAGGCGTGAGGTTGAATACGGCCAGGATAATGCCAAAGAGAACGATAGAGCTGAGGTAGAGGCCAAGATAGTCATCGGCGCTCCAGTAGGTGAGGTTGGGCACGTTGAAGGGCGATCGCCAGGGGACGATATCCAGTTTGATGGCCAGTCCGGCCAGCGCGGCCACCACCAGGTTCGAGAGGGGGCCAGCGGCTGCCGTCAGGGCCATGTTCGTCTTGGGGTCGCCACGCATCAGGCGCGGGTTAACCTCCACCGGCTTCCCCCAGCCGAATCCGGCTATGAACAGGAGCATGGTTCCCACGGGATCGAGGTGAGCCAGGGGGTTCAGAGACAGCCGGCCGCGATAGCGGGGCGTCGGGTCACCGAGGCGGGTGGCAGCAAGGGCGTGGCTGAACTCGTGGACGGTAATGCCTACCAGCAAGGCGGTGACTACCGCGCCAACGAGGACAAGAAAGGCCCGCGGATTAGTTTGCAGAAGGTCTTGATAGGCAAAAATCAACGCCTAGCTCCCCCCAGCACAGAATGATCATAGCATAGCGCTCATTGGCGAGGAAAGACGCCCCTGGGTGCCCCTCATCGCCCCCGGCTGGCGAACCCGATAGCGCTGTAAAGCCAAGTTCGCTATACTGGGCGTGTCGAGGGAGTGTACTCCCTCTGACAATGCTCACGTAGTCGGGAGCACTACCGTGGCGCTTCTGCTGGAGATACGAGAACTAGTCAAGAGCTTCGATGGGTTGAAAGCCCTCAATGGCTGCTCTCTCCAGGTATCGGAGGGCACAATCACTGGTCTTATCGGGCCCAACGGCGCCGGCAAGACCACCCTCTTCAACGTGGTCACCGGCTTCCTGAAGCCTACCGCCGGCAGAGTCTTCTTCAAGGGAGAGCGGATTGACGCCCTTCCCCCGCACAGGGTATTTAGGAAGGGAATCGTTCGCACATTTCAGGTGCCACGGGAACTCAAGTGGATGACCGTCCTGGAGAACCTGATGCTGGTGCCTGGGAATCAGTTGGGCGAGAACCTCTGGGGCCCTTGGTTCTTGCCCTTCCTGGTGCGGAAGCAGGAGCGCGCGATTCAGGAGAAGGCCCTGGCGGTGCTGGAGTTCGTCAATCTGTGGCACCTGCGCAACGAGTCCGCCGGAAACCTCTCCTCGGGGCAAAAGAAGCTCCTGGAGCTGGCGCGCACCCTCATGTGCGACCCGCAGCTCGTCCTCCTGGACGAGCCGGGGGCAGGAGTCAACCCCACTCTCATGAAACGCCTGGTGGCCTCCATCGAGGAGCTGTGCTACGAGAAGGGGATCACCTTCTTCATCATCGAGCACGACATGGACTTGGTGACCAGGCTGTGCAACCCGGTCATCGTCCTGAGCGAGGGCGAGAAGATCGCCGAAGGCCTGCCCGAGGAGATCAAGGCCGACGAACGCGTCCTGGAGGCGTATCTAGGAGGGCAATATCGGTGACCGTGCTGGAGGCCCGCGACGTGGTGTCAGGCTACGGGGAGGTGGAGATCCTGCATGGCGTCTCCATCAAGGTGGAGGAAGGAGAGATCGTCACCATCATCGGGCCCAATGGGGCAGGCAAGTCCACTCTTCTCAAGACCGTCTTCGGCCTGCTTCCCTGCAAGCGCGGCGCGGTCTTCTTCGACGGCGAGAATGTGACCGGCCACTCTCCCCAAGCCTTGGTGCGCAAAGGGATGTCCTACGTGCCTCAGTCCGACAACGTCTTCCCTTCGCTCACCGTCCAGGAGAACCTGGAGATGGGGGCCTTCATTCGCAGCGACAACTACCGCGCAAAGATCGAAGAAGTCTTGGCTCTCTTTCCCGACGTGGTGGAGCGGCGCCACACCCGGGCAGGGAAGCTATCGGGAGGGCAGCGGCAGATGCTGGCCCTTGGCCGCGCCCTAATGCTGGAGCCTCGCGTTCTCCTACTTGATGAGCCCTCGGCCAGCCTCGCTCCCAACATGGTGCAGTTGGTCTTCGCCAAGATCCAGGACATCAATCGCTCCGGAGTGTCGATCGTAATGGTGGAGCAAAACGCCAGAGAGTCGTTGAAGCTATCCCACCGGGGATACGTTCTGGCCATGGGGCAGAACCGTCTGGAGGGTAGCGGCCCAAGCCTGCTGGAGAGCGAGGAAGTGGGCAGGCTCTACCTGGGCGACTGAGGACCACGCATGGTTCGATCCCTGACGCGAGCAGCAGCACTTATCGGCTGGGCCCGCCGCGAGTACGGTGGGCTAGCCGATAAGGCAGGAACTGTTGGTCTCTGGCTGCTCATCGGACTCTTGCTGGTGGTGGGCGTCATCGACGCCCGCCAATACCTGGTGACCGGCATCATCGTCGGCAGCATCATCGCCTTGGGCGCCCTGGGCATCACCCTCATCTTCGGCATCCTCAAGTTTGCCCACTTCGCTCACGGCGACATGATGATGTTCGGAGCTTACATTGCCCTCGCCGCCCTGATGGGAGACGGCAGCATCGGGCCCCTATCCTTCGGCTGGGGGATGATCTTCGCCATCCTCCTGTCCATGGCCGTGCTGGCCGCCGGCTCCGTCGCCATCGACCGTGTGGTGTACCGGCCGCTGCGCCAGCGGGGTAGTGGCACCGTGGTCCTGGCGATCGCCTCGTTGGGGGTGGCCATCATGTTGCGGGCGATCATGCTGCTGTGGTGGGGCCCCGATCAGCAGCTATATGTGTCCGGCATCCATCCGGCCAGGGAGCTCCCCTTCGACATCATGCTCAAGCCGGACCAGATATTCATCGTCGCCACAGCCGTCCTGCTGATGGCCACGGTCTACCTGTTGCTCTTCCGTACCAAGATGGGGAAGGCCATGCGTGCTATGTCCGATAACGCTGAACTGGCCCGCGTGACCGGCATCGACACCGAGCAGGTGGTGATGTGGACGTGGATGATCGGCGGGGCGCTAGCAGCGGTGGCCGGCATCCTGCTGGGCATCCAATCCAATCTGAAGCCGGAGTTGGGCTTCACCCTCCTCCTGCCTCTATTCGCCGGCGCCATCCTCGGCGGGCTGGGCAGCCCTCAGGGCGCTCTGGTGGGAGCAATGATCGTGGGCATCTCGCAGGAGGTGTTCGTCGGCATCGACCTGCCCTTTCCGCCCTTCGGAGTGCCGGGATACAAGCCAGCGGTGGCCTTCGGCATCCTCATCCTCGTCCTGCTGGTGCGGCCGCGCGGCCTGTTTGGGAAGACCTGATGGACAGGGGAAGGCTCGTCGCGTTCCTGGCCGTCTTGGCCATCACAGCCGGCATCGTTGGCATCTCCGCCAACGACTCTGAGAGCCTGAATGGATTCATCTCGTTCCTCACGGTATTTCTCACCACCGTGGCTATCTTCGCCATCTTCGCCCTGGGACTGAACGTGCAGTGGGGCTACACCGGCATCTTCAACTTCGGCATCGTTGCCTTCTTCATGGTCGGCGCTTACACCAGCGCCCTTGTGACCAAGGAGCCCTCCAGCAGCGAGTTCGTGAAGTATGTGGGGGGGTTGAACCTGGCCGAGGGCCTGGGGCCACTGAACCTGCATGGGCTGACCGGTTTCGTTCTGGGGGCGCTGGCTGCGGCCGTGGTATCGGGGATCGTGGCCTTCCTGATCGCCATCCCCGCCTTGCGCCTGCGGGAGGACTACCTGGCCATCGCCACCATCGGCGTGGCAGAAGTCCTTCGGCGCATCGCCATCGAAGAAGAGGGGCTGGTGAACGGCACCCGCGGCCTGACGGGCATACCGCGGCCCCTGCACGACCTGGTATCGCCGCCGGACTACAAGTTCATCTATCTGGCCATCGCCGTCGTCGTCCTGGTCATCATCTTCATCGCCATCGAACGGGGGGCCCGCTCGCCGTGGGGCCGCGTGCTCAAGGCCATCCGCGAGGACGAACTAGCCACCGCCGCCAGCGGCAAGAACATCTTCGCTTTCCGGATGCAGGCCTTCGTGCTGGGGGCGATGATCATGGGCATCGGCGGTGCAGTCTACAGCGCCAACCAGGGGAGCATCGTGCCCGACACCTTCAGCCACTTCTTCGGCACGTTCATCATCTGGGCCATGCTCATGGTGGGAGGCAGCGGCAGCAACCGCGGCGCCATTCTGGGCGCCTACGTAGTGTGGGGCTTCTGGACCCTGACCGGCCTGGTTCAACCCCATCTCCCTGCGGCCCTGGAGGCGCGCACCTCCTACATCCGCGACCTGCTCATCGGCCTGTTGATCGTTGTCACACTCCTCCTGCGGCCCCATGGACTGATGGGGGAGGAGAAGAGAGTCTCGCTGTTCGCGGAACAGGAGAGCAAGCGGGAAGCGCCCCAAGTGGGCGCCCCCGCCGCCGGGCCAACGGAAGGTTGAGAGCCCGGCGGGCCTGGCCCGTCGGGCTCTCAACCTAGTTGCTGCCGACTAGCCGCCGGCTTGGGTAGTCAAGTCCACCGGAACGACCTTAATGTTCTCGAACTTGCCGCCGGTGATCTTGAAGATCTCGATGGCGCCGGTGAGGACGTCGCCGTTCTTGTCGAAGTTGTCGGAGTTGGCCGCGCCTTCGAAGTCGATGTCGGTGCCGGCCTGCACAGCCTTGAGGGCCTGCGCCACACCAGCGGCGCCTGCCCCGATCTTCTCGCCCGGAGGGCCGGCCACCTCGCGGAGCTGGTCGCGGATCTTGCTCGGGTCGGTGGACTTGGCTGCCTCCGCCGCTAGGGCGATAGCGATGACGGCGTCGTAGGACTCACGGATATAGGGCAGGGGCGGCACATCCTTGCCGTACTCCGCCTTGTAGTCGGCGTCGAAGCTGGTGGTCAGCGCGGCTTTCTCCACCGCGCTGGGGGAGGTGCCGGTGGTCCCCTCCAGAGCCGCGGCGCCGATGGTGTCGATGATGTCCTGGGACTTGGTGCCGTCGACGAAGAGGAACGTCTTGATCAGGTTGTTCTCGATGGCCTCCTTCAGGTATATCTGGCCCTCGGCCGGGTAGCTGATGGCCACGAGAACCTCGGGCTGCCCCTCGACCGCCTTCTGGAGCTCCGACAGGTAGGTGGTCTGCTGCTGCTCGTGGGAGACGGCGGCCGTGACCGTACCGCCCGCAGCCTCGAAGGACTCCACGAACTGGTCGGAAAGCCCCTTGCCGTAGGCGTTGTTGGTGTAGAAGGTTGCCGCCTTCTTGTAGCCCTGCTCCCAGGCCCAGTCAGCCAGGACGACGCCCTGAGCGGCGTCAGAGAGGACGGTCCGGAACAAGAAGTCGTTGTCCTTGACCGCGGTTAGGCCAGGAGATGTGGAGGCCGGCGAGATCATGACGATCTTGTTGGGCACCGCCACTCCCTCGGCCACCGCTATGGTCACGCCGCTGGACAGGCAGCCGATGATGGCCTGCACCCCGTCGACGTTCACCAGGCGGGTGGCCGCCTCCGTCGCCACCTGGGGGTTCGTTGCCGCGTCGGCCTTAATGAGCTGGACGGGCTTGCCCAGGACGCCGCCGGCGGCGTTGATCTCCTTGACCGCCAACTGAGCGCCTGTCTCCATGTTCGGCCCGAACTCTCCCAGCGACCCGGTGTAGTCGAAGAGCATGCCGATCTTCAGCGGGCCTCCTGCCGTGGGCGAAGCGGCCGGGCTGGCCGCCCCAGTTGGCTTCGCGGTCGGACTCCCTTCCTTCTCCTCATCCCCCCCGCAGGCGGGAAGAAGAGCCAGGGACGCAGCCGCGAGAAGTATCACTAACCCGAGCAGCCAGTATCGCGCTACTCGAACCATCTGCAACTCCTTTCGTCGCGGGCTCCGCTGGCCCGCCATAATACCGCACTAGCCCATACACTATGGGCACGGGCAAGATGGTAACCTATCGCGCGGATTCTACATCCTAATATGCTGACCGTCAAGCGTCTTTGCCTCGCGTTGACGAACCTTTGAGGACAATGCAACACTAAACAAGGATGCCCGCAGCAGCCCTAGCAGCCATTTTCGTCACCTCCTTCGGCGTGGGTTTCACCGGCGCTCTTATGCCCGGACCCCTCACCACCGTAGCCGTCCGGGAGAGCATGCAGCGCGGCTTCTGGGCCGGACCGCTGCTGGCCGCCGGCCACAGCCTGATCGAGTTGGCCCTGGTGGTCGGTCTGGCCCTGGGCCTCAGCCGCTTCCTGACCGAAGAGCCGGTGAAGGCCGGCGTGGGCATTGCGGGAGGGCTGTTCCTCCTGTGGATGGGCGTCCACATCGCCACCGGCCGGGCCGAACCGCCACTGGTCGTCGAACGCCCACCCCCATCAGACGGGCCGGGAGTCGCCTACGATGGCTCCTGGCGACGGCGCTGGCTGCGCCCCCTGGCTGACGGAGAGTCAGCCAGCAAATCTTTACCGAGAACGGCAGCGGTGGTGATGTCTGCCGCAATCCTGGTGAGCGTGTTCAACCCGGCCTGGATAGCCTGGTGGGCTAGTGTGGGCTCTGCTTTCATCAGCCAATCCCTAGATCAAGGCGCCGCCGGCGTGGCCTCCTTCTACGTCGGGCACATCCTGTCGGACATACTCTGGCTCAGCCTGCTGGCCTTCGTCCTGGCCAGCGGCAGGCGGATGATAAGCGGCAGCGTCTATCGGGGCGTTCTCGTCGTCTGTGGCCTCTTCCTCTTGGGGCTGGGCACCTACTTTCTGGCCTCAGGCCTGGTGCTGATCTCTTGATGACGGCCGGAGCGAGATATGGTCTAGCAGTTACCAAACTGCTAAAGTAAGCTGTTGCTATGCTCAGCCTTGGCCTTGACGTCTACGTTCTTGTCTTTGTGCTAGCTGCGGCAGGGGCCTGGGGCCTGACAGCCCTCCTCCCCCTCCACCGCCTGGCGCGGCCGGCCGAGGCCCGCCTGGGCAGGCGGCGGGTGGGAGGCCTGGCTATCTTCGTTGCCTTTCTCCTCGTGCCCCTCCTGGTCTGCCTGGTCTCAAGCGACCTCACCGACCTGCTGGCCTCCCAGAAAAGGGAGACGGCCGGCCTGTTGGGTGCCGCCCTGATGATCCTCCTCCTGGGCCTCCTGGACGATTTGCGGGAGGTGGATTTCAAGATCAAGTTCCTGGTGCAGACGGCAGCGGCGGCGCTGGTGTTCGTTATCGGCTACCGCATAGAGGACGTGGCCCTGCCCTGGGGCGCCACCTTCTCCCTGGGATGGGCCGCCCCCGTGCTGACCATCCTCTGGCTGGTGTTCCTGACCAACGCCATGAACCTGATCGATGGCAAAGACGGGATAGCGGCGGGGGTAGCGATCATCGTGGCCGTTCCCCTGGCCTTCATCGCCGCCGACGTGGACAACCCCCTGGTGGCCGCTCAGTTGGTGGCGATCGCGGGAGCCTGTGCTGGCTTCCTCCCCTTCAACCTGCCGGTGGCCTCGCGCCTGCTGGGCGATTCAGGAGCGTTGTTGCTGGGCTTCCTGCTGGCAGCACTGGCCATCGAGGGCTCCATCGGTGTCAGCGGCAGCATGTTCATCAGCGTGCCCGTTGTCGCCCTGGGCTTCCCTATCCTGGACACGCTCCTCGCTTTTGTGCGGCGGCTGGCGGATTTCAGACACCCCTTCGTTCCCGACCTCGACCACATCCAGCATCGGCTGGAGCAAAGGGGATTGAGCGATAGGGCTGTCGTGGTCTCCCTCTATGGCCTCTGCATCCTCTTCTCGGGGGCAGCGCTCACCATCCACTATGTCGAGGCAACCGGAGCCGAGTTCCTGGCCTTCTTTGCCTTCGGCGCTGCTATCACTGCTGTCCTCCTCCGATTGGGCTACGCCCGCTCCCTGTGGAACAGCGTCTCGCTGGTGTCCCTAAGGGGTGCCATCGCCTCCGCCGTCGGTCTCCAGCGCCAGCCTCCACCGCCCGGGTCGGACGAGGGGGACACCGCCTACGAGGATCGCCGCCTCCCCGCCAGCAAGCGTCGCCCGTTCTGAAGCACCAGTTGATAGCCACAGCGGGCGCCGATGCCCGCCAAGGTCAGCCCGCCCACCAGAGGATTGCTGCGCATGTGCTTGCGGTAGTAGCGCCACATGCTGCGGTGCCACTGGAGGATGCTCCTGTTGGGGAGGGTGTCGCTGCTCCTGCCAATGTGGTGGGTTACCACTGCCTGGGGGAAGTAGACCACTCGATAGCCGCCCTGATGCGCTCGATAGCAGATGTCCACGTCCTCGATGTACATGAAGAAGCCCTCGTCCAGAGGGCCGATGTCGTCCAGCATCTGGCGGCGGAGGAGCATGCAGGCCCCCGACAGCCAGTCCACATCGGTGATGCTGCTGTGGTTCCAGTCGGACATCAGGTAGCGGCTGGAGAAGCGATTGCGGGGGAGGAGGCGGGTGAGGATGGACTGGCGATTGAACAGGCCGGTCAGATGGCTGGGGAAGCGGCGGCAGGAGAGCTGCAAGGAGCCGTCGCTGTTAAGCAGCTTGGGGCCGAGGATGCCCACCTGCGGCTCCTGGCGGCAGTAGGCAACCATGGAGGCGAAGGCGTTGCTGGCGATCTCCGTGTCGGGGTTCAGCAGGAGGATGAACTCGCCCTTGGCCTGGGCGATGCCCCGATTGCAGGCAGCGGCGAAGCCCAGGTTGGCGGGGCAGCGGATGAGGCTGGCCTGGGGGAACTCGCTCCCCACCATCTGGGCGCTGCCGTCCCAGGAGGCATTGTCCACCACGATCGCCTCATAGGCAATGCCCTGCGTGTGTTCGAATAGCGAGCCCAGGCAGCGCCGCAGGTAGTCCCTGGCGTTGAAGCTGACGATGACGACGGATAGGTCCACCGGCTAGCCCTTCGCTGCGCTCAGGGCCGCCTCATAGGCGGCCACCGTCCCGCGCGCCGTCCGCTGCCAGGAGAACTGGCTGGCCCGCTCCAGGCCCTGCCGGCGCAGGCGGGAGCGCAGGCGCTTGTCAGCCAATGCCCTGGCCGAGGCCTCGGCCAGGGCATCCACGTCCGAAGGGTTCACCAGAAGGGCAGCCCCGTTCAAGACCTCGGCCAGGGCCGGCGCGCTGGAGGCCACCACCGGCAGGCCGCAGGCCATCGCCTCCAGGGGCGGCAGACCAAAGCCTTCGTACAGCGATGGGAAGACGAACAGGTCGGCCATATTGTAGACCACCGCGAGATCGTCCTCGGGCACGTAGCCGACGAAACGCACGTCCTCCCTCAAGCCCAGGCTGTCCACCAGCCGAAACAGCTTCTCGTACATCCAGCCCTTCTGCCCCGCGATGACCAGCCCCTGCTCCAGGTCCTGACCCTTGAGCCTGTGGAAGGCGCGCACCAGCGTCGCCTGATTCTTGCCCGGCTCCAGCGTGCCTACGTTGAGGATGAACCTGGGCGGCAGCCTGTACCTGTCGCGAACCGCTTCCATCCTAGCCGAATCCTCCAGCGGGCGAAAGACAGGCCCCGGCGCCAGCGGCACCACCCGTACTTTTTCCGCTGCCAGGCCCAAATGGCGCACGACATCGCCCTTCACCGTCTCGGAGACAGCGATGGTCAGATCGGCCAGGCGGGCGCCAGCGTGGCTCGCCCCCTGAAAGTAAAGCCGACGCAGGATGGGATAGCGCTGGGGCAGGAGAAAGAACGTCACGTCGTGGAAGGTGATCACCCGCCGCCAGCGGCCAGGCGCCAGCGGCGTCGTGTAGTGAGGCGAATGGAGCACGTCCACCCCCAGGCGGCGCAGATACGAGGGCAGCCTCGCCTGCTCCCAGAGCATTCTGGCCAGCCGCGAGTGAAGATGCACGGGCACCAGGTGGAAGCCGTCCCTTTCCAGGCTGCGCCGATCGAAGGTCTCGGGCTTGGCGAGGACAAAGTAGGTGTTATCCCTGTCCACCTGGGCCAGGGCCTGCACCAGGTTGCAGATGTAGGTGCCGGCACCCGCTCTCTGGCGGGGAACCGAGGTGGCGTCGATGGCGATACGCACGCTCCAGTGCCCCCTAACGAAAATGGGCCAGCTCGTGTGTGCGGCCCAGGCGGCCGCGGCAGAAATCGGCGATGCCCATCAGCATGGCCCTCAGTTGCCGCCGTCGGCCCCTGGCGAGATACAACACGAAGTAGCCAACACGAGTCGGCAAGAAGTGGGCCAGGAATAGCGCAAAGCGCAGGCGGGAGGAGTGCTTCTTCATGAGGTAGAGTCGATTGCGGCTGGCGTAGTAGACCTTGAACGGCGATTCCACGCCACCGCTGGACGCCGCCTTGCGGTGCTGGATGACTGCCGCCGGATTGAGGCGCAGGCGATAGCCTGCCGCTTTGGCCCTAGCCACGAAGTCGAAATCGTCGTAGTACATGAAGAAGCGCTCGTCCATCAGGCCGACGTCGCGGAAGACGGCGGTCGGCACCAGCAGGCAGCAGAGGCTGGCCATGCCCACCTCTCGCGGCCGCTCGAAGCCAGGCGGCTCCGGCTTGCCGTAGAGCCAACCGCGCCAGACGCCCCGCAGCCAGTCGAAGTCGCCCACCGTGTCGTCGAGCAGGCCCGGCCGGCCGTAGAGATACGTCTTGGGGGCGACCATCGTCCGCTCGTCGGCGCTCTCCACCAGGCGATCCAGGAAGTCCTGGCTCACCACCGTATCATTGTTCAGGAAGAGGATGTAGTCGAAGCCCTGCTCCAGGCAGTAGCGGATGCCCACGTTGTGGCCGCCGGTGATGCCCAGGTTTTCCCCGTTGCGGATCAGCATCGCCTGCGGGAAACGCCACGCTATCTCATCGGGCGAGCCGTCGTCAGAGCCGTTGTCCACCACCACCAGCCGATAGTTAGGATAGGCAACCGCCTGCAACGAGTCCAGGAAGCCCTCGATGTAGGGCCTGCTGTTGTAGTTGATGGTGAGGATGGCTACGGAGGGAATGCTCACGCCCTGGGTGGCCATGGACGACCCCCTAGCGACCGGCCCTGGCCGGGGTGGTGAGGAAATACTCCTGGAGCGCCTCCTGCCAGGGACGGAGAACGACGCCCAAGGCAGCCGCCGCCCGATTGGCCAGCTCCGAATAGGGCGGCTTGCGGTAGGGTGCGCCAAAATCGGCCTGGACGACCGGCCGCAGGGCCACATCGTCGCGGCCCGCCAGCTGCAGCACCCGTTGGGCCCACTGGTAACGGGAGCAGCAGTCGCTATTCGTCAGGTGATAGATGCCGTAGGCCGGCTGGCCGATGAGCCCGACGATGGCCTGAGCCAGGTCGCGCGCCCAGGTGGGAGAGGCGACCTCGTCGGTCACGAAGCGCAGCTCGCCTTCGCTGGCGACGGCCCTGAGGACCTTAGCTGGGAAATTGTTGCCCCCGGCGGCGTACAGCCAGGCGGTGCGCACGATGTAGAAGCCATCGAGGATCGATTGGACGTACCGCTCGCCCGCCAGCTTGGAGCGGCCGTAGGCGTTGATGGGCTTGGGCTCGTCCGATTCCAGGTAGGGCTCGTTCTTCTGGCCGTCGAAGACCTCGTTGGTGCTCACGTACAGCATGGCAGCATCGGCCTGGCGGCAGGCCAGGGCCACCTGGCGAGCGCCCTCGCCGTTCACCCTCGTGGCCAGCTCGGGGTTCGTCTCGCAGCCTGCGGTATCGGTGTAGGCGGCGGCGTGGACGACCACCTGCGGCCGAAACTGGCCGATGGCGCGATCGACCGCCGCCGTATTGGTGACGTCCAGCTCTGGCAGGTCCTGGGCCAGCACCGTCTGCGAGGCCAGCGCCTGCTGGAGCTCGCGGCCTAGCTGGCCACGGCCGCCCGTGATGAGGACGCGCACACCACCACCTCCTCAGCCCATCTTGATGTCCCAATCGTAGGGGATCTGGTCAGTATCCCAAGGAAGACGATATTCGTCCGGCTCCTGTGGATCGTAGGGCTCAGTGGGAAAGTTGACAAGAAGGGAGGGCTCGTTGCCCACCGTCTTGTAACCATGCATGACCCCGACGGGAATCTTCAGTAGGATACTGTGCTGCTCCCCCAGGAAGAATTCGTCCACCTGCCCCTGGGTGGGCGAACCCTCGCGGGCGTCGTAGAGGGCCACCTTCACCATGCCCTTCACCACCGCGAAGTGGTCGTCCTGCTTCTTGTGGTAGTGCCAGCCGCGCACCACGCCGGGATAGTTCAGGGACACATAAGCCTGACCGAACTTGCGGAAGATGGCATCGTCGCAGCGCAGAAGCTCCATCAGGTAGCCCCGCTCGTCCGCGTGCTTAGTGAGCTGCTTGATCTCCACGCCCTCGATCACCCTTCTCCCTCCTGGCGAGCGGCTGCCTCCAGCCGCCAGCCATACTGGCGCTGGTAGTAGTCCTGATAGGCACCCGAACGGGCCTTCTGCCACCACCATTCGTTGTCGCCATACCAGGCGACTGTCTTGGCCAGGGCCTCGTCGAAGCCCTGGCGTGGC
>Ga0315279_10003502_pt1 | contig 21799 bp, 13 predicted proteins | sample YL17G06_20_MG_FD_203694 | JGI IMG/M metagenome (GOLD analysis project Ga0315279, IMG submission 203694) | Sediment microbial communities from Yellowstone Lake, YNP, Wyoming, USA - YL17G06_20 | ecosystem: Environmental > Aquatic > Freshwater > Lake > Sediment | place: USA: Wyoming | collected... | reverse complement strand
AGAGGCACATCCATTCTTTTTAAGACTATCATCCCATCCTTTACTAAATTGGTGAGATACATCCCAAATCTCACCTCCTATGAGTGGGATGATAGTCATTCTAAAAATAAAGGATTTCTACAACCCCATTCAGAGGTAAAGAATAAATAAGACTTTGTGAAAAATTCCATGTGAAATGAAGACCAAATAACGGTCATAAAGAATTAGTTCTTATCTTAATTAACCCCAGAAGTATCCCCAAAAATACGAGATTCAGTAGGCTTACCATTGTAAAATGTGGAGTATTGTAATGGTTTAAAGCAAAAATAGAAGAAATGATCAATACGGCTGGAATCATACCACTGCCATTGATTAACTTCTGAAAAACGTAACCCCTGTATAATATTTCTTCGTATATCGCAGTTCCAAAAAATCCAATTAAAAAAAGAAAAAATAACCAGGTTACTTGGTCACCAGCCGAGGAGTATCCAACAACGCGGAAAAAACCCATTGCGTAACCAATAATAAACACCGATGATATCATGACAAAACCTGTGGCTAACCCAATGAACAATTTCTTTAAAACATAGATATTAAATGTTAAACCAATAAATTTTAGGGTATCTTTTTCTACTATTCTTACTACTAAGATTGATGTACAAATTAATGGTAATAGCAGATAGCTAAGCATTATTGGTGCATATTGATAACTAATTTTTCCATATACTGAAAAAGGATTAAGATCTCCAAGTATTATTGAGAGAGGTAAAAGGAAAAGAATTAGTAAAAGCTGATAAAGTATTAGAAATAAAGTAATATGTCATATGGTGTGCAATAATTGTTTTTTATGAAAAGTAAAAAGTTTATAGGATAAGTGCATGTTCATAAAAGATTTTTTGTGGGTATTTAAACAGTTCTATATTTTTTGAACACAATGACAGTACTACTTTTTCCTTTAGACTTAAACTTTTCTTACAAACGCTTTTAAATAACCTATGAAATTGTGATCATTGAGGAAGAATGAAAAAAAGTCTGTTAAATATGAGTTATAATGAGCTTGATATATTGCTAGATTCCTTATTAGATTCAGAAAATCTTCCTAAAACTATTAGTTACAAAGATGATACTATCAACTACTATAGATATAGCAGACCAAGACTTATTCTAAAAGCATTATTTAGAATCATTGAAATAGAATTTTTTTATCATTCAAACATTAAAAAAAGAGTCTCTCATTTTAAAAACATGGATCTATCAGATTCATTAAAGGAATTAATTTTTACATTGAAACTTATTTTACCTGATCTATTACGACGTGTTGGTGGAACATTCGATATAAAAATTTTTGCTAACTATATGATATCAGCAATATTGTACGATGCATCTTGTGATATTCCTAAATTTAGAAGATATTTAACAGATTTTGATGCGGCTATTATGTCTAATAAGCCTATCGAATCAAAGGATGAATATTTGGTTTTATTTAATGAATCTACTAATTACATTAAGAAAAATGTCGATAACGACATATTTGATACCTTTACGACCTATATGCAGATTGAGCATATAAGTCAAATTATGAGTATGTATCAACAGTCTGATAAACCAATGTCTAAGGAAAGTTTACTGAAAGTAACATTAGCAAAGGGTGGTATCGCTATTTTGGCCTGTTCATATATTATGTCTCCACGTATGAATCAAAAAGAAAAAAATGCTATGTATGAAATCGGAGGTATTCTACAAATATTTGAGGATCTCTATGATCTTGAAGAAGATTTGAAAATAGGAATTCAAACATTACCAAATCAAAAATTAATAGATTACAATGAATTGGAACAACTTTATAATGGTACCGTAAATAATCTTATAAATACTTTCAAAATTAATCCATATCATCCAAATCCTGCCCTGGACATATTGAGTCATTTGATACAAGCTCGTTTTACAGGAAATATTAGAAAAATATAAGTTAACTCTTTTCTTTTCCTAGTTTTAGTCATTATGAGCTCCTCATATGAAAAAAAGAAAACATATTTATCAACTATTAAAACAAAAATATTTGAATATGTTAAAACATCCCGTTTGTCTTCTTGGATGGTAGCAGGGGTCTTTCTTTTATTGGGTGTATGGTATTCTTCGAAAACTATCTCATTTTTCCCTTCATTAACTGCTCTGCTTTCACTTGGCGCTATGCTATCATCTGCTTCCTGGATAAATTTCGTCTTTGATAAAGAATTGGATGAACATGCAGGAGACGATATTAGTTTTTTTAATCACATCCCGCCAAGGGAGATGTTAGTTGTTTCTGCAATTTTTTCAATTGGCGGTCTTATTATTTTATTTTTAATAAATTACTTTGCAGCCTTTGTTGGACTCCTGATCGTTTTAATTAGCATTTTTTATTCCTGTCCGCCTGTTAGACTGAAAATCCACCCACCTTTTGATAGTTTTACAAACGCCCTTTTATTTGGCGTTCTTCCGATTTTACTAGGTTTTACTTCGAGTGGAAATTATTTTTTAACACAAGAAAATTTGGTATTGTTACTACTCAGCGGTTTGATTGTAGGCTGCTACTATATTTTGATAGATATTTTTGATATTGAATCAGATAGAGAATATGGGATTAAAACATCTTGCACGATATTAGGTCTACATCGAGCCATTAATATAGCTTTGATATTGTTTATTCTATCTCTTATCATATCGTTTTTTTACTTTGGATTTTTTTCTCCAATTTTTATCTCTCTGTTCATATCTCTGCCTTTTTTTATTCTTATTAAAATAAAAAATGATATTAAGACTATTGCAAAAATACTGAGCTGCATAAGTTTTCTCTGGACAGAACTTGTGCTAGGATATCTTTTTATCTTATCGAATTCCATTATGCCTCTTATTATATTTGTTCTAGTAGTCAGCTCTGCAGGGTATTTTTTATATGTATATGTATTTATAATAAAAAAATCAAAAATGGATAAACTACATTGAGGGTTATGCGCATCTTTAATTATAAATATATCTCACAGCAAATATGCCGTGAGATATACTTTTTTAATGTATCTATTTCTTTTTCTTTGGATCTACGGCAAGTAGTCCAAATGCGTAAGGGCTTATACTTTTCATCGCCATATTTTTTATCACCTTATTATAAGATGGTTATATTAATATTTAAATGTTTCTATAAAATTAGGTCTCAGAATCCAAAAATTTAAATTCTAAGAAAGAGTAAAAGATCTAATTTTTGAGGTAGGTACTACGAAGTTATTTATTGGCGCCTACTAAATTTTTGTCATATCGGTCGTTTTTATGTTTGAGGATGGATGGACTTTCCTTCAACAAATAACTCTCAGGTATCTTGAAATTACACTACTTTTTTTTCTTTGGATCTACTGCAAGTAGACCAAATGCGTATGGAGAAATACTTTTCATTGCCATAATTTTTTATCACCTATTTAAGTAGTATTTTTAGTACTATATTAATCTTTTGTTATTATAATATTTTAGGATTTTTTCGTTAATAAATTAACATAATTATCAAAAAAGATAAACACAAAAGATAAACACAAATTTTTTGTTATGATAATGGTGGCCTTAATTTTCTACATTTTTATTAATCAATATACTTTAAATATGATTTATTTGATAAGCAAACCGCAGAAATTATGAAATTGAGATCTTCGGCTAAAATTTTCGATAATTATAAATGTGATTACCCAGAAAATACAGTAGAAAAAGTTAAAAATGGCTTAAAGAAAATTGGGTTAAATCCTAAATACCGTCATGAAGAAATTGTATCTACAGATTTTTCCAGTTATTATAGCGAACTACTAATAGAAGAGCTAGGTTTTTTAACTTGTGGTAAAGGTACTTCTGCTATCCTAGCAAAGGCAAGTGCTTATGCAGAGATGGCAGAAAGAATTTCAAGTGCATTTTTTGTTTTTCATACTATAACCAATAAAATTGAAGAACGAACGAAACTTTTAGAAAATATTGTCGAGAGAAAATTTTTAAAAGGTTTTATACATGATAAAAAAAACAACTTAGCTAATTTGAACACCATCAATAGATTTGTTGAAGATAAGATTTCTAATGAAGAGTTTAATATATTAAAAAATCAAGGATTATTTGATGTTTTCGTGGATGGGTACTCTTTTACCTATAAAGATTATGAAAAGGTACCTATAGGATTTGTTGAAGTGATAAGCGGATCTACAGGTTTAGCGGCTGGTAATACAATTGAAGAAGCACTTGTTCAAGGTACATGTGAAATCTTCGAAAGATATGCGGCACATAAAATATTGTCAGAAAAGATCAAATGCCCAACTATTACCATTGATTCTATAAAAGATAAAAAAGTTCATAGTTATATAAAACTGTTTAAATCAATGAATATCGAAATAACAATCAAAGATTTCAGTTTAAATAAAGATTTACCTGTTATAGGCGTAGTTTTTACTAATAATAACATAGAAAGTGATGAAAACGAGTTTAAAAAAGATTTATACTATAAAATGATAGATGTTGGGTCTCATCCTGATATCAACCAGGCGATTCTCAGATGTTTTATAGAAAGACTGCAAGGTGTTACCAAAGAAGAATTCATGTATCGAAAAAAATCTGACATACTGTATCATTTTTGGACAAACAATCTAGGTAAAAGATATATAAAAACTAAGGAAATTTCCAAAGACTTCTTCATAGACTATGAAGCCGGTGGTGATCTTTCATTTTTAGACAACGGAAACGAAATCTCATTCAATGAATTGAAAAATGTTAAAAATAGGGATTGTCTAGATGATTGCAAGTTTCTCATAGAGACTTGCATCAAAAATAATTTTGATCTTCAGGCTATTGACTACACACATAAAACTCTTAAATTCCCTGCGTTAAGAGTTATCATACTACCACTTTCTACTTCTCATGACCCATATATTTTGAAAGCGTTAGAAATAGAAAATTTGGAGGAACGAATCAATTCTTTATACGAAATTAACAATTTATATAAGTATTTAACAGATGACAGCTGGCTAAACGAAAGACAATCCTTACAAGAATTAGTAATTAATCTCGAAGAATTCCTATCAAAAAACCTAATCTCATATAGATTTTTAATAAGACAGGGGCATTTCCTTTACCCAGTGAATTTGTTTCGTATTTTGGCATTTTCCAATTTCGCTCTTGGAAACTATGATGAAGCCTTAAAATATCTTAATGTTTTGCTTAAATTAAACGATAAACCACCTTTTTATTCAACCTATTTCAATATTTTACTTAATCCTGGCTATGATCCTGTTTTATTCTCGACATATAAAAAACTTATAACTCAAGGATTAAAAAATCATAATCCCCATATCTTCAGTTTCTCGTCAAATCCATTTAAACCAAAAGGTGTTTTAAGCGATTCAGATGCATTTTTTGATATGTTGCTAAACAACTTACGTAGAAGTTTTTTTGCTTAATTTTTTAAGTTATTATTCTTGAAATTTTGATAATTTCTGATAGAAACTCTGCATTGTTGTCTCTATAAAAGATCTTCTGCCAAATCTTAAACTTTTTATCATTCTTTTTGTACTAGTTGGCCATCTATACCATTTCTTATAAAGTGTTCCGCTGTTTTCTAATAACTCTTGGCGAGTCATGTATTTTGGTTCAAAAACAACATGTTCATGATTATATTTGTTCCAATCTTTTGTCACAATTCTTTCTTCTTTTTCTAGTCTATCGAATAATGGTGTTCCAGGAAACGGCGTTAAAATCATTACATCTGGAACATCGACTTCGCTTTTCCTCACAAAATCATCTGTTTTATCAAATACATCGAGTTTATCACCATCGAAACCAAATACAAAGGAACCCAATATTATCATTCCATAATCATGAATTTTTTTCACAGATGATAAATATGTTTGGACAATATTTGTTTTTTTACCTATCATATTAATAGATTCTTGAGACATCGATTCAAAACCAATCAGCCAACCTACGCAGCCTGCCTCACTGGCGAGTCTCAATAACTCTTCATCTTTTCCAAGAATGTCTATATTTCCAAATCCATAAAATTTTTTATTAAATCCGATCATCTCTCTAAAAAGTTCTTTTGTATAATCTGGATTGATAGTTAGGGAATTATCATGAAAATTAAAAACTTTATCGGGTAGTTCTTGGATTTCGTCAATTACGTCTTCTATTTTTCTCATCCGAAATATATTTCCGAATTTCATGTTTGTAATTGCACAAAATTCGCATCCATAGGGGCACCCTCGGGTAGCTTGAACCCCAAGAAGTGGTCCTTGGGAGTAAATGTTTAATGGATGAGGTATGAGTTCTGGTTCTACGGCTCTTTCTGGATAATAAAAAGATTTCATTTTTTTATTCTCAAAATCTTTTAGCAATTGTGGCCATGTTTCTTCTGCTTCTGCTATTATTACACTATCGGCATGTTGTATTGCTTCTTGAGGTAAAGCGGAGGCGTGCCAACCGCCCAAAACAACTGAAACCCCCCTTCTTCTAAATTCATCAGCAATTTCATATGCCCAGAGAGCATATCTCGTTGGAAGTGTTATTCCGACTAAATCATACTCCTCATCATAATCGATGTCACGAGGGCCGCCTTCTATTATCTCTACAGTATGTTCTTTTGGAGTAACGGCGGCTAAAATTGGGAAAGTCAATGGTTTTGGAAAAAATAATATTTTTGACATTATTGCAGAAAGAATACCTCGATTTTGATCATATTCCTCAAAAATTAAATTTGGGGGTCTCGGCCAAACAAATAAAATTTTCATTTAACTGCGATATATGTTTTTTATTAAAAACCTTTATGTCACAATAATAGCTATTCTTTCCATATCTAAAAATCAAGATAATTTTAATAACCACATCTGAACATTCTATATCATGAGTTTTTTTAATATACGAGAGGCAAAAGTTGAGGATATTGACGAAATTGTTAAGTTAATGCTAATTTGTTTTTCAGATAAATTCAATGTTATCTTTGGTTCAAGGATTAAAAAAGGAAAAATTGCATTAATTGAAGATTTAAAAACTAGAAAATCATTAGAAGATATTATCGTTGCAGTTTGCAATGAAAAAATTGTAGGAGTTTTTTCTTTGAGATTTAAAGAAACACAATATGACTTTTTTTCCACACTCAAAATTTTCATTAAACATCTTGGAGTGATTAATGGTGTCAGATCTATTTTTTTAGGAGGTTTTCTTCCTTTTTCTCTTAGTGATGATAAATGTTTTATCGATTATTTAGGCGTTTTACCAGAATTCCGAAAGCAGGGTATAGGAAAAGATTTGATAACGCATGGAGAAAAACTTGCCATTGAAAAAAATAAAAAATATATTTTTTGTTTCATAAATTCATCGAATATTGAACCAAGACAGTTAGTTGGTAAGTTTGGTTTCAAGGAAAAATATGTAAAAACTAGCATCTTATCTAAAGTTTTTTTTAAGGAGTTTGATTGGATTTATCTAGAGAAAATAATTACTTAATCCTCCAATTGCTCTTCACTATTTTCCATTATTTTTGCAACACTGACAACCCTGTCTCCTTCATTAAGCCTCATTATTCTAACACCCATTGTATTTCTGCCCTGTCTCCTGATATCTTTAACAGGAACTCGCACCATCATGCCGTTCTTACTCGTTAACATAATTTCATCAGCGTCAGTGACTTCTCGTACAAATATGACTTGTCCATTTCGTTTATTTGTAACAATAGTTCTTACACCCTTGCTACCTCTATGTGTCATCCGATAGTCTTGGATTGCAGAGCGTTTTCCAAAGCCATTTTCAGTAATTGTTAGCAAATCTTCTCCGCCTTTTTCAACAATTTCCATAGAGACGACTTTATCTCCTTTATTGAGTCTTATTCCTATTACTCCATGTGTTACCCGTCCCATGGAGCGTGCTTCTGTTTCGTTGAATCTGCATGCCTGGCCGTTGGCAGTTGCAATCATAATGATTTGGTATCCATGTGATAGTTTGGTACTAATTAATTCGTCATTTTCCTCTAGATTAATTGCTCGAATTCCGTTGACCCGAATATTGCCATACTCTGAAAGGGTGGTTTTTTTGATTATGCCTTTCTTGGTGACAAAAACAAGGTAGTGTTTATCGTCAAACTCGTGGATTGGTATAGCTGTCTCGACATACTCTCCTTCCTCCAGTCGCGGTAGTAGGTTTATTATTGCCTTGCCTTTGGCGTGTCTGCTGCCCTCAGGAATTTTGTATCCTTTCAACCAGTAAACTCTACCATAATTTGTGAAAAACATGATGTAGTCGTGTGTTGAGGTAATAAACGAATCAACAACGATGTCTTCTTCTTTTGTTTCCATGCCCATGAGCCCTTTTCCGCCACGATGTTGCGTCCGATATGTTTCGACTGGAATACGTTTTATGTAACTACTGTCAGTAATTGTTACGACGACTTCTTGTTTTGGTATAAGATCTTCTATGTCAATGCCTACTTCTCCTTCTACAATTTGTGTTCTTCTTGCATCACCGAATTTCTCTTTTAATTCTAGTAATTCTCTTTTAATTTCGTTCAATATTTTCTGTTTATCATGAAGTAAAATTTCCAATTGTTCAATAAGCTGCTTCGTTTCAGCATGTTCCTTTTCTACGGCTTCTATTTCCATTCCCGTCAATTTCTGTAATCTCATATCAAGAATTGCTTTCGCCTGGATGTCAGAGAGCTTAAACCGTTTCATCAGCCGATCTTTTGCTTCTTCAACTTCCTTGCTCTGCCGGATGATCTTAATGACCTCATCGATGTTTTTCAGGGCGATCATCAGACCTTCCAAGATATGCATTTTATCTCTGGCTTTCTTCAGATCATATGTAGTACGCCGGGTGATAATCTCAATCCGATACTCAATGTAGTGCTGAAGGATTTCTTTCAGCATCAGTACCTTTGGCTCCCCTTTGACAATCGCAAGATTCAATACGCCAAACGAGGACTGCAACTCCGTATGTTCAAATAATTGATTCAATACGACATCATCAATAGCGTCACGTTTCAGCTCAATGACAATCCGCATGCCTTTCCGATCACTTTCATCACGAAGATCAGAAATCCCCTCGATTTTCTTCTCTTTGACAAGCTCAGCAATTGTTTGCAGAAGAACAGATTTATTCACCTGATACGGTAACTCATGAACAATGATTTTATTTTTTTGTTCGCCTTCCTCAATGGAGATTTTCGCACGGACAACAAGTGACCCTCGTCCTGTGGAATACGCAGAAAGGATCCCACCACGACCATAGATAATTCCACCTGTAGGAAAATCAGGGCCTTTAATAATTTCCATAAGCTCCGCAGTCGATGTCTCAGGAGCGTCGATCATTCGGATAGTTCCATCGATTACCTCACAGATGTTATGAGGCGCCATGTTCGTAGCCATACCAACCGCGATACCGGACGATCCATTCACAAGAAGATTCGGTAAAATGGCTGGAAGAACTTCGGGTTCTTTTAAAGTACCATCAAAATTATCACGCCACCCCACCGTTTCCTTCTCAATATCCTGTAGCATCAGTTTCGTGATCTTGGCCATTTTTACTTCTGTGTAGCGCATCGCAGCCTGGGAATCCCCATCGACTGAACCAAAATTACCTTGACCAGCAATCAATGGATAACGTAAAGAGAAATCCTGGGCCATACGCACCAATGAATCATACACTGCTTGGTCACCGTGAGGGTGGTATTTCCCTAAAACTTCTCCAACGACCCGAGCAGATTTCTTATATGATTTTTCATACCCCATTCCCATTTCATTCATTGCATGTAAAATTCTTCGGTGAACCGGTTTTAACCCATCCCGAATGTCAGGAAGAGCCCGGCTCATAATCACACTCATCGAATAATCAATAAAAGCCCGTTTCATCTCTTCGTTAATATCACGCGGTTGATCATTTTTCTTCGATATCTCAGCCATATCACATCACCTTAAATATCAAGATTCACAACATCTTTCGCATGCTGTTCGATAAACGCTTTTCTCGGTTCAACAGATTCACCCATGAGGATCGTGAATAATTCATCTGCTTCCACGGCGTTTTCAATCGTGACCTGCAGCATTACCCTGCTCTCAGGATCCATTGTTGTTTCCCACAGCTGCTGTGGGTTCATCTCCCCCAGACCCTTGTACCGCTGGATACCCAGCCCTGTTTCTCCAAGCTGTTTAGCTTTTTGTACTCTTTCTTGTTCTGAAAACGCGTATTCCACCGTCTTTCCTTTCGTCATTTTATAGAGTGGTGGTTGTGCAATGTAGAGATACCCTTTCTCAATGAGCGGTCGCATATACCTAAAGAAGAAAGTGAGTAATAAGGTTCGAATATGTTCACCGTCGACATCAGCATCGGTCATCAGAATAATCCTATGATACCGAGCGTTCTCAATATTAAACTCCTCAGCAATTCCGGTTCCGACTGCGGTGATCAAGTGTAGGATTTCTTCACTTCTAAGGATTTTATCCAATCGTGCCTTCTCCACGTTCAGGATTTTTCCTCGTAGTGGTAAGATCGCCTGGAATTCTTTATCGCGAGCTTGCTTGGCCGAGCCACCGGCGCTATCGCCTTCCACAAGATAAATTTCAGATTGACTTGGATCACGACTTGAGCAATCAGCAAGTTTTCCAGGAAGTGCGGATGATTCAAGCAGCCCTTTCCGTCGTGTTAGCTCTCGTGCCTTTCGTGCCGCGTCACGGGCTTTGCTTGCAAGCATTGCTTTATCAACGATTGTACGTGCAACATTAGGAGTCTCCTCAAAAAATTCAGATAATTTTTCGTAAGTTACGCTTTCAACAACACCTCGTACTTCCGAGTTTCCAAGCTTTGATTTGGTTTGCCCTTCGAATTGTGGGTGTATTACTTTACATGATAGTACTGCGGTTATTCCCTCTCTGCAATCCTCTCCACTCAGACTAATATTTTCATCGAGCATTTTGTTTTTTCTGCCGTAGTCATTGAGAACTCTAGTTAATGCCCCCTTGAAACCAAAAAGGTGTGTTCCTCCTTCAGGAGTGTTGATGTTATTTGCGAATGTGAAAATATTTTCCGTATAACCATCGGTGTATTGAAGTGCAACTTCTACCTGAACTCCTTCTTTTCCACCTTGGAAATATATGGGATTTGGATGCAACGGAGTTTTATTCTTGTTTATATAATTAACAAATTCGCTAACGCCACCATCGTATCTAAATACTTCGTGTTTTTTATTTTTTTCATCATTGATATCAATCTGTAATCCAGCATTTAGAAAAGCCATTTCGCGTAGCCTTGTCACGACTGTTTCGTAGTTAAATTCTGTAGTCTCAAAAATTTTAGAATCAGGTAGAAAAGTAATTGTTGTACCATTTTCTTTTGATTTTCCAACGATCTTTAGAGGACTTGCAGTTTTTCCTCTTTCATAACGCTGATAGTACTCTTTGCCATCTCTTCTTACTTTGACTTCAAGCCATTCGGAAAGTGCATTTACAGCAGAGACACCTACACCATGCAATCCTCCTGATACTTTGTATGCTTTCCCGTCAAATTTACCACCAGAGTATAAGACGGTCATAACAACTTCGACGGCTGGTTTCTTATATTTTTCATGGATATCGACCGGAATCCCTCGCCCATTGTCTACTACCGTTACCGAGCCATCTTTATTTAATGAAACTTGTACGTTAGTACAATATCCAGCCAACGCCTCATCGACTGAGTTATCTACAACTTCGTAGACAAGATGATGCAATCCTCGTATATCGGTACTTCCGATATACATTCCTGGATTTTTTCTTACCGATTCGAGCCCTTCTAGAACTTGAATTTTACTTGCGTCGTATGATGAAGACGTTAGTGGCAACTCTTCTTTTTCAGTTATATATGAAAGCTTTACTTTCGTTTTTTCAATTTTCAAAGGCTTTAACTTTATTTTTTTAGCTTTATGTAGAGTTTTTACCTTTTTCGGTTTTATCCTTATTTTTTTGCTTTTATGTGAAGTTTTTGGCTGTTTTTTCTTGTTTTTTTGTAAGGTCTTTGCCTTCTTCTTAGTTGCAACAGGTTTTAACTTTACTTTTTTAACTTTCTGTAAGGTTTTTACCTTTTTTTTCTTGATTTTAGGTGCCAACTTTATCTTCTTTTTTTTGTTCTTCATAAGGTTTTCCTCATTGTCAAAGTGTACACTAAATTCTATTGATTTTTGTCTAGTTTTTGCCTATCCCATCTCCTGGGCTAGTTTTACAGGAGACTCATATGGAGTAGCGCCTAATAAATGTTGCTATATATGGAGAAAAACCGTGTTTTTTTGGCAAGGGTTAAATAAAGGTTATGACTTCTGGGTTGTGGTGGAGGTTTTGTATGAGTAAGAAGAAATTGATTATAGCAATATATGTTGTTTTTGCATTGCTTTTATGTGGTTTTGTAGGCATTGCAGCAGCTGATGAAGGTCTTGCAGCGCAGTATGCTCCTGTATTGTATTTTGAGAAAGGCGAAGAGTGTTATCCTGTTGATGTCTCATATCTACTTGATTCTGGTAATTCATTATTTAAGAATATTACTATCGAGGGTAATGTGGTGAGTTATTATGATAATGTTCATGGAACTGTTACTGACAATGGTATTATAGAGGATTATCAACAGAAGGAAAGTTCACTTGGTTATACTGTTTATTATAATGAGTCTACCGCGTCTGGTGTAACTGTAATTCAATATTGGATGTTTTATGCGTTTAATAAAGGGGAGGAGAACCAGCATGAGGGCGACTGGGAGATGGTACAGGTTATAATTCCTTCTGGTGGTGATAAGTCGGTTGGTTATAGTCAGCATTATAGTGGTCAGAGTGCAAAATGGAGTCAGGTGGAAAAGACGGGGGATCATATTAAAGTCTATGTTGCACGTGGTTCACATGCAAATTATCTGCGTTCTTATTCTGGTAAACTTGGTATTGCAAATGATATAGTCGGTGATAACGGTAAAGTTCTTGGGTCGGATGATTATAATTTGGTGGAGTTAAATTCTCAGGATTGGCTTAATAAAAATATTTTATGGGGTGAGGTTAATAGTGTTGAGGATTTTGTTCTTGGTCGTGCTGGCCCTCAAGGTCCGAAGTTTAGGCAGGATGTGAGTGGTAACCTTATGTGGGAGGGTTCTTCTTGGGGTAGCGGTCTTTTACCAGCGAATGATATGTTGTTTCAATTAGAGTGGTTGCTTTACAATTTTATTACAATTATTATCTTGATAACCTTGCTTACCCTGGCAATAATGGGTGTACGCATTTATCTTAGAAATAAAAAATATGGTCTTGGGCCACGAATAGTCTCGATGTTTTATATCGATGGTTTCAACTTGAAAAGCGTTGGTAACATCCTTTGTTTTGTTGCTATAATTATTGGAATTCTCGGTTTGATTAACACTTGGTATGTGGTGTCCGCGGATATTAATGTAGCAGGTTTTCAGACAACAGGTACAACCGATGTTATTTCCATCCATGGATTGAATGGTGTACAAGTTACTATGCCTGGGCTTGATGGTCCTGTCCCGATGGGTTCAGCGGTTGTGCCATTTGGTTTGGTGTTATTGTTAGGTATGTTTTTGATGATTCCCGCAACAATGGGTGTTCATCGTAGTAGAAAACTTGGTATGAAATATTTGTTCCGCGGTATCAGGTTTGTTATCGCTATAATTATCCTACTGGGCGCTATCATAGCAATTGGGTTCATGATTCCAGGCGGGTCATCAGGTTTTGGTGGTGGTAATTATGTTTCAGATTTGCTAAAATCTATTTCAAGTAGCCCCATGGCTGGAGAATATTCTTTTACCATAAATGAGGCGAATGTGACCGGTGATGTTACTGCAAAATGGGGGCTTGGATTAGGAGCGGTATTACTCTTGATTTCAGGTATTATCTTTATAGTCGCGGGTGTACTTGAGATTGTTGCAAATAAAGTGTTTTTTGAAACAAAAATTCCAGCGGAGAAACCGAAACGTGTGAAAAAGAAACCGCCGGTTGAGCAACCACCATCAGAAACAAAAAAAGAATAAGCAACTCTCTATTTAACATGCTGTAGTAACTTTGTTTCAGTAAATACTAAAACCATGCTATGCATATCAGTTTGGGGGGTTTATGATCATCAACGCTGATCTCCATATTCATTCCCGCTTTTCAGGTGCCACCAGTGACAAGATGAGTATCCAGACTCTTTCTGTAGAGGCGCCGAGGAAGGGAATTCAAATCGTAGCCACCGGTGACTGTCTTCACAGCGGATGGATGAAAGAAATAAAATCATGTGATGTTGTCGATGAGGGAACGTTTGAACTCAACGGCACACGATTCATTTTAAGTACTGAAATTGAGGACCAGAGGCGTGTGCATCACTTGTTTTATTTTCCAAACATTTCTGCTGTCGAGACTCTCAAAGAGAGGATAAAATCAAAATCAAAAAATATTGAGACCGACGGTCGACCCAATGTGAACATGGGTGGTGAAGAACTTGCATCCATTGCTAAAGATGTTGACGCTCTTATCGGTCCTGCGCATGCTTTCACTCCATGGACTGCCATATATGCGTATCACGATTCTTTGAAAGATTGCTATGGTGATCTGGCAGACTATGTTTCATTTGTAGAACTGGGACTTTCTGCTGATACTGATTTTGCTGATAGAATTAAAGAACTACATAGGCTTACGTTTTTGACGAACTCTGATAGTCACAGCCCCCATCCAGTTAGACTTGCTAGAGAGTTCAATCGGTTTGAGGTTAAAGATGCTACTTTTGATGAAATTAAAAAGGCTATTTTGAGAGTTGGTGGTAATAAGCCCGTTCTTAATGTTGGTTTACCACCTCAGGAAGGCAAGTACCACGAGTCAGCATGTATCTCCTGCTACACCCATTACACTTTGGATGAGGCTATTAGGAGACGATGGAAATGCAGCTGCGGAAAGCAGATAAAAAAAGGTGTAAAAGATCGGATCAACGAGATGGCGGACTTTGCCGAACCACATCATCCAGATCACAGACCTCCGTATGTTCATCTAATTCCTTTGGCCGAAATTATTACAAAGGCTATAGGGCAACATACTCCTTTTACACAAGCAGTATCTAAACGATGGGATGAACTGATATCAGTTTTTGGTAGCGAGATAAATGTACTAATTGATGCTGATATCAAAGAGATAGCAAAGTTTACTGCACCAGCAATTACTGAAGCGATACAGGCCTTCCGTGAAAAAAAAGTAATCATCAGACCAGGTGGCGGTGGGCAGTACGGAATAACAGAACTACCTGAAGAAGGAACGGATACTAAATTTACCTTACAACCAAAAGATACACAAAAAAGTCTTCTTGATTACTAAGGACGTGATGATGTTTGGATTACGACGTTGCAGAGCGTGAAATTAAAAAAATGATTGCAGGTAGTAAGAATTCTAATCTTTTGCAAAAAGTTGTAGATTATTTGTATGAAAATTTTGAGAGATACAGCTGGGTAGGAATCTATATCGTTAAAGAAAATGATTTGATACTTGGCCCGTGGAGAGGAGAGCATGCAACAGAGCATACAAAGATACCGATTGGAAAAGGCATATGCGGTTCTGCAGCTCAAAGCGGTAAAACAGAGCTAATACCAGATGTAAATAAAGATAACAGATATTTGGCGTGTTTTGTTTCTACGCGGTCTGAAATAGTTGTGCCGATAAAGAAGAATAAAAAAATTGTAGGTGCGGTCGATATCGATTCTGATATTCCCAATGCGTTTAACAAACAAGATGCTTTCTTTTTAGAAAAAATTGCAGATATGCTCAGTAAGCATATCTGTTAGATAATTTTTCAGCACTCAAGATCATCATCATGGCCTTACGGCTCAGCAAGGGTTCGGTCATCACTATTAATCAAAAAAGGTTAGCTACATTTTAAGATTTCTATTAACCCATTATATCCCAGATCGGATTTTTCCAGCATTCTCGCAGAACTTTTATTCCAAGATCAATTACTGTTTTTTTGTTGTCTTTGATTATTAGATCTTTTCCATCGGTTTCACCGATACGCACAAACGGCGTACTCTTTTTATCCAAGAGTTTTTCAAAATCTTTTTGTTTTTCTTTTTTGGCTTCAACAATCCATCGGGTGTTTGATTCTGAAAAGAGTTTGAAATCCGTTCGTAGATCAGCTCCTATTTTTGATATGTCTATCTCTGCACCAATATCTCCACCGATTGTCATTTCAGAGATACAGACTGCTATGCCGCCTTCGCTTACATCATGACATGAGGCAATGTACGCCTTATCAATTGCAGAAAGAATACCATCTATGCATTTTTTCAATAGTTCCACATCTGTGCGCGGAACCTTTCCACCATTAACTCCTTGCATTTTATAATACTCAGAGCCACCCATTTCTTTCTCGGTTGTCTTTCCAATAAGGTATATCGGATTTCCTTTTTCTTTGAAATCAACAGTAACACACTTTCTGATATCAGGCACTATGCCAATTCCCATGAGCTCAGGTGTTGGTGGCACCGATGTTGCGATGGATTCATTATAAAAACTTACATTTCCAGAGGCAAACGGCATGCAAAGAGGCCTTGCCATATCCCCAAGACCACGACAGGATTCATAGAATTCTCCCATTCGTTCAGGTTTTTCAGGATTTCCAAAATTTAAACAGTCTAAAAGTGAATCAGGTCTAGCACCGACTGAGACAAGGTTTCGGCATACTTCATCAACTGCAGCACATGCGCCCCAATAAGGATCTTTTTCCATGAAACTTGGGTTAACATCGGCGGTGACCGCAATTCCCCTGAAAGAGTTTTCAAGTGGTTTTATTACTGCCGCGTCTCCATGTGTTTCAATGCCTAGTTTACCTTGAAGCGGTTTAATAACTGTGTTACCGCGTACCTCATGATCATACTGTCGTATAACCCATTCCTTTGAGGCGATGTTTGGAGAACTAAGCAACTTCTTTAGCACACTGTTTGGATCAGGCATTGTAAAATTTTTTTCATTTTCATCTGGTTTTGGCAGAACAACTGGTCTAATACAACTGTCATAGACAGGGCCACCAGTTAAAAAGTCCATATCCATTTCAAGAATCTTATTTCCTTTGTAGAACACACGGGTTATCTTCTCTTTTATAACTTTGCCAATTGGTACTGCAGTAACATCCCATTGTTTGCAGATATGAAGCACTTTTTCAACGTTTTTAGGATCGACAAGAAACATCATTCGTTCCTGGCTCTCCGATACCCATATCTCCCATGGTGATAGGCCCTCTTCTTTTAACGGCACGTCATCAAGATGAATTTCCGCTCCAAAACCTGCTTCATAGGCCAGTTCTCCGCAGACGCATGATAGACCCCCGCCACCAAAATCCTTCAATCCTTCTAAAAGTCCTTTTCTGTTACATTCCAATGTCGCATGAATAACAGGTTCTTTTGTAATTGGGTCTCCTACTTGAACTGCTGATCTGCTGCTTTCTTCACTTTCATCGGTTAGTTCTGCAGATGCAAATGTTACTCCATGGATACCATCTCTACCTGTTTTACCACCAACATAAACATAGATGTTTCCAGGTGCCTTGGCTTTACTGTGAATAAGCTCGTTTTTCTTGAGTATTCCAATGCAACCAACGTTCACAAGACAGTTGCCCAAATAACCTTCATGAAAATATACGGAGCCAGCGAGTGTCGGAATTCCTATCCGGTTTCCGTAATCACGTATGCCATCGACGACGCCTTTGAATAAAAAACGAGGATGTTTTACACCTCTTGGTAATTTTTCGACAGGATAATCTAAAGGACCAAAAAATAACGGATCTAAAAAGGCGATAGGTTGCGAGCCCATGCAGATCACATCTCTCACAACTCCGCCGATACCTGTTGCAGCACCACCGTATGGCTCAATTGCAGAAGGGTGGTTATGTGATTCAAGCTTTACGCAGTAATAGTAATCATCATCAAAATTTATAACACCAGCATCCTCACGGGCTGCTATTTTTTCTTCCGCAACACCATAAATGTATTTTTTCAAAGGAATCTTTGAGGATTTATAGCAACAATGCTCAGACCATGCTTGACCAAGCGCCTGTAACTCTACTTCCGTGGGTAACCGATTTTTATCCTGGAAGTATTTTTTGATACGTTTCATTTCATCAAGGGCGAGTGCCAGTCCCATCTTGCTACTGATTTCTTTCAGTTGTTCGTCTGTCGCAGAAAAAAGATCTACCTCATGCAAATCAAAAGGGACATTCTTTTTTTCAAATAGATTTTCTAGATTCAATTCTTTACACTCCCCAAGTAAATAATATCTTTTATTTTTTTTCTACTACTATCTCATAAGTGTGAATTACCGGATTTGTTAGTAATCTTTGACACATCTCTTCCACTTTCTTTTTCACTTCGTTCTCGTTTTTACCATCAATCAAAAGATCAATGATTCTGATAGTCTTTGCTTCTTTTACTGTGTTGAAACCTAACAAATGTAAAGCCTTTAGTGTGTTTGCCCCTTCAGGATCTGAAACGCCTTTTTTAAGTCCTATTTTTACTTTAGCTTCGTACATTAAAATCCGAGCGGAAAATCATGAAATGTATTGATAAGGTTATCGTTTTTAGAATGTTGGTCGTCTTTCTTGCTTTATATTGTTGGTAAACCTTAAAAACTAATTATTTATTAGTATACTATCTACTAGAGGGTGTAGATGGGGATTGCCAGGTGTTTTCAAATAAATCTTTAACAGAAAAAGAACAAAAAAAACATGCTGAGTTAGTTGATAATATTGATACTCTAGTGGATGATGTTCTCGCTAAGAACAAAGGTTCTTTTTCGGATGCAAAGGTTGAAAAGAAACGCTCCTCAGATGAATTTTTAAAACGTGGAGTAAATAAGAACCAAATCAAAATAATAAAAAATAAGCTACCAGTTAGAAAGATTTTGGCGGTCGTGTTAACCCTTATTTTGATTTTTGTTCTAATTCCCGCTAGCTTACCATACTTGTACGGCGGTTATGATTCAGATGTTTCCATATCTCTCTATCCAGAAAATGTTCACAATGGCGATAGCATGTTTGTTAATGCGACAATTCCTAGTTTCTATAACATTCGTTCAGTTACAGCCGATATCGGCGGCATTGAAACGTTAGACTTGTCATTGATCGATAACTCCACCGATCAGCAAATATGGCAGGTCGTGTGGTTAGCTCACGATGTAGAGGTTGGCGAGCATACCGTAAAAATAACGGCATTGGATCCGGAAAACAAATCCTATACTGCTGAGGTTAGATGGAGTGTTTTAGCTAAAGAAACTATTGATTTTAATGAGACTTTTGAACCTTCATCAAATGAAACCAGAAATGTAACAAGTAACGAAACAGAGGTTTTGGAACCATTAAATATTTCAATATCTGCTGATAAAGAGTCATACTTTGTTAATGAGACTGTTAATATTCAAGGGGCTGTAAAATATAATGAAACTTTGGTTGCCACCCCAATTAATATAACAATCAAATATTCTAATGAAACTATTTCAAGTAAGTTGGATGCGACAAATGGCTCTTTCTATTATCACTTTATACCAATAGTAGATGGTTACTATACGGTTAACTCTAGTGTAATCTACGGTAATGATACTGCTTATTCAGAATTAAATATTTTAGTTTTAGAGAAATCTAATATTTCAACAAATGAAACTGAGATACCATCTGAAGAAAAACCCGGTGAATATAGTGATGCCAAGCCTTATGTTTTTGTGCCTCTTGGTTTTTCTGATGACGGCTACAAGGTTATTAATGTGAGTTTTTATCGTAACTGGCTTAATAATACAATTAAATGGACTTTGTTTAAATCTTCTGATAAAGTTCATTGGGTTGATTGCAGTAAACTTTTGGTTGTTAAGAAGGATTGGAATCCTGTTAATCTTTCAGAGAAGCATACTCTCAGTTGGATAGCAGATGAGGATGCCTATTATCAGTTGTTGTTGAAAACTGACAATGTTACGACCTATCAGGATTTAAGTGCCGATGCTAAAACATCACAAGACAGGATGCTTCTCAATTTCAGTGTTACTGCTACTGAAGATTACAACATTTATTATGATTGGTCTGATTATTCCAAGAGTGCTGAATTTAGTAAAACAACTATGAGCAAAGCAGTAACAAGCATTGGTAGTAAACAGCAATTCAGTTGGAGCATTTATACCAGCCAAAAGCTAGCCAAGGATGATAAGTTTAGTATCGACCCCACATTTGGTGATACTTCTGGAGGAACAATGGGTCCTATCACTCCTTTAACCTATCAGTCATATTGGAATAAGGTTGCACTGACAAGCGGAAGTGGAAGTTGGACAGTTCCAGCAAAATGTAACAACATATCTGTCTTGGTTGTCGGTGGCGGAGGGGGTGCTGGAATAGGAACTACAACTACAACTCGTAATGGCGGCGGTGGTGGTGCTGGAGGTTTAGTCTGGGTTCAAAATGTCACAAAACTTGGTTCTACCACTATTGCTTTTGGCAATACGATTTCTTATAGTGTTGGTGACGGTGGTGCTGGTTCTTCGAGTACAAGTTCTAAAGGTAGCACAGGAACTAAAACCACATTTGGCAATCTGACTGCATGGGGTGGTGGCGGTGGTGGTTCTTCAAGTAGCTCGCCTGGTGCAAACGGCGGTTCTGGTGGCGGTGGTGGTTGTTACGGTACTACGAAACCAAGTACACGCGGTAAGGGAAATCAGACAGCGACATCAGGTTGGTCTGGCAATCATGGATACGGAAATAATGGAATAGGAAATCAAAGTAACTATGCTGGCGGTGGTGGCGGTGCAAATGCTGCCCCAACGAACATCACTGGCGGTGCAGGAAAAGACATGAGTTCTTGGTTTGGCACAACCTATGGTGTCTCTGGCGTGTTCTCTAGAGGTGGGTCTGCCCATGATTCATATACAGCTGGTGGGGCTAATACAGGAAATGGTGGGAGTGCAGCAGCGACAAACAGTAATCACGCAGGTGGTGCTGGCGGTTCTGGTATTATTTATATCAGGTATCAGAACTACACTCTTAATAATCCTCCTACCAGTTTTACTGCTACAGCAACAGTAGGAACTACGGACACTATAGCTTTAGCTTGGTCTAAAGGAACTGGTGCAGATTATACACGTATCCAATATCAAACTGGCAGTAGTCCAACAACAATAAGTACAGGTACGAATGCCTACAACAATAGTGACACATCTTATTCAAAGACAGGTCTTGATGCTGGTACTCATTATTACTTCAGTGCATGGAGCTGGAACAGCACTTATCACATTTGGAGTACATCTTATGCTACTGCCGATGCAACTGCTTATACTAATCCTACTGTTCCCAGCAGTCTTACTGCCACTCCTACAGTCGGCACTACTGACACCATAGCTTTAGCATGGACTGCAGGTAGTGGCGATTATACTCGCATACAATACAAGATTGGTAGTAGTCCTACATCAATCAGCGATGGCACAAACGCTTACAACAGTACAGGTACATCTTATTCAAAGACAGGTCTTGATGCTGGTACTCATTATTACTTCAGTGCCTGGTCTTGGAGCAGTACATCCAAGCTTTGGTCTACAACCTATGCTACTGCTGATGGAACCACCTATACCAATCCTACTGTTCCTACAAGCTTCACCGCAACACCAACTGTAGGTACAACAGACACGATTGCTTTAGCATGGACTGTAGGTAGTGGCGATTATACTCGCATACAATACAAGATTGGTAGTAGTCCTACATCAATCAGCGATGGCACAAACGCTTACAACAGTACAGGTACATCTTATTCAAAGACAGGTCTTGATGCTGGTACT
>Ga0315279_10003501_pt1 | contig 21811 bp, 20 predicted proteins | sample YL17G06_20_MG_FD_203694 | JGI IMG/M metagenome (GOLD analysis project Ga0315279, IMG submission 203694) | Sediment microbial communities from Yellowstone Lake, YNP, Wyoming, USA - YL17G06_20 | ecosystem: Environmental > Aquatic > Freshwater > Lake > Sediment | place: USA: Wyoming | collected... | reverse complement strand
CAAATATCAAGATAAAATATCATGACATGCTTCCAATGTGGAATTATTCAATAATGCCAAATTAACAAATCAATATCCGATTAATTTTTGCGCGGCCCCTTAGCTTTATTCGCAATTATGCAAGTTTCAATCCACGCGCCCGCGCGGGGCGCGACTGGAAAGAAAATAGACCGCCTCATGTCTCCGTTGTTTCAATCCACGCGCCCGCGCGGGGCGCGACGGTTGCGCCTGGCCAGGTAGTAAAGTGCCATCGTGTTTCAATCCACGCGCCCGCGCGGGGCGCGACAGGACGATGATTCATTTGGCTTTCATGATGGGGGTTTCAATCCACGCGCCCGCGCGGGGCGCGACAGGAAGAATGTTGCTTTTCAGGATTAAGCAGGATTGTTTCAATCCACGCGCCCGCGCGGGGCGCGACACAATGCGCCGCGCGTTTTGAACGGCGTTCCCGTTGTTTCAATCCACGCGCCCGCGCGGGGCGCGACTATCCTTCCGCGCGTGATTGGCCGATAACGAGAGTTTCAATCCACGCGCCCGCGCGGGGCGCGACGGTATACCTGGCCGGCGCCAGTTCCCACGTTTTGTTTCAATCCACGCGCCCGCGCGGGGCGCGACCACAATCGCAGAGCGTTTCGGCCCTGGGCTTTATGTTTCAATCCACGCGCCCGCGCGGGGCGCGACTTTCGGGGAGCGCGGTTTTGATACCGCGATCATCGTTTCAATCCACGCGCCCGCGCGGGGCGCGACAATTTCATCTTTCGCCGCATAAACTATTAAGGGGTGTTTCAATCCACGCGCCCGCGCGGGGCGCGACATAACGCCGATGATATCACGCTCGCCGCAACGGGGGTTTCAATCCACGCGCCCGCGCGGGGCGCGACCGACCGTGGCAGGTATATCTTGCTGTAAATTAAAAAGATACGGGGTCGATTCCGCGAACCCTGCCGCGAATGTACTATCAATCTAATGCCTTTTCAAAGAACGATACCTCTATGTAGATGAAAATACAACAGTTAGATTAATCGCGAACCTCATGCATTATCCATGGTAGACCGGGGTTCGCACCATCCCATCAGACAAGCAAAAACCCTTCCGGATCATACGTGGGTTTTGCGCCGACATGTTCTACACGACGATGCCAATTCGCCCCCAGGAAATAAAACCGCAAGCTGTCAATCTTTATATCAATTATATCCATCAGTTCCGATTTAAAAACAACCCATTTCGCCGAATCGACAAGGCATTCAAACACTGAGTTCTGAACGCGCTGGCCGTAGTTTTTGCACCTCTTTGCAACATTTCTCAATCGTCGTTTCCCCTCGGTTGTTTCGGTATTAACATCGTAGGTGACAAGAACCATCATAATTTACCCCCTCATTTCCACACAAAGGGCGGATAGCCATTAAGATCGCCGCGCAGATGGCGCGCAAGGAGCCGGGCTTGCAGATACGGTAGCAGACCGATTGCCGCTTTCTCGTTCAAAAACGGATGTAAGAGTTCTTCGCGTTTGCGCTCCTGGTATGCCTTGAGCACTTCTTTTTTCGTTTCCGGCGTCATTGTTACGGCGCCGGTTTCGGTTTTTTTAAAGCCGTCAGCCTTGACCTGCTGCCGGTTGATGAGCGTAAGCGCGAGCCGGTCGGCGAAAAACGGCCTGAATTCTTCCATTATATCAAGCGCGAGACTTGGCCTGCCGGGCCGATCGGCATGCAGAAACCCCGCCTGCGGATCAAGCCCGACCGCTTCGCACGCGCCTATGCAGTCGTGCGCAAGAAGCGTATACACGAACGAAAGCAGGGCGTTCACGTTGTCAAGCGGCGGTCTCCTGCTGCGCTCCTTGAAGAAAAAAGCGTCTTTCTGCGCCACAATCAAACGGTCGAACGCCGAAAAATAAGCGTGCCCGGCCTCGCCTTCCTTGCCCCTGACGGCTTCAAGGTCAATATCCCGCTTTAAATTCTCGATAATTTTCCATAAATAATCGGCACATTTTTCAAAAGCCTCGCTATCCTCTTTACTGTTACTATCACGCGCCGCCCGCATGAGCACGGCGCGGCAGTTGGCGACTTTGCCAGCTACAAATGATTTCGCAAGCGACGCTGCCCCAGCGGCATCTCCGGCCCGGCGATATTGCTCTTTACGTAAAAGGATATTGCCCGACGCCGGGCCGCTCACCCGCGCCAGAAAACGCCCTTGTTCGGTCAGAAACGATACGGTAACTCCCTTCTCCGCGCATAGTTCCATGAGCGGCGGGGAAAAACCGCAGCCGCCGATGCAGACGATCCCTTCGAGCGCCACGACAGGCACCTGAATTTTCGTCTCCTGCTCCACGCGCACGAGCACGGTCTCGCCTTCCCGGCAAAGATATGCGCCCGGCGTAGTGACGTAAAGCGTATTAAGAAGGTGTTTCATCCGCGGTCAAAACCTCCTCCATATATTTTGACACGTTCTTCTTTCCCGCTTCCGGCATGCACACCTCAACAAGCGAACAACGCTCGCACCGCTTTTCGTAAACAGCCGGCGGCGTAGTGCCGCCCGAAATGAGTTCGTGCAGCCTGCGCGCCATATGCTCCGTTTCTTTCCTGAGGGCGACATCGAAAGCGACTTCGTGCCGTTTGTGCTGTGAACCATAATACAGCGCGCCATTTTCTATTTTTGCGCCAGTCATCTCTTCAAGGCATATGGCCTGCGCGCATAGTTGGACTTTATCGCAATTGTCTTTCTTCGGCTTACCGCGCTTGTACTCCACGGGAAATGGCTTCCATAAACCTTTTTTCCCGGGAAGCGAAATACCCTCGCTTTCCATACGATGGAATTCAACCACATCCGCAACGCCAGAAAGCCCGAGCGCCAGCGACCGCAGCTTAAGTCCGCGAACTATGTAAAAGTCTCCCCGCGATTCCGCTTCCTGCTCGTGCACGCGCTCGTGAAGAATGCGGCCTTCGGCGGTAAGCCTGTTTTCCGCCCATACTTGTTCGATATGAATTAGACAGCACTGGCGCTCGCAGAACGCAAGGTGCTGCAAAGCGGAAAGCGGAAAAAGATCGGATTCGGAGAACATGGCCTCATCCCAGGTCCCTTTCCTCAAGCGGAGAGGGATAAGAAATCCTCTTATTCAGTTGAACAAGCAGTATTTTTATGGCATAATCCAAAATAGAATTACCAACGGAAGCCCCTATGAAATCTTATAAACTCAATGCTGTTATCGAAAAAGACGAACATGGTTATTACGCATTCTGCCCGGAACTGGAGGGTTGCTGCACCCAGGGCCGGACGCTCGACGAAACCATGAAAAATATCCGCGAAGCCATTAGCCTCTATCTGGAAACGCTTACCCCAAAAGCGTTCGAATGATCATCCCCTTTCATGTCGGAGACATCCTGCACCCCAAGATCGTCAAACAACCCGACTGGGCGATTGGGAATGCCGGGTAACACCTCACGTCCTACGGCGACCATCCTGTGTTCGATTTGCCGTCACTGACCTATAGTTTTTCAATAATCTCTATGCCATTTATTTTAGGTTCTTTTTTAATTTCCACCTTATAATCTTTCCATTCTCTTGGAAGACCGGCATTTTTGGTTATGATAACACGCTCAAAGAGTTCTCCAGAACGAGCCCGACCAAGATGGTTTTCATGCTTGAATACAATCAGCTTTCGCGGATTCATCTCTCCTCGTGCAGCAGCTCGGTCGTGTTCGAAGGCATTTAATAACGCTTCCCATAGTAATTCCAGATCTTTTTCTGAAAAGCCAGTCTTTTGAGCATCTACTGCGGAAATGAAACCATGCATACAATAAAGTGCATATGGGACGGTCGATTTCCTTCCAAAGGTTGAAGCATGTTCGCGTTTTTCCTGCTTTTTCGCTTCTTCATCCGTTGTCACAGCGCAACGAGTAATAGAATGTTCAGCTTGATAGATTCTGTCCTCGGATCGCGAAAAAGTAAATTGAACCGGCCCTCTGACCGTTCCCGCTCCTTTATCTCCGGTACTTAGCACCGCACCAAAAGTGCGGATATCAAAATAATCTTTGCAAAGATTTTTTTGACGTGCCACGGCAGTGTCACCGGAAGACTTATCTATAATATTGTTTAGAATGTTCTCTTGACGGATAAATACGTCGAAGGGAGATTTAAGCTCATGTTTAAGCATTATGTAATTCCGGACTTTCCTTTTAATACAAACATCCGTAACCAATCCCTCCTGATTTTCCGCGTCAGCCCGCGGCAGGTTTGCTTGGTCCGGGTCGCCATTTGGGTTGCCGTCTTTTACGTCAAAAAGGAAAACGAAATCATAGCGGTTTTTGATTGCCTCACTCATTTTATGCCTCCTCGCTTTCTGTGATTTCTTTCAGTTCGGGTTTATTGAATTGATGATGTTTCTGGTGGTAATAACCGATAGCAAACTGCCCTTGTTCTTCAAGAGAAAATATCGCCGGAAGTGTTTCTACCATTGCGATTAATCCTGTAAGTTCCTTGTCCAATACAATGGCAAGGCCGGGCTTTTCCCCTTTCAGCTTTGATAAATGATTCTGTGCGTTTTTCAGCAGCCTTCCAAAAGCCGATGCCGGCGTTGATGATGCAGAAGTAAAAAACCGTTCGCGAACGCCGGCATTAGTCTTGCCTTGTGCCGCATATTGCACGCTTTCAAGAACGGCAAATATGCGCCCAGATACATAAGCCGTGCCCTTGTTTTCAGGGTCGAATTTTTCTTGTAACATACGACCTCCTTTATTGTTGCGGTTGAGCACTAAACGAATTAAAGCAGCTCGATCCGGTGTAATCCCTTGCGCATCTACGCGAATACGCTTTAAAACAGCGGATAAAATCCATAGCGGTGGTGCAGTTCCTTTCAAAGCAGCATGCCACAAATAGCAGGCTATCCGAGATAGTGTCGAGTCTTTATCCTCCTTTTCGTTCTGGCTGCATCTCGCCAGATTATAATAGTGGATTTGGTTTTTTTTAAGATGGTAGTTGTATTCTTCGATAGCGACGTCTTTAAACCATTGCGCTATGGATTTTCTGAAATCCGGCAAGCTCGTTTCCAACCAGTCGCGCACTGCAATACGCGCGGCAGCTCCGGAAAGCGTGCAGGAATAGAACATATCGGTTTCCACATGTTCTACATTGCGGGTATCTCCTGATGACACCGAATCGATAAGGTTAGCAACATCTGATTCTGTGGGTTGCTCAAGCATATCGAGTTCTTTTAGCGTTTGGTTCTCACGGGTCCAGAAGACCATCGCGGTATCGGAGCCAAAGTTTTTTCGGTTTGAATATTTAAAAACCTGTTTCTGTTTTCCTTTTTTGTCTTCTTTTAACACCAGTGTTCCATTTGACATAAGCCAGTTTAGTCCTTCAACATACGTCGTTGCACAATTTTTACAGATTGAAGAATTCTCATTACCTTCCAAGCCATAAGATTCAAAAGCGTTTTCATTATACGACACAAGCGCGCAACCACTTGATTGTCCATCTGGAACTCTTTTAATCATTCCGTGCGGCGTATCTTCTACAGGATAATCCTGCGCACCACAGATTGAGCATGGTTTAGAAAAGTCAGATAATTTTAATTTCTCCGATATTTCGTACTTTTTAATTATCGCACTACATACGCCCGCTTCCTCATGAATGCGTTTGTTGCCGCTTGTTATTAAGCGAAAAGCAATGTTGCCGCCTCGTTCCTTTTCGGGTATTGCCTGTTCAAAATCTGCCAATGCATTATCTACCCCCTTCGATTTATTATCATTGTAGAAATCCAGCACAGGTTTAATTTCCAGCAAATCCTTATATTCGTTCAATTTATCCATAAAAAGAGAGTGCTTTTTTTTTGCTTTTTCCTTGCCGTCCTTACCCGGGTAAGAAAGTACTTCTTCCGCTTTGTCGAGTAGCAATCGTGCTTTCCCTTTTTTTGCTGTTATTGCTTCCGCTCGAGTGAACCTTTTTTCTATGGGTTCAAATTTATGAAAACTACCATCTTTGTTTATAACCAAATCAATTGTAAATGGCTCGTCTTTCAGGGCATTGTGAATCTGTTTTTGATCTTCCTGCTGTACTCTATTTTTTTTCCCCAAGTCGCTTAGTTCCCGTATCATACAACCGCCTCCTTTTCTTCCTCCTGATTGAAGGCATATATAGCCGACGACACTTCCGATCCTGCCTCCGGCCTGATATGGCTCGCTGTCATCATTGTATCGTTTTCAGGGACCTCACAATTTAGAACGCCCCTATTTACGGCCACATCATAAAAAAATAGAGGCGATGGCTTTCCTTTTTCATCGTAGAAAATATCAAACAGTATACTTCCAACCGGAATGATTTCATCAATCGCCTTTTCCGTTCCTGATGGATCATAAAACTCCGCATAGAATTCGCGGGTACCAAGAAAAGGCCGGCGCCAACACTGCCCTTTGCGAACACGACGCCTAAACATTTCTATATATTTTTTAGGTGGGTTCTTTTCAGAACGTTCTTTTTGGTGGATAGACGCTTCGATAATATAGGACACATCTCTAAGAACAATGCTGTTTCTTTGTGCCCGCTTATCTTCTATAACAATAGGTGCCTTTCCTTGCTTGCTATTAATTTCATTTCTTTTAATAGAAGCAAATTTAATTGGTTTTAAAACCAAGATTCTCCGCACATACCATTGGAATTCTGGTTTCCATAAAATCGAATCAAGAATTCCGCGCGCTGCCGATGGTGTCATGCATGGGTATGTCATCCGTTCCACCTTGAGATCAGGTCTTGTGAAACAGGCAAAGTCGCCTGTTACTTTGACCCGTACAACCTCATTATCAACCATAAAACACCTCCATGGTTTTTCAAACTATGCATTCATCCGGAGACATCAACTCTGTGGATATTCCGATATTTTTATCATAATTCCCATGCCAGATTGTAAACCGCTGCGGCAGATCCTTGCACAAGTGCGCATATTTAATCAGGAAGTTTTTAAATACAGGCACTGAATACATTTGCATTTTTCTGTAATCACCACGCGATAAAAACGGCTTATTCTTTATGGTTTCGAAGAATTTATTGCTGTCTTCATCATACCTGTAAATAAACAGGCTTTCTGTTTGTTTTGCGATCACATGGTAGCTGTCGTTTACTGTTTCAAATTCCAGATTTTTGCGTGCTTCATTGATTTTATTTTTGTCCGGATTGGTGAACAGGTTGATTATCTTCTGGTAATATTCGCTGAAAAAATTGTAGTTGTAAAGTCGGTCCATATCATCTTTAATCAAATCAACAGCAAATTCAGCATACGATTGATATGCCTTATCTGGCATTCCGCTATTCTGCAATTTAAAAAGGAATACATTGCCCTTTTCCGGCATTTTTCCTTCCCGGTTGCATCTGCCAGCCGATTGAATTATGGATTCAAGAGGCGCGATTTCCCGAAACACGCACGGAAAGTCAAAATCAACACCTGCTTCAATTAATTGCGTCGACGAAACAAATATCTTTCGCTTATCCTTCAAATCAGCGGTTATGCTATTGATTACTTTTTTCCGGTGGATTGGACACATTCCGGTTGAAAGGTGGTAGGCATGAAACCATTCAGAATCACTTGAAACAATGTGCCTGTAAAAATCCCGTGCCGATGCTTTTGTGTTAAAAATGCACAGAACAGAATGGTCTTTTATTAGTATTTCTTCTGCCAGTGCAAATAAATCGACCGGCTGAAGCTTATTGAAAAAATTGTAGCTGACTCGCTGCGTTTTATTGTAAATATGTTCTGGGTGCTCTATTAGCGGCTCTATGCGTTTTAACCCATCAAAACCTTCACGTTTTTCAAAAGCCGGCATGGTCGCGGTGCAAAACAAAAATGAAGTGCGCATAAATGCTTGAATATTTTCCAGCATTTTCAGCGTTGGCAGCAATATTTCCTTAGGCAAAGATTGCACCTCGTCAAATATCACCACCGATTCGGCGATGCTATGAACTTTTCGGCATCGTGAAGGTTTATTGCTGAATAATGATTCAAAAAATTGAACAGTAGTAGTAACGATTATCGGAAAATCCCAATTTTCACAGGCTATCTGCTTCTGCTTTTCTGATTTGTTTACAGCCAACTCATTATCTTTCGCGGTTTCATTATAACCGGAATGATGTTCAAGTATCAATTCCTCGCCAAATATTTCTTTTAAACCATTCGCTGTCTGGTCAATGATATTTATGTAAGGAAGTACAATAATAATTCGCTTCTGCGAATTTGCTTTAGAATGCCGTAAAGCCCATGAAAGCGAAACAAGAGTTTTACCCATGCCCGTAGGAAGATTAAGCGAATAAAAACCCGGTGCGCATTCTGCTTTACGAATCGCTTCTTCGCGCACTTGGTTGCGCAAAACATTAATTTCTCCTTCTTTTGCTTTTTTCGCAATTGCCGCATCGAGTTTTTCAATCATTGCTTCTATTGGTAGTTCTCGGTGCAGTCGTGTTTCGGCTCGTTCTATATCGAAATGTGCCTCAGTATCCAGCCAATCCGCATCTGTTAAGACACTAAAAAGGTATCGTATAAAAAGATCTCTGTCAAAAAGTGTAGGGAATTCGGGTAGTCTTAATTCGATTTTATTTTCATCGATTCCAGTATCTTCAATAAATGCGTCCCTGACCTTAGAGAAATCGGTTTTCTTACCGCTATAGTATTCTTGTGTATCGTTTCTCCAATCGGATGGGTTCGGGAGGCCTTTGTGGTGTCCATCAATAGCTAAAGAAATCTCCAATTGCCTTATAATCCTCGCGTATCCAGCACCCCAGGCCGCATGTGGGACGCTGCCCCTTTGTCCCCCTTCTAAAAGATACCGCTGAAATTCTGGCTGATATTTCCCAAAATCATGCAATAATCCCGCTAACCGAAAGATTTTAGCGAGTTCTTTGTTGTTGGCAAATAATCCTGCAATGTTTGCTGTTTCATTCAAATGGGTAAAAAGACCATGCTTTTTTCCTGCATTATTTTCTGAATGTGCAAAATATTCATCTTTCACTATAAAACTCCCAGCTTGCTGCTGGCTGCTAATTTCTTTTAGCAAATGGTACTCATCTTATCAGCGGTTTCGCTTCCGTTTTCAACCGCTCTAAAAATTCCTTCTCATCATCAGGCAATCCTGCATAGTAGCGTGCAAGCATGTATTGGGGCACTGTAATAGTCCTTAAAATAGCTTTGTCTCTTTCATTCTCCTATCTTTTTTTGCTGCATCCGCTATTTATCCAATCGCATCAATCCGCGTCCCGGAAGTTCGCGCTTGCCCCGGGAGCTCCCAAACCACCACACTATCAGACATCCAGATTTTCCCGGTCCTTCCCCGCAACGAATATTATTTTCCATGCTCCCCCTTAAGGAGGTCGAATGCGCATTCTGTTTGCACTTCTCGCAATCCACGCGCTGCTGATCAGCGCGTCGGCTACCCCAAGCGATAGCATCGAGCGTCGAATCGATACCCTGATCGCGCACATGACGCTTCAGGAAAAAACAGATATGGTCAGCGGGACCGGCTTTGCATCCAGGGCCATTGAGCGGTTGGGCGTTCCGTCCATGAAAATGACCGATGGGCCCGTGGGCGTGCGCTGGGGAGGAAAGTCCACCGCATTTCCCTGCGGAACGGCACTGGCCGCCACGTGGGACACGGCGCTGGCGCGCGAGGAAGGCCGTGCGCTGGCGCTCGAAGCAAAGGCCAAAGGCCGCAATGTGCTGCTGGGACCGTGCATCAACATCGACCGCGTGCCTTTCGGCGGACGGAATTTCGAAAGCTTCGGCGAAGATCCGTACTTGACGTCACGCATTGCCGTAGCCTACATCAGGGGCGTACAATCGGAGAACGTGATCGCCACGGTCAAGCATTTCGCGTGCAACAACCAGGAGTTCCAGAGGACCTCGATCAATACGATCGTTGATGAGCGCACAATGAACGAGATCTATCTGCCGGGCTTCAAGGCCGCGGTGCAGGAAGCGGGCTGCTGGGCCGTGATGTCGGCATACAATAAAGTCAACGGCCGGTATTGCAGCCAGAACACGGTTCTTCTGACCGACATTCTTAAAAGACAATGGAAATTCCCGGGTTTCGTCATGTCCGACTGGGGGGCGGTGCACAGCACGGTCCCCACGCTGGTGGCGGGGCTGGACATCGAAATGCCGTCGCGTAAATTCCTGCGATCGGACTCCGTGCTTGCCGCGATTGAAAAAGGGGACGTCTCCATGGCGGCCATTGACGATAAAATCCGGCGCATGCTCCGGGCCATGCTGGCGACGGGGCTGTTTGACAAAGCCGGACCGGCGCCCGCCCTGGACAGCGCAACGCACCGGGACCTCGCGCTGACCATCGCGCGCAACGGCATCGTGCTTCTAAAAAACGCCGCCGGCGCCCTGCCGCTTGACAGGAAGTCAATCAAATCCATCGCAATCGTGGGACCGTATGCCGACCATGCGCAAACCGGCGGCGGCGGAAGCTCCCAGATCGAGCCGTTCTACGCGAGAAGCGTTCTGCAGGGCGTGCAGCGCGCGGCCGGTCCCGCGGTCCAGGTACGCTATGCGCGCGGCCTGCTTTCGCCCGACCAAACGGACGTGATACCCACCCAATACCTGGCGCCACGCCGCGGAGACACGCTGCACGGCCTTGCCGGCGAATATTTCGACAACGTCAGCTTTCAAGGGACGCCCAGGGCTCGTCGGACCGATGAGCGGATCGAATTCCATTGGGGCGAATCGGCCCCGCTCCCGGAGGTCAAGCCCGATTCGTTCTCCATACGCTGGACCGGCTTTCTCCTGCCGCCCGCAACCGGGGAATACCTCCTGAGCGTCCATAGCGACGACGGCGCGCGGCTGTATCTCCATGATTCGCTAGTTATTGACAACTGGGGTATGCACGGCATTACCGGAAAATCAACTTCAGCCATGTTCACCGCGGGACAATCCGTGCCGATAACCCTCGAATATTATGATGCATGGCATGGGGCGGATGTGGTTCTGAGCTGGCAGATGCCCGGAAGCATGGATGATGCGATCAAAGCGGCCAGGCAGTCTGATGCGGCAATCATCTGCGTCGGGCTCACCAACCGGCTGGAGGCCGAAGGGTTCGACATCGAACGGCTGACGCTCCCCTTTGGCCAGGAGCGGCTGATTCAGGCAATTGCGAAAGTAAACAAGCGCACCATCGTTGTCCTCAACAACGGCGGCCCGCTGCTCATGACATCCTGGATCGATAGCGTGCCCGCGGTGCTGGAGGCATGGTATCCGGGCCAGGAAGGCGGCAACGCCGTGGCGGACATCCTTTTCGGTGATGTCAATCCTTCGGGAAAAGTTCCGGCAACGGTCCCCAGGCGCTGGGAAGACGCGGCGGCCTTCGGCAACTACCCCGGCAAGGACTCCATGGTCACCTATGCCGAAGGAATATATGTGGGATACCGGCATTTCGATGCGCGGGGCATCGAGCCGCTTTTCCCATTCGGTCATGGGCTTTCTTACACGAGCTTTGCCTATAGCGGCCTGACAATCGCGCCGGCGGTCGGCAACAACGCCGCGTTCACGGCGAAATTTGCCATTAAGAACACAGGCCCGCGCGCGGGTGCGGAAACGGCGCAGCTTTACATCAGCGACGTCAAGGCTTCCCTGGATCGCCCCCCCAAAGAACTCAAGGGATTCCGGAAAGTGTTCCTCAAGCCGGGCGAACAGCAAACAGTGACGATTTCCATCGACCGTGCGGCGCTGGCGCTCTATGATCCGAAAAGCCATGAATGGAAAGTGGAGCCAGGCACGTTCAAGGCGCTGATCGGCTCGTCATCAAGGGACATCAGGTTGCAGGGGGAATTAGTTGTCGGGGCGGGAACGGAAACGGGAAACCACAGATGAAAGGCAGGATGGGCACAGATAGTCGAAGGGAATAGGAGTCCGCACCTAATTGCCAGGACTGATTTTCGATGGCGGCTGCCCGTCTACTGAACGGCTACGCCATTTTCCTCTCAATAAAATTCACCTCCCCAAACCGCAACTTTCCTTTTTTCTTCTCGACCATAGCGCTTCGCACCTGATACGCTCCGATTTTGCCGCGGAATGCGCGTTTTTCACCTTCGAATTTCAATTCGTACCGCGTCGTCTTTCCCGCGGTCTCCTGCAGCCGGACCACCAGCGCTTCGCGGCTTTCGGCCTTCTTGACGGCAGTGATACTCACATTTTCGCGTGATACATTTATAAACGGCGGTTTTCGGGGATTCCCAATGGATTTTCCGCTGTTGTCGCCGCCGGGATAATAAATCAGCACTTCCGGGGGTGCATTCAGCAGGTCCGCCGCGCGACGAACTCTGGTTTCGTCAAACCGCGCGGCAAGCTCCAGACGCCAGGATATCGTATGCTCGCCCTGGTCCTGCCGCGGCAGGACCCGTTTCGCGTGAATGTCCAGCTCCGGCTTAAGTCCGAAAGAGGAATAGGCGGGCGACCGGAGAACATTGCAATACAGGCGGTTGTTCCACATGCTGTGCGCGAAACTGCCGTCATTGACAATGGCGAGCACCGGCGCCTCCTTTTCATCCGGCACAACCGCCACCCACCGCTGGTTGGGAGCATCACGATGCAGATCCGGCTGTTTCCTGAATACGGCGCTGTACGGTGTTTCGGAAATAGTGCCGTTGACCGGATATGCGAGAGGCACTTCCATCTTGAGCATGGCATCTTTTCCCTGCCAATATATGGTATCGTGGATTTCAAATGAAGCGGGAATTTTCCCGAAGATATAATGGCGAACGATGGTCGAAGATTCCCATACGAAGATCGCCTCGATGATGGTGCGCACCGGGCCGTCTTCAATAATGTTGACAGGCTTGATTTCGCGGATGCCGCGTTTGTCCAGCGGAGGTGATGCCAGCGCCGATGCTTCCGCGACAGTGGCCAGGCGGAACCGGCCTTTTGGCGATGTCCACGGCAGGCCGCCGGGTATCCACGCTGTTTTCTTTCTTTGGGGGGTGCCGCATTGCCATGAATTGTCCAGATCGGCAAAGACAACCAGCTGGAATGCATTGCGCGCGACAGCGCTGCGGCGTATTCCGCGTATCGAGCAATGATCGATAAGCCCGGTTTTCAAATTGAGAACGAGGCTCAGAAATTCATTTCGAAATGCAAACCTATTGCCCCGCGCAACCGGAGCATGCCACATTGCCGGAGCATCGTTTTTCTTGAACGACGCATTCAGCCGCTTGATTTCAAACGGCCCGAGGCTGACCGGCACGGCCATCCGGACCATCCAGTCGAACGGCACATTCGATTCCTCTTTCTCTCGCTGACATATGCAGCTCTTTCCCGAATCGTCGCGTATCGAAATAGCGGCGCCGTATCGCTGCTCGATGCCTTTATGCCCAATCATGTATTCGGGCTCGATCACGGCGGTGATCGGGCAGCCATGGGGATTGAAAATAAAAATCGGGACTTCGCCCTCGTGCGCTTTGCGGGAGGCGCGGACAAGGGAAATGAACGCCCGGGTTTTCGCCCGATTGAGGATTTCCGCGGAATGCGCCAGGCAGGCCAGGGCGTCCTTTTCCGCGGACTTGATGCAGGAGCCCGGCAGAATGTCATGGAATTCACAGAAAAGAATATCGCGCCAGGCGGAATTGATTTCCTCGCGCGGGTAAGCATTGACGGACCGCCACCAGGCAAGGCCGCAGAGTTTCTCAACGGTCAATGCCAGATTTTCGGCCCGGCGATGCGCCCGCTTGATTGCGGCCATTGAGGTATAGCAGCCGGGTGACGTGAGCTGCATCTCGCCCTTGATCACGGTCCGTTTACCCGCGTCCCTGGCGACAGCCGCGAAAAAGCGTTCCGGCGTCGAATGCGCCATTTCATTGTGCGGGTGTTCTTTGAACCAGCGCTTGAATTCAGCCAGCGCCTCTACCGATGCGCCGCCGCCATGGTTCCCAAGTCCCCAGAGGATCATCGATTCAGGTTCGTCTTTGAAGACAGGGAGCCATTTTTCAAGTTTCTCCTGCTCGTTGCCATTGCTCAAATAATGATCAGAACTGCGGCGCGCATACACGGAAGCGCCGGACCGGTCTTTCCAGATAAAAGCTTTTTCAGGCAATTGCAGCGATCGGTAATCGGGCCGACAGAAGATGTAGCCGTCAAAGCCGCATCCCGCGAGAATTTGCGCATAGCCTTCGGGGTGACCGAATGAATCGAAGTTATAGGCGATTTTCGGGGACATGCCGAATTTCTCGGCGAAATAGCGTTTTCCCATGAGGAATTGACGGATGTGACTTTCTCCCGAAGGCGTGTTGATGTCGGGCTGCACCCAGGAGCCGCCGGCAATGTGCCAGGAACCGGATTTCACCAGCTTTCGGATGCGGGAGAAAAGCTCCGGCGCATTCGTTTCAACCCAGCGATAGAGCAGCGCTTCGTTGTGATTAAAGATGAATCCCGGATGTTTTTCGCAGAAATCCGCGGCGATCCTGAATGTGGAAATCGCCTCGGCCAGTCCGTCATTCCAGCGCCAGAGCCAGACAGGGTCGAGGTGCGCGTTGCAGATAAGGTGGATTTTTTTAGCGTGCATGCTTCAAATACCCCTGAACCCGGAGTTGAAATACGGAGCTATTTTCCCTATAATACCCAATTGCCGAAAATAGCTATCGGGAGAGCGGAATTCAAGCGCCGGCGCATTGGCGGCGAAGCGTTGTCGGCAACTACGATACATTGCCGGGAAAGTGAATAAGAGGCTTCGGTGCAGCATTTGCCGCTGCTATGTGACAATCAAGGTTGTGGGACATTCGTTGAGGATTCAATCACTACCGGCCTTTGAAACAACCGGTATCCCTCCGGATCCAGCCCGATCCAGCTCCTCCGCAATAGTACGCAGCGCTTTCCTGATCTTCAGATCAAGCCCCGGCAGCTCCTCTGCGTCAAGCAGGTCCTGAAGTTCCTCGCGCAATGCCGCGGGACCGATGTCCGCAGCGGCCTTCCGGAGTGTCGCGGCGAATTGAGCTATCTTCATGGTTTTTGGACCTTTTTTTCCCCGCCGCTGGCAGCGGATCTTCCGCAGACGGTCGCCCAATATTTTCAGATCCGGGGCAATCCCCAGTATTTCACGGATGAAGTATATATCGTAGAGATCCCGCATCAATCCCCGCTCTATCCACGCGGCCAGTGTATGCGCCAGCGCCGCGTCGAGGCTCATTCCCCGGATTATTCGTCCTTGTAAATGGTGGGTCCGCGCCAGGTCGGCGGTGGTGAGTTCCTGCGTTTTACATTCGGAAGCCACGTTCAGCTCTATCTGGACGCGAATCTTTCCCGCCGAAACGATTACCCGCATGCAGGTGGAATGCATGCCGTGTTGGATTTTCAAGTCTTCCTGTTTGCCAAGTACTTCCAGCACCGGCGCGGCGATATCGTTCTTCGAGGAGAACGGGATGAATACGTAGTCCAGATCGTTCGTGTAGCGCGGACAATTGAGAAGGCGGAGTTCCATCCCCCCTTTCAGAATCGCCTGCGCGGGGAAGCTGCCCGCAAGCAGGTTGATCAACCGGACCATAAGGGCTTCGTTTTCAGGAGAACTGTTCATTGAGGTATCTTTCGACAAAGGTAACGAACCGGGGATTTTTGTATCGCTTCAGAAACTCGCGGACAACATTCGCATTCAAGGTGGACATGTTTATATCTCCGAAAATGTTGAAGAAATATCGACGGCCTTTTTGATAGAAATAGAGCGCATCAAGCAGTGCCTTTTCGGCAGTGGCATATCGGATGCCGTCCACGTATTCGAAGCCGAACATAAGGTCCGGTTGAATTCCCACATATACCAGCCTGCCGATCGGACCCGAATAGGTCCGCGTGCGCCCCGGCTTGACTGCATAGACGGTTTTTACAGGCATGGTTCCAATCATAAGATGCATTGAAAGCGCTGATGCAAGACTGATATACGAATTCTCATGCATGCGCATGCAAAGATTTTCCAGCGCTGCGTCTGCTGCAATATAGTAGCACCGCGCGAACCGTGAAATCGCCCCGCTGCGCAGGAGACGATCGATTCTCCGGTTCTGCTTTGCGCGATCGGTTTCCTGGAAAAGGTTTTTCAGATCGGAAATCGAAAAGATCCCGTTCATCCGCGGGCTGTACGCAGCAATTAGCCGCGCATCCTTAAGCAGATTCATAATACCATAAATATACAATATTTCGATATTAGATGTATTATGAATTTAAAGTCACGGTCCACTTTTCTGAGCGTGCGAATAAAAGCATTGACGCGGATATGCCGTGGCGCAACCCTTGCCGAGTCCGCATTCCCTTCATATGCTGATCGGCGATATCCCGATGCGTGCGGACGGCGAAGGTGAGAGCGCTATGGCGGAGCAAGGACGCGGCGGCGGGCTGACTTCCGACTTCTGTCCTCTGCCGCTCTTTATTTCGGGTTCATCACCTTCGTCCCCACGAGCACCTGCACTCCCGCGGCCTTGCCTTCTTCCATCAGCAATTGGCAGCATTGCTTCAACGTTCGTCCGGAGCGGAAAATATCGTCGATGACCAGCACGGTGTTTCCGGTGATGAGGCGCGATGCGCTTGGGGATGGGAAGGCGATTGAGCCGTTGCTGGTGCGCATGATCGCGGCCTGGGATGATGGGATGTTCAATGCGCGCGATACTGCGGCCGATAATTCGATAACACGCCGGTATTCGGGGCGATCGGCGTTGGGCGGCAGCATGAGCATGCAATCGAGGCGGATATTTTCTTCGGCAAAGTACGCGCGGACATAGCGGGCGATCGTGCCGGCAATAGAATCGAACAGCGCTGTTTCGCCTTCATAGCGGTAGCGGTACCATGCGTCCGCGAGGTCCGAGCGCACGCGCTCGCTGTTGCCGCTTTTTAGGCGGCGTGATGCGGTATGAGAATCAATGGCCCAACCCGAGTACCACCGGTCTTCGAGCATGATTGCCGGCGGTACGGGTGTTATGGTTTGCATGGGATTTTGCATAAGTGGATTGGCTTTCGTTTCTTGCTGGTCGCTGATTTTTGGTTTCTGCAGCTCAGCTGCCTTTTACCGTTCACCGATCACCGGTTTTTCTGACCTCCGACCTCTGACTTCCGAATTCCGGGTTTCTGGACTTCCCAAACCCGCAGTGGTATAATATACTGCCTGATTCCATTCACCAGAAAGTGGCATGTATGAAAAGCAATGAATCTGCATCAGTGCCCCAGGAAAATGGCAAACGCGAAACCGGACCGGAGGCCATTGCGGCCGAATTGGCGGCCACGAAGAGTTTTCTTAACGATATTCTCGAGACTTCATCCGCTGTTTCAATCATGTCGACGGACCTTGACCGCCGGATCGTTTTCTGGAATTCAGGCGCCGAAAAACTGTTCGGGTACAAAGCCGAAGAGGTGGTCAACAAGGCAACGGTTGATATCCTGTATATGCCCGACGACAGTGATACGAAGCATGCACTTGACAAGGCGCGCAAATATATTCTGGCCCATAAGCGGGGAACGACCTGCGACCTGCTGGAACGCACCAAGGACGGCAAGGAAATCTGGGTCAAGCTCAACTTCACGCCGCGGTACAATGAAGCCGGCGACATTATCGGCTTTTTAGGCATGGGTCAGGACATCACGCACCTCAAGCAGACCGAAAAGCAGCTCAGTCATAGCTTAAAGAAACTGAAGCGCGCCATGGGCGGCACGATCCATGCCGTGGCGCTGACCGTTGAAAAACGCGATCCGTATACCGCGGGGCACCAGCGCCGCGCCACCGACCTGGCGCGCGCCATCGCCGGAGAAATGGGTTTGAGCAAGGACGTCATCGACGGCATCCGTATGGCCGGCGTGATCCATGACCTGGGCAAAATCTACGTGCCGGCCGAAATCCTCAATAAGCCGGGCAAGCTTTCAAAGAATGAGTTCTCTCTTATCAAGTGCCACCCCGAGGCGGGCTTCGATATCATCAAATACATCGATTTCCCCTGGCCCATCGGCCAGATCGTGTTGCAGCACCATGAGCGGCTGGACGGAAGCGGATATCCTAACGGCATCAACGGCGACCGTATCTGCATGGAGGCGCGCATCATCGCCGTGGCCGACGTTGTGGAGAGCATGTCGTCGCATCGTCCCTACCGGCCGGCCCTGGGCGTGGAGCGAGCGCTCGATGAAATAAGCAGTCACCGGGGAACGCTCTATGATGCCGGCGTGGTCGACGCGTGCCTTACGTTATTCCGCGAGAAGAGTTTTCAATTCAGATCAAAGGAAGATAATCCGCTGTTTACGGCATCGTAAGGGAGGGGAATTGGTTTTCGCATTTGACGTATTGTATTTTTTTAATTTCTCACGCGCAACGTTCCCGATCCGAAAAGGCGGTCCTCCATGAAACGCATCTATCGATCAACCCACGATCGCAAAGTCGCCGGCATCTGCGGCGGAATTGGAGAAATCTTCAATCTCGATCCCACCATTGTGCGCCTTGCGTTGGTGTTTCTGACCGTTGCCACGGGCTTCGTCCCTTTCATCGCGGTCTATCTGGTTGGATGGGTCATCGTGCCCGAAGACCATGAAGTTCCTAAAGAAAGCGAGCGGACGTAGCCGCAGCCGGCGCATCCCAGAATCCCGGGAAAACCGATGTATCCACGAAGTAACACGAAGGCGCACCAAGGAATACAGAGGGCAATCGGGTTTTCTTCGTGAAACTTCGTGTGGCTTCGTGGAAAATCTTCTTGAGCAGTATCGCATGCGCTACGGCTTAAAATGAATGTCGCTGCATTTCTGTTGCTATATACGTAGGGCAGGAATTCAGGATTTAGAATTTCCAGTGCAGCCGGTTTGGCTATTTGCACCGAATGTGCTCATAAATATTGATATAATGCCGCCCCGGCAGGTTCCACGAATAATCGTATTTCATCCCGTTCTCCATCAGCACGCGCCAGTCCTTCGGATATTTATACCAGCATGAAATGGCGCGGTCAAGCGTCGATTCCACGGCCTTGTTGTCGGCGGCGGCGAACACATACCCGTTCCGTTCATCGGGTGCAAGCGTGGAATGGTCCTTGTCAAACACGGTATCCACCATGCCGCCAACACCGCGCACCACCGGCACGGTCCCGTATTTCATCGCGATCATCTGCGTCAGGCCGCAGGGCTCGAACATGCTGGGCACGAACAGCATGTCCGCGCCGGCATACAGCAGGTGCGCCAGGTCTTCGTTGAATGCCAGCTCGATGTGCGAATCGGGATTATCATTGATCTGGCGCTTGACATTGCCAAAATCGGCGGCAATGGCGTTGTTGCTGGCAACGCCCAGGAGCACGAACTGGGCGCCATGACGCATGGCATAAAACAGGGCGTGCTTGATAAGATGCAAGCCCTTCTGATGATCAAGCCGGCCGATGCAGGCAATCAGCGGCTTGTACTCGTTCCTGAGCATCAGCCGTTCGCGCAGCGCATCCTTGTTTTTGTATTTTCCTTCGATGCCGACGCGGGCGAAATGCACGGGAATGTGCGTATCGATCTCCGGGTTCCACTCGTCGCAATCCACCCCGTTGAGCACGCCGCCGAATTTGTTCTGGTGCGTCTTCAAGGTGGGCTGCATGCCGCAGCCCTGATCGGTGTTGCGCGCCTCCCAGGCGTGGTGCGGCGACACCGTGGTCGTGAAATTGGAGTAGACGATGCCGCCTTTCATGAAATTGAGCGCGCCGGCATTGGCATTGTCGCGCATCTGTTCGTAGCGGAAAAAGAACTCGGGCCGGTTGAGGCCCGTGGCGCGCAGCACATCACCGCCGATCACTCCCTGGTGGTGAAAATTATGGATGGTAAAGCAGACGCGCAACCGGTCCATTTCCCGGTACATTTCATAGAGCAGCACCGGCGCCAGTCCCGTCTGCCAGTCGTGAACATGGATGATTTCCGGCCGTTTGCCCGATTTGAGCAGGAATTCCATGGCGGCCTTGGTAAAAAAGGCGAAGCGCATAACGTCGTCGGCGCAGCCGTAATAGGCGCGCCGCGCAAAGAAGTTTTCTTTCGAATGCGGCTCGATGAAAAAGCATTTGCGGCCATTAACAAACCCGAACCATACGGAACAGTGGATGGAACCGCCGTACCAGGGCACCCACAGGTCCTGATAGGTAATGGTCAGGCCCCAGATGGTGTCGCAGTTCATGCAATCGTACTTCGGCAGGATGATTTCAACCGCATGGCCGCGGATTTCAAGTTCGCGGGAAAGACCGTAGATGACATCAGCCAGGCCGCCGACCTTGGCTGCCGGAGCGCATTCGGACGCGATTTGGACGATGAACAGGTGCGCCTCGCTTCTGGAAACCCGGGAAGTCCGCTGGAGCGAAAGGCCGGATGCTCCGGGACCATGCGAATTTCCATAATACCGTTTGCGCCGCACCGGGGTCAAGGCGATATTGACAGGTATGTCAGGATAGCCTATATTACTTATAATAATCCAAGTATCTCTATGAATGCGAAAAATCCGTCTCTTTATATTATAGCCGGACCCAATGGAGCTGGAAAAACGACCAGCGCAATGAAACTTCTACCGGATTTTTTAGATTGCGAAGAATATGTAAATGCTGATGGTATTGCGTCCGGTCTTTCTCAATTCAGGCCGGATGCGGCGGCAATAAGTGCCGGGCGTGTCATGCTTTCGCGCATCCATGATTTATGCAGACTGAAAAAGTCATTTGCTTTTGAAACCACCTTGGCGTCCAGAAGTTTTATCACGCTCCTGAAAAATGTTTCAAGGCAAGGATACTCCACCAATATCATCTTTTTATGGCTTCAAAGCCCGGCATTGGCGGTTGAGCGCGTTGCAATACGAGTAAAAAATGGAGGGCATGCAATACCGCTTACTACGATTATCCGGCGGTATAAAAGGGGCATCGCGAATTTTTTCAGGCTCTACATGCCGAATGTTGACAACTGGGCTATTTACGATAATTCCTTTGAAACGCCGGAATTGATTGCAAGAAAAATTGCAGCAAGCCAAATCGAAATTCATACCATGTCTGTTTGGTTGAAAATGCAGAAGGAATTTTTATGAGCGCACGTGCTGATCAACGGCTTATGGAAAATATCGACAAAGGCATACGTGCCGGTGTAAAAAAAGCTTTACAAGGGCATAAAAAGGCGGGAATCGAAATTGCTGTCTGGGATAACGGGAAAGTAAAAGTAATTCCGCCGCATAAAATCAACGTGAAAAATTAGGGCCGTTTGCCCGATTTGAGCAGGAATTCCATGGCGGCCTTGGTAAAAAAGGCGAAGCGCATGACGTCGTCGGCGCAGCCGTAATAGGCGCGCCGCGCAAAGAAGTTTTCTTTCGAATGCGGCTCGATGAAAAAGCATTTGCGGCCATTGACAAACCCGAACCATACGGAACAGTGGATGGAACCGCCGTACCAGGGCACCCACAGGTCCTGATAGGTAATGGTCAGGCCCCAGATGGTGTCGCAGTTCATGCAATCGTACTTCGGCAGGGCCGCGGATTTCAAGTTCGCGGGAAAGACCGTAGATGACATCAGCCAGGCCGCCGACCTTGGCTGCCGGAGCGCATTCGGACGCGATTTGGACGATGAACAGGTGCGCCTCGCTTCTGGAAATTCCGGAGAACCCGCTGGAGGGCATGGCCGATTTTTGTCGGACCATGCGATTTTCTATAATACCGTTTGCGCCGCATGAGGGTCAAGACGATCGTGGAAGCGATAGCCGCGCTGTTTTCCGGCAGAAAACGGTTTATTTCCCATTGCCTTTGCGGATCGATATTTGGGATGTATCTTATACCTAACTTATGCACCAAAAGCGGATAAAACTTTATATTGAAGATTGCCGAATTTCAGCATTTACTCGGGCACAAAATGG
>Ga0315279_10003499_pt1 | contig 21816 bp, 18 predicted proteins | sample YL17G06_20_MG_FD_203694 | JGI IMG/M metagenome (GOLD analysis project Ga0315279, IMG submission 203694) | Sediment microbial communities from Yellowstone Lake, YNP, Wyoming, USA - YL17G06_20 | ecosystem: Environmental > Aquatic > Freshwater > Lake > Sediment | place: USA: Wyoming | collected... | reverse complement strand
GGCACGATCGCGGGCCTGTTATGGGTCGGCACGCTGTTCATCCTGGCCGGCCAGCTCATCGCGATCGGCTGGATCCTCGGCGTCGTCGCGGATGTGCCCCGCTGGCTGGGGTGCGTCCTCGGCGGCGTCGTGATCGTCCTCTATTTCACCGCCGGAGGACTGCACGGGTCGGCGCGCATCAACCTGGTGCAGCTCGTCGTGAAACTCGCCGGCTTTGCCATCGCCGTCCCCCTGCTCGTTTCGCAGGCGGGCGGCCTGGGCGCCATCGCGGCGAGCCACGAGTTGCCGCCGCACGCCCTGGATTTGTGGGCAGGCAACAGTTCGATTGGCTTCCTGACGCTGCTCGTGCCGGCGTTCATGATCTCGCCGGGCCTGCTCCAGAAGGCGTACGGCGCGAGGGACTCACGCGCCGTGCGCACCGGCTTTGCGGCCAATGCCCTGGTCCTGATGCTGTTCGGCTTCGTGCCCGCGCTCATCGGCATGGTGGCGCGGATGCGCAACCCGAACCTGCCCAATGCCGAGCTCGCCCTGCCGATCGCGCTCGTGCGCGACGTACCGGCGTGGGTCGGCGCTCTCGCGCTCGCCGCGGTCTTCTCGGCGGAGGTCAGCGCCTCGGACGCGATCCTCTTCATGCTCGCCACCTCGCTGTCGCGCGATTTGTATCACCGCTTCGTGAATCCCGACGCCTCCGATCGCCAGCTGCTCCGCGTCGCCCGCGTCGCCGCCGTGGCCGGCGGCATCTGCGGTGTGCTTGCCGCCATCGTCCTGGCAGGCGTCATCAAGGCGCTCACCATCTTCTACTCCCTGCTCGGCGTCAGCCTCTTCGTACCCCTCGTCTTCGCGCTGCACAGCGAGAGGCGGCGCCCGCGTGAAGCGATCGCGTCAATCCTCGCGGGCACGTTGACTTACCTGCTCGTGTTCGCGCTGACCGGCAGCCGCGGCTGGGGCCCGCTCACGCCAAACCTGCTGGGGCTCGTCGCGGCGGCGGCGGGATTCGGAGTGGTGGCGCTGGCACGCCCGACTGCAGGTTCACCCGTGTAAGTTTCGGACCCGGGCCGCGACTAACCTCAATGTGACAGAAACGGCTTTGGGCTTTGGGCCTTTGGCTTTGGCCACGCCGAAAGAGACCGGCGTGGCGGTGGCGGCACACCGGGCGGGTCTCGGGGCATGAACCCAGGTGACGACAGGGAATCGGTGTTCGCGCACCTGCTCGACCGCAACAAGCGGCGCCTGGTGAGCATCGCGCGCAGCTACGCGACGGGCGACGAGTACCAGGACTTGTATCAGGAGATGCTCCTCCAGATCTGGAGGAGCCTGGACCGGTTCGAAGGCCGTTCGTCGGCAGACACATGGGTCTACCGGATCGCGTTGAACACGGCCCTGACGTATCGCCGGCAGACCGGCGCACGCTTGCGTCACGCGGCGACCGCCGACGGGACGCCACCGCCGTACCCACCCGTGGCGGTGCCGCCGGCGGCGACGACGGAACTGCGACTGCTGCAGGAGTTCATCGCGACGCTCGGCACCGTCGATCGCGCGGTCTTCCTGTTGTATCTCGAGGACCTGACCTACAGGGACATGGCCGAGACGCTCGGCATGTCAGAGAACCACGTGGGGGTGCGGATCAGCCGCATCAAGAACGCGTTCATCGCGCGGTACTTCAACGAGCAGGACCAATGACCATGGAGGAGATGGACCGGTTCAAGGCAGCCTGGCAGCGACAGCCGATGGATGCCGCGCTCGACAACGACGCCGCGCAGGCCGTAATCGCGATCAGGCAGCGGCTCGAACGCCTGCACCGCACCCTCCGGTGGCGCGACGGCCTCGAAACCGGCAGTGCGGTCGCCGGGATGATCCTGTTCGCGTGCCTGGCCGGTGCCCTGCGGGGCGCGCTCGTGCGGATCGGAGCGGTGGTGGTCGTCGCCGGCCTGGGCCTCGTGATCGCGAAGCTCCATCGCGCCCATGCCGGCGACCGGGCGCGCGCGTTCCTGAGCGTGAGGGACTTCTGCGTGGCCGAGATGGCGAGCGTCGATGCGCAGGTGGCGCTGCTGAACTCGGTGGCCTGGTGGTATCTCGGCCCCGTGATCGTCGGCATCAATCTGTTCTTCGCCGGCCTGGCCGGGGTGAACCTGAAGAGCCTTGCGTACCTGGCCGTCACGCTGCTGCTCGCCGTCTATATCTACAGGATCAATCGCAGGACCGTTCGGCAGACGCTGCAGCCGATCCGCGATCGGCTCGCCGCGATCCTGGAGCAGGTTGACAGCCCGTGGTGAACGTCCGACCGCGCTGTCAATAGAGCGTCGGAATGAAGCCCCGCGAAACCTGAACCGCAGAGCGGGCATCGACCCCGTACGGGAGCATCGCATGAAGAGCCGATCGTTTTTGTGGCTGATGGTGGTATCCGCGGTAGCGGGCCTCGCCGCCGGACCGCGCGCGCAGGGCGCGCCCCAAGCAGTGAGCCCCGTTGGCGACGCAGACATCCAGGCCCTGCTCGACCAGCGTCTCCTGCCGCGCACGGACACGGCCATCATCGTCGGTATCATCGGGCCGACTGGTCGCCGAATCGTCGTTGCCGGCAAGGCCGGCCCGAACGGCGCGCCGGCGCTCGACGGTCACACCGTCTTCGAGATCGGCTCCGCGACGAAAGTGTTCACGACAGCGCTGTTGATGGACATGGTCCGCCGGGGAGAGGTGCGCCTCGACGACCCGGTGGCGAAGTACCTTCCCCCTTCGGTGAACGTGCCCTCGCGGGGCGGCAGGCAGATCACGCTGGTGGACCTGGCGACGCACACGTCCGGTCTTCCCCGGCTCCCTCCGAACCTGCAGCCCGGGGACATGGCGAACCCGTACGCGGACTACTCCGTGGAACAGCTCTACCAGTTCCTCTCGCATCACCAGCTCACGCGGGATATCGGCGAGCAGTACGAGTACTCGAACCTGGGGATGGGGTTGCTGGGCCACGCGCTCGGCCTGCGCGCCGGCGCCACCTACGAGGCGCTGGTGTCGGCGAGGATCCTCGAACCGCTGCAGATGCACGAGACCGCCATCACCCTGTCGCCGGCGCTGCGGGCCCGCCTCGCCGTCGGCCATGACAACGCCGGGCGGCCGGTCGCCAACTGGGACTTGCCCACGCTGGCGGGCGCCGGCGCGCTGCGATCGACGCTCGAGGACATGCTGCGATTCCTGCAGGCGAACCTCGACAAGGACAAGCCGGGACTGGCGTCGGTGCTGCAGGACACGCACGCCGCCCGGCACGCCCTGACGACGCCCGACGGCAGCATCGGTCTTGGCTGGCACCTGCGCCGCGCCTTCGACCGGGAGATCGTATGGCACAACGGCGGCACCGGCGGCTATCACTCGTTCATCGGCTTCGACGAGAAGACGAAGACCGGTGTCGTGCTGCTGCACAACTCGGCGCAGAGCATCGATGACATCGGGTTCCACCTGATCGAGCCGCGGCTGCCCGTCGCCCGGCCCCAGGCCCCGGCGCCGCCGCGGACCGAGGTGAAGCTGGACGCGAGTGTCCTCGGGAGCTACGTCGGGGAGTATCGACTGACGCCGGAGTTCGCGATCGTCGTGACACGCGAAGGGGATCAGCTCTTCATCCAGGCGACCGGGCAAGCGAAGGTGCCGATCTATGCCGAATCGGAGACGCAGTTCTTCCTGAAGGTCGTCGACGCGCAGATCACCTTCTCGCGCGATGCGAGCGGCCGCGCGACGCGGCTCGTGCTCCATCAGAACGGGCGGGACACGACGGGGGAGAGGGTGAGGTGACAGTGGCGCCGGCTTGAGGCTTGAGGCTTAAGGCTCAAGGCTCAAGGCTCAAGGCCCGACTGGGCTCATGGCCCCGATTGGCCACGCGGCGATCACTTCCCCGCTGTTGTCTGCACCACCACCACCAGCGGCGGCAGCGGATCGGATCGCGGCATCCATCGCGTGGCGGCCAGAACGTGCAGCCCTCGACGGGCCGTCGTCACTGCCAGCGCGTGTGCGCGCTGGTCGCGATCGGCGGCGCGCCCCTCGACTTCGAGCACGTATCCGCCCAGGAGGACCGCGGCGAACGGCGCCAGATCGCGAGCGTCGCCGGTCAACCGCGTCACGGTCCCGCCGGTCGATCGCGCGAGGGAGTGCAGGTCCGTGCTTTCGAGAGGGTCCACGCGTGCCTGCCTGGAGAACACGACATGGATCACGCTGCGCGAAGCGGCCGCCAGATCCACGATCGCGGCCAGGCGCGACGACGGCATCCCGCCGTTCGCAACCGCACGACGCATCCTCTCTTCTCGACCGGCGGAGAAGAACAGGACGCTCTTCGGCCCCTCGAGCTTCACCAGGTCCTTCAACACACGGGCCAGCGCATCGAAGGATGCCGGCGGCGCACCGCTTGCAGCCGAGGCCCGTCCGATGAGGTGCGAAACGCCTCCGAGAAGGTCGGCCCGGTTGGCCGCAAACCTCAGCGGGCCTGCGCCGGGCAGGGCGACGAGGGCCGCACGGTCCACCGGACCGATCACCTCGAGCAGGTGCTCGATTTCCGGCGCCAGGCTTCGCTCGTCCCCGCGAGGAAAGCTCGTTTCGTCGACGGCGACGACGATCGTCCGCGCCTCGTCTGCCCGCGCAACGACCCCCTTGCCAACCGCGATCGACCGTCCGGCGGTGGGTGCCTGAGGGCCGCGGAACACGTAATGGATGGCAACGACCCTGCGCGGCGCGCCGTCGATCGCCACGCGGAAGTCGTCGCGCGTCAGCGTCAACGCCTGGCGCTGTGCCTCCAGCACGACGGCATCGACGTACGCCAACGCCCCGGCGGCGGCCGCCTCCCGCCGCTCTTCCTCCGCGCTGTTCTTCTCTTTCGGCGCCGGGAACTTGCCGGCGATCCGATCGCGCTCGTCCTTGGCAGACGACTCGTGGGAGCCGGGCTTCGTGGTCGGGCCCTTGCCGCCAAGCAGGCCGGACTCGGGCCGCTTGGCCGGCGGCGTTCGTCCCGGGTTGTTCTGGGTCTGGCCGCTCATCCGAACGAAAAAGCCGGAGCCGACTGCGCCCAGGAGACAACCGAGAATCAGTGCAGTGAAAAGGAGAGAACGACGTCGCATGATCGCCCCCGGCTGGCTTCGCGAGGCCGCAGGCCGCGGCGCGGCAGGCGCTGGCAGGTCAGAAGCAGTGTGGAACCGCTGAGGCCGGTTGTCAAGTCGGCGCACCGCGGCGGAACGCGCGTCCGGCTGACCCGGCAGGCCGACGAGGCACCAGCACGGGCGGCAACTCGTTTGCCGGGGCCGACGTTGGCGCGCAGCGGTGGGTCCGCCTCGGTTTCGCCTGTCGCAGTGCCCGGTATACGATCACCGGGCACGAGGGTCGCGGCCGGGGGTTGCCCCGGCGAACCCGTTCACGGGAGGACCCATTGACACGCCGACGCTGGTTCCTTGCTGCCGCCCTCGCCCTGTGCGCATGCCTCGCCACGGCGACCGCCCGCACAGCGGCCCCGGTTCTCTCCTTCGGCGTGATCGCGGACGTGCAGTACCGTGATGCGGATCCCCAGGGGACGCGCTTCTACCGCGACTCGCGCGCCAGGCTCGAACAGGCCGTCGAGAGCCTGAACGCCGCCACGCCCGCCTTCGTCGTGCAATTGGGCGATCTGATCGACGGCGCTTTTCTCAGCTACGACATCGTCGTGCCGATCTACGACCGGCTGAAATCGCCGCACTACCACGTGCTCGGCAACCACGACGTGACGGTCGAACCAGAACGTCAGCGCAGCGTCCTGCAGCGGCTCGGCCTCGACCGGCTCGGCGCCGGCCGCGGCTACTACGACTTCGCCCGGTCCGGCTGGCGCTTCATCGTCCTCAACGGCGACGACCTCAGCGTGCAGGCCTACGCGGCGGGGTCGCCCGAACGGGCGGCGTCGGAGCGGGTGCTGGCCGATCTCCGCGCCTCGGGCGCGAAGAACGCTACGCAGTGGAACGGTGGCCTCGCGCGGGAGCAGCTCGACTGGCTGAAACGGACCCTAGCCCGCGCCGACGCCTCCCACGAGCGCGCGATCGTCTTCTGTCACTTCCCCGTGTTCCCTGCGGGTGATTCGACGCTGTGGAACGACCGCGACGTGATCGCGATCCTCGAGACGTCTCCGTCGGTCGTCGCGTACTTCTGCGGGCACAGACACGAGGGCGGCTACGCCGCCAGGAACGGGATTCACTACGTGAACCTGAAGGGAATGGTGGAAGGCAGGGAGACGGCGTACGCGGTGGTGGAGCTGTACGCGGATTCGATGAAGATCAACGGCTACGGGCGCGAAGAAAGCCGGACGCTCGTGGTGAGGTAGCGCGAGGGCGGAGCAAGAGCGCGGGGCGGAGCAAGCTCCGCCCCTACGGGTGAAGAGTCAGGCCGAGGCAAGCTCGGCCCCTACTTCGCGAACAGCCCGTCGAACCACTTCTGGAACCTGACCTCCAGGTGATCGAGCGCGAGCGTCGGCGCGGGCATCGCCGGTGACGCCGGTGCGGCGGCCAGCGGCGCCTGCAGCGGGAACCGGCTGCGATCCCAGATCGCCTCGCCGTCGACGGCGTCGAGCACCACGTCGCGGTAGATCGGCGCGACGCGGCGGATCTCCTCCATCACTTCCCCGGGGCTCGCGTACTTCATCTTGAACCGATAGCCCATGCCCGCGGCGAGCTGGCACAGGATCTCCCAGGTCTCGAGGCCGGCGCGCGGCGGCACGGCGCGCTGGATGCGCTGCACGCGCCGCTCCGAGTTCGTCAGGGTGCCGCTGGTCTCGACCGGGCTGCTGAGCGGCAGCACGACGTTGGCGGCCCTGGCAGTCTCGGTCATGAACAGGTCCCCGACGACGAGGAAATCGGTCGCCAGCAGCCCGTCCCGCAGGTCGCTGGGAAGGCTGTCGCATCCGAGAGGATCCTCACCGAGCACGATCGCCACCTTGATCTTCTTCTCGCGCAGCAGCTGCGCAACGTCCACGCCGGCCGGCTCGATGTCGCGGAGCGCGACGCACCATTCCTTCTCCAGGTTCTCGATCGCCTCCTCGCTGTCAGTGGCGAGATAGCCGGGATACCACCGGGGGTTGGCGCCCATGTCGAGCAGCCCCTGCGCGTTCGACTTCTCGTGCAGCGGCAGCAGCGAACAGCCGAGCGCGGTCGCCGCCTGCGCCAGCAGCGCGGTGTCGTCCGCCAGCCGCGGCCCGCGATAGTCGCGGTTGCAGACGAGGATCTTGAGGATGCTCTTCGCCAGCAGCTGCGCCGCCTCGCGGATCTGCGCCATCTCGACGCCGGTGCGCTCCTCGATCGCCGCCTCCGGCATGTCCGCCAGCAGGGACACGACCCGTCGTTCCCCTGCCGAGGCGTCCGCCTGGCCGGTCATCTTCTCGAACTCGCGCAGCAGCGCCGCCACGACCAGCATCTGCGCGTCGGGCCGGCACTGCAGGAAGATCTCCGCGAACCGGGCGGTGTGGTTCTCCTCCGGCCCGATGTAGACGAGCTTCCCGCCGGCGCGGATCGCGCGCTTGGCGAGCACGTCGACGACGAAGTGCTCGTCGGCGAGCCCGGAGTTGACGACGACGATCGTCTGCGCCTCGATGACGTCACCGTAGGTGGCCGTCGACACGATGTCGGGCCTGAAGTGCCCGGGGTTGAGCATCTGCGAGAAGGACGTCACGTTGTGCGTCCGGAACGCGACGCGCGCCACTTTCTGCGCAAGGTAGATCTCCTCGTTGGTGAGCCGCGGCGAAACGAACACCGCGATCTCCCGGCCGGCGTAGCGCCGGCTCATCTCCTTCAGCCGCATGGCCGCGTAGGCGATGGTGTCGCCCACCGGCGCGTCCTGCATCTCGCGTCCGGGGCGGATCTTGCCGGCCGCCAGCCGGTCCGCGGCGTGGACGTAGTTGAAGCCGAACCGCCCGCGGCGGCAGTGGTAGCCGAGCGTGCCGGCATTCTGCTCGCTGCGCGACACCTTCACGAGCGTGTCGCCGAACGTGTCGTAGTTGATGCGGCAGCCGACGCCGCAGTAATGGCACACCGAGGCCACCGGCGTCGTCTTCCAGGGACCCGGCTTGGCGAGCGCGGTCTTCTGCGAGATGGCGCCGGTCGGACACGTGCTCACGCACAGGCCGCAGGACACGCAGTCGGTGTCGGCGAGCGACAGGCCGAGCGGCGGGCGCACCACGGTGCTGAAACCGCGGTAGGCGAACCCGTAGGCCGACACCCCGACGACCTCGCTGCAGACGCGCAGGCAGCGCGCGCACAGCACGCACTTGTTGGGATCGAGCTCGATGAGCGGGTGCGAGTGGTCGACCGGGTGCTGGCGCGCCTCGCCGAGATAGCGTTTCAGCTCGACGCCGTACTCGGTCGCGTAGCGGCGCAGGTCGCAGTCGAACAGCGCCGTGCAGCCGCACTCGAGGCAGCGCTGGACTTCCTTCTTCACGTCCTCGGCGGTGTAGCCCTGCTCCACCTCGGCGAAGCTCCTCACGCGCTCGTCGGCCGGCAGCATCGGCATCACGCGCCGCGGCGACGGCTCCTGCGACCGCAGGTCCTTGACCGTCACCTTCGCGAAGGTGTCCTTCCGGCTGAAGAACTCCTCCGGCTCGGCCTGGACGACGCCGGTCCGGACGTACGTGTCGATCGCATAGGCCGCCTTGCGGCCGGCCGCGATGGCCTCGATGGCGGTCGCCGCGCCCGTCACGACGTCGCCGCCCGCGAACACGCCCTCGACGCTCGTCTCGAACGAGCGGTCGCTCGTCTGGATGGTCTGCCACCGCGTCAGGTTCAGCACCTCGCCGAGCGGCAGCATGCCGGGGACGCGGCCGTCGACGAGATCCGTGACCGTGGTCGCCTGTCCGATTGCCGAGATGACGAAGTCGCACTCCACGACGAACTCGGAGCCGCGGACCGGCTTCGGGCTGCGGCGGCCGGACGCGTCCGGCTCGCCGAGCTCCATCCGCAGGCACTCGATGCCGCACACGCGGCCGTTGCGGGTCAGCACCCGCTGCGGCGCCACGAGGAACTCCATGTGCACGCCTTCCTCGATGGCGTCGTGGATCTCGGTGGCGTTGGCCGGCATCTCGGTGCGCGTGCGCCGGTAGAGGAGCTTCATCTTGCCGACGCCGAGGCGGAGCGCCGTGCGGGCGCAATCGATCGCCGTGTTGCCCCCGCCGACGACGACGACGCGGCCGTGGATGTCGATTTTCTTGCGCAGGCCGAAGTTCCTGAGGAACTCGATGCCCGAGAGCACGCCGGGCGAGTCCTCGTCCTGCACGCGCATCAGCGAGCTGCGCCACGCGCCGATGCCGAGGAAGATGGCGTCGTAGCCGGCCTGCTTCAGGCCGGTGATCGTGAAGTCCTTGCCGAGCGTCGTGTTGGTCTTCAGCGTGACGCCCAGGCTCAGCACCTGGTTGATCTCGAGATCGAGCACGTCCTTGGGCAGGCGGTACTCGGGAATGCCGTAGCGCAGCATCCCGCCCGCTTCGGGCTGCGACTCGAGCACGTCCACGTGGTAGCCGCGAAGCGTCAGGTAGTAGGCGGCCGAGAGCCCGGCCGGCCCGGCGCCGACGATCGCCACGCGCCGGCCGTTGGGCGGCGCCGTCGCCGGCCTGAAGGTGTCGGCGGCGCCGAGGTCGAGATCGGTCACGTAGCGCTTGATGTGGTCGATGCCGACCGGCTCGTCGAGCAGGTTGCGCCGGCAGCCCTTCACCTCGCACGGCCGCGTGCAGACGCGCCCGCACACCGACGGCAGCGGGTTCCGCTCCTTGATGAGCGCGATCGCGTCGCGGTACTTGCCGATGGCCACGAGCGCCACGTACCCCTGGATGTCCACGCTGGCCGGGCACGCGATCTGGCACGGGCCGATGCAGTCCGCGTAGTGGTCCGACAGCAGCAGCTCCAGCGCCGCCTTGCGCGACAGGCGCACGTCGGTGGTGTTGGTCTGCACGGTCATGGCGTTGGACACCTTCGTCGAACACGCGGGCAGCAGCGTCCGGGCGCCCTTCACCTTGACGACGCACAGGAAGCAGGACGCGAACGGTTCGAGCTGCTCGTCGTGGCAGAGCGTCGGGATGTTGCCGATGCCGTGGTGCCGGGCGACCTGGAGAATCGTCTGGGTGCTGTCGGCGATGACCCGCTTGCCGTCGATTTCGACCTTCACGAGCGCCATGAGTGCCTCTGCTTGATCGGTATCGGCGTCGTCCGAAGTCCGAAGTCCGAAAGTCCGAAGTCGACATCGGACCTCGGACACCGGACGACATCCGGTCCTCGTCGTTAATCCTTATGAATCGCGTCCAGGTTGCACGCCTTGTAGCACTCGCCGCACACGGTGCACAGCTCCTGGTCGATGACGTGCTTCTCCTTGCGCTTGCCCGTGATCGCGCCCGACGGGCACGCCTTCAGGCACAGCAGGCAGCCGGTGCAGTCGTCCGTGATCGTGTACGTGAGCAGCTTCTGGCAGTGGTGCGCCGGGCACTTCCTGTTGGTGATGTGCGCCTCGTACTCCGACCGGAAGTACTTAAGCGTCGTCAGCACCGGGTTCGGCGCCGTCTGCCCCAGGCCGCAGAGCGAGGAGTTCTTCACGCGCGCCGCCAGGTCCTCGAGCAGCTCGATGTCGCCGTCCCGCCCCTTGCCCTCGGTGACGCGCGTCAGCACTTCCAGCATCCGCTTGGTGCCGATCCGGCAGAAGGTGCACTTGCCGCACGACTCGCGCTGCGTGAAGTCGAGGAAGAAGCGCGCGACGTCCACCATGCACGTCGTTTCGTCCATCACCACGAGGCCGCCCGACCCCATGATGGCGCCGGTCCTGTTGATCGACTCGTAGTCGATGACCGTGTCCTGCAGTTCCGACGGGATGCAGCCGCCCGACGGCCCGCCCATCTGCACGGCCTTGAACTTCCGATCGTCCTTGATGCCGTCGCACACGCCGTAGATGATTTCCTTGATCGAGATGCCCATCGGCACCTCGACGAGGCCGCCGCGGCGGATCTTGCCCGCCATCGCGAACACCTTCGTCCCCTTGCTGTTCTGCGTGCCGAGCGAGTTGAAGGCCCTGGCCGAGTTCAGGAGGATCCAGGGCACGTTGGCGAAGGTCTCGACGTTGTTGATGCTGGTCGGCGACTCCCACAGGCCCTTCGTCGCCGGGAACGGCGGGCGGATTCGCGGCATGCCGCGCCGGCCCTCGATCGAGGCGATGAGCGCCGTCTCCTCGCCGCACACGAACGCCCCGGCGCCTTCCTTCAGCGTGATGCGGAAGGAGAAGTCGGTGCCGAACACGTGGTCGCCCAGGAAGCCGCGCTGCTCGGCGGCGGCAATCGCGATGGTCAGCCGCTCGATGGCCTTCGGGTACTCGGCGCGCACGTAGACGTAGCCGTGATCGGCGCCGATCGCGAAGCCGGCGATGGCCATCCCCTCGAGCACCGAGTGCGGGTCGCCCTCGAGCACCGAGCGGTCCATGAAGGCGCCCGGGTCGCCCTCGTCCGCGTTGCAGATGATGAACTTGCGCGCGCCCTGGGCGAGGCGCGTGAAGCGCCACTTCATGCCGGTCAGGAACCCGGCGCCGCCGCGGCCGCGCAGCCCCGATTCGGTGATCGTCGCGATCGTCGCCTCGGGGTCGTTCTTCTCGAGCACGGCCTCGAGCGCCTGGTAGCCGTTCACCTGCAGGTAGTCGTCGAGCGACTCCGGATCGATCTCGCCGCAGTTGCGCAACACGATCCGCTTCTGCTTCGCGAAGTAGCCGATCTCGCTGCCGGTCCCGTCGCTCGCCCAGATCAGCCAGTCGGCCACGGGCCGCAGATCGCCGCCGTGGTGGGCCGCGAGCAGCTTCTCGACCTTGTCGGCGCTGATCTTCCCATAGACGTACCGGCGGCCGTCCCCGGCGCGCACCTCGACGAGCGGCTCCTGGTAGCACATGCCGACGCAGCCGGTGCGTCCGAGCCGGAAGAGGTTGGGCGCCGCCTGCAGGCTGCGCTCGATCGCGGCGTAGGTGTCCTCGGCGCCCGCGGCGATGCCGCACGTGCCCAGCCCGACGATGACCCGCGTCTCCGCCCCCGTCATGACCGCTCTCCCTTCTGGTACTTCTTGAGCACCTTGACGGTCGAGGAGGGACTCAGGTTGCCGTGGGTGGCCTTGTCGACCATGACCGCGGGCGCCAGCGAGCAGCACCCGAGGCAGGACACCGTTTCGATGGTGAAGAGGCGATCGCCGGTGGTCTCGCCGTGCTCGACGCCGAGGTGCTTCTGCACCGCCGCCGAGATGTCGTTGGCGCCGGCGACGTGGCACGCGGTGCCGTGGCAGACGCGCACGATGTGCTTGCCGACCGGCTTGAGGCGGAACTGGGCGTAGAAGGTGGCCACGCCGTAAATCTGGGTCAGCGGGATGCCGGTCTGCTCTTCGATCTCGAGCAGCCGCTCGCGCCGCAGGTAGCCGTCCTCGGTCTGCACCTGCTGCAGGAGCGGAATCAGCTTGCCTTCCTCGCCCGCGTAATGATGATTGCGGAAGTTGTAGCGTCGATGGGGTTGCATGAAGACTCCGTGACTCGAGTTGATGGTTGATAGTCGATAGTCAATCGTTGCGCCCGTGCGGTCAGCGATGAACCATCGACTATCGACTATCCCTAGTCGTGCGGCGTGCGGAACATGTTGTTGACGAGTGCCATCATCTGGTCCACGTCGCCGAAGCCGCCGAGCGCGTGGCCCTGGCACCCGCGGCGCGAGCAGAACTCCACCGAGCCGCCGTTGACGATGTTCAACGAGGCCATCGGCGCGCCGCACAGCCGGCAGGGGATCTGCAGCATGATGCTCTCCTCGCAGGCGGGGCACCGGAACTGCACGATCGCGCGCGCCGGGATGTCCACGTCGCACTCGATCGTGTAATCGCCGAACACGGCGCTCAGGTAGATGGTGGCTTCCTGGTTGGTGTCCTTGATGTACGCGTCGAGGTGCACCTTCTGGCCCTCGGTGAGGGCCGCCTGGCAATTCGGGCAGCACACCTCGAGCAGCAGCATTTGTTTGGTCATAACCGCTCCTCGCTCAGGCACCGGGGCCCGCTGCGGTAGGGCGAGGCTTCAGCCTTGCCGATCCTCCAACGCCCGCAGCTTCACGAACACGCAGTCCTCCAGCTTCGCCTCGCCGGCCAGGATGTCCTCGGCGAACGTGGTGCAGTCGGGCGCGCCGCACGCGGCGCAGTCCTTCTTCGGCAGCTCGTCGAGCAGGCGGTGCTTCTCCTGGCGCCGGCGGATGGCCTGCTGCAGCGTCTCGGTCATCGGCTCGATGACCGGGGCCTTGATTTCGCCTTCCATGTCGAAGAAGTGCTCTCGGAACATCGAGCGGACCTTTTCCTCGGCCACGGCGCTCTCGCCTTTCAGCCGCGCCTGGATCCGCTGCAGCGTCCGCCGCGCCGCGTAGCGTCCTTCGATCAGCAGCTGGCCGCTCACGCACCCGTCGGGGCAGATGTACGCTTCGATGAAATCGACGTTCTGGAACTTGCCCGCCTCGATCGTGTCGAAGACGCTGGTGACGTCGTGCACGCCCGTCACCGACAGGCTGTTCTTGTTGCGCATCCCGGCCGTCTCGCCGCCGACCATCGCCCAGGCCAGCCCCGACGGGTTGAATCGATCGTCGAGCAAGTGCGTGCCGCCCTTGAGCGTCCGCAGCATCGGGCCGTAGAGCTCGGCAATCGAGAACGCGCCGTCGAAGTTCGACTCCAGCAGGCCGACCGGCGCGACGATCGACTGCATCATCGCGGAGCAGGGCGTGATGTAGAAGATGCCGATCTCGTCGGGCCGCATGCCGAGCGACGCGGCGAACTTGCGGCGCGCCATCTTGGCCGCCAGTTCCCGCGGCGTGTGGACGGGAATCAGGTGCGGCACCAGGTCCGGATACCGGATCAGGATCAGCCGGATGATCGCCGGGCAGGTCACCGAGATCTTCGGCCACGGCCCGCCGCACTCCGACAAGTACGCATCGACCGCGCGGCTCACCATCTCGCACATCCACGACACGTCGTAGAAGCTGTCGAACCCGTTGGCGACGAGCGCCGCGGCGACCTGCGCAGGCGTGAAGTCGGACCCGAACTGCGTGTAGATCGTGGTGGAGGGGACGGCGACCGTGTACTTGAAGCGCTTCAGAACGGAGGGAGACGAGGTGCGCGCGTGCACCGCGTCGTAGCGGCAGGCGCGAATGCACTCACCGCAGTCGATGCACGTCGCGGGATCGATGCTCATCAGGTCGCGACGGACCCGAATCGCCTTGGTCGGGCAGGCCTGCGAGCAGGCCACGCACCCGACGCAGCGCGCCTCTTCCCGGATGACGGAGTGAATCGCGGCGTCCATCTGTTATCCAAGCAGGAGTCAGGAGTCAGGGCGCCGGACCCCGATACCCGATTCCTGATTCCCGATTCCTGATTCCTGATTCCTCGTCTGCTATCCGTCCCCCGCCGGCCTGAGCGACACGCTGTAGCGGAGCGTGGTGCCCGTGCCGGGCACCGATTCGATCTCGAAGCTGTCGGTCGATCGCCGGATGTTGGGCAGCCCCATGCCGGCGCCGAACCCCCGGGCGCGCATCTCGGCGGTTGCCGTCGAGTAGCCTTCCTGCATCGCCAGATCGATGTCGGCGATCCCCGGCCCGCGATCCGCGACAACGACACGGATGGCGCTCGGCGTGATCACCAGATCCATCCGGGCCTCGTCGGCGTACATGATGACGTTCATCTCGGCTTCGAAATTCGCGATCGACAGCCGGCGGATGATCGCGGGATCGAGCCCCAGATCCTTCATCGCCGCCTTCACCGCGGCGGCCGCGTCGCCGCCGTGCTCGAAGTCGTCGCCGGTGATCGTGAACGTCTCGCGGTACAGAACTGGCTCGTCCATCACAGATGGTCGTTGGTCGTCAGTCGTTAGTCGTTAGTCCGGCCCGTTGGTCGTTGGTCCGGGTCGCTGGTCGCCGGTCGGTCGTCAAGGCGAACGAACGGCCGGACGCCAGCGAGCGGCGCCTGCCATCGGCTGCTCTGGATTGTCGCTGTCGTCCGGGAGCCGCCCGCGCAAGCGCGACGCGTCCCGATTCGGGGGGCTACTCCTTGCCGGCGGCCTTCAACCCGTGGTCGAACAGCAGCCCGCACGCCTCGAACATGAAGCGCCGCGTGGTCAGCAGGGGGATTCTCTTGTGCCGCGCCACGTCCACGACCGGTCCGCCCGGGCGCTTGTCATGGATGAAGAGTATCGCCGTCAGATCCGCGACGTCCGCCGTGTGCACCGACTGCAGGCTCGTGAGCCCGGTCACGAGCAGCGCGCCGGACCGCGAAAACGCGAGCACGTCGCTCATCAGGTCCGCGGCGAAGCAGGAGTGCACCTCGGTCGTCTCCAGCAGATCCTCGCCGTAGAGGACCTCGCAGTCGAGCAGTCGCCGGATCTCGGCCAGCTTCATGGCTCACGAACGCGGAATGGAGGATGCTCCATTCTCAATGCTTCGTTCCCGTCACCGGATGCCCGCCTCGTACAGTCTGGTCGCCACCTGCCAGCTGTCCATGTTCGTCGAGAACACCGGAATCTCGGCCCGCTCGGCCAGCGAAATCGCCTCGGCCGGCAGCGTCCGGCCCCGGGTGAGGACGATGGCGGACACGTCCACGAGATTGGCCGCGGCGATCACGTTGTTGTGGACCTGGAGCGTCACCAGGACGTTGCCGGCCTTCGCGTTGGCGATGACATCGCTCACCATGTCGGAGATGTAGACGCCGCTGACCGGCTTCTCGAACATCCGGGTCAGGCTCTTCAGCTCCAGTCTCTCGGCGAGTTCCTTCGTGGTCATTCGCGCCTCTTTATGAAGATGACACTAGCCTTCCATCGCGGTCAGACCGAAGTCGGCCAGGATCTGGCCGTGACTGAATTCCTTGTAGAGACCGAAGTAGTCCGGCAGGATCAGGATCTTCTTGTTCGGTGTCACCACCCGCTCGCCGAAGTAGCGGTTGAGGATCCGGAGCTTCTCGAGCCAGGCGGCCTGCCGCGTGCCTTCGACCGGGCCGTGCGTGATCGCAACGTAGATCCAGATTTTCTCCGCCTGCGCGAGGTCGCCCAGCCGGTGCACGTCGCTGTCGGCCGGGCACCCGCTGTAGGGCACCAGGCCCAGCAGATCGTCGAACTTCGTCACCTGCCCGGTCGTGCGGTCGCACAGGTCGAACTGGAACGACTGCGCCATGCCCGAGAACTTCCAGATCTTCGGTCCCTCGCGGTATTCCTCGACCGGCGGCACCGCCTCCGGGGAGAAGTACGAGCGCATCTGCTTGCTGAACACCTCGTGCTCGACGATGACGTATCCCGGGCGCACGTTGACCATCTCGTACCGATGACCAGGCTTCGCACCGTCCATCGCCGCCCCCCTCCCGGGGCCGGGCTCGTTGCAGACACTCATCGGCGGCCGTTGGCGCGCCCGCGGAGCCCGCAGCTCGCCATCAGGCCCAATGAAGCGGTTTAGTCTATCAACAGTCGCCGATTCCGGACAAGTCTGAGGTGGCGGGGTCCGGGTCTTGAAGACCCCTTCGACGTACTACTGTCCAGCTCGGCCGCGCCGTTTTTGCGGCCGAGCTCCGGAAGGAGATTGACTTTCCGCGGCGCGGCACGCAACATGAATGAATAGCCATTCAGTTGTCGCGCGTGCTGCGCACGCGCGACTAGTTGGGCGCGCTTTGCGCGCCCCACCCCCCATGCCTCTGTCGCCCTCGTCGCACGCCGTTCGTGCCGCCCGCCCGCGGCGATCGATCCGCCTGGTGCCCGCCGAGGACAAGCGCGACGCCTTGCTGCGTGCCGCGACGCAGGTGTTTGCGCGTCGCGGCTTCTTCAACGCGCAGGTGGCCGACGTCGCGCGCGTGGCCGGCGTCGCGGCCGGCACCGTCTATCTCTACTTCCGCAGCAAGGACCACCTGCTGGCGTCGATCTTCGAACGGACGATGCGCGCGGCGATCGACGAGGGCCGCGCGGCGCTCGCGGGAATCGCCGAGCCCGTGGCGCGGCTGCGCGAAATCGCCCGGCTGCATCTCGGCCGCCTGGGCCACGACCGCGACCTGGCCGTCGTCTTCCAGGTGGAACTGCGACAATCGACGAAGTACATGGAGCACTTCTCCACCACGCTCCTGCAGGAGTACCTGGCCATGATCCGCGACACCATCGCCAGCGGCCAGGCGAACGGGTCGTTTCGCGGGAATATCAACGCGACCGTGTCCGCGAAGATTTTCTTCGGCGCGCTGGATGAAATGGCCACCAACTGGATCCTCAGCCGGCGGCGGTACTCGCTGGCCTCGCAGGCGGAGACCGTCGTCGATCTGTTCGTCAATGGGGTACGGACGAGGGGGGATCGGGGTTAGGGATCAGGGATCGGGGATCGAGGTCGTTGGGGCGGAGCTTGCTCCGCCCGGCAAGGCCGGATAGCGCGGGCCTTCAGGCCCGCCAACGGAGGCGGCACGTCATGATCAGATCGGTTGCGGTTCTCGGCGCCGGCACCATGGGCGCCCAGATCGCCGCGCACCTCGCCAACATCGGCATCCCGGCGCGGCTGCTCGACTTGACGCCCGAGGTGGCGCGCGAAGGGCTCGAGCGCGTTCGCAAGCTCAAGCCCGATCCGTTCTTCACGCCCGACGCCTTGAAGCTGCTGTCGACCGGCGGCTTCGACCAGGACATGGCGCGGCTGGCCGACTGCGACTGGATCATCGAGGCGGTCGTCGAGCGGCTGGATATCAAGCGGTCGCTGCTCGCGCGCGTGGACGAGGCGCGGCGGCCCGGCTCGATCGTCACCTCGAACACCTCCGGCCTGCCGCTCGCCTCGATCGCCGAGGGCCGGTCGGCCGACTTCCGCCGGCACTGGCTCGGCACTCATTTCTTCAACCCACCGCGCTACCTCTCGCTGGTCGAGGTGATCCCGACCGCGGACACCGACCCCGCGGTCGTCTCGGCGATGACGGCGTTCCTCGACCGGCGGCTGGGCAAGGGCGTGGTCGTTGCCAAAGACACGCCGAACTTCATCGCCAACCACATCGGTCTCTACGGCGTCATCCGCATCCTGCAGGTGCTCGCGCGCGGCCAGTACACGATCGACGAAATCGACGCGATGACGGGACCGGCGATCGGCCGGCCGAAGAGCGCCACCTTCCGCACGATGGACATCGCCGGGATCGACGTGCTGGGCCACGTCGCGCGCAACCTCGAAGAGCGCGCCGGAACGGGCAGCGACGTGGTCGACCGCGACGCGTTCGTGCTGCCGCCGCTCGTCCAGGACCTGATCGGGCGCGGGTGGATCGGCGAGAAGGCGAAGCAGGGATTCTACAAGGCGGTCAAGGGGCCAGGCGGCGACAAGGACATCCTGGTGCTCGATCCCGCGACGATGGAGTACCGGGCGAAGCAGCCGCTCAGGCTGCCGGCGCTCGAGGCGGCGAAGGCGATCGAGGACACGCGCGAGCGCATCGCCACCCTCTTCAACGGCAAGGACCGCGTCGGTCAGTTCCTGCGCGAGACGCTCGGGCCCACCTTGCTCTACGCGGCGAAGGTCGCGCCCGACATCGCGTTCTCGATCGACGACGTCGATCGCGCGATGCGATGGGGCTTCGGCTGGGAGATCGGGCCGTTCGAAACGTGGGACGCGATTGGCGTTCCCCAGGTGCTGGCGGCGTGCGCCGCCGCGCCGACCGCCGCTCCGGCGACGACCGCCGCGGACGCTGGCGTGACCGGCCCGGCCGGCGCGGTGCCGGTGCCGCCGCTCGTGCAGCAACTGCTCGATGCCGGCCGCACGCGCTTCCGTGAGGCCGCGCTGCCGCCCGCGGGTCCGGGACTCGAGATCCTGCGCGTGGCGCGCGAGCGGGGCCAGGTGGTGCGGCGCAACGCGGGCGCGAGCCTGGTCGATCTGGGCGACGGCGTGCTGTGCGTGGAGTTCCACTCGAAGATGAACGCGATCGGCGCCGACGCGACCGAAATGCTGCGGGCGGGCGTCGAGGAAGCGGCCCGCAACTACACGGCGCTCGTCGTCGGCAACAACGCGGCCCACTTCTCGGCGGGCGCAAACCTGATGCTGGTCCTGCTCGAAGCGCAGGAACAGAACTGGGAAGAGATCGACCTGATGGTGCGGGCCTTCCAGGGGGCGACCGCGGCGCTCCGGTACTCGGACGTGCCCGTCGTCACGGCGCCCGCCGGCATGACGCTGGGCGGCGGGTGCGAGGTGGCGCTGCACGGCGATCGCACGCAGGCGGCCGCCGAAACCTACATGGGCCTGGTCGAAGTCGGCGTCGGGTTGATCCCGGCTGGCGGCGGCACCAAGGAGATGCTGGCCCGCGCGATGGAAGGCGTCACGCTGACGCCGCAGACCGACCTGCTGCCGGCGGTGCAGCGCGTCTTCGAGACGATCGGCTTCGCCAGGGTCTCGACCAGCGGGCCGGACGCCAGGCGCGCCGGGTACCTGCGCGAGGTCGATGCAATCACGATGAACCGCGACCGGCTGATCGCCGACGCGAAGGCGCGTGCGCTCGAACGGGTGCGCGAGGGCTACCAGCGGCCGATTCCGCGGACCGCGGTGCCGGTCGGCGGCGCGAACATCCTGGCGGCGCTCGATCTCGGCGTGCACCTCGCCCTTCGGGCGGGCCGGATCAGTGAGCACGACGCGGTGATCGGCCGCAAGCTGGCGTGGATCCTGGCGGGCGGGTCGCTGCCCAACGCCACGCTCGTCGGCGAGCAGTACCTGCTCGACCTCGAACGCGAGGCGTTTCTGAGCCTGTGCGGCGAATCGAAGACGCTGGAGCGGATCCAGTACACGTTGAAGACGGGAAAGACGCTCAGGAACTGACGGGGAGAGGCTTCGGGCTCCAGGCTCCGGGCTTCAGGCATGGCACGGCTTCGGGCCAAGGCCTGGAACCAGGAGCCTGGAGCCTGGAGCCTGAAGCACGAGAGCTGGAGCCTGGAGCCAGGAGCCTGGAGCCTTTCGGTGATCGACCTCGGCCACGGCCACCCGATCGTCCTCATCCCCGGCATCCAGGGACGCTGGGAGTGGATGCTGCCCGCCGTCGAGGCGATGGCGGCACGGGCGCGTGTCATCAGCTACACGCTCTGCGGCGATCGGGGCAGCCGGTGCAGGCTGGACGAGGAGAAGGGATTCGAAAACTACATGGCGCAGCTCGACGCCGTGGTCGAGCGGGCCGCACTGCCGCGGGCGGCCTTGTGTGGCGTGTCGTATGGCGGCCTGATCGCCGTGCACTACGCGGCGCGGCACCCGGAGCGTGTCAGCGCGCTGGTTCTCGCGTCCGCGCTGGGGCCCGGGTGGCGGCCCGACGCGCGGGTGATGAAATACGTGCGCGCGCCGCGCCTGCTGGCGCCGCTGTTCGCCGTCCGGTCGCCGCTCGTGGTCGCGCGCGAGGTGGCGGTGGCGCTGCCCGGGCGCCGCGATCGCTGGGCGTTCCGGCGCCGGCACCTGGTGCGGATCCTGCGCGCGCCGTTCTCGCCGGTGCGAATGGCCCAGCGCGTGCGTTTTGCGCTCGAGGTGGACTTCACGAAGGACTGCAGAAAGGTGACCGCGCCGACGCTCGTCATCACCGGCGAGCCGGAACTGGATCAGATCGTCCCGGTCGAGACGACACGAGAGTACATCGCGTGCATTCCAGGTGCGAGGCACGTGATATTCGAGGGAACCGGCCATCTGGGCGTGGTGACCCGGCCGGACAGGTTCGCGGACATCGTCTGCGACTTCGTGGACGATGCCACCGGCCTCCCGCACCCCAGCTCGGCTGCCGCGCCGGGGGCCCCGCTGAAGGCCGGCGGTCCCACATAGCAGCAGCAACATGTGGAACCTCGCAGCAAGCTGTGGAATTCATAGCGGCAGCAACATATGGAACCTCGCAGCAGGCTGTGGAACTCGTAGCAGCAGCAACATGTGGAACCTCGCAGCAAGCTGCGGAACGCATAGCGGCAGCGTGTGGGACTTCCGGGCTTCAGCCCGGGAGCCGTGACCATGATCCGCCATCTCCCCGGCCCCGCGGGTCGCCTCGAAGCGCTCGTCGACGAGCCGGCCGGCTGCACGGCAACCGGCCTCGGCGCCGACGAGCAATCGGCGCTGGAGCCGTCTGGCGTTCAGCCACGCGCCGTCGTCGTGCTCGCGCACCCGCACCCGCTCTACGGCGGGACGATGCACACGAAGGTCGTGTTCCAGGCGGCCAAGGCATTCTGTCGAATCGGCTGCGCAGTGCTGCGCTTCAACTTCCGGGGCGTCGGCGCCAGTGAAGGGTCGTTCGACAACGGGCCGGGTGAACTGGCCGACTTCCGCGGGGCGCTCGACTTCGCGGCCCGCCGGTATCCGGGCGCCGAGCTGTGGGCGGCCGGCATGTCCTTCGGCGCGTGGGTCGCGCTCACCGTCGGGGCCGAAGACGATCGGGTCTCGGCGCTGGTCGCCGTCGCGCCGCCGATTCAGATGTACGACTTCGGCGCGCTGCGCCACTCGGCGAAGCCGAAGTTCTTCATCCAGGGCGAACGCGACGAGCTGTGCCCGCTGAAGGCGATGCGCGAGTTCTACGCGCAGCTGCCCGAGCCCAGGGAACTGGTGGTGATCGACGGCGCCGACCATCTCTTCGACGGGCACGTGATGGAGGTCGGCGACGCGCTGGAGGATCTGCTCGCGGATTTCTCGGCGAGGCCACCGGTCTGAAGACCGGCGGTCCCACAGAGGAGAAGTGGATCCTGTGGGATCGGCAATCCCACAGAGGACAAGTGGATCCTGTGGGACTTCCGGCCTTCAGGCCGGGAGCAGACGCCTGATACCTGGTGAGAGGCTGTTCATGCATGAAGCTGTGATTGTTTCCGCCGTGCGGACCCCGGTCGGGAAGGCGCCCG
>Ga0315279_10003497_pt1 | contig 21821 bp, 18 predicted proteins | sample YL17G06_20_MG_FD_203694 | JGI IMG/M metagenome (GOLD analysis project Ga0315279, IMG submission 203694) | Sediment microbial communities from Yellowstone Lake, YNP, Wyoming, USA - YL17G06_20 | ecosystem: Environmental > Aquatic > Freshwater > Lake > Sediment | place: USA: Wyoming | collected... | reverse complement strand
GGATAATTGTTAATCCGGAAGAAATAGATGATTATGTAGCAAAAAAAATGTCACGAGATATTTCCAAAAAAGTAGAAAAAAATATTGATTATCCTGGCCAAATTAAAGTAATAGTTATTAGAGAAACGCGTTCAGTAGAATATGCAAAATAAATAAAGTACACTTTATATTTAAGGAGGTAATTTTTTAAAAGTTATCTCCTTAAATATTTATTATATTTCATAACTTATAAAATATAATAAATATATCAGGAGTTCATTTCGGTGTTATATCGGAACCTGCTAAAGCATTTTTCATAAAGCTCGGTTTTAATATATTATTTAGGAGTAAAAGCTCGTACTTAAGATATTATTTAAAGAAATATATAACATATTATGTTTTTGGTAGTTTGTTAAAATAATAAATATAATTAATTAGTTCGAGTAAAATATAAAGAAGGAGGTAAAAAATGGAAGCTAAAAAACACTTTAATGTAAGCGAAGCAGAGAAAATTGGCAAAAAGTTAGGGATAACCTGGGATAAGTTTGATCTAGAACAGTTTAGAATGGGAATGGATGTAGAATTAGAACATGGTTTACGTGATCCAGCAACAAATGTTACGAATGATGATCCCCTAACCACCGGGAAAATTGCCTTAGCGCATCTTATTGAATTTCCTGATTATTATACCAGGCTCGCCAAGATGGAAAAAGAAGCAGAGGATTTTTGGGATAAAGATTAAATATATTGTATAAAAAATCATAAAACTAACCGAGCAATGCAAGAGGTTAGAGGGATTGAGAGGAAGCGTCCAAAAAGATATTTTTTCTTTTGATTTTTTTGCTTCCTTTAATCTTATATTTTTTGAGGAGATTCAAAAATTAAAATGGCTGAGAAACTAAAGAGTTACAAAACTAATTCGCTTAAAGTTTACGTCAAGACTTTCGGCTGTCAGATGAATGTGAATGACTCAGAATATATAGTTGGTCAATTAGAACAATTAGGCTATTCAAGAACAAGAGATATTTTCAAATCTGATTTAATTTTATTAAATACTTGCTGTGTGAGAGAAAATGTTGAGCAAAAAATATACAGTCTTATTAGTAAGATAAAAAAAATAAAAGAAAATAATCCAAGAGTAATATTAGGCATCTGCGGGTGTATGGCTCAAAAAGAAAAGGAAAATATATTTAAAAAAGCACCTTATGTCGATTTGATATTTAGTCCTTCTCAAATAAATAATTTAAAAGAAATTATTAATATTACCAAATATAGAAATAAAAAATATATTTTTTGTGAAAATTCAACTAAATTTATATTGAAGCATATCCCAGTTACAAGAGAAAGCAAAATATCTGCTTGGATCCAAATAATGAGAGGTTGCAATAATTATTGTTCCTATTGCGTTGTTCCTTATACCAGGGGACCGGAGCAGAGTAGGGGAGTTTCTGAAATATTAGCTGAAGTAGATAATTTAGCTCAAGAAAATTATAAAGAAATATTTTTATTAGGACAAAATGTAAATTCATATGGAAAAAATCTACCTGAATCTGTAACATTTTCCAAATTATTAACATTACTAAATAATATCAATGGCATAGAAAGAATAAGATTTATGACCTCTCATCCCAAAGATTTTAATTTTGATTTAATAAAAGTGATAAAAAATGGTGATAAAGTTTGCGAACACATACATTTACCTATTCAGTCAGGTTCGAATAAAATTCTCAAAATTATGAATAGGGAATATAATGTTAATCAATATAAAAGTATTATTAAAGAAATTAGAAGTAATATAAATAATATAAGTATTACTACTGATGTAATGGTAGGGTTTCCAGGAGAAACAGAAGAAGATTTTCAACAAACTTTAAATACTTTTAAGGAAATAGAATTTGATGATGCCTATACTTTTATATATTCCAACAGAGAAAATACCATTGCTTCTCTAATGCCTAATCAGGTTCCTTTACAAGTTAAAAAAGAAAGATTAGGGAGACTTATTAATTTACAAAAGGAAATCTCCACCAAAATTAATAAAAAATTAGAAGGGGAGATATTAGAAGTTTTAGTGGATAAAAAGTCAATAAAAAATATCCCCAATCAACTTTCAGGTAGAACAAAAACTAATAAAACCGTCGTCTTTATTGGTGAGCGAGAATTGGTTGGCAAATTAGTTGAGGTGAAGATTCTTAAATCAGATACCTGGATCTTATATGGAGAATTAGTTAAATGACTGGTAATAAGGAAGATAATAATTTATTAATATTATTAGGTCCAACCGGGGCAGGTAAAACAGATATTTCCATTAAATTAGCTAAAAAATTACCTAATATAGAAATAATTTCTGCAGATTCCATGCAAATATATAAATATATGGATATTGGGACTGCTAAACCTAATAAAAACATATTAAAAACAATCAAACATCATATGATAAATATTATTGACCCAACAGAGAATTTTGACGTAATCCAATATAGTAAATTAGCGATAAAGATAATATTAAATATTTTTAAAAGAGGTAAGATACCAATATTAGTTGGTGGCTCTGGACTTTATATTACTTCAATAATTGAACCAATCTTCTCAGGACCTAATAAAGATAGTATTTATAGAGAAATATTAGAAGAAGAATCAAAGATTTACGGTAAAGAGTATTTATATAATAAACTAGTTAAAATAGATCCGATTTCTGCTTTAAAAATTAATTCAAATGATCTAAAAAGAATAATTAGAGCTCTGGAAGTGTATCAATCTACCGGTAAAACCATCTCTTATTTACAAAAAAAAGATTACCATAAAAATGCAAAATTTAAATATCAAATTATAGGACTCAAAAGGAATAGAGAGAAATTATATCAAAAAATAAATTCACGTGTTGATAAAATGATTAAAGATGGGCTTATAGAAGAAGTAAAAATGTTAAAAGAAAGAGGATATAATGAAAATCTAAATTCCATGCAAGGATTAGGCTATAAACAAATAAATAAATATCTTGATGGTGAATATGACCAAGAAACAGCCATTAACTTAATCAAAAGAGATACTCGTAGATATGCAAAAAGACAAATGACCTGGTTTAATCATAAAATAAAAAATATTGAATGGATAGATTTAGATAAGTATAGTGAAAATGAAGCAATATCGATGATAACAAATAAAATAGAAAATAAATGTAGAGGTTCAATTCACTAAATCCGCCTTTTCCTTTGTCATTGCGAGCTTTCGAAGAAAGCGTGGCAATCTCATTATTTCCTTTATATCGTTCAACCTCATTCTGCCTAGACTTCTGTCATTCCCCTTCCTTCATATGTCATTCCCACGAAAGTGGGAATCCATCCTTCCTTTTTCTTTCTAAAAACTTGCATCTTGTAAAAACTTTTCCCAAAAAGAAGGACTTTTTTAATTTAGGTCGAATGTAAAAAATATAGGTAAAAATTTCTAATAACAATTGTAAAAAAATTATTAAATAAACCCTTGATATTTTATTAATTTAAAAAATTAAATATCGTAACCTGTATGAAGGTAACAGGAGAGACCTTTTCTTTATTAAAAAAAGAAAAAGTGCCGAAGAGGCAAGATACTAAATTTATCTAAACTTTCAGGCAAAAGGACTGTTACCGAACAGAACTCTGGAGAGCTTTATACTAAAAAGCACCGACGGGGCAATTCCTAAGCTTTAGGAAAACCCATACAGAGTTTACTAAAAGAACTATCTCCTAATTTTTTAGGAAGAATCTTTCAGGTAAAAAGACAGAGTAAGAGAGTAATTATTTATTTTTTTACTCTGTCTTTTTTATTTATCAAAAATCAACAAGAAGTCATTTTTATATATATGGCAATATAAAAGAGAGATATGAGATAAAGCTGAAACTAAGAAAAGAATATGATATGCTAAATCCAGCAGAGCTGAAAATAAAGATAACTAAATTGCAAAACAGGCTTCTTAAATTAAATGTTCTAAAACAGGAGGTAAGAGAAGATCTAGATAAAAAGGAGGAACCTTAAAATAAATTCCAGAAAAAATCTATAAAAATACTTGACAATATAACTACATGTATAGTATTATTTGACTATAAAGTTCAAAATAATTTATATTTATTCATAATTATTAATATTAAGTTTAATATTATTTATTTCTTAAAAGGGGAGCCCCAAACTAAATGGAAATAAGGGAAAGGATTGATAATAGTAAATTAAGAGTGAAATCAGAAGAAAAATCCTCCATTCCAATAGTAGATTTGCTACTAAAAAAGATAAAGGACATTTCACAAAAAGAAAAGATTAATTATACTTTATTTGCAGTTTGTCCCAATTCAGAAAATGTTCTTAAAGCTGCACTTCGTGCAGCAAAAAGAGCACATGCTCCTATAAAGTTCGCTGCTACTCTAAATCAAGTGGATATAGATGGGGGGTACACTGGATGGACTCAAGAAGATTTAGTTAGAAAAATAAAGGAGCAATCTTATAGTATTGGATACAATGGTCCAATAATTGTTGCTGTTGACCACGGAGGACCCTGGCTAAAAGATATACAAACCATAGAAAAATGGAATCTGGACAAGTCTATGAGTTGGATTAAAAAATCATTTGAAATTGCACTGCTGGCTGGCTATGATTTACTGCATATAGATCCCACGGTAGATATTTTTTCTGGTCAGATAAAAATAGAAACTGTAGTGGAAAGAACTATAGAATTGATCTCTCATGTAGAAAAGTTCCGCAAATTAAAAAAAATGAAGTCAGTATCTTATGAGGTTGGAACCGAAGAAGTACATGGTGGGCTGGCAGATGTGACTGTTTTTAAAAAGTTTCTGGAATTACTAAAAGATGGTTTGCAAAAGATGTGTTTGGATTATGGCTGGCCATCTTTTATAGTAGGTAAGGTAGGAACCAGACCTGCATACTTCAACTTTTAATCCAGCAGTTGCTAAAAAGATAGTAGAAATTGCAAAGGATTATAATTCCTATATAAAAGGACATTATACTGATTTTGTTTCCAACCCGGAGGATTATCCAAAAAGTGGAATGGGAGCAGCAAATGTTGGTCCTGAATTTACCATACTTGAATATGATGGATTATCAGAATTATGTGCAATTGAAGATAGACTTTATAAAGAAAATAAAGTAGCAGGCAAGTCCAATTTTATTAAAATATTAGAAGAAGCAGTACTAAAATCTGGAAGATGGGAAAAATGGCTTCAGAATGATGAAAAGGATTTTAAATCACTGAACAAGAAAAGAAAAGAATGGGTAGTAAAAACGAGCTGTCGCTATGTATGGGCCTTACCAGAAGTTAGATGTGCACAGAATAAACTATATAGAAATTTAGAACTAAATGGAATAGATGCTGAGAACTGGGTAATAATGAAGATAGAGGAGAGTATGGATAAATATTTTAGAGCATTTAATTTAATTAATATAAATGAGAAATTAAATGTTTAATAATAAAAAGATGGGGTGATTATGACAAAGAGTTGTTTAGTTATAGGTGACCTAAACATTGATTTAGTTCTGAATGAGTTAAAAGGTTTTCCGGAACTGGGAAAAGAAATTGTTGCTCGAAATCATTTTATAGACATTGGAGGCTCAGGTGGAATTTTTTCTGCTGTTTTATCAGAACTAGGTATAAACACCTATATCATTTCCAAAATCAGTAATGACTTTTTAGGGCAATTTCTAATTAATAAATTAAAAGACTATGGAGTTAATACCGATAAATTGGTTATCAAAGAAAGTGATGAGACAGGAATAACCATAAACTTATCATATAAAAAGGACAAATATCAGATTTCCTCTCTTAATCTGGTAAGTAACTTAAATGCAGATGAAGTTATGTTTGAGAACATTGAAGATATAGGGCATGTTCATTTTTCATCATATTATATGATGAAAAATCTAAAAGCTGATTACGTGAAACTTATTAATGATATTAAAAGAAATTATAAAAATGTTACCTTTTCACTTGATACTAACGATGATCCTGAAAATAAATGGGGAGAAGAAATCTATAGGATTTTAAGAAATATCGATATTTTTTTAGCAAATAAGAAAGAAGCGCTTAAGATAACAAAAGAATCTAATATTAAAGACGCTCTTAATAAACTAAGCAGAGTGATAAAGACGGTAGTTATTAAATTAGGAAGTGAAGGATATATAGCAAGAGATGGAGAAAATTGCTACAGAGGAGATCAATCAAGTGTAAATTTCAAGGATAGCACAGGTGCAGGTGATAATTTTGATGCAGGGTTTATTTATGGATATATAAATAATCTGGGTATCGAGAAAAATCTAAAGATTGCCAATATATGTGGTGCTAAGAGCGTAGAATATCTTGGCGGTGTTGGGGATAAGGAAAAGTTTTTTGAGTTGAAGGAACTAATTAGGAAGGTAGATTAGAAAAAAATTGAGGTAAGAAATTTTTACAGGGTTTTATATCTGTACATTAATAATATAAATAATACTAAAAGGATAATATAGTAAAGAGAGATTATAAAAAGATATATATTTAAATTAGAGAATCTAATTTTTATAAATTATTTTTAAGGAGTAAAAGGAGAGTAAATTGAAAAATCAAAGCTATACTTACATAGAAATAATGACCCAGGTGAAAAGCTGGAAAAAAGTGTACAGTGATGTTGTTGGTGAGAAGGTTAACTTAGATTTAAATATTTTTTCTGATAATTATGATGAAATAATATTTTTTGGCTGTGGTTCATCATACAATATTTCTCAATCGGCTTCTTTTTTTACCAGGTCACTGTTAAATGGGCGAAGCTGTTTCGCTTTACCAAGTTCAGAATTATTAATAAATACAGATATTTACATTAATAAAGATAAAAAATATTTAATTATAGGATTCTCAAGGTCCGGTGAAACAACTGAGAGCATTAATGTGGTAAAGCTGTTAAAAGACAGACAAAATGTAACATCTTTCACTTTTTCTTGTAAAGAGGAAAATACTATCTCAAAATTTTCTGATTACCATTTTATGTGTAGAGGGGCTGCTGAGAAGAGCATTGCTATGACAGTATCATTTTCAAGCATGTTAATTGCATATTGTTTGATGTTAGTTAAATTATTAGATAAAAAGGAGATGTTAGAGGAGTTTAAATATTTAATAGACTATTTAAGTGAGAATATTTCTAGGCTGTATACTGATATTGAGAACTATTTGAATAATAACAGTTTTAGCTCTTATTTCGTCTTGGGAAGTGGATTTAACTATGGTTTAGCTGTTGAAGCTGATTTAAAAATGAAAGAGATGTCTCAAGTGCCTTCTTACTCTTATCACTTACATGAAATTAATCATGGACCTAAATCTTTAATAACTAAAGAAAGTCTATGTTTAATTTTAACTTGGAGTAAAAATCTGTTTAAAAATGAAGAAATCATTAAGGAAATTTTAAACCTTGGATCTAAAGTTTTGCTAGTAGGTAGGAAAGATATTAGTATTGTCGATAGTAAGGATATAAATTATCTACTTTCTGACTCAAATTTTAAATTTGAAATTATTAAGTCATTTATAAACATTCCTGTATTCCAGATATTGGCTTACATAAAAACAATTAGGGAGAATCTAGATCCAGATAGACCTAAAAATTTAGATTACACAATGATTATATGAGATAGAAGCGTTTTTGTTAAGGCAGGCGATGAGTGGACATTAGTCTACTTGGTGCACAACATCAAGAAAATCTACGCCAAAATTATGGCGAAAGGGGGTGAACTGCATAGTTTAATAAGGGAATTACAGGCAGTCTATAATCCCGCTTAAAGAAGTGGGGTATTCTTCCCGCCTAGGAGACGGTGCGGAAGGAGAAAAGCTGAGGTTACCAGGTGATCTGGTGGTAGCCAAAATTAGAAAAGAAATTCCAGATCGCTAAAAAAGTCGAGTTTTTGGACAACTTCTAAAAACGAAAGGAAGGTAAAAAGAAATGAAAAAGAGATTTCTCTTGCTGGGGTTTAGTTTATTATTGTTATTGGCGGTGGTGTTAGTGCTGACCGGGCCGGTGTTAGCAGAAAATAAGCCGGGTGAAGGACTGCAATTTACATATATTGATCACGGAGATCCGGCGGATCCTTTCCATGCAAAAATAGTTAGTGGGTGGAAAGAAGCAGCGGCAGCATTAGGAGTAAAGGCGACCGAACTTTTCGCTTATGGAGACCATGCAAAGACGATAGATTACGTCAATGCAGCAATTGCAGCGAAAGTTGACGGCATATTAGTGTTCAGCGTTGATCCAGAAGGTCTCCATCCTTCTGTCCAACTGGCGGTTGAGAAAGGAATAGACATTGTTTTAATGAGCTCACGAGATCCAGTGTTTGGCCCAGAAGAGGTTCCCTTTGTGGGTTTTGACCTTGAAGAGCAGGGATATACTTTAGGCAAATACATTGCTAAACAATTAAAAGCTGCAAAATTGGTAAGTGATGTTAATGTCGCATTCTTCGCGGAATTCCTAGCACCATATTCGGTACAACGACGCCAGGGTTTCCTTAGAGCGTTAAAGGATGCGGAGATCACCTATATTGCCTCCGATATCTATGAAGTTGGAGTAGATTTGGGAGTAGTTGTAGACAAAACTAAAGCATACTTGCTAGCACACCCAGATACGGCGGTCTTAATAGGCTTGGGGAGCCTAACCACTCCAGCCGGCGGCATGGTTTTGCAAGAGTTAGAGTATGAACCAGGAAAGGTGAAATGGGCTGGCTTCGACCTTATGCCTGAGACAGTGGCAGCCATAAAAGCAGGGTACGGTGCATCTAATGTGGATGAGGTCTTCAACTATGGATTTTATGCATGTATGACGCTTTATTTAAGAGCGAAGTACGACTTTATCGTCGGAGACCTACCAATTGCTACGGTAATGGTAGACCAAAACAACCTTGAAGAGTACACGAAGTGGGTAGAGCTTGGAATAAAATAAACCACTTGGAGTCTTGTGGGGGCAGGGGGTGGAAATTCAGCTCCCTGTCCTGTTTTTTTACCAACAAGTTAGGGTTAGTCCAATTCTTCTTGGACTGAGTTGTTATTGGAATAGACTTCAGAGTTGATTACTTTCTCGGGAAGGTGAGAGAATGAAAGAACGAAGTTCTGGAAAGGCAAGAAATATCGAAATACTTAGGAGACTTAGCACAGTCAGGGAAATAATAATTTTTGGGGTGTCAGTTGGCATGTTTATACTTTTTTTCTTTACCTCTGAAGGTAAATTTGTTTCCCCGGCGGTTATAGATATAATATCTGTTGCCGTTTCCGAATTGGGCCTTATAGTTATTGGTGTCGCGCTGCTGATGATCTCTGGGGAGTTTGATCTCTCCGTTGGTTCAGTGTCGGCCTTTGGTGCTCTAATAGTGGCCAAGTTTTATCAACTTGGGTTAAATCCATTTCTGGCATTAGTTATAGCTCTGGTTGCTGGCATGGCTATGGGAGCCATCAACGGTTTGATCACGGTGAAATTTCGCCTTCCATCCTTCATCGTCACATTAGGCACAATGATAGCTTGGAGAGGAGTAATATATGTTATTACAGCGGGAATACCGGTAGGTTTTCGCGTAATAGAGACACACCCCGCTTTTTACAACTTCCTTGTGGGAGATGTCGGAGTAATTCCAGTCCCCAGTATCTGGTTTATAGTTTCCGCTATAATTCTTATGTTAATTCTCAATTCCCACTGGTTCGGCAATCATGTCTACGCTGTAGGTGGTAACAAGGAAACAGCAAGAGCAATGGGCATAAATACCGATAAGACAAAGGTGATCTGCTTCATGTTAGTAGGGATGCTTTCTGCCTTTGTTGGGGTCATGCGAGTTACCCGAATCCGGGGGTTTCACGCTCTACAAGGATCGGAGATAGAGTTAATGGCCATCGCTGCCGCAGTGATTGGAGGAACTTTGCTTTCAGGTGGTGTGGGGACCATCGTAGGAGCTTGTCTAGGGGCCCTAGTTATCACCGTTTTAGAGTATGGTCTTATCATGTCAGGAATTGGCGCATATTGGTACAAACTAGTTCTAGGAATAATTATTGTTTCAGTTGTAATCATAAATAGGTTCTTTGAACAAAGGAGGGAATCATGAAAAAACTACCTCTAATGGAAGCAAAGAACATTCATAAATGGTATGGAAAAGTCCACGCGGTAAACGGCGTGAGTTTCATAGTCAACAGAGGTGAAATTATAGGACTGATAGGTGACAATGGTGCTGGGAAATCAACACTAATAAAAGTTTTGTCTGGCTATCATCGTCCAAACGAAGGAGAAATCTTTATCGAAGGAGAAAAGGTGAAGATAAATTCTCCCTCCGATGCTAGAGCACTGGGGATCGAAACGGTTTATCAAGAGCAAGCGCTAGTGGATTCAATGAGCTTGGCGAGAAACTTTTACATGGGAAGGGAGCCAGTTAATCGTGCAGGATTCCTCAACAAACAAAAAATGAACGAGTGCATAAAAATATTACACCGCATAGGGCTATTCATTAAATCGCCAGACCTTCTGGTCAGGAGCCTTTCCGGGGGCGAAAAACAGGGTGTAGCAATAGGAAGGGCTATGTATTTTAAGGCCAAACTTGTCCTTCTAGATGAACCCACGAGAGCCTTATCGGTCAAAGAGGTTCGAACGGTATTAGATTTCGTGAAGGAATTCAAAGAAGCAAATATTTCAGTAATTTTTATCACGCACAACATTCAACACGTATATGGTATAGCCGATAGATTCTTGATCTTGAAGAACGGAGAAGCAGTAAAAGACATCGAGAAAGATGCCACATCAGTAGAGGAACTCACAGAAGCTCTAATGGGTGATCGAAATGCCTGAATATATGCTTGGTGTTGATATAGGGACCAGCGGCTGTAAAGCCGCAGTTCTTGACCAGAACGGAACTGTGATCAGCAACTCCTTCAAAAAATACGAAACCTACTATCCCAAAGCTGGATGGGCTGAACAAAACCCGGAAGACTGGTATGAAGCCTTTAAGCATACGATAAATTGTATTTTTGCAAAGACAAACCTGCAAAAAAGAGATATAGTTTCAATCGGTATAGACGGAATGATGAACAGCCCGATTTTTCTTGGCGAGAAGGGCAAAGTACTTAGATCAACCATTATCTGGATGGATCAAAGAAGCGCCGCACAAGTGAACTGGTTAAAACAGAATCTAAAAAATCATATAGTGCTTAACGGCCCGCTTACCCCGACAGCGCTACTTAGTAAAATTCTTTGGGTAAAGGAAAACCAGCCTGGAATTTGGAAAGAAACCCGCAAGATCCTTTTGCCTAAGGATTACATTCGGTTCAAACTTAATAAGTCGTTTGTCACTGACTGGTCCGACGCATCAGCTACTCAACTTTTCAATGTGGAAGACCTTTCTTGGTCCGATGAAGTCTGTGAAGCTGCAGGCATAAACAAGAGCAAACTTCCAGAGGCTGTTTCACCAACAGAAGTTGTTGGTCGAGTGACGAAGAAAACAGCAATGGAGATAGACCTCCCAGAAGGAATTCCTATAGTTGCTGGTTGCTCAGACGCAGCGGCAGACAACCTTGCAGCTGGAGTAATATATCCAAACCAGTGTTTGATTAGGCTTGGTACTTGTGGCGCGCTGTTCATGATAATAGACAAAGTGCCTTCGGATCAGCCAAAGCGATACTATGTTTTAGTGCACTATATGCCTAACCGGTGGATGATACATTTGGTTACACCTGCAGGTCTTTCTAAGGAATGGTTCCAGCAAGCTTTTTGGAAAGAGGACCCTAGGGCTACAAATGAACTCTTTGACGCGATGGCTAAAAAGGTCCCTGTAGGGTCACAAGGGCTTATTTTCCACCCTTACCTGTCGGGAGAACACACACCTCGCCAAGATTCTAAGTTAAGGGGGAATTTTATTGGCATAACCCGCCACCACACAAAAGAGCATTTTGCTCGCGCTGTCCTCGAGGGAATAGCATTTTCAATTAAGGAATGTTTCAAAGTGTTTGAAGAAATAAATCCGGCGATCAAATCTGTCAGAGCAGTAGGGGGAGGGATGAAGAGCCTTCTCTGGAGAGAGATTATAACAGATGTGTTAGGCATTGAAGTAGAAATCCCTGCATTTGAGGATGCATCGTTTGGGGCCGGATTATTAGGCGGAATCGGGATAGGTCTCTACAAAGATCCAGAGGATGCTGTAAATAAATGTATCAAAATAAAAGACATAGTGAAACCTGACAAAGCCGCTCACAAAAAATACGAAAAAATTTTTACGATATATACAGAGACACTTGATAAACTCCAGAACCTTGCCTGGATGTAAATTATTTTGTTTTATTACAATGACGTCGATCCCGGCCATAGACATCCTTTCCGAGGAATACGAGCGTGGAAACCGCTATGTGTCGAAAATGTTAATCTCGGTCGTGGTGTTATTTAAAAGATAAAAAGTGCATTGTTTTTTACTAATTTCTTAAGGAGGCAAAAATGAACAGCCGTGAGCGAGTGCTGGCAACACTACAACATCGTGAGCCCGATCACGTGCCTTTCGATTTAGGAGGAGCACCTAACGCAGGGATACATATAAATGCTTATCGTAACTTGTTGCGGCATTGGAGAGAAGATAGGCAAGTCGTGGCCGAAGACATAATCTTCCAAAAGGCATTAATAGACGAAGACGTTTTACAGCGACTAAAAGTTGACTTTAGGGGACTGGATTTTGGAGTGTTTGCTTCAGCAAAATTGCTACGTGAGCTAAGAGAAGAAGGAGAATACTTTTTTTTCATTGATGATTGGGGGATTAAATGGGTTAAACCTAAGATAAAGGGGCTGTATTACGATATGAGACAGCATCCCTTGCCCGGAAGGATAAACGCTGCCGAAGTGGACACATTAAATACTCCCAAATTGCCCGGCTGCGACGAAATTGATGTGTTCAAAAAAAAAGCGAAGATCTATCGGGAGAGAGGGCTGGTGGTGGTATTGGCGGGACCTGATGGAGGTGTTCTTGAACATGCTTATGCGATCAGAGGGCACGAGGATTTCATGATCGATATGGTTTCCCAGCCGAATTTAGCAAAACGATTGTTAGACAAAATTTTAAAATATAAATTGCAATATTGGGAACTTATGCTTCAAGAAATGAGCAATTTAGTTGATGTAGTCGCCGAAGGAGACGACATTGGTACACAAGAGCGACTGATGATAAGCCCTAAACTGTATCGGAGTATGATCAAACCTCTTCACCGTGAGTTATTCCGTTACATCCGTAAGAACGCGAAGGGATTGATTTTCACACTTTTCCATTCCTGCGGAGCGATTAAAGAACTTATCCCTGACTTAATTGAGATAGGAGTAGATATATTGAACCCGGTGCAAGTAAGTTCAACCGGGATGGATACGAAGCAGTTAAAAAAGGAGTTTGGTAAGGATCTAACGTTTTGGGGCGGCGGAGTTGACACCCAACACCTATTGCCCAGTGGGACAACAGAAGAAGTGAGAGACGAAGTAAAGAGAAGAATTGAGGATTTGGCGCCAGGAGGTGGTTTCGTCTTTTCCGCGGTACATAACATTCAGGCCGATGTGCCACCTGAGAATATCATGACCATGTGGGAAACGTTACAGGAATACGGCAAGTATACTTAGAACACATATCCGGAAATGGAATAGGAAATAATTATTTCAGGATTTAGGAGGTGGTAATATGCAAGTTGCAATTCTTCGTGAAACTGGAGTGTTCGATATAGTAAATATGGACGACCCAAAGGTGGGACCCGATGAAGTTTTGATTGAGGTAAAGGCATGCGGAATTTGCGGATCTGATCTCCATGCCTATAAAGGTTTATCCCCGGATATAAAACTCCCAATTATACTTGGTCACGAATTCTCTGGCGATGTCGTAGAGAGCGGCCGGGATGTAAAAGGCGCGAGCGTTGGCGATAGGGTCTGTGTAGAGCCAGTTGCGCCATGTGGAGATTGCTATTTTTGTCAAAAAGGTGAATACAATCGCTGTACACAATTGGGTTTAATTGGATGTCAGCTCAACGGGGCGTTTGCAGAATATGTATCTGTTAATGAGAAATGGTTACATAAAATCCCGGAAAACGTTTCGTACGAAGAAGGGGCCTTAATAGAGCCCCTTGCAGTTGCTGTTCATAGCGTAAGAAGATGTGGTATTAAAGGTGGAGAAGTTGTGGTCGTATTTGGGGCAGGGACAGTAGGAAATCTTGTCTCACAAGTGTTAAAAAATAAAAGGGTGTCAAAGGTAATCGTAGTCGATTTGGTGGATTGGAGACTTGAACTGGCGAAGAGACTTGGAGCAGACGTTACAGTAAATTCGCAGGAGAAGGACGTTGTAACGGAGGTTTTGGAAATCACCGGAGGTATAGGCGCTGATGTGTCATTTGAGGTCGTTGGAAATAATGAGGTTTTAGGGCAAGCAATAAAAGTAACGCGCAAAGGGGGAGATATAATTTTAATAGGCATATATGAAGAGCCGATAGTTAGATATTGTATAATGGATTTAATATTTAATGAGTTAACAATGAAGGGCTCTGCGATATATTGCGGCGACTTTGAGACGGCTATACAGCTTGTTCAGCAAGGTAAGATTAACCTTAAGCCGCTCATAACTCGTGTATTACCCTTAGACAACATCAAAATAGCCTTTGAAGCCGCAATAGAGAAGGTGGAACCCGTTCTTAAAATCATTCTGAGACCATGACCAAGGTATGCGTCCATGGATTTTTGGTAACTTAACATTTTATATACAGGAGGGAAGCGGTATGCAAATACTCGAAAATTTTAGACTCGACGGGAAAGTATGCATAGTGACCGGGGCTGCACAGGGTCTTGGCGTTGTTTTTAGTGAAGCTCTTGCGGAAGCCGGAGCGGATCTGGTGATTGTCACAGATAAGCAAGTTTCTAAACTGCAGGAAGTTGCTGAAACCATTTCCGAGAAAACAGGAAGAGAAGTGCTGCCCCTAAAGGTAGACGTCACATCTGAAGATGACGTTACAAATATGGTAGCAAAGGCAGATGACCGTTTTGGCCGAATTGACGTAATCGTCAACAACGCGGGAATCGTCCTCAGCAAGCCGACCATCGAGTTGAGCCTTGAAGAGTGGGAGCGCGTGCTGAAGGTGAACCTCACTAGTGTCTTTTTGTGCTCGAAAGCAGTAGGGAAGCAAATGATAGAAAAGGGGGTAAAAGGGAATATTATCAACATATCTTCGGGTTACGGAGAAGTAGTTGATCTGGTGCCTAACAGCCCATACTACGCGAGCAAATCTGCAGTGATCCACCTTACGAAAGCCTTGGCATGTGAGTGGGGACACCTGGGCATTCGGGTAAATGCATTGTGTCCGGGCTGGTTCCCAACTCCTATGGGTGAATCCCTTCACAAGAATGAAATGTGGGTACGGCACATGCGCAGCAAGATTCCACTGGGAAGACTCGGAAAATTTAATGATCTGAAACCCATAATTGTTTTCATGGCCTCTGATGCTTCCGGATACATTTCCGGTCACGTGTTTGAAGCTCTTGGCGGTCCGGTTGAAATGGCAGAGCCTATGGGAACGGGTTTGAAGTACTTGGCCGATCTATATAGTGAAAATTACATAAAGCCATTTAGTTTCATTCGGTAAATTAAAAAAGAGGTGATTCGGTACATCTTATTTGGAGGGACTTCTCTCAAGACTGGAAACAACCTTAAGTTTAGATCACTAGGTTCAAAATATTTTAGCTTACATAATGAATAGAGGTTTATTGTATGAAGTTATATATTAAAGGTGGAAAAGTATTTTTACCAGATAATAGAACATTATATAAAACGCTAGTCATTGAAGATCAGATTATTTGTGATATTATCCCGAATAGCTATACACCTGGCAATAATGATAAAGTCGTTGATGCAACTGGTAAGTGGGTCGTTCCAGGGTTGATCGATATCCATGCTCATGGAGCATTGGGGAAAGATGCTATGGATGGTACCTGGGATGCTATACATACACTTGGAAGGTTTTTTGCCGCTCATGGGGTAACCTCCTATTTACCAACAATATGGACTTCCACACCCGAGTTGATGATGAAAGCCATAGACAACGTAGCAAATTGCCCGCAACCTAAAGACGGTGCGAGGCATCTAGGTGTTCATGTCGAAGGGCCATATCTGAGTGTAGAGTATCATGGAGCACAAATTAAAGAATTAATTAGAATGCCTGATCCTTTGGAATATAGAAAATGGCTTGATTCAGGCATTGTTCGTTTGGTGACTATAGCACCAGAGAATCCAGGTGCTTTAGAGTTTATCGACAACACTGTAAACCAGGGCGTTAAATTTTCAATTGGTCATAGTGGTGCCAGTTATGAACAGGTTGTTGAAGCAGCTGATCATGGTCTTAATCAAGCCACTCATGTTTTTAACGGGATGTTAGGATTGCATCATCGTGAACCTGGGACAGCGGGGGGTGTTTTAATGGATGAACGAATCTATGCTCAAATTATCTCTGATGGTGTACACGTCCATCCTGCAATGATAAAACTTTCTGTTAGGGTCAAAGGAATTTCTAAGATTATTCTTATCACAGATAGTATTCGGGGGGCGGGCTTGCCGGATGGATATTACGATAAGTACGGTCAACAGTTTACCGTAAAGGACGGTATTGCGCGTACCCCGATGGGAGGATTATCCGGTAGTACCTTGACCCTCGATAAAGCTATAAAAAATATGATAAAGTTTACGAGCATGCCATTGAATGATGTATTACCAATGGCAACATCAGTACCTGCGGAAGCAATGGGATGGCAGGATCAGCGCGGTGTTTTAAAACCCGGTGCTGATGCAGATGTGATTGTCCTAAATGAAGATTTTAATGTGGAGAAGACGTTCATTTTAGGGAATGAAGTGTATTATAAATAAATATCGAAAGGAGTATTTTATGTCTAGTTTTGCTAAGCTATATATTGAAAAAATCATATATCTCTTAAATAATATCTCAATCGAAGAGGAAGGTAATTTTAAAGCTGCTGCGAACATTCTTGCTGATGCTATTGAAGGAGATGGCCGCATCTTTGCATGGGGCAGCACTCATTCGGCGACCGCAATGCAAGATATTTATCTACGCGCAGGCGGCCTTGTATCGATTAACGCCATCTTTATTCCTGGTTTAGAAGCATTGCAAACCACACCGCTTGGTATAACCAGTAAAATCGAGAGACTACAAGGATATGCAGAAATTGCTCTTGACTATGCTCCTATCCGTAAAGGTGACGTATTAATTGTAGTTTCCGTGTCTGGTAGAAATGCAGTTCCGATTGAATTTGCGGAAATTGCCAAAAAACGGGGGATTAAAGTCATTGCAGTAACCGGATTGAGCTACAGCAAGTCGGTGAAACCCCGTCATCCCGATGGAAAGAATATGTTTGAGTACGCAGATGTTGTACTGGATAACAAAGCTGTTACAGGTGATGCCATACTGGAGGCTGAAGGTATGGAACAAAAATTCTGTCCGGTTTCTGGTATTACAAGTACGGCGGTTCTTCAATGTATGGTGGCTGCGACTGTGGAGGAATTACTTGCACGAGGAATTACACCGCCAATTTTTATGGCGCAAAATGTGGATGGTGGCGAAGAGTATAATGAGAAGATGCTCGCAGAAAATCGTAAACGTATTTTTTACTTGAAGCCAGAATAATAATGCACAGTATTTTATTTTCATTAGGATATATCAATGGATAGAGACTTATCTTTATTATATAAAATTATAGGACTGACACATAATGTTTAAAATGATACAAGACTTGAAAAGGTTGAATGTTTTTTCAATTATGCAAAAGAAATTGGAAAGTATCCTATGAAAGATAAATAAAGTTTTTAATAATAATTTGTAGAGTAGTAGAATAAAAGTAAAAAAAGAAAGGATTTTATGATAAATAACAAAGGAGATCTATTTATAGAAGAAAGACAAGATAAAATTGTTAAATATATAGAGAAAGTAGAAAAAGCCACTATAGAAGAGGTTATGAGTCTTCTAAAAATATCCAGGTCTACTGTTAGAAGAGACTTAATGAATCTTGAGAGGAAAAACTTGATAATTAGAACCAGAGGCGGAGCTTTAAAGAAAAAATATTTTAAATATGAATTTTCTTTAAATGAGAAAAAAGATCTAAACTTGGATAAAAAGAAGAAAATAGCACAAATTACTAAGAGATTCATTAATGAAGGAGATATTATATATATAAGTGGTGGTACTACAACATTGGAACTAGCTAAAATTTTATTTGATATAAAAGATCTAATCGTCTTTACAAATGCTATAAATATTCTTTTAGAATTGGCTAATAATTCTGGTATAGAGATTAAATTAGTTGGAGGAGATTTTAGAAAAAAAACATTTTCTATGGTTGGACAGGAAGCTATTAATTATCTCCACAGGTATAATTTTGATAAAGCTTTTGTTGGTGTAAACGGTATTTCTGTAAATGAAGGGTTTACAACTCCAAATGAGTTGGAAGCAATAGTAGATGGTGAGATAATAAGGAGATCTAAGGAAGTATTTATATTAACTGATGAAACTAAATTTGGATCAGTAGCTTTTTCTACTATATGTAAAATAGAGGATGTTGACTATATTATTACCAATAATTTACCGAATACAAAACTTACTAAGGATATTCAAAAAATGGAAGTAAAAATTATTAGTAATTGATTTTAAGGCTGGGATCAAATGTTGAGACCAGTCTCCGTTGACTTGTATTAATTTTTAGATTACAAAATAAAAGAGGGTAAGCTGAAGAAGATGATTTTCTTTATAGCTTACCCTTTTTATTGTATTTTTATTTCTACTCAATTCTTCCACATGTAAATAATAAGCGACCCCTCAAAATTTCTTCATATACGCGATTCTGGTGTATTTTCAAAAATCAAGCAAACCCTTATAAATAAATGGTTACAGCGTTTTGGTGAATAATTACTATTTTAAATATTTTAAAAATGTATTCAAAAAAGTAGGATTTTTTAATTAAATGTGTATATAAACGCATAGAATAGATATATGATTGGAAAAATATTATGTTAAGGGGTGGTGGTAGGTTGGGCAACAGGTAACGCCAGAGAAAATTCCGTAGTTATATTAATATTGGAAATGGTAAACTAAAATGCACCTAAGGTGGAAAATAAAAATGCACCTTTTAAAAGAGACAGTTCTTTACTATAGTATGAATAAGAATCAATACTATAAGGAAAGGACTTCAGATATGGTTAACAAGATTATGTATCAAAAGATTCAGTATTTTAAGAGAAGAGGGTTTACCAAAGCAGATATTGTAAGAGAAACCGGATTAAATAAGCGAACAGTCTGGAAATATTACGACATGTCAGAGAAAAAATACTCTCGGTATATAGAAAAAGTGAGGTATCGGACCAAGATATTTGAGCCTTACCAGTCCCATATTATTAATCTATACCAAGTAAATGACTTTCAAAAACTGGAAAAATCGGCGGTATATGATTATCTTGAAGAGAAATTAGGGTCTTTGCCGGGTACGGAGAGGAGTTTCCGCAACTATATCAACTTCCTGATAGAGATAGAACAGTTGAAATTCAATAACCATAAACGAATATATTGTCCGGTTGCAGAGCTTCCTTACGGGAAGCAGCTACAGATCGATTTCGGAGAATACCGTACTAAAAAAGGCTTAAAGCTGTATATATTTGCAGCGGTACTGTCTGCCAGCCGCTACAAATACGTTGCCCTACAGGATAGACCCTTTACTACTCTGGATTTGATTAACCATCTTCTGGATTGCTTCCAGTACCTAGGAGGAATGCCCGAAGAACTGGTAATAGACCAGGATAGTGTGATGGTATCAAGTGAAAACAGAGGAGATATCATCTACGCCAGGGATTTTAAGCAGTTTATAGAAGAAATGGATTTAAAGATGTACGTCTGCCGGAAGAGTGATCCGGAGAGCAAGGGCAAGATAGAAAATGTGATTAAGTTTGTGAAGAGGAACTTTTTAAGGATAAGAGATTTTGAAAACATTGAAGAGGCCAAGGAAAGGCTGTCCAGGTGGTTAAACCGACGGGCGAATGGCAAGATTTCGCTAGCCACCCGGCGTATTCCCCAAGAAATGTTTACCGAAGAGAAGGCCTATTTGAGGACCTTGAAAAATTCCATCTACCGGAAGGATACCTCAAATGCCAGAGAGAGACGGAAAGCAGATATTATGGGTCAGATATCGGTGAATGCTTGTAAGTATCCGGTCCCTTTGGAATACCGGGAGCGGGAAGTAGATATCTATCGAACCGGGGGAAGGCTTTTCATTTACGACATCCGAAGCGGAGAAAAGATAAGCGAATATGCCATCTGCCCCATTCCGGGAAGCCGGATACCAAACCGGGCCAGACATCACCACAAAGAGCACAACATGAGGGAATTGAAAGAGAAGTTAAAGAGACTTTTTGCCTTAGATAGCTGGAGTGAATTTGTAGATAAGAACTTTCAAATGTATACCCGCTATTTCCGGGATCAGTATCATGAGGCACTAAAGAAATTCTCCCAGGGAATAGAAAGGGAGCATCTAAAACAGGCCATAGACCTAGGTCTGGAAAATCGGACTTACACCATGGCAAATCTAGCTGATACTTATCAATATTACCAACAGGAAGCAGAATTAACACTACCGGTTAAGGTAAATATTGGTTCTAGGTTAAGGGGTATCCCCCGGGAGAAGAAAGAATTTCAAGTAGAAAAGAGAGATATCGGAGTTTACCATACCCTGGTAAATGCCTCCTCGGAGGTCCGGCCATGAGAAAATATCAGCAGATAGTCAATTTACTGGAAAACTTAAAGCTTAAAGGAATAATCCCTAATCTGGATAGTGAGATAACCGAGGCAGAAGAAAAGAAAATATCCTATTTGAGTTTTTTGGACCTTCTTTTAAAGATAGAAATAGACTACCGGACAGAAAGAAGACTCAAGCGGAATCTGGCAGGAGCCCATTTCCCAGTAGAAAAAAACCTGGATGATTTCCAATTTGCCAGAGTAAAAGGTATCACTAAGTCAGACTTATCGGCTCTTTTGGATTTCCTATGGCTGGATAATCACAGCAATCTTTTGTTTTTTGGACCACCTGGCTTGGGAAAAACTCATCTATCCCTAGCTATCGGACTGAAGGCCATACAGGCAGGCTATACGGTATGCTTTGAGCGGGTGGCCTCCCTTATCAAGTTGTTAAAGATGGTGGATATTCAGCGCAAGGCCGGCTTTAGAGTAAAACGGATCTTAAAATCGGATCTGATTATCATCGATGAGATAGGCTACACGCCGATAGAAAGAAAGGAGGCTAATCTATTTTTTAACCTGATAAGTGAGCTTTATGAGAAGGCCTCTGTAATCATCACTTCCAATAAAAGATTTGATGAATGGGCTGAAATGATGGGTGATGAAGTGATGACCGTAGCCATGCTAGACCGGCTGCTCCATCATTCCAAAGTATTTAATTTAAGTGGGGAATCATTTAGAATTCAAAAAGAAGAGGAGGATTAAGCCATTTGTTCTTTCTAGGAGGTGCAAAATTGTTTTCCGTGCAAGGTGCATTTCTACTTGCCGTTTACAAATATAAAAGATAGAACGAAAATAACTGATAATAATTATGGATATTTATTGGACTATCTAAACGATAGATCTATAATGCTAAATAAAATTTACCAGGAGATAATAAGAAGAAAATATATAAATATAAAAGATAGATTTCCGCTTTCGAGGCTGTGTCATAATTACCTTTTCTATCTAAGATAAAAGATTAAAAAATATTGAATAAAATTAAATAAAACCTTTATACTGCAAGACTTTTAGCTATTATTATGCTATAATATTAGCA
>Ga0315279_10003495_pt1 | contig 21824 bp, 21 predicted proteins | sample YL17G06_20_MG_FD_203694 | JGI IMG/M metagenome (GOLD analysis project Ga0315279, IMG submission 203694) | Sediment microbial communities from Yellowstone Lake, YNP, Wyoming, USA - YL17G06_20 | ecosystem: Environmental > Aquatic > Freshwater > Lake > Sediment | place: USA: Wyoming | collected... | reverse complement strand
TTGGGAAATGATGAAACACCTTAGGGTCATGACGAATGGAATTATGTCATTGGATTTCGTCTGTATTGGATTTGACCAAGTTTAGAAGTCAAGGCTCTTCAAAAGAGTAGTTTGGGCAACAGCCCGTGAAGATTTGACCCCAATTCCCGTCCTTTTCCCTTCCCATCAAATGTCAAGTCTGACCCCAAGTCCTCCGATTTGAACTGCCATGGTTCAAAGTTCAAAAATCATAACAAGGAAGTACTCCTCTCTCTTCTAAAAAGCTCCTAGCCCGATGCCAATTTAACGCTTGCACCTACAAGTCCTCAGAATCAATCGTTGTAAGTAATTGACGATTACCATTAGAAAGTGAGAAAAGGGAATGTAATCTGGGCAAGAGGTAAAAGAAGGGGACAGGTTGCTTTCATCAAAAAGTTGCCTGTCCCCTTTTCTTGGGCTCCTATAGACAATCTTCCTATGACATTTACGCTGCAAAGGTATACTGCGTTGCGGCTGTATTGAGAATGAATTCGTTGGGCATCTCCCTGCTGAAGGCTACGTTTCCCTCGAAGCTGGTGCAGTGCATCGTCACGACGTAGTCTGGCTTCATTGCTTTGATATCGGCCACCGTATTCTGAATAACCTCAGGCTTCGCATTGATGAGATGAAACCCTCCCATTACAGCGTAGATCTTGTCCGTGCCGGAAATTTTTTTTGCATGTTTAACCGTGTTGACCATGCCGGCATGGGCACAACTGCTAAGGACCACCAACCCTTTCCCTTTCACGTTGAAGAAGAGCGCCTGCTCACCCCTGAAATCATCGGGTTCAGGCTTTTCGCCACGTTTAATGAGAAGAGTCGGCGGCACCTTTTCATAGGCCGTAACCCGCTCAATGTTCCCAGTGAAGTACGCACCCGGAATGATCTGCACCGGATTTTTCACCTCCACAACCTTAAGCCCAAGTGGTTCAATGTCCTCTTTCCTGAGCTGACCGATATCGTCGGGTTCGCTACGTCCGGGACGGAGCGAGTATCTATGGGCAAAGGCCTCCTCGCCTACATAGAACGGAGTCCCTCCAGCGATCCGTGACTGATTCTGTTTCAGGATACTGACTGCAGCCATAAAGTGATCCCAATGGCCGTGGCTCAGGCTGAAGGCATTTGCCTTTCCGGGATCAAGCCCCAGTAGTGCTATGTTGTTCATCACACCTACTGAGTCGACTCCGTAATCGAACATACAGGCGCTTGTCTTCCCGTCGATAACCGTCTCCACGTAAAAAGAGAGGCCATGTTCGGCGTGGATGGATTTGCCAGGCACCGCACGGTACCGCTTCGTGATTTTGCTATCTCGTATAGCCACATCATAGAAATTGTCCATCAACACCCATATGGTTACCTTATCTACCTCGGTAATCCTTGTCGTCCCCTGTGCCATCACGATTGCCTTCATTCCCTCCCCAACCACGAGGAGCCCACTTGCTACCATTGAAAACTTCAGAAACTCTCTACGGTCCATTCCATCTTCCATAACCAACCTCCTATTTTTGTCGTTGTGTCACAAAATTACCCTCATTGTTCTTGAATCTATAAAAACTGGAATGAAGAAAGGCCCCCAAAAGGAGAGAACATTACTCCATTGGAGGCTTCATATCAGCACCTTTTGGATTTCCCAATTCATTTCCAACTCCAAAAGGTTGAGGTTAGGTTGAGAGGTTTATTCGATACCTAATGGTTGGATAAGAGCCTACTAAATTTGAACGGAAACTTCAACAAGAATTATCAATTACTACTTGAAAGGTTGTACGGATGCACGGTTTTGAACAATCAGGACTTCAGGAAGGAGGAGTTGGAAAAGAGATTGCTGTTTCCGGGTGATTTGCCAGCTTATTTGAGCCTTTCTCTTGGCAGGAAAGCAGTCCATCGTTAAGGTCCCAGGCATATAAGAATGCCTTAGAGTCTTAATCTTGCTAGCTTCCGGTAATATCTGACACCCTAAATTTTATTCTTCCACCTCGATTCCCGTGGCCACCACGAAGCGCGACACCATGTTATAGCCGGCGATGGTCCCCACTAGCTCCACTACCTGTTGGTCCGGCAGGATGGCGCGTACCCGCGCCATGGTTGCGTCCGCCACGGTGATGTTGCGCGTCATCTCGTAGGTCAGCGCCAGCGTGGCGCGCTCCGACTCATCGAATAGCTTAGTATTGTTGATGGCGGTGGACACATCCTTCAGCGCTTCCATCTGAGCCTTGGTGCCACCGGCGGCTAGAAAGTCCGGCACGTGCTGCACCCATTCGTAGTCGGCCTTGTTGATCACGCCGATCGCCATGATCGCCAGCTCCCGCAGCTTGGGGGAAAGCGCCAGCTGACCCCGGATCGCCGCGAACATCGTGTTCCAGCCCCGCGCAAAGGCCGGGCTGTGCAGTAGCATACGGTCTAGGTTCAGCAGCTTGCCGCCGGGACGGCGGGCGCGGATAGCGTTGACCAGCTCTTCAGGCCCCGCCTCGGCGTTATCCGGGCGATAGGGGATGCCTGATTTCGAGATCTTCTGCCTAGCGTCGGCCGTCCAGCCTGGAGCCGTGAGGCAGGCCAGCCCGACGAGCCACAATGAAATCAATAAAATAACTGTGAGTCCAAAAATGGTAATGTTCATCTTTCTTGTAGCCATGATCTTTTCCCCCTTTCGGATGATTTATAATAAACAAAATCAAGAAAGCCTCCAAAGGGATAAAATTATCCTTCGGTGGCTTCATATTGACAACTTCCGGAAACCCCTCCCCATAAGTCACTCCAAAAGGTTAAAAGTTGGGTTGTAAGGTTGATTAGGGACAGGTGGAAAAAACAATTAGAAAATACTATTAGGCGCATTGACCGTCAAGGAAAAAATTTCCTCTGAAAATTTAACCCCTCTTGCTGATTTGTGGTTGAAATGTTGCACAGAAGAGTAGAAAATGAAAAACAACATTTCAAGGAAGAAAGTGTTATCTGACTTGACGGTGTCTATAAAGTAAAATCCGGTTATTAAGAAATAAAAAAGCCCTTATAGTCAAACAGTAATTGGGGACGGTTCTCATATTATTTTGTGATATCAAATAAATATAAACTATTTTCTTGGCCCATCTCTCCTTGTCCATCGGGTATCAACTAAAGGTCTTTTGGAATTATTCCTATTCCTCCGTAACTTCTCAATTAAATGACCTCTCCTAATTCGATTCCATTGCGAGGTGGAAATATAAAAAGGACTGGGCTATATTGAGTAAAGCTCATCCAGGTGTCAGTGAATAGTTATTGATGGGTGAGGACAAATACGGAGGCAGGGAGAGCAAGAGGGAATTATGGTGGAAATCATAGAGATTTTTCCGAAGTGCTCTTTTAGTTGGGAAAAAATAAAGGAAATGAAGGATAATGAAATTAAATTTTGGGCAGCGGATGGCCTTAACATGTTGCGTATAGTCGAAATTGACGAAAAGCGAAAAAGTTTTTATTTGATTAATCAGTCAGGGAAAATATCGTGGCCCCTGAAATATCAGAAGTTGGAGGAAGTGCACAATAAAATTCACAATGGGGAAATAACTCTACTTACATATGAAATTGATAAATTGGTTCCGACGTGGGGAAACTATATCTCAGGCCTATTCAAATATCTTGGCTGTGACAAAGTTTAACTTTTACTGTGTTTCTATGAAGGCTTACAATGGCAATCCGCTTTGATCCCGAATAAGTCGTCTCCCTTGACGAACTCCTCATGTCCCAATGAACCCAACAAGAAGCCCTTCCCGCGTTGTTTGTTAAGAAAGGGATTTTCACCAGAAAAGGGATCTTTGAATAGGGTGAGGCTGGTAAATCTGGAGACGAAGAGATGAAAAGAAAACCAAATGGAATTAAATAGGGTGGAGGTAGAAAATGGTTGAGGAAAAAGAGAAAGAAATAATTGGCTATTTTACAGATGATAGAAACATTTATTGTGTAGAGTGCATTAATAAAGATAATGAAATAATGAAAAAAATTGAAAAGGCGATTACCGCAGACGATACTGAAGAAGGAGAACTCTTTTGTGACGAATGTAATAAGGAAATCAAGTGAGAAAACAAAAATACTATTTCAGGCTCACATCGGTAGTCTCCATCTTGGGGAGCCCTTTGGGAAATTACCATAAAGAGAAGCAGAGACTCTCGAATGGGTAACCACGACTGGAATTGAGATGAGAAGTAAAATATCCAAGATACCTGATGAAGTTCTAAGAGAAATCTTTCCCAAAAAACTCAAGGGAAGTGAGACTCCCGAAGAACTTTATACCCTCCTGAAAAAAATGATTCTTTCTGGCAAGCTGAAGAAGGGGCAAAAATTAACGCATGAGGGGATTGCTAACGATTTCAATGTAAGTGGAGCGCTCGTCCATAAAGTGATTTTTCAGCTAAAGAAAGATGGATTGATAATCTCTAAAGGGAGAAAGGGCTCATTTGTTGTTTGACTTCAAAAATATTTAAATTTGCAAATTCATTCAAGTAATTAGGTGTGCCTATTTTTTAGGCAAAATGGTGGGGATGGCTTCTACCAAGTAAAAGATAATCTGATGCCACAATAATTCAACATCCCAGTGTGGATTAGTCAGAAAAAGTCTTTCAGAACCACTTTTTAGGAGAAAGATTCAGCATTTGGAGGTCTATGAACCGAGGAATGAGAGGCGGAAGAAGGAAAAACACAGGACGCAAGAAGAGAGAGAAAAGACTCAAGATGCCGCGGGTCGAGTTTGATATGGATGCGATCGAGGAAATTAAAAAACGCAAAAGGGGACTCAGTAAGAAATTGTCGAATAGAAATGGGGTGAGTTGAATGGGTGTCCATCTGGGAGGGAAAATAAGTTTTCTTATTATCTTTCTTATCCCGATCATATTCTCCCAGATGGTGGAGCCATTATGGAGTGAAGACAATCCGAATTACAAAAAATGTCTTGAAAACCCCAACAAGGAGGTTGCTACAATATGTTTAATCTCCACTGGGAATACCCTCAGCAAAGAAGGGAAATATAAAGAAGCCGAACAAGCCTTTAAAGAAGCAATAAAAATTTCCTCCAAAAGTGGGATTAAAGCTAATGCATATTTAAGTTTAGGGAATACCTTAGGACGGCAAGAAAAATATTCAGAGGCAATAGGTTTCCTGCAAAAAGCTGTCAAAATAGATCCCGAACTTGGATCTGCATGGCATGACTTAGGTGTCGCTTATTTCAAAATAGGCAAATTCGATGGCGCCATCCAAGCTTTCAAAAGAGCAATATCAGTTACCAAGATTGATTGGATAATTGATAATTCATATCTCAATTTGACTTATATTTATTTAATAAAAATGGATGCCTCTAATACAAAAAAAGACTACGAAATACTTCATAATAGAAATCCAATATTAGCTACAAAATTCTTGTCAGAGTTAGAGGAAAACCCGAAGCTTTGGAAAAAATTTCAGTCTTTCACGGAGTAGGATGAAATAACACCTTAACGAAAGCAGGTGAGACCGATTAAGACCGTCAAGGTCAAGACAGATGGAATGGATAGAAAAGCATGATGAATAAACAAAAAGATTATTTCGGGCTCACCTTAGTTATTTCAGTTCTACTCATTTTTATACTTATCCTTTTTGCCTGTGCCCCCACCAAAGTACAAGTATATCCGAGGGAAACTCCACCAGAAAAAACTATCCCCCCAAAGACCACTTCAGAGAGGACCACTCAAGAAAAAACTGCTCCAGTCAAAGCAACTCCAGAAAAACCTACTTCTGTGAAAACTGATATAGTAAAACCCCCTTCTGAGAGATCACCAACAGAGAAAATTCCCACGGTGAAACCTGCCCCAGAAAAAACCTATGATGAAACAGTTTCTGAATGGAAATCTTATCAGGATCTGGTGAAATGGATGGAAAGGGATTTCTCCTTTGATGTGGAAAGATATAAGAGATTTGAGGGGACATTTCCCATTCCCAGAACTCCTGAAGAGACTTTTCAACTTAAATCGGGAATCTACATTGATGCTGCCATGTTTTTAAAAGAGAATCTCAATCGGATTAATCCTTCCTATAAGGCTCAAATTGTGATCCTCATAATCCGACCCTATGGCTTTAATCATTACGTCTGTTCTTTTAGAATGGATGGTAAACTCTTCATCATGGATTATGGGACTCCGTATAAGGAAGTCACTGGGATTCACGGGCCGTATAGCTCGCTTGAGGAATACAAAAAATTCTACGAAAAGCATCATCCGATGAAAGGAGAGATTGAGGCAATTACTTATTTACCCTGAAATATTGGCAACTTTTAGAAAAAGGGATATTTACCAAGGGGGAGTTTTTGGAGATGGTGAAGGTGGTGGATCAGGAGATGAAGAGGAAAAAGAAAGAGACATAATAGGAAGGAGGTTTGTGATTATGAAATCCTTAATGGCTGTTTTGATGGGTGTAGCTGTCTTGTTAGTAATTTCTTCTTGTGCCACTGTCATGGAGGGACCGGAAGGATCCTCTATCTCGATTGGAAAGAAAGAACTCCCCTCCAGTGAAGACGAACTCAGGCTATTAAGTGTGGATGTTCCCCATAGTGGTAACCTCTCAGCGAACGTAGAATATTGGACTACTATTAATTTTGTGGCAGACCGTAAACCAGAGATTCTCAGGGCTTGTTTCAACTTCTCAGGTGACGGCCAATCCTGTGTTGATGTTCAAGCGAAAGATGTGAAATATGGGTCGCATACATACTTCCGAGTACCGATTCACGTTCCTGTGGGTTCAAAGAGAATAGACTGTTACGCTGAATATATTCGAGAGGGGAAAACACACCGGACAAATACCGTAACTTATTATGTCATTGTTCTGAAAGAACCTGAAGAATAATCGCAAAAGAGCTGTCTAACGAGTAGACCTCACCAGATTGCTTATTGAGAAAGGAATATTCAACAAGGATGAGTTTTTAGAGATGGTGAGGGTGGTGGATCAGAAGATGAAGAGAGATGAGAGATGAGAAATATTTGAAAGCATAAATTCTAAGAAGGAGGTTGATTTGAATAACAAACCAAGAGTTGTTCTAATAATAGGAACCGCTGTTTTCCTTTATGTTCTGTTAACCTCTCCAAAGATTTCTATTGTTAAGGGCACCTATGTTATACCCTCACCAGATAAGAAGGATATAGCGAAAATAGTGGATGTTAGCACAGCAATGACGAGGGCAGTTGCTGTTTTAGGTGCAATTTTGCTCGTTTCTATTGCGCTTAAAGATAAAAAGGGAACTCGAACACAATCTCAAATGCATACAGAATCTTGTCTTGAAGGGCACTACCAAGAGGATGAAAGGAAACCTGTTAAGAAGGATGTTATTGCTAAAATTCTTAGATTTCTGAAAGAGTTCTTTTAAAGCCTTTAGAAAAAAACTAAATGAAAAAACTAAAATCCTATTCAAGGCTAACATTGGAATTTTCAGTTTTACTCATTTTTATACTCAATCTATTCGCCTGTGCTCTTGTCCGAGTAAAAACCTATGATGAAACTGTCTCCCAATGGAAATCTTATGAGGATTTGGTGAAATGGATGGAAAAAGACTTTTCCTTTGATAGGGAAAGATATAAGAAATTTGAAGGGACATTACCGATCCCAAGAACTCCCGAGGAGACTCTCCAACTCAAATCGGGTATCTACATTGATGCTGCCATGTTTTTAAAAGAGTCCCTCAATCGAATCAATCCATCCTACAAGGCACAAATTGTGGTTATTACCGTTCGCCCAAATGTATTTAACCATTATGTCTGCTCATTTAAGAAAGAGGGTAAGCTCTTCATCATCGATTATGGAACCCCGTATAAAGAAATCACTGGAGTTCATGGACCGTATCATTCCCTTGAGGAATATAAGAGATTCTATGAAAAGCACCATCCAGAAAAGAGGCGTGTGGAGGGAATTGGATACTTGCCCTGAAATGTTAGTAAATGTCAAGAAATCGGAAATCGGGGTTAGACCTTCAAATATCACTTATCTATGTATTATTATAAAATTTATTAAGAATCCTCGGTTTTAAAACCAACCCACTTCCCACTTGCACCAGACATCCTCAGGGTGCTGATCAGGAGGACAGAAAATGCATCTAAATTTAAGATTAGGGTTGAGCGCTGGAGCAAATCCTTCGAAATAAGCTGTTCCCATTGATTTGCAGGGCAACTCACTTAGACCTCTTTTTATCCTGGCCTTTTGAGGAAGACAATTGGTCACAGAAAGATAACATCTGTCATTTTGAATTTCCGCTTGCGGTCCGACACTCACCCACATGGGGCTTAACAGAACAATCTTACAAACATCTTCCAATGTTTTAACGGATTCCATGCCCAGGAATTTCTTCATTCGGTTGGCTTCAAGGCTACCGAACTGGCGCCACACGCCCTGGTCGAGTTTCATCGCTTGGTCAATTCCCATTATCTTTTCTGCCTCCACAAACCACAGACCATCAATCGTGAGCATCAGTTGGGCAGCCATTTTAAATAACTCAATCAGCTGTTCTTTGGATATTGTTTCAAATGCTTCCTTCTCAGATAATTTCAGCATTCCTCTCGCCTCCCTTCATGCAGGACCACCACCTTTATCATCGAAAAATAAATGTGATAAAAAATAGAACTCCCCCCCTTTTTATCGTCTCGTAAGTAATGATTTCGGGTTGTAATGGAGTTTAACCTCCTATCTTCATCGGCCAACCAGTTGCCTGCCAAGTCGATAACCACATATGATCACGGCTATCTGTCCACCTCCCGGAAATGTCCAAGCTGAGCTTAGATAAAGATTCTTTATCGGGGTCTTCTGAGACATCCTATCCATTGGCGAGCATTGATCGACTGTATTCGCCAATCCCATTGTTGCACCGTTCTGGTTTCCCGTGTAGCGTTTAAGTGTTAAAGGTGTCGCAACCTCTATAACTTCTATGTGCTTTGAAAATCCTGGATTCACCTTCTCCACTCTTTCAATCAATATTTTGGCCATTCTTTCCTTTTCTTTTTTATAGGCATCTTTATTTCCCATCGAATAGTCTTTTTCATACTTTCTCCAATATTCATATCCTTGAGCCTGGGTGAGCCTCATGAAAAATTTATTCCCTTTTGCATTTGTGCTATCTACGTTGGGATGAAGCGTAGTGAAAATAGTGGCTTTATCAACTTCGCAATTCAGGCTCCATCGATAATCCTCATCTAAATCGTAGGTGTTCGAGATGAAGATCTCATCGTCTTCTAGGTTCTCAGGTCTTGTGCCGAAGCCCTCGTCCAGACCCAAATAGACACAAAAGCCGGTTGATGAAGGCTCTGTTTTGCCTATTCTCGTGACAAACTTTTTAGAAAGATTCTTTTCGCCTACAAGGTTATGAAAAGTTTCTGCTGCGCAGGCATTGGAGATTACATTCTTCCCAAGGTACTTTTCCCCTTTCTTCGTCAAAACCCCAATTGCTTTCGCATTTTCGATTATAATTGAAGAAACCTCTGAATTCATAACCACTTCCCCGTTATTCTGTCTGATCACGTCTACAAATGCGTTGGATATCGCATGGCTCCCACCCCTTGGATAGTAGGCACCCAACTTCCAGTATTTAATATTGGGCCACACGGAATAGACGATGTTGAGTTTACTCGGCGGCAAACCATAGAAAACCCAGTTTGCCAACAAAAGTGCCTTCAATCTCTTGTCCTTCAAATGTTTGTCGAAAAGCTGTGCCCCGGTTTTCTTCAAAACTGGATAGAAAGCTCTATATCGAAACGGGAAAATTGGTAGCTGAAGCCACAAAGGAGCTTTCGAAATAACGAACTTAGAGACATCTTCATCTATCTTAGTCATCTCTTTGAAGAGACTTCTAATACCCTCTCTTTCATGCGGAAAATTCTTGTCTAAAACAGAAATAACTCCATCCAGATCTCCGCTGGGAAGCCGTATGTCGTGGTCCGGAAAGATGAGCCTTCCGAAGTATCTGAGTTTCGAGAATTCTATCTTTTCTCCAACACCGCACCAATCCAAAAACTTATACAGGTTTTGCCCTTTGCCTACTCCAGGCATCATATCAAGAGATACATCGAAGATGAAATCGCCTCGTTTGAAATCCGTTGCGTAGCCCCCAGGTATGCTATGTTTTTCCAAGATCAAAACCTTCCAACCATTTCTGGCCAAGTAGGCTGCACATGAAAGACCGCCAAGCCCAGAACCAATAATGACAGCGTCAAACTCCATAAACATCCACCTCCTTATCTGGAAAAATTAAATTCAAAACATAATCAGAAATTCTGTACGATTGGCATGAACCGAAGTTCGACGTAATATAAATAAATGTCGCGGTTCTATTTTTCTTCTTCATCTTTCTTGGGCCTCCTTTTCTTTATCGTGTCCGTGACCCTGCCTACGGCAGGCAGGCGTTATGCGTGCCCGTGCTCCAAATAATTAACTTCTAATTTTTTGATTAATTTAACTATTCGAGAACCGTCCCCAATGTCTGCGGAGGGCGATAGTCTGTCAAGTGAAATCAAGTGTCAACGGCATATTTCAGCTTTTTTCACCGGAATGTTCATTTGTTGACAACGGAAGAGGTTTAGAGGCTGCGCGCTGATCCAATCGAATAACTCTTTCTCGAACCAACTCAATATGCTCTCTCAGTGTGTAGAGTTCTCTATAGAATCCAAGCGGTACATTGATTTTTTTGACTGAAGCTTCGATGTGGTCAAGTTTTGCATAGTAATCCGAAATACGATTAGTTTGTGGGTGTTCCGATACTTCTAACTCGAGATATTTCAACTCGCCATACCAACGGTAGAGCTTCGACCTATTTCGCCATGAGTAAAGCCACGGCATGATCCTCATCAGAGGCAATAGAACCACAGCCATAGGAATCAATATCTTAATTATTCTGTCTAAAAATACCGCAACCCAGAAGGGCAGGTAATCGAGCAAAAAGGGACGACCTGTTTTATAGAAACGCTCTGCCTGATCGCTTAGCGAAAAATCCTGAACCTTGGGTGCAGGGAATTCTCCTGCTTTATTTACCCAGCTAGGCCCTCCATGAATCTCGGCTGCAGCATCAAGGAGGAGATACATTAAGGCCGAATGCACCGTATCACGGACAACGAGATTGGTCGTCGGTGACAGGAGATGGATATCCGATGCTGGCAGTCTTTTCGCGAGGTTTACTACGCCCTTCGGTAATATCACATGAGACAAACCCGGAAAAACCCGCGCATAGGCTTCGGCCTGGCTTAAACTCATTAGTTTAACGTTCTGAGAATGCAGTAGGTCCTGCACAAAAATGTTATCTGCTGTACCGAGGGTGATAACAACATCGACTCGGCCCTCCTTAAGTGCCTTATTAGCGGCTTCATCTGCAAGATCAAATAAAACAGTCGGCGGATCTACTACTCGACTGGATGTTAGCAAATCGAGCGAGAATTTCCGTGAACTACTGCCTTCCGGCCCGATGGCGATCCTTTTTGCTTTGAGTTGTGAAGGATCGTCGAAGGTCTCATCGCCTCTATAAAAAATCCACAGGGGGGTGTATAAGATACTGCCCAAAGAAAGCAGATTCGGTGCTTCACTGCTGGAACTCGTTCCGCCCTGTAAAAACCCAACATCAACTCCTGACGATTTATCCATCAGCCGCCTCAAATTTTCAACTGCTCCCGAAGACGGGAGTAGCTTGAGATGAACATGTGAGCGCGCTAAGATTTGCCGGTATCGTTCACCCAACGCTGCATAGGTACGGCCTTCTACTCCAGTCGTCATCACCAATGTACCTGGGGGTGTGGGCTGGACGAAGTGATAGGTAATCCCAAATATAATGAGGGCCACTAATAGCAAAGGGCCAACAACTGTGAGAAATTCGTGGATTAGAATTTTAGTAATTCTTCTTCTCATCTCCGACTTTCCATTATTAATTAACGTTTGTAATATACACAATTTTAGACTTTTTTAAAAGTGTAGGAGGAAGAAAGCGTAATCTGATTTAACAGTGTCTATAAGATAAAATCCAGTTTTTAAGAAATAAAAAGCCCTTATAGTCTAAATCTCCTTAGAACTACAAGGGCTCTTTTCTTGGCAGGTCATGACTCCCACCATACCCCACCCAAAAACTCAAAGTCCACCTATTTCATAGGTGTATTTAATATATGTTTCTCTGATAATGTCAAACAAATTCTGAGCTTGTTAAAATTTTCTCTAACCCCATTCTCTATGATTAAATTTGATTGATTTGGACCTAAAAATCGAATAGACTAATTTTAAATAGGATTAATTTTATAAATAATAGAGATGATTAAGCTTTTTCTTTAGGGGCAAATGCGGTTGGGGTTAAGAATATTAATTTTGTTATTGGCAACCCTCTTTTTCCAAAATATTGCTCAGGCCCATGTCGAGCAGCCAAAAGACCTTTCTAACATCGGAATTGATGAAAAATTAGGCCAACTTATCCCCCTTGACTTAACCTTCTATGATGAGAACGGGAATGCAATCCGCTTAAAACAATTAATTCATAGGCCTACCATTCTTGCCCCTGTTTATTACAGCTGCCCCAATGTCTGTAGTTTCTTATTATTTAATCTGTCCGGGGTCATTAACAAAGTGGACTCCGAACCTGGCAAAGAATACCAAGTGCTAACATTCAGTTTTGACGAAACTGAGAAACCTGACCTTGCCCTTGAAAAGAAAAAAATGTATCTCAATATGATTGAAAAACCCTTCCCTGAAGATGCCTGGAGATTTTTAACCGGGGACAAAGAGAACATCCATAAACTGACCGATGCCATTGGCTTTCATTTTAAAAGACAGGGGCAAGATTTTTTACATCCTGTATCATTGGTCATCCTTTCTCCGGATGGGAAGATCACCCGTTACATCTACGGCACGGAGTTCCTTCCCTTTGACATAAAAATGGCTCTGCTGGAAGCTTCGGAAGGAAAGGTTGGACCCACTCTCAGCAAAGTTCTAAGATTTTGCTTCAGTTATGATCCAAAAGGAAGAAAATACGTATTCAATACTTTAAAAGTCACCGGAATCGTCACCGTGCTTTTTGCCCTATCGTTGATTCTATTTCTCGTTTTCAAGGGAAAGAGAAAACCCATTCAAGAGGAGTAATCAGAATGACAAAAAATGGGGTATTGGAGAAAGCCTATCCCATGGGCAGTTTTTATGAACATCAGGGGAAATATCGCGGAATCTTTGCATGGATTCTTTCGACCGACCACAAGAGAATTGGTCTTCTTTATCTCTCCTTGATACTTCTATTCTTTTCTGTGGCTGTCTTCTTCGGATTTCTGATGCGGCTTAAATTGATTGCCCCAGGATTCCCCCTGATGAAGCCGCAGATGTACAATGCCATTTTTACTTTGCATGGAATCATCCAGATCTTTTTGGTGGTCATCCCCGCCATCCCGGCGATCTTCGGGAACTTCTTTTTGCCGATTCAGATCGGCGCCAGGGATATGGCTTTCCCTAAGATAAACCTCCTCTCCTGGTGGCTCTATGCCTCTGGTGCGATCATTGTTTTTCTTTCCCTTTTTACAGGGGGAGGACCTGTTGATACGGGCTGGACTTTTTATGCGCCTTACAGCCTCCGGACAACCGTCAATGTTCCACTTGCGGTTTTTGGAGTTTTTGTCCTGGGCATGTCCTCTATCCTGACCGGAGTCAATCTCGTGACCACCACTCATCGGCTTCGAGCCCCTGGTATGAGTTGGTTTCGTCTCCCCCTCTTTGTGTGGGGAATCTATGCTACGGCCTGGGTTCAAATTCTTGCCACGCCTGTGATCGGGATTACTTTAGTCCTCATCATGATTGAAAGATATTTTGGTGTGGGTGTCTTTGACCCTGCCAAAGGTGGAGATCCCTTACTCTACCAGCATCTTTTCTGGATTTACTCCCATCCAGCAGTCTATATCATCATCCTTCCTGCCATGGGAGTGATTTCTGATGTCATTCCTGTTTTTTCCAGAAAAAATATTTTCGGATATAAAGCGATTGCCTTTTCAAGCATTGCCATTGCCAGTGTGGGGTCCCTCGTCTGGGGTCACCATATGTTCGTCAGCGGACAGAGCGACCTTGCCAGTGTGATCTTTTCCTTGCTGACTTTTTTAGTCGCCGTCCCCAGTGCGATCAAGGTATTCAACTGGGTGGCTACATTATATAAAGGCTCGATTGAACTGAAGCCGCCGATGCTTTTTGCCCTCACATTTATCTTTCTCTTTTCTATTGGTGGACTCACAGGTCTTATTCAGGGTGCCCTCGCTGTGAACATGCACCTCCATGATACTTACTGGGTTGTCGGACATTTCCACTACATCATTTTCGGCGGGATGGGATTTGGCTTCCTGGCAGCCATTCACTACTGGTTTCCGAAGATGTTTGGGAAAATGTATAACTGGAAACGGGCTGCATGGGGATGGCTTATTTTATTCATTGGTTTTAATGTTCTCTATTTTCCTATGCTAATTCTCGGCTGGGAGGGAATGCCCCGCAGGTATTATGACTACCCTCCCCAGTTCCATACGCTCCATTTGATTTCAACCATCGGATCCTGGATTCTTATCGCTGGATTGATCTTGATATTCTTCAACTTCATTCAAGGTCTCCGGAAAGGGCAAAGGGCAGGAGATAATCCATGGGGTGGGGCCACCCTCGAATGGCAAATTTCATCACCTCCACCCATCAATAATTTTGAAAAAATTCCTGTCGTGGAAAAAGGACCCTATGAATTTCAATAATCCCCTCTTGCCCCCCTTTACTAAAGGGGGGTTGGGGGGATTAAGAAATTAGTCATTTGGATTGAAATGGCTATGGAAACTCATCAGGACAACACTGGCTCAAAAATAGGGATGTGGCTTTTCCTCCTCTCAGAAATTATCCTGTTCGGAGGACTGTTTCTTCTCTATTCTTCCTATCGCTACAAAAACCCTTTTGACTTTCATCTTGCCGCATGGGAACTGAATCGAGTCCTCGGCACCATAAATACTTTGATCCTTATCACCAGTAGTCTAACCATCGCCCTTTCCATACTCTTCGTCCAAAAAGGGGATCATAAATTATCGATGATTCTCCTCTCCGCTACCATTTTTTTAGGACTTCTTTTTCTTGGGATTAAGTATGTAGAATGGACGGCCAAGATTGAACATGGCCTCTATCCCAATTCCCCTCGCCTCTTAGGACGTAGCAAAGGGGAGGTTCTCTTCTTTGGTCTTTATTATTCCATGACCGGATTGCACGGTCTCCATGTGCTGGTAGGGATTTTTGTTCTCTCCGTAATGCTGGTTCTAATGATGAGAGGAAAGATCAATGAAAATCGTTCCGTTCCCTTAGAAAACACCGGATTGTACTGGCATCTTGTAGATATTATATGGATCTTCCTCTTCCCATTGTTCTACTTGATCACCTAATCCTCCTTTACAAAGGGGGAAAGAAGGAATAAAAAATCCCCTCTCCCCAAAGGGGAGAGGAAATAATGGTTTTGCGGAGAAAGCGGAGAACGGAAAGAAAGATAGAATTTGTGGAGGGCTTTAATTGGAGAAGATGAAATATAAAACCTATGTCTGGGTATGGCTGGGATTAGTGATTTTAACCGGGATCACCGTATCCATGGCAGGGATGAATTTAGGTCTTTTGAGCATCCTCATCGTCCTGGTCATCGCTGCCATTAAATCGGGACTAGTGCTCAGCTACTTCATGCACCTCAAATACGAAACAGGTCTGCTTTTTAAACTCATGATTCCAATTGTTCTGGCAGCCCTGACGGTATTCATTGGATTGACTTTTATTGACATTGCTTTTCGTTGAGGAAAACGATCATGTTCATTTCGTGGGCGACGGGTTTATCCGGAGAAGTCGTCGATCAAGTTTTCTTTTATATTCTGGCCATCACTGTTTTTCTCCTCTCTCTGATTACCTTTTTGATGATCTATTTTGTTATCCGGTATAGGAAGAAGAGAAATCCTCAACCGTCTGATATCCATGAGAACACCTGGCTTGAAATCATCTGGACAGTGGTGCCCACCCTCCTGGTTCTGACCATGTTTTATTATGGGTTGACGGGCTTCAACTTCTTGAAAAAGGTCCCTGTAGATGCCATGAAGGTCAAGGTGATTGCACGGCAGTGGTCCTGGCTCTTTGAATATGAAAATGGAGTGAAAAGCGTGGAGTTAAAGGTCCCTGTGGGAAAGCCTGTCAAATTATCGCTCACTTCACAAGATGTGATTCATGGTTTCTATACACCCGCATTCAGGATTAAGCAGGATGTGGTGCCGGGGATGACAAATACTTTATGGTTTCAGCCAACGGGAGTGGGGACATTTGATGTGTTCTGTACGCAGTATTGCGGACTCCAACATGCCAAAATGGTCACCAAGATTGTGGTGCTTCCAGTAGAAGAGTTTAATCAATGGGTTCAAAAAGGGAAGGAAGAAATAGAGGCCGCCAAGGACAAGCCTCGTGGAGCTCAGCTCTTCCAGGAAAAGGGATGCATGGCTTGCCACAGCATTGATGGAACTCCAAGAGTGGGGCCCACTCTTAAGGGTTTATTCGGAAAGACCGTCATTGTCATGACAGATAGGAAAGAACGAAACATTGTGGCCGACGAAGCTTACCTCCGAAAATCCATATTAGAACCCAATGCAGATGTTGTTAAAGGCTTTCCTCCTATCATGCCACCAGTAAAAATGACGGAGAATGAGATCAATGAAGTCATTCAATATATGAAAGAGTTGAAATAGGTTTTTGAGTTGATTTTTTTTGGAGAACCAAAGATGTTGATGAAATGGATGAACATTTTTTTAGAGTTAACAAAGGTTAAAATCTCTTTATTCGCCACCCTTTCGACTTCTGCTGGATTTATCCTTGCCCAACGAGGCGTATCAAGAGAAATGATCTTACCGATCCTCGGTATTTTCTTGCTTGCCTCCGGTGCCTGTGCACTGAATCAATATCAGGAAAGGCAAAATGATCAATGGATGGAAAGAACGCAGGGCCGCCCTATTCCTTCAAAAAAATTGTCTCCCATGACTGCCTTGATAATATCCATCGGCCTCCTTTTGTTAGGGTCCATTCTTCTCTTTTTTGGAGCTCATTGGTCAGCTTTAGGATTAGGACTCTTCGCGGTGCTTTGGTATAACGGAGTCTATACATTTCTTAAAAGAAAAAGCGCCTTTGCAGCAATCCCAGGAGCACTGATTGGAGCCATCCCTCCGATGATTGGCTGGATTTGTGGAAAAGGCTCCCTTTCCTTTGACCCGCAAATTCTTGCTATTTCGTTTTTCTTTTTTATATGGCAAGTGCCCCATTTCTGGCTTCTCCTTTTAAATTTTGAAAGAGATTATGAGAGGGCTGGGTTCCCCTCATTGACCAGAATATTCAACTCGGCACAGCTCAGCAGGATTACCTTCATCTGGATCTTTGCAACCGCAGCAGCCTGTATGATGATCCCCTTGTTTGGTATTGTGGAATCTCATGCCATCCTTGGCGGTTTATTTGTTGCCGCATTCTGGCTGGTGTGGAAATCCTTGAGATTGCTAACTGCGAGTGGCCGAAAATTGTTTTTGCCGTTCACTTTTAAAATGATCAACTCCTATGCTTTGGTGGTGATGATTTTGCTCACTGTGGATCATCTCATTCATTAGATGAGATTTCTGAAAATATTATAGAAATCTCCGATTCCATACCTGCCTGCCAATAGGCAGGTGCGTCATCAAGAGAGCGCATCGTCGCCTTTCAGAGTTCTCTAGATTTTTTCTTGACAGATTTGCGGCCTATCCAATATAGATAATAAAGATGAAAAAGATACTTGCCCTTTTTATTTTTATTGTGCTTGTCCTCGCTCTCTTAGTGGTTGCCTATTATGGCTATCGGTTTGAGACCAAAACCATTTTTTATTCTATCTTTCCAATCTTTAGCTGGGTATCCGTAGACCAACCTATCCTTTTCAATCATATCCATCACAAAGAAGCAGTCAAATTAAACTGTTCTTTCTGCCACCGGTATGTAGAAAGGTATCGTGTTGCAGGGATTCCAAACATCGAACTCTGTCGAGCCTGCCATTCAACGGATGCCATGAGCAAGCGACCTGAGGCGTTGAAAGTAGTCGAATATGTGAAAGCAAATAGGGAGATTCCATGGAACCGAATGTATGAACTTCCAAAATATGTTGCCTTCCCGCACTGGATTCACATCCAAAATAGTGTGGACTGTTCCATCTGCCACGGTCTCACAGGTGTGAAGGAAAGGCCGATCAAGATGGTTGACAGAAACTATATGGAGTGGTGCACGAATTGCCACAAAAAAAGAGGAGCAGATATCGATTGTTACACATGCCATTCGAGCTGAGCGCAGAGCGCATAGCGTGAGATGTAAACTGTAAAGGGTAAGGTGTAAAGAGTAACTCCTCACGCTTTACGCCTCACGACTTACGATAATGAAGATTACTCGAAGAAATTTACTAAAGATGATCGGGGCAGCTACTTTTGGAATGGCCCTGCCGGACGAACTCCTCCACGCCCTGCCCAAAGAAGGAGAATGGATTCCTTATGAGGAGTACTGGTCAACAGGCGTCTGTCTTCAATGTCCCAGTGGTTGTGGGCTTCGAATTCGGTCGGTCATGCATTGGCCAGTTAAATTGGAAGGCATCAAAGACTATCCGATCAATAAGGGACGGCTCTGTCCAAAGGGACAGTCCGGACTTCAAGTCCTCTACGATCCCGACCGAATCCGTCATCCTTTAAAAAGAAAAGGGAAACGTGGGGAAGGAAATTGGGAGAAAATTTCCTGGGAAGAAGGAATTGGCCTTGTGGCACAGAGGTTGAAGACCCTCCGCCAAGAAGGAAAACCTCACCAACTGATGTTGCTGGGAGGAAGATATCGTGGCCACATGGCTGAATTGATGGTGCGCTTCATGGAAGCCTATGGTTCTCCCAACCATCTTGGAAATCCTGCCAGGGGATCGGAAGGCATTCTGAAAGGCCATCTCTTCACCATGGGTGTGAAAGACTTTCTGGCGATCCATTGGGAAGAGGTGAATTATGTTCTCTCCTTCGGAGCCAGTCTTCTGGAAGCATCGAGGCCTTCACTGAGAAACCTCTGGGGTTATGGATTTCTAAGAAGAGGAAGGCCCGGGATCAGGGGAAAGATGGTCCAGATTGAACCAAGATTCTCTGTCACCGCGTCGAAAGCTGACCAGTGGATTCCCATTCAACCGGGTACCGATGGAGCTTTGGCTTTGGGAATTGCCTATTGGATCATTAAAGAGAAAAAATACGATCATCAATTTATTGATCGTTATACATTTGGATTCGATGATTGGAAAGATAGTGATGGAAAGACCCATATGGGTTTTAAGACTCTCGTGCTCAAGGAATATTCCCCCAAACAGGTATCCTCATTAACGGGAGTTCCCGGAGAGATGATTGTTCAGATTGCCCAAGAATTTTCATCCCATCCACCCTCTATTGCCATCACCGGCAGAGGGGTGGGGATGCAGACCAACGGGACCTATGCACAGATGGCTGTGGATTGCCTCAACGCACTGGCAGGATCAATTGATCATCCTGGAGGTCTCCTTCTTCAAAGGAAGCCTCCATTCGAAAAATGGCCTGCTATTCAAAAGGACGGGATTGCAGAAAAAGGTCTTTCCCAACCTCGATTGGATGGAGCGGGAAGCCTTCCATTTCCTTTTGCTGAAGAAATTCCTTCTACCCTTCCAGAAAAAATTCAAAAGGGTGCTCCCTACCCTATCGACACACTTTTCCTTTACTATACCAACCCTCTTTTTAGCCTTCCTGAACCAGAAAAGTTTCGAAATGTTCTAGAGAAGACTCCTTTCATCGTCAGTTTCTCACCCTTTATGGATGAAACGACGGCGTTTTCGGATCTTGTGCTTCCTGACGGAACCTATTTTGAGCGCTGGCAGGATGATCATGTGGAGCCGGGGTTGGGTTTCCCAATGTTTGGGTTGCGGAGCCCTACGCTTGATAAACCCCTTTACGATACCCGTAATACAGGGGATGTCATCATCCATATAGCGAAGGGAATAGGCGGGAGTGTGGGTAAATCATTTCCCTGGAAGGATTTTCAAGAAGCTCTAAAAGATGCGATCAAAGGGGTTTTTTCATCAAAGCGAGGTTCCATCCAGGCCAAGGATTTTGATGAATTCTGGAAAGCCTTAATCGAGAGAGGGGGTTGGTGGGATCCTTCGTATTCTTTTGGAGAATGGCGGAAAAAATTCAACACGCCATCAGGGAAATTTGAATTCTATTCCTTAACAATGGAACGAGCCCTGAAGGAGGTATCGAAAAGGAGTATCAAAGGACTGGATCAAATCTTACAAGAAATGAAAGTGGAAGCAAGAGGAGACAAAATCTTTCTTCCTCATTTTGAAAAACCGAGATGGGTTGGAGAAGATAAAGAGTTCCCCTTCCATCTCATCCACTATAAACTGATGACCACGGCCGAGGGGAGAGGAGCGAATCAGCCTTTCCTCCAGGAGATCTTTGGTCCCCATTTGAAAGAGAAATGGGACTCCTGGGTCGAGATCAATCCAGAAACCGCACAGAAGATGGAGATTAAAGACGGAGACCTCATCTGGGTGGAGTCGAAAGCAGGAAAATTGAGAGGGAAGGCGAGGCTCTTCCCTGGGACACACCCAAATGGCATCCACATTCCCTATGGACAGGGTCACAAGGCTTATGGTCGCTGGGCAAAGGGAAGAGGGATCAATCCGAATGATCTACTCGTGAGAGAATATGACTATCTAGGCGGATTTGTCTCCTACTTCTCAACCAAGGTGAAAGTTTATAAAGCCTAAAATTGAGATGGGGGAATGGGGAGATTGGGAGATTGGAAAAGAAACTGATTCGAACACACCATGACTTAGAGGTATATCAAACAGCCTTTAATTTGGCTATGAAGATATTTCAGAAAAGTAAAACTTTTCCAAAGGAAGAACGCTATTCACTGACCGACCAGGTACGCCGTTCGTCACGATCAGTCTGTGCAAATCTAGCGGAATCCTGTCTCCGACCCAGAGGGGTAGTGTAATGTTTGTATATGTTCTTTATAGCGATCTTGCAGGCAGACGTTACATAGGACATACTAACGATTTAAACAAAAGATTAAAAGAACATAATGCTGGCCGTGTGAAATCAACTAAGGCTGGCTTGCCTTGGCGGATAATCGCTTATAAAAAATATTCTTTACGTTCGGAAGCTAGATGGGTAGAACGTTCATTAAAGCACTCGAAAAAAACTTTGGACAAATTTTTGGGTCTCTGACCCGGAGGGGCGTAAAAGACGCTATGAAGCCTCGTTTCTTAGTAAGCTAAGTGATGCAGAAGCAGAAGGGGCTGAGACTCAGGTTTGGTTAGAGTTTGCAGTACAGTGCGGTTATTTGGAAGTTGAAGTTGTGCAAGAACTATCTGCCTCTCATGATAATATCTTGGGCAAGATTGTTAGCCTGATCAATAACCCGCAACCGTGGCTACTGCCCGGAGCCAAGCGTCGATAAATTATTGGAAGGATTGGATGGGGTCTTCCCTATCTCCCCATCTCCCGACCTCCCCAATATGAAAACTATGGACACAAAAAGTACTTATCGTTGGGGAATGGTGATCGATTTGGATAAATGCACAGGCTGTCAAGCTTGTGTGGTGGCCTGTCGTCAGGAGAATAATATTCCCGCCATAGGTGAAAAGGAGGCCAAACTCGGAAGAGCAAAGTTCTGGATGAATCTGATCTCCGAAGTAAAAGGAGTCTATCCCAATGTGGAGATGCATCTTCTTCCTATCCCCTGCATGCATTGTGATCGGCCCCCATGCACCAAGGTCTGTCCTGTCGCAG